>Ga0154020_10008542_pt1 | contig 11863 bp, 8 predicted proteins | sample Klosneuvirus_201_FD_109709 | JGI IMG/M metagenome (GOLD analysis project Ga0154020, IMG submission 109709) | Active sludge microbial communities from wastewater, Klosterneuburg, Austria - Klosneuvirus_20160825_MG | ecosystem: Engineered > WWTP > Aerobic digester > Activated sludge | place... | reverse complement strand
GAGCAGGTGGTGCTTGAAGCCCCGTTGGCGGAAGGCTGGTACTTGGCGCCCACGGTGATCGAGGGCTTGGGCCCGCAATGCCGCACCAATCAGGAGGAGATCTTTGGACCGGTGGTCACCATCCAACCCTTTGACACGGAAGAGGAGGCCTTGGACATGGCCAATGGCACACCTTACGGCCTGGCCAGCACGCTGTGGACCTCGGACGGCACCCGCATGCACCGCATGGCGCGCCTGTTGAAAAGCGGGATCGTATGGGTGAACTGCTGGATGCTCCGGGACTTGCGCACGCCCTTTGGCGGGATGAAGCAAAGCGGCGTGGGCCGTGAAGGCGGCGTAGAGGCGCTGCGGTTCTTTACCGAAGCGAAGAACGTGTGCATCAAGTTATAGGGGCCGTAGGTCCGCGGAAGGCTCCTCCGGAAGGGACCTCTCCGGCGATCGGTGCTTCATGCCATTGGTGAAGAACCAGCCAAAGCGCAGGTCGAACCATTCCTCGAACTCGATGAGGCTACGGCGAAGGATATGGAGCATTTCACGCATCTGGAAGGTGGTACGAAGCCAACGCGGGAAGGGTTCCAAATAGTGTACCGGCCTGTGGTGGGCTAATGCACGGGCAGGGAAGCTCACCAAGGAACGTCCACAGTGGCGAGCACCTTTTCGCCCTTTGGCCGGTCCTCCACGCGAAGTGTGCCCTCTACATCGGAGAGCCGGGCCAGCAACTTCCCCACCGCTCTCCGGTCGATCATCCCGCCCATGGAAAAAATTGTGCGGTCCCCGCCATGGAGCACGAACAACACAGGGGCTGCCAGATCTAAGGTGGACCGGACCACCTCAACTGTCCGCTTCAACCTATCACTTCGCTTGAGGAGGTCTTCTCCCCCTTCGGCAGGTCTTTCGTTCAGGGCCAGCCCCATGAGAACATGTTCAATTTCCGTGGTCCAGATTCCTACGTGAAAGAGAAGGACCCGGTGTTCCAGCACCAGCCGATGCAACGGACCATCCAGTTGCAATGCGTCCGCACCGTCGGTGGCCCCCACATCCAAGGAAATGGCGAACAGGTCATGCCCGTCCTCGATGGGGTTGAACGTCCACGACGCCCCACCTCCCGTGCGCCGCACCATTTCGATCAGTCCCAGGCCTGCACCCCTTGTTCCGGGCTTGCTCGTCCGCTGGATCCCTTCCAAATACAGTTCCTTCAATTCCGTATTGTCCCGGCCTTGAAGGTCGGCGAGGTCCTTATCCAGCTTCAGCGCTTGGGAGCGGGTGACCAAGTTGCAGGCAAAGACCTGTTGCCCGGTGGCATGACAACGCAAGAGGAACATGCTTTGACCTTCGCCCCGATCGGGCATGGACAGCGGCCGAGCGCGATGACGCACGATGTTCTGGTAGGCCTCCACCATCACATACCCCAAGCGGCCCTTGACCGGCACGGTCCCCTCCCATCCGTTGAGCACAGCCTCGCCTAGCTCGATCAGGCGGGGAGAATGCTCGTCCGGAAAAAAGCCGCTGTATCCAAAAATGCAGCGATCCTCGCGCAATGCTTCGATAAGAGAATGGGCAAACTGGATGTCCATGCGCGATAAGCCCGGAATAAAGCGAAGGTAACGGGGAAAGCCGGGACTATTTTCGGCACCGATGATCACACAGAGCCTGATCGAGAAAGCACGGCTGCACATCCGCCGTTTCTTCTCGAAGCACATGCCGGGGCAAATGCAGTTCCACGACCTGGAGCACACCCTTACCGTGGCACGCAGTGCGAAGGAGATCGGACGTGCGTCCGGAATGGGTGGGCAGGAGCTCATGCTGGTGGAGCTTGCCGCCCTGTTCCATGATACGGGCTATGCCGCGGCCTATGCCGGACATGAGGAGGAAAGTGCCAAACTGGCCACGACGTGGATGCTCTCCCACGATGTGGACCTTCGCGATGTAAAAGCGGTCTCCTCTCTCATCCTGGCCACACGGGTCGATCATGTGGCCCGCGGTCTGCCTCAGCGCGTGCTGCGCGATGCCGACTCCGCAAAGGCCGGACAGGCTGATTTTTTGGAAAAGGGCGAACGCCTGCGGGCTGAACTGACGGCCTGTTCAGGAAAAAAGGTTTCCGGTACCGCTTGGACCCAAGAGAACTTGGCGTACTTGGAAAAACACCGGTTCGCCACCCCGTATGCACGACAGCGGTTCGGGAAACAGAAGGAGATCAACCTTGCCCTACTTCGCCGCGCCGTTGCGAAAAGATCCGGGCAAAGGGCGATCTCGCCCACGCTTCCCGAGCCGTTCATGGACCGCGATCTGAGCTGGCTCGCCTTTAACGCGCGGGTACTTCAGGAAGCACAGGACCCCGGCGTGCCCTTGCTGGAACGGTTGAAATTCGTGGCGATCCACAGCAGCAACCTCGATGAGTTCTACCGTGTGCGTGTGGCCCAGCTCAGCGGCCTGCGGAAATTGGGCAAGTGGAACCGCTCGGCCCTGGGTGTTCCGCCGGGGAAGCATATCGAGCTGATCAATCAGGTCGCCTTGAAGCAACAGGCCGCTCTGGGGACAGTCTACCGGGGCGTCCTCATTCCCGAGCTCCGGGCCCATGGTATCCGTTTTCGGAACGAGGGTCAGCTGTCCATTGTTCAGCGCCAGTTCGTACTGGACCACTTCAAGAAGCATGTGACCCCGTTGCTTCGGGCGGTCACCATGCGGGAGACCAAGCCACCGTTCATCGAGGACCGGCGGCTCTATCTCGTGCTTTCCCTCTCCAAAAAAGACCGGATCAAAAAGCGCCTGGTGTTGGTGAACGTGCCATCGGCCGATCTGGGGCGTTTCATCACGCTGCCTTCGCGCGCGGGAAGCACGGACCTGCTGTACTTGGATGATGCGATCCGCTTGGGCGCGCCGGCCCATTTCAAGGGATGGACAGTGAAGGCTTGCCATGCGATCAAGCTATCACGTGACGCGGAACTTTACTTGGATGAGGAGTTCACCGAGGACGTCGTGGACAAGGTGCGCCGCAGCCTGCGGAAGCGCAGCACGGGCGTACCTGCCCGTTTTCTCTATGACCGGGCCATGCCCAAGGCCCTGCTGGAACAGGTGCGCCGTCTGCTGGAGGTGAAGAAGAGCGACATGCTCGAGGGCGGACGCTACCACAACCTCAGCGACCTGATGCAGCTGCCCGTCATCGGGCATCCGGAGCTGCGGGAAAAGCCGCTGTTACCCATCGCTCATCCGGCGATCACAGGCACGGACGGTTTTCGGGCCATGCGTTCCGGGGACATCCTGCTGCACTTCCCCTACCATTCGTTCAAGCCGGTGATAAGCCTGCTTGCCCACGCGGCAAGAGACCCCAAGGTGGATCGCATCGCGATCACGTTGTACCGTGTTGCATCCAAGTCGCTCGTCTGTGAAGCGTTGGCTGAGGCCGCCCGCAATGGAAAACAAGTGGACGTGATCATAGAGGTACAAGCGCGGTTCGATGAGGGCAACAACCTGTTCTGGGCCTCGGTGCTCAACGATGCCGGTGCCCGGGTCAGCTACGGCCTGCCCGGGCTTAAGGTGCATTGCAAACTGTTGCTCATTGAACGAAGGGAGGCGAAAGGCCCGAAGCACTATGCCTACTTGGGCACAGGCAATTTCAATGAGCAGACCGCACGGATCTATTCCGACATGGCCTTGTTGACGACGCGCAAAACGATCACCGACGATGTGCGGGAGGTGTTCAGCAAGTTGTTGGCCGGTGAAGCTCCCGGACCGACGAAGATCATTTCCACTTCTCCGGACCACCTGCGCGGTTTTCTGGAGCGCGCCATCGACCGGGAGATCGAGCAGGCATTTCTTGGAAAACCCGCGTCGATCCTGCTGAAATTGAACAGCTTGGAGGACAAGCCCTTGATCCGTAAGCTCTACGATGCCGACAGGGCAGGCGTGCAGGTGCGCCTGATCGTGCGCGGCATCTGCTGCTTAGTTCCGGGCGTTCCGCAACACAGCGGGACCATTGAGGCGATCAGTATCGTGGACCGCTTCCTCGAGCACGCACGGGCTTATGTGTTCCACAACCTCGGCCGGCCCACGGTACACCTGGCCTCGGCCGATTGGATGGAACGGAACATGGACCGCCGGGTAGAGGCCGCATTCCCGGTCGTGGACGAAAAGCTGAAAGCCGAGGTCATCCAATTCCTGGAACTGGAGTGGAAGGACAATGTGAAGGCGAGGATCATCGACAAGGCACAGACCAACCCGTACCGGCCTGGCAAGAAGGGCGCACGGAAAGTGCGGTCGCAGGCGGCTTGGTATGAGCGCTTGAAAGCCGCGGCAAAGCAATGACCCGTCAGACCGCAGGGTCCTCTTCGAGTGATCTTGCTGAAGCGTTAAGTATCGTGCCTCAAGGTCCCGAGGCGGAGACCGCTTAGCGAACAAAAAAGAAAGGCGATCCCGTGGGACCGCCTTTCCGTGGAGAATATCGGAGTCGAACCGATGACCTCTTGCATGCCATGCAAGCGCTCTAGCCAGCTGAGCTAATCCCCCAATACCGATTTCAAATATACATCCGAAATCGAGGCGGCAAATGTAGGTAAAACACCCATTCCTTAAACCATGTCAGTAGGAGCTGGTGGTCCACAGCCATTCCTTCGTTGCAAGTACGGATGTTTCCTTTGTCCATGCCTTTGCCCGAATCCCTCGGCCTGCATCTCGAAACCTTGCTCACAGATCGGCAAGGGCACCCGGTAACTATCCGGGCGGCGCACCCCGTGCATGGAGGCAGTGTGAACGATGCCTTCCGCTTGGATACGGACCTCGGCCCGCTCTTCCTGAAGACCAACTCTGCCGATCAGTTCCCCAGCCTTTTCAACAGCGAGGCGCATGGCCTGCACCTCCTCCGGCAGGCTGGTGATCTGCGCGTTCCTGCGTTCATCGCCCAGGGTGAATGTGATGACACGACTTTCCTGCTGCTGGAATACGTTCCCCCGGCAGAAGAGGATGCCGGTTTCCAGACCCGCTTCGGGAGGAAGCTGGCCCGGCTGCATCGCCATACGCAGGCCACCTTCGGGCTGGACCGGGACAATCATGTCGGTCTGTTACCGCAAGTGAACACGCCGAACCTCGATTGGGCCGAATTCCTGGTCCATTGCCGCTTCATGCCCTTGGTAAAAATGGCCCGTGACAACAAACGCATCCACACCGGGGATGTGCTCCGCTTTGAGCGGCTTTATGGCCAGTTGCCGTCCTTGTTCCCCTCCGAGCTCCCCGCGCTGCTGCACGGCGACCTGTGGAAGAACAACTACCTCGCTGCTGCGGACGGTGAAGCGGTGCTGATCGACCCGGCAGTGTATTACGGCCACCGCGAAATGGACATCGCCATGACCCGGCTTTTTGGGGGCTTTGACCGGTTTTTTTATGCAGCCTACCAAGAGGAGGAACCCTTGGCGCCGGGTTGGGAGGATCGCATGGACCTCTGCAACCTGTATCCGCTGCTCGTACACCTCAACCTGTTCGGCGGCAGCTATGCGGAGCGGTTGGGGTCGGTGCTCCGGAAATACGTGTGAACGCTACTCCCAGTTCGGTGCCTCGTGCCGCTCCTCGTAGATGTTGGTGTGGGAGCCCTTCTTCCCGAAGCAGTCCAGGTCCAGATCGCCGATGCCGTCCGGCTTCGCGAAATCCCCTTTGCTGATGGTGATCGTGCTGTCGGCGTAGACTTTGTTCATGTAGTAGCCGTAGATCGGCAGGGCCATGTTGGCCCCTTGGCCTTGATCGGTCCTGCTGAAACGCACGCTGCGGTCCGCGGCGCCGGTCCACACGCCGGTCACCAGGTCCGGGGTGATGCCGATGAACCAGCCGTCGCTGTTGTTCTGGGTGGTACCCGTCTTGCCTGCGGTGGGATACTTGATGTTGGCATATTTCGCCCTGTTGCCCCAGCCCATGCGCAGCCTCATGCCGGTACCCACGGTCTTTCCCGTGCTGGGGTTGTAGGCACCGTCCACTACTCCCTTGAGCATTTCCAGCATGATATAGGAGGTCCGTGGATCAAGCGCCTCCTCAGTCTTCGGGGTCATGTCGAAGATGGTGTTCCCGCTCTTGTCCTCGATGCGCGTGAAGACCACCGGCCTGATATACACGCCGTCGTTGGCGAAGGTGGAGAACGCGCCGACCATCTCCTCCAGCGTGAGGTCCGCCACGCCCAAGCATAACGATGGCACGGGATCCATCGGGCTCTTCACGCCCATGTGGCGTGCCAGTGTGATCACCGATTGCGGACCGTATTGCTTCATCAGCCAGGCCGTGATGGTGTTCATGGAATTGGCCAAGGCATACTTGATGGTGACCATGCCACCGTATTCATTATCGCTGTTCTGCGGGCACCAGTCCGGCTGCCCTGCGGGCATGTCGAAGCAGGTCTTTTGGTTCGGCAATTCCAGGCAGGGTTTCAACCCGTCCCGGATGGCAGTGGCATAGACGAAGGGCTTGAAGGTGGAACCCACCTGCCGTCGCGCTTGTGCCACATGGTCGAACTGGAAGTGCTTGTAGTCGATGCCGCCCACCCAGGCCTTCACGAAGCCGGTGTGCGGGTCCATGCTCAGCAAGCCGCTCTGGAGGAAGCTTTTGTAGTATCGGATGCTGTCGTTCGGGGACATGACCGTGTCCACTTCGCCGTGCCAGCTGAACACGGTCATGTGCGTGGGGGTCTCGAATTGCTTCTCGATGGCCTTTTCATCCAGCACCGGCCACCAGGTGTCGCACCCGCCCTTGTCCGGGTCGCAATGGAACATGGACTTCCCGTCATGCACCCGCTTCACGATGTAAGCTGCGGGCCGCTGGCAGTTGGGGCATTGTTTCCCAACATCGGTGCGGTACCTGTCACTGCGTTTGCGGGCGGTGTTCATGATGCCCTCCACTTCCTCTTTGCTCACCCGGAAGTCGAAGGGATTGTTCTTCTTTTTAGCGAGGTCCTTGAAGAACTGCTCCTGCAATTCTGTGGAGAGGTGCTCCCGCAAGCCCCACTCGGCATAGCTCTGCATCCGGCGGTCAATGGTGGTGTAGATCTTAAGGCCGTCGGTATAGATGTCATACGCGGAACCGTCCGGCTTGGCCAGTCGGAGCTTCCCGGTCTCCGGGTCCTTCTCGCTGAACATTTTCTGAAGTTCGCCGCGTAAGGTTTCCCTCAGGTACGGCGCGGGGCCTTCGGTATGGTCGATCCGCTGGAAGTCAAGCCCGAGCGGCAGCACTTTCAACGAGTCGTATTGCTGCTTGTTCAGGGATCCGTTTTTCACCATTTGCGCCAGCACCACCATGCGGCGGGTGATGGTGGTGTCGGGCCGGCGGAGCGGGTTGAAGAGCGCCGGGTTCTTGCACATGCCGACCAGCATGGCGGCCTGTTCGATGCGCAGGGAATCCGGCGTGGTGTTGAAATAGACACGGGCCGCGGAATTGATGCCCACCGCCTGATTGATCCAATCGAAACGATTGAGGTACATGGCGATGATCTCGTCCTTGGTGTACTCGCGCTCGAGCCGTGCCGAGATGATCCACTCCTGGAATTTTTGGAAGATGCGGCCCACGATGTCCCGCCGGACATCGTGGAAGAGCATCTTGGCCAACTGCTGGGTGATGGTGCTGGCCCCGCCGCGTTTGCCGAGGAAGATCGCCGCGCGTGCCGTTCCGCGCACATCGATGCCGCTGTGGTCCCGGAAACGTTCATCCTCGGTGGCCAACAAGGCCTGCACCACGTATGGGTTGATGTGCGCATAGTCCACCGGGATGCGGTTCTCCCTGTAGTACTGCCCCATGATGGAGCCATCGCTGAAGAGCACCGCCGTGGCCAGGTCGCTCCGGGGATTTTGTAGTTCCGTGGTACTGGGCAGGCCCTTACTTCCCGACGCGACCAACAGTATCACGAGCAGACCAAGCACGGGCCCGAGCACCACCGTCCACCACAAGGCATACCATCGCCCACCGGTCTTAGCTTGCTTCTTTCCCTTGGTAGCCATGGTCCTTTTTCCGTTCAACGGCGCTTCCGGGCTTCCTCCACGCTCACGCCCACGTCGATCACCCCTTGCAGGTCATCGGTACGCATGGCCTGTTCCAGCGTGAACACATAACGGCCGGAGCGGGGAAATCTGTTGTTCATCCGGTAGAGGATGTGCGCTTGGAAGCGGTCGCTGAAGATGAAGCCGGTGCCTTTCCCGTACCAACGGCCCGTGGGATCGGCGAGCGTGCATTCCACGGTGTCCGTGAAGGAATGACCTCCGGGGCCTTGCAGCGTAGTGAAGATGTAGATGTTGCTGAACCGGTAATCACCGGTATGGCGGATATCCAGATAAATGTCGCGTTGCGCAAGGGTGTCGGTGATGTCGAAAGCGAACTGTGGTTTCCAAGACCGCGACCAGGAGCCTCCCGGCACCTCGGCGACCTCCTGGAACACCACATGCTCAGTGCAGCCGACCATTAACAGGCCGACCATAAGGGTGGTCAGTGCAATGGGCTTCACGTGTTGTTGGGCTTGGGGCCTCCACCGCCTTGCGGCGGTCCGTTGGGCCGGGGACCTTTCCTTCTACGCCCCCGGGCATCGCGGCTCCGGCGTTCACCGGCGGGACGCTCACCACCTGATGCGGATTTTGCGCCTTCAGGGCGTGGTGCTTGTTTGGCGGACCGTTCACCGGCTGGGCCGCCCTCGCGCTTCCGGCCATCCCGGCGGGGCTGTTGGCCTTGACCGCCTTCCCCGGGACCCCGGTTTCCGGACGCCTTCCGCTTCTTGCCGTCGCGGCCACGGTTCCGACCACCGGTCTTGATCTTCTTGTCGAAGCGGGAAAGATCCTCCGCACCGTCGATCACATTCTCATAGTCCGTGCTCTTGTCCTCCACCTTTGCTTTAGGGCGCTCCTCGGCCATGTGCAGGTCCACCTCGGGCTCGATGCCTTCCTTGTTCTGCGCCAGGATCTCCCGCACGGTCTCCACCGGGAATCCCGCCATCGCCGTCGGCTCCCCGGGTTTCTTGAAGATGTACCACATCTGTTCCCCGAAGATGTCCGTTTTGATGTGCATGCCCGTGCCATGCTTGGTCTTCAGCTTGGCATTGGCCGAGGGATAGCTCTTGATGGCCTCGATGTACATGTCCAGCTCGTAGTTCAAGCAGCACTTCAGCTTGCCGCATTGGCCCGCGAGCTTCTGGGGATTGAGCGCCAGTTGCTGGTAACGCGCGGCGCTGGTGGTAACGCTGCGTAGATCGGTAAGCCAGGTGCTGCAGCACAGTTCGCGGCCGCAACTTCCGATGCCGCCTACGCGCCCGGCCTCCTGACGGGCGCCGATCTGCTTCATGTCCACGCGCACGTGGAACTGGTCCGCCAGCTTCCTCAGCAGGTCTCTGAAATCAATACGCTGTTCGGAGGTGTAGAAGAAGGTGGCGCGGGTGCCGTCGCCTTGGTATTCCACGTCGCTCACCTTCATGTCGAGGCGGGCGTCCTTGCAGATCCGGCGGGCCTCCACCAGTGTTTCGTCCTCGCGCTTGCGTGCAGCGTGCCAAGTGTCGATATCGTCCTGTGAACTCTTGCGGACCACTTTGCGGAGCTCGTAGGTGTCGGTGCTGCCGCCTTTGCGTTGCATCTGTGCGCGGACCAGTTCACCGGCAAGGCTCACCATGCCCACGTCATGCCCGGAACTGGCCTCCACGGTCACTAGATCGCCCGGCATCAATGAAAGTCCGCCGGATGACGGATTCCGGTAGAAGGATTTCCGTGTGCTCTTGAAGCGCACCTCCACCGCGTCGAACGGCGTTTGACCGCCAGGCAGGGGCACGCCCGCGAGCCAATCGAAGACATCGAGCTTATTGCAGCCGCTGCTACTGCAAAAGCCATTGCTCTTGCATCCGGCGGGCTTGCCGTCGGCACCATTTGCGCAACTTGTACAGGACATAAGGCGCGAAGATAACTGGAGCGGGGTCAGTGTGCAGCGGGCAGTTGGCAGATGCCGTCGGCAGCAGCAGTCGCCAGTGGCAGCGCTGATCAGCAGTAACCTTTCACCGATCACCCAACAGCATTCTCTGCGCCCTCGCCTGGGCGAAGCCGCTGCCTACTTCGCCGAAGTGGCTACGAAGGCCGAGTCGGCGGAGCACGGTCCGCGCCTCTGCGACCCATCACCGATCACTTTGTGCCTCACGCCACCGGCTCCTTCTGCCGCAGCAGGGTGCCCAAACTGTAGCTCAGGTCCAGGAAAAGCACTTTGGGGTTGGCGTTCCGCTCCAAGTGGCCATGGGCTGTTTCCAGTTCGCGGCGGATGCCGTCGGCATTGTGGACGTTAAGCAAGGCACTGAATTTCTTCACGAACTCCATCTCCTGCCCGAAGGCGGCGATCAGCTGCGGCACATCCTGCCATTGCAGCATGCACTGGCGGATCAGATAGAGCGCGTAGGTCATGAAGCCCTTTTGCTTTTCCCGGCCCATCTTGGCGAAGTAGTCGGCGTAATAGACGTTCTCGGCCATGTTGTTGGAATAACAAGCGCGGAGCCAATCGCGGAAGACAACGAAGATCTCCTCCTCCTCTCCTTCGGCCATGGCAAAGGCCTCCAACAGGTCGCCCTCGCTGCGCGCCGCAATACCGCGTGCATCCGCCGGGGTGATCTCCGGATAGCGTTCCAGGATCGCTGCGACCACCTCACCGGGGTCCGGCGCCGCCACTTTCACCAGTTGCGTGCGGCTGAGGATGGTGGGCAGGATCCGGTCGTTGGCATGGCCGGCCAGCAGGAAGACCGTCTTCGGCTCCGGCTCCTCCAGCACTTTCAAGATCTTGTTCGCCATCGGGGCGTCCATCATCTCCGAAAGCCAGATCAGCATCACTTTCCATCCACCCATATAGGACTTCAGGCTGAGCTTCCGCACCACCTCCGCTGCGATGTCCACCCCCATCCGGAGCTGCTTGTTCTCCCCCTTCAGCACTTCGCGCCACACATCGGCATCGAGGTAGGGGTCTTTCAAGACCGCATCGCGCCATTCACCCGCGAAGGGTTCGCAGGTCTTTCCCTTGTCCGACAGGAAGATCGGGAACACCAGGTTGAGGTCCGGGTGCGCGACCTTCTCCATCATCTTGCAGGAGTTGCATTGACCGCAACTGTCACCCGCGCCGGGGTCTTCGCAGAAGAGATAGGTGGCATAGGCCAGCACCAAGGGAAGCACCCCACTGCCGCGCGGACCAAGGTAGAACTGCGCATGCGCCACACGGCCCTCGCGGATGTTGCCAATGAGCCTCGCCTTCAGCTCGGCATGCCCGATGATCTTGTTGAACTGCACGATGCAAATTTACGCCGGGATGGAAAGAAGAGCACCGCAGGTATCGTTGGAAGGGATCCGCAGTGAACGCAGATAGACGCAGATAAATACAGGATCCACTTCTGTGCCCGATAGGCGTAAATGCTCGCTTCAAAGCCCCGGCAAAAGGCATTTCTCTTCGTTGCGCTCGTTGCGCTCGTTGCGTCCGTTGCGGTTGATCCCGTTTCGGCGGTTAGCATTCATCCTGCTTCGTGTCCTTCGCGTCCTTTGTGGTAGGGATCTTCCCGGTAATTTCGCGGCATGCAAACCATGGACAGCTTCGATTTCAAAGGCCGCAAGGCTCTCGTTCGCGTGGACCTGAACGTGCCACTGGACGCGCAGTTCAATGTGACCGACGACAACCGCACCAAGGCCATCGTCCCCACGGTGAAGAAGGTCCTGAAGGAAGGCGGGAGCGTGATATTGATGAGCCATCTCGGTCGCCCCAAGGGAAAGGTGATCCCCGACTTGAGCCTGAGGCCCGTGGCCAAGCACCTCGAAGGTCTGCTCGGCGTGCCCGTGCAATTTGCCACGGATTGCATTGGTGAGGACGCACAGGCCAAGGCCACTGTGCTGAAGCCCGGCGAAGTGCT
>Ga0154020_10008540_pt1 | contig 11867 bp, 9 predicted proteins | sample Klosneuvirus_201_FD_109709 | JGI IMG/M metagenome (GOLD analysis project Ga0154020, IMG submission 109709) | Active sludge microbial communities from wastewater, Klosterneuburg, Austria - Klosneuvirus_20160825_MG | ecosystem: Engineered > WWTP > Aerobic digester > Activated sludge | place... | reverse complement strand
ATCCGGGTCAATCCGACCGCAGTGCGCGTGCCGGTGTTTTACGGCCACAGCGAGGCGGTGCATCTGGAAACGCGCGACAAACTGAGTGCGCAGGCGGCGCGCGCGCTGCTGGCCGCGGCACCCGGTGTGGTGGTCGTCGACGAGCACAAGCCCGGTGGTTACCCGACGCCGGTTACGCATGCGGCGGGCAAGGATCCGGTGTTTGTGGGACGGATTCGCGAGGACATCAGTCACCCGCGCGGCCTCGACCTGTGGATCGTCTCCGACAACATTCGTAAAGGTGCGGCGCTGAACGCAGTTCAGATTGCTGAACTATTGGTAAAAGACTACTTGTGATCTATAGTTATCGTCGCCTCATAAGGTCGTTTCGAGTTTCATGACCTAATACGCGGCCACCACTAGAAGCCGCACTGCCCCCGGGGGAGCTCCATGAAAGGACCGCGCAAGACACTTCTGGCCAGCAGCATTCTCGCCATTCCGACGCTGGCTCAGGCCTTGGGTTTGGGCGGCATCGAGGTGAAATCAGGGCTCAACGAGCCGCTGAATGCTGAGATCCAGGTCATCCAGTCGGCGCCTGGTGAGGCGGACGGCCTCGCAGTTGCCTTGGCCAGTGCAGAGGACTTTGCCCGTGTCGGCATCGACCGCACGCGCATGGACATGCCGCTGAGCTTCACCGTTGGCAAGGGCAGTAGCGGACAGGCGGTGATCAAGGTCACCTCGTCCACGCCGGTGCGCGAGCCCTTCCTGAATTTCCTGCTCGAAGTGAATTGGTCCAAGGGCCGTTTGCTTCGCGAGTACACCGTTTTGCTGGATCCGCCGGTCAGCGCCCCGGCGCGCAGCGTGCCGCAGGTGGCAACTGCCCCGGTCCGTGAGCCAGAACCGGTGCAACCGGTGGCCGTGGCTCCGCAGCCAGTGGAGCCCACGCCAGCACCAGCGCCAGCGCCCGAACCGGCGGCAGCGGCGCAGCCCGCGCCCGCGCCGGAGCCGGTCGCACCGACCCCGGCCCCGACGCCAGTTGCCGCCGAGCCGGCGCCAGCGCCGGTCGCGGCAAGCGACTACGGTCCGATTGGCCAGGGCGAGACCTTGTGGGAGATCGCCCAGGCGACGCGCCCGGACGGTGGCGTCAGCATGAACCAGATGATGATCGCGATCCTGCGCGCCAATCCCGACGCGTTCATCCGCGGCAACGTCAACGCCGTGCGTCGCGGCGCCGTGCTGCGCATTCCCGACGCGAACGAGGCCGGCAGCATCGAGGCGGCCGTGGCCGCCGCCGAGATCGCGGCGCAGAACGAGGCCTGGACCGCGTCGCGCGCGCCAACGCTGCTGGCGGAGACCGGCGAGTCCCTGCCCGCGAGCGCCAGCTCCGCCGCGGTCGAGACCGATCGCTCCAGCCTCGAGCTGGTGCCGCCGCGCGCCGACACCGGGGAAGCCGGCGGCGCCGATCGTCCTGGCGTCGCGGGCGGTACCGACGCCAACGCGCAATTGCAGGGTGACCTCAGTCGCGCGCAGGAAGCGCTGGCGAGCCGCGAGCAGGAGGCCGGCGAATTGCGCTCGCGCGTGGGCGAACTGGAGCAGCTCAAGCAGGACAGCGATCGCCTCCTGCAGTTCAAGGACACCGAGATCGCCGAGTTGCAGCGCCGCCTGCGCGAGACCGAACAGCAGGTCGAGGCGCAGAAGCTGGCGGTGGCCGCGGCGGAAGCCGCCGCGCAGCAGGCGCAGGCCGCGGCGTCGCCGCCGCCGGCCGACGCGCTGCCCGTGCCGGCCGAAGCGGCACCGGCGGTGGCCGTGCCTGATCCGGCCGTGGTCGATGCGACGGCGGCGGAAGCCGCGCCGATCGTCGACCCGGCGACTACTGGCGCCGACGTGGACGCGACGATCGCCGATGCCGGTGCCACGCCGCCCGTGTCCGCCGACGGCATGCCGGCCGAAGTCGCGCCGACGGAGGCGCCCATCGACGCCACGCCCGCCGATGGCGCCGCCGTCACCGCATTGCCCGACGCCGAGCCGGCGCCCGTCAGCGAGGCGCCGGCGCCGGCCGTGGTGGCCGAACCCGCGCCGGAGCGCGCGTTGCCGTGGTGGCGCAACCCGATGGTGATCGGTGGCGGCGCCGGGGCCCTGATCCTCGGCGGACTGCTGATGCTGCTGGCGAAGGGCAAGCGCCGCGCCGTGCCAGCCGCGGCGGGTCGCGCCTCGGTCGCGGACCAGTTCTCGGGCGGGGTGTTCGGTTCCGCGGAGGGCGGTGCCGGCGAGGTCGAGAGCGAAGAGCACGCATTGCTCGAGCGCCTGGCCGTCGACCCGACCGACCTCGACGCCCACCTCGACCTCCTGCGCACCTACCACGCGCATGGCGACGCGGAGAAGTTCGAGGCCGCCGCAGGCGCGATGTACGCGCAGGTCGCCGACCTCGAGGGCCCGGAGTGGCGCGAAGCCGCCGAGATGGGGCGCGACCTGCAGCCGGAGAATCCGCTTTATGCAGGCGCCGCGGCGGTTGCCGACGCAGCCGGGCCCGAGCCCACCTTCGACCTCGATCGCCCGGCAGCGCCGGGCCGGGGCGACACCGGCATGTACGATTTCGGCGCCACCCAGGCCGCGACGCCGGCGCCCGCGGCGGCGCCAGCCGCCGACCGCACGGAGCAGTTCGACTTCAGCCTGATCGAAGCCGCGCGCACCGAGACCCTGCCGCAGCCCGCGCCTGCCGCCGACCTCAGCACGCAGGCGCATCCGATGCCGGACCTCGACCTCGACCTCGACCGGGTCGCGGCGGCGAGCAGCGGCACCTCGGCCCCGATGTTCGAGGGCGAGGACGCGGTCGGCACCAAGCTCGACCTGGCGCGCGCGTACCTCGACATGGGCGACCCGGAAGGCGCACGCAGCATGCTGCAGGAGGTTCTGGCGGAGGGCAACGCGACCCAGCAGGGCGAGGCTCGTCGCCTGCTGGCCGAGATCGACTGAGCCTGCAACCGTCGCAACGATGACGCGAAGGGCCGGGTGATCCCCGGCCCTTCGCATTTTGCGTGACGGCAGGCAGTCGGCATCGACCGCTTTCGAAGGAACGGCGGCCCGACCCGTATCATCGCGCCATGCGGATCGCGCTCGGCATCGAATACGACGGCACCGGGTTCATGGGCTGGCAGGTGCTGCCGCATGGGCCCAGCGTGCAGCAGGCGGTGGAGCAGGCCCTGTCCTTCGTCGCCGACCATCCGGTGTCGGCGGTGTGCGCCGGGCGCACCGATGCCGGCGTGCACGCCCAGTGCCAGGTGGTGCATGCCGAGGTGACGGCGCGGCGCAGCGAGCGCGGCTGGCTGCTCGGCACCACCTCGCGCCTGCCCGAGGGCGTGTGCGTGCGCTGGGTGCACCCGGTGTCGGACACCTTCCACGCGCGCTATGCCGCGATCGCGCGACGATATCGCTACACGCTGCTCAACCGGCCGGTGCGGCCGGCGCTGGAGGCGCGCTACGTGGCCTGGGAGCGGTCCCCGCTGGACGCGCAGGCTATGCACGCCGCGGCCCAGGCGCTGCTGGGCCGGCACGACTTCAGCGCGTTCCGCACCGTCGCCTGCCAGGCGCGCTCCCCGGTGCGCGAGTTGCAGGAGATCCGGGTTGCGCGCGCGGGCGAGCACGTGGTGCTGGAAGTCCGCGCCAATGCCTTCCTGCACCACATGGTGCGCAACCTGGTGGGGAGCCTGCTGCCGATCGGTCGTGGCGAACGCCCGCCGGGCTGGATGGCGGAACTGCTGGCGGGCCGCGACCGCACGCTGGCCGGACCGACCGCGCCGCCGCAGGGCCTGGTATTCGTGGGGCCGGTCTATCCGGCGAGCCACGGCCTGCCGCCTGAAGTCTCCGCGACGGCTGCGGGCGAGGAAAGCGGCGCCGCGACCCGGCCGGGTTGACGTGGCGCGCACGCGCGGCACCTACAATCACCGCTCACCCGCCGCGACCAACGCATGCGCACCCGGATCAAGTTCTGCGGCATCACCCGCCTCGAAGACGCGCTCGCGGCCGCCCGCCTGGGCGCGGACGCGGTCGGGCTGGTGTTCACGGCGCGCAGCCCGCGGCAGCTGTCGATCGAGGCGGCGCGCGCGATCGCGCTGGCGCTGCCACCGCTGGTGACGCGGGTCGGGCTGTTCATGGACAACAATGCGACCGAGGTCGCGGCGGTGCTGCACGACGTGCCGCTGGAGTTGCTGCAGTTCCACGGCAACGAGGATGCGGACTTCTGCCGGGTGTTCGCCAAGCCCTACCTCAAGGCCGTGCCGATGATGGACGTCGGGGACGTCGCCGGATACGCGGCCTGGTTCCCCGATGCGGCCGGCTTCGTGCTCGACAGCCACCGCGCGGGGGCGGCTGGCGGGAGCGGGCGCAGCTTCGACTGGTCGCGCGTTCCCGCCGGGCTGGGTCGCCCGCTGCTGCTCGCCGGCGGCCTGGTGCCGGGCAACGTGGCGCAGGCGATCGCGGCCGTGCGGCCGTGGGCGGTGGACGTTTCCAGCGGCGTCGAATCGGCCCCCGGCATCAAGGACCATGCCAAGATGCGTGCTTTCGTCGACGAGGTGCAAGGTGCAGGCGCCAGTGCAAGTTCCCGCTGAATCCATCGATTACGACGCCTACCCGGACGCGCGCGGCCACTTCGGCCCCTACGGCGGGCGCTTCGTCGCCGAGACCCTGATGGCGCCGCTGGCGGAACTCGCCGCGGCCTACGATGCCTGCCGGCGCGACCCGGCCTTCACGGCCGAACTCGAGCACGACCTCAAGCACTACGTCGGGCGGCCGAGCCCGATCTACCACGCCGAGCGCCTGTCGCGGCAGGCCGGCGGCGCGCAGATCCTGCTCAAGCGCGAGGACCTCAACCACACCGGCGCGCACAAGATCAACAACACGGTGGGCCAGGCGCTGGTCGCGCGCCGCATGGGCAAGCGCCGCATCATCGCCGAGACCGGGGCCGGGCAGCACGGCGTGGCCACGGCCACGGTCGCGGCCCGCCTGGGCCTGGAGTGCGTGGTGTACATGGGCGCGGTCGACATCGAGCGCCAGGCCATCAACGTCTTCCGGATGAAGCTGCTGGGCGCCACGGTGGTGCCGGTCGAGTCGGGATCGAAGACGCTCAAGGACGCGCTCAACGAGGCGATGCGCGACTGGGTCAGCAACGTGCACGACACCTTCTACATCATCGGCACGGTGGCAGGTCCGGATCCGTACCCGCGCATGGTGCGCGACTTCAACGCCGTGATCGGGCGCGAGGCGCGGGTGCAGATGCAGGCCGAGTACGGCCGCCTGCCGGACGCGCTGGTGGCCTGCGTGGGTGGCGGATCGAACGCGATCGGGCTGTTCCACCCCTTCCTCAACGATCGCGGCGTGGCGATGTGGGGCGCGGAGGCGGCCGGCCACGGGATCGACAGCGGCCAGCACGCGGCCTCGCTGGCGGCCGGGCGGCCGGGCGTGCTGCACGGCAACCGCACCTACGTGCTGTGCGACGACGACGGCCAGATCATCGAGACCCACTCGGTCTCGGCTGGCCTCGACTACCCCGGCGTGGGCCCCGAGCACGCGTGGCTCAAGGACACCGGGCGTGCGCGGTACGTTGGCGTGACGGACGCGGAGGCGATGGCGGCGTTCCATGCGCTGGCGCGCGCCGAGGGCATCCTGGCGGCGCTCGAATCCAGCCATGCGGTGGCGCTGGCGATGAAGCTCGCGCGTGAACTGCCGCCGGACCGGCTCATCCTGGTGAACCTGTCGGGGCGGGGCGACAAGGACGTTCACACGGTGGCGCAGCGCGAAGGCATCAGCCTGTGACGAACCGGATCGGGCAGCGCTTCGCCGAGCTGCGCGGCGCCGGGCGCAAGGGCCTCATTCCCTTCGTCACCGCCGGCGATCCGCATCCGGACTGGACGGTGGCATTGATGCACGCGCTGGTTGGCGCGGGCGCCGACCTGCTGGAGCTGGGCGTGCCCTTCTCGGACCCGATGGCCGATGGCCCGGTGATCCAGCGCGCCAGCGAACGCGCGATCGCGCGCGGCGTGGGCTTGCGCCAGGTCCTGGCGATGGTGCGGGCGTTCCGCGAAGGCGACGCGCGCACGCCGGTGGTCCTGATGGGCTACCTCAACCCGGTCGAGATGTACGGCTACCCGCGCTTCCTCGATGACGCGCGCGCGGCCGGCGTCGACGGCGTGCTGCTGGTCGATGCGCCGCCGGAGGAGTCCGGCGAGCTGGCGCCCGGCCTGGCGGCGCACGACATCGCGCAGATCGTGCTGGTCGCGCCGACCACGGCCGACGAGCGCCTGTTGCAGTCCGCGCGCGCGGCGCGCGGCTTCCTCTACTACGTGTCCTTCGCCGGCATCACCGGCGCCGACCGGCTTGCGCTCGATGGCGTGCGCGAGCGCGTCGAGCGGCTCCAGGCGGCAGCCGGCGTGCCGGTGGCGGTGGGCTTCGGGGTCAAGGAGCCGGCGCAGGCCGCGGCGATCGCGCGCTTCGCCGATGCGGTGGTCGTGGGCAGCGCGCTGGTCGAGCGCATCGCCGATGCGGCCGACGAGGCCGCGGCTTGCCGCGCCGCCGTGGAGTTCCTCCAGCCGTTGAGAAAGGCGATCGACGCGGCGGACTGATCGGCCCGGGCCCCAAGGGGCCGCGCGCTGCGCTAGGATTCCGCCTCGACCCGGCCGCGCCTGCCCGCACCCGATGACCTGGCTCCAGAAACTGATGCCCTCGCGCATCCGCACCCAGGGCGGCGGCAAGCGCGGCGTGCCCGAGGGACTGTGGATCAAGTGCGAGTCGTGCGCGGCCGTGCTGTACCAGCCCGAGCTCGAGCGCAACCTCAAGGTCTGCCCGAAGTGCGGCTTCCATCTCCCGATCGGCGCGCGCGAGCGCCTGCGCCAGTTCCTCGACGAGAACACCGGCGAGGAAATCGGCGCGCTGCTCGAGCCGGTGGATGCGCTCAAGTTCCGCGACTCGAAGAAGTACCGCGACCGAATCGTCGCGGCGCAGAAGCAGACCGGCGAGAAGGACGCGCTGGTCGCGTTGCGCGGCGAACTCAAGGGGCGCCCGCTGGTGGCCTGCGCCTTCGAGTTCAGCTACATGGGCGGCTCCATGGGTTCGGTGGTGGGCGAGCGCTTCGCGCTCGCGGCCGAGCGCAGTCGCGCCGACCGCATCCCGCTGGTGTGCTTTGCGGCCACCGGCGGCGCGCGCATGCAGGAAGGCCTGTTTTCGCTGATGCAGATGGCCAAGACCGCGGCGGCGATCGCGCGCCTGCGCGAAGCCGGCGTGCCCTACGTGTCGGTGCTGACCCATCCGACCACCGGTGGCGTCTCGGCCAGCCTCGGCATGCTGGGCGACGTCAACGTCGGCGAGCCGGGCGCCCTGATCGGCTTCGCCGGTCCGCGGGTCATCGAGCAGACCGTGCGCGAGACCCTGCCGGAAGGCTTCCAGCGCAGCGAGTTCCTGCTCGAGCACGGCGCCATCGACATGATCCTCGACCGCCGCCGCATGCGCGACGAACTGGCCGCGCTGCTGGCGCTGTTGATGCGCCAGCCGGCGCCGGTCGAATGCGTCGAGCCGGCGCCGGAGGCCGCGGCGCCCTGAGGCCGCGCTTTCCGCACGGCGCATCTCGTGCGCGACCGAAGACCATCGCGCGCAGAGCGCGCTCCTACAAGGCGCGCTCTGTAGGAGCGCGCTCTGCGCGCGATGGGCCTCGGCCGCGGCTGAGGTCGCTCCTGCCGTGCAATGGGCCTTGGATGCGCCATTAGGTGCGTACCCACAAGGGCGTCGGAATACATGCAATCGCTTGACGAGTGGCTGGAGTACCAGCAGCGCCAGCATCCGCGCGCGATCGCGCTGGGGCTGGATCGCATCGGCGCGGTCGCGCGGTGGCTGGACCTGGCGCGGCCGGCGCCGGTCGTGATCAGCGTGGCCGGGACCAACGGCAAGGGTTCGACGATCGCGTTCCTGGAAGCGATCCTGCGCGCCGCCGGCTTGCGCGTCGGCGCCTACACCTCGCCGCACCTGTTGCGCTACAACGAGCGCCTGCGCATCGATGGCGCCGACATCGACGATGCCGCCCTGGTCGAGGCCTTCGCGCGCATCGAGGCCGCGCGCGGCGACACGCCGCTGACCTATTTCGAGTACGGCACGCTCGCGGCGCTGCGGATCTGCGCGGCGTCCAGTCTCGACGTGGCGCTGCTCGAGGTCGGGCTGGGCGGCCGCCTCGACGCGGTCAACCTGGTCGACGCCGATGCCGCGATCGTCACCACGGTGGACCTGGACCACCTCGATTGGCTGGGCAACGACCGGGCCACGATCGCGCGCGAGAAGGCCGGGATCTTCCGCGCCGGGCGGCCCGCGGTCGTCGCCGAGGCCGACCCGCCGCCCTCGTTGCGGGACGCGGCGCGACGGATCGGCGCGCAGGAAGTCGTGCGTGGCAGCGACTACGGTTTCGACGCCGCCGCGGCCGGTTGGCACTGGTGGCACCGCGACGGCACCCGCCTCGCGCTGCCCGATCCGGTGCTGCCGGCACCGTCGCAGCGCGCCAATGCCGCCGCCGCGATCGCGGCGCTGCACGCGCTGCGGGGCGCGCTTGCCGTGGGACCCGACGCCATCGCGCGCGGCGTCTCCGGCGCCCGCGCCGCCGGTCGCCTGCAGCGCCTGGCCGACGCGCCCGCGACATGGGTGGATGTCGGGCACAACCCGCAGGCAGCGCGCGAACTGGCGGCCTGGTTGCGCGGGCAATCCGGTGACGGCAGCACGCGCGCGGTATTCGCGGCACTCGGCGACAAGGACATCGCGGGCATCGTCGAACCGCTGCGCGACCAGGTCGCCGCGTGGCACCTCGCGCCGCTGGACCGGGTCTCGCCGCGCGGCCTCGCGACCCCGGCCTTGCGCCAGCGCATGGGCCTGCCTGCGACGGCCGGGATCCATGAGCACGAAAGCGTCAGCGCCGCGCTGGCCGCTGCCACGACGGCCGCGGCGCCGCGCGACCGGGTGCTGGCCTTCGGCTCCTTCCACACCGCGGCTGCCGCGCTGGAATGGGGCAGGGAGACATCGACTGCCGGCTGAACCGGCGGCGCCTCAACGCGGGTCGGCGGGCGCAATGCCGGTATGATTCGCGCGCCGCCGCCGCTGGACCTCGCCCGCAATGGATCCACAGCTCAAACAGCGCCTGATCGGGGCCGCCGTCCTGGTCCTGCTTGCCATCGTCTTCGTGCCGATGGTGCTCGACGGCACCTCGACGCCGGACTCGCAGACCATCGACCTGACGATCCCGCCGTCGCCCGACCGCGCGATGGAGACCCGGGTCGTGCCGCTGGATCCGGCGGCACTGCCGCAGCCGGCACCCGCGGCGCCCTCGTTGAGCGACGCCATCACGACCGTGGACACCGGCGCCGCGCCCCGTCCCGACGCGGTCGATGCCGCCGCGACGCCGGGCGGCGCACCCGCTGGCACGGCCGCTACCGGCGCGGCGGCGCCACTGGCCACGCCGCCGCCGGCAGCAGCTCCGGCGACGGCCGCCGCGGCGCCGACGACCGCGGCACCCGCCCCGGCGGCGCCAACGGCGGTCCCGGCAGCGGTGGCGGGCGGTCGCTACGCGGTCAGTTTCGGCAGCTATGCGCGGCCCGAGAACGCGCAGGCGCTGGTCGAGTCGCTGAAGAAGTCGCGCGTCCCGGCCTACGCCGAATCGGTGGAGGTCAATGGCCAGGCCGGCATGCGCGTGCGCGCCGGACCCTACGCCGATCGCACCCAGGCCGAGCAGGTGCGCCTGGTCGCGCGGCAGGCCAGGCCTGACGTTCCGGGCAGCATCGTCGAGGTCGACGCCGCGCCCGCTGCGCCCGCCGCGCCCGCGGCCGCCAGTGCCCCGGCCGCGGTGACCGGCTGGTCGGTGCAGGTCGGCGCCTACCGCGACCAGGCCGATGCGACCGCCCAGCGCGACACCTTGCGCGCCGGCGGATTCGCGGCCTACGTCGACGTCCTGCGGGCCGAGGGCGGCACGCTCTATCGCGTGCGCGTCGGACCGGAGGCGCAGCGCGCCAATGCGGACAAGCTGCGCGACACACTGCGCGCGAAGTTCGGCCTCAACGGCAACGTCGTCACCCAGCCCTGATCCCGAGCCCGGCTTGAACGGCGCTGACCTGTTCATCCTCGCCACGATCGGCCTGTCGATGGCCATCGGGCTGGCGCGCGGGCTGGTGGTCGAGGTGATGTCGCTGGCGGCGTGGGTCGCCGCCACGCTGGCGGCGATGACCGTGGGGCCGCGGATCGCGGTCCATTTCGAGGACTCGATCGAACTGGCCTCGGCGCGGATCGCGCTGGGCTACGTGCTCGTGTTCATGGTGGCGCTGGTCGCGGGCGCGATCGCGGTGTGGTTGATGCGCAAGGTCGTCGCCGGCACCGGCCTGACCGGCACCGACCGCATGCTGGGCCTGTTCTTCGGCCTCGCGCGCGGTGGCGTGATCGTGGTCGCGATGGTGATGCTGGGCGGGCTCACGCCCTTTCCGCGCGACGACTGGTGGCAGCGGTCGCGCGCGTTGCCGGCCTTCGAGGAGATGGCGGGCAAGGCGACGCAATACCTGCCGGAGGCCCTGCGCGACAATATCGACTTCAGTCCCGGGGGCGAGGTGCCGGCGGCGGAGCCAGCCCCGGAGGGCGAGGCAAGCGCGTGATGGGCGCTTTGCCGTTGTAGGAGCGCATCTCATGCGCGACCGCTGACGCCGGGTGGTACATCATGCGATGCGGCAGTTCGTGGTGTTGCGGTCGCGCATGAGATGCGCTCCTACGGGCTACGGCGACTTTCAAGGCAACCACTGTTGCAGGGAACGGAAAAGCAGGCACATGTGCGGAATCATCGGCATCGTCGGACGCAGTGAAGTAGCGGCGTCGCTCTACGACGCGCTCACGGTGCTGCAGCATCGCGGCCAGGACGCGGCCGGCATCGCCACCGTCGACGGCAAGCGCCTGCGGCTCTACAAGGGCAACGGGCTGGTGCGCGACGTGTTCGACGATCCGCACATCCAGTCCCTGGCCGGGCGCATGGGCATCGGCCACTGCCGTTATCCCACCGCCGGTTGCGAAAGTTCGGAGGAGGCGCAGCCCTTCTACGTCAACTCGCCGTTCGGCATCGCGCTGGCGCACAACGGCAACCTGGTCAACACCGCGGTGCTGCGCAACGAGGTGTTCGAGGAGGACCGGCGCCACGTCAATACCAGCTCCGATTCCGAGGTGCTGCTCAACCTGTTCGCGCACGAACTGCAGGTCCAGGCCCACCTCAAGCTCGAGATCGACCATGTGTTCAAGGCCATCGGCGGCGTGCATGCGCGCTGCGTCGGTGGCTACGCGGTGGTGGCGATGGTGCTGGGCGTGGGCGTGGTCGCCTTCCGCGACCCGCACGGCATCCGCCCGCTGGTGCTGGGCCAGCGCGACACCGCCGACGGCAAGGAGTACGCGATCGCTTCGGAAAGCGTCGCGCTCGACGTGCTCGGTTTCCGCCGCCTGCGCGACGTGGAGCCGGGCGAGGGCGTGATCCTCGGCGCCGACGGCCAGCTGCACACGCGCCATTGCGGTCCGCCGGTGGTGCACGCGCCGTGCATCTTCGAATACGTGTACCTGGCGCGCCCCGACTCCATGATCGAGGACGTCTCGGTCTACAAGGCGCGCCTGCGCATGGGCGAGCGCCTGGCGCAGAAGATCCTGCGCCTGCGGCCCGACCACGACATCGACGCCGTGATCCCGATCCCCGACACCAGCCGCACCGCCGCGCTGCCGATGGCGGCGATGCTGGGCGTGCCGTACCGCGAGGGCTTCGTCAAGAACCGCTACGTCGGGCGCACCTTCATCATGCCGGGGCAGGAGGAGCGGGTGAAATCGGTGCGGCGCAAGCTCAACACCATCGAGCT
>Ga0154020_10008538_pt1 | contig 11870 bp, 7 predicted proteins | sample Klosneuvirus_201_FD_109709 | JGI IMG/M metagenome (GOLD analysis project Ga0154020, IMG submission 109709) | Active sludge microbial communities from wastewater, Klosterneuburg, Austria - Klosneuvirus_20160825_MG | ecosystem: Engineered > WWTP > Aerobic digester > Activated sludge | place... | reverse complement strand
GACGAGCGCCGATGATCTCGAGCGCTCGGAGGCTGGGCGCCTCTTGATCGAGCGGGTTCGCGTCCATCGCCCGACTTACGACCCGACCGACAACGAACGCATCGCGGCGACGCGGGTGCTCCGTCAGCTCGAGGGCATTCCGCTGGCCGTGTCGCTCTTCGCCGAGCGCTTCGGGGCGGGCGGGGCGGAGAGCATCGCCGCGCTCGAGACCCGGCTCTCGGCCGAGGCCCAGGACGTCGGGGGCAAGAGCCTCCGCCACGTGATCCTCCGCTCGACGATCGAGTGGTCCTGGACGCTGCTCAGCGATGAAGAGCAGGAAGGCCTCGCGGCATGCTCGGTGTTCGCGGGCAGCTTCACCGGGGCCGCGGCCGCCGGGGTCATGGACCTGGGCGACCAAGCGAGGAGCGATCTGTTGCTCGGCGCGCTCATGAAGAAGTCGATGCTGCGGGGCGTGGTCGACGAGGCCGGCAATCGCCGCTACCTAGCCTACGAGACGATCCGCGAGCACGCCGAGCTCGAGCTCGATCGCAGCGGGCATCGCCAAGAGGTCGAGGCCCGCTACGAGCGCTGGTTCATCACCGCCGGCGAGGTCTGGGCGCGCGAGGCCTGGCGCACCGGCGACACCGCGGTGATCGAGCGGGAGTATCAGGAGATCTTCGCCGTGCTCGAGCGGGCCAAGCACCGCCCGCCCTCCTCCGAGTCGAGCGCGATCGCCGCTCAGGCCCTGCTCGTGCTGGCGCCCGTCCTCTCCACCCGCGGGCCCTTCGAGGCCTTCAGTATCTGGCTCTCCGAGCTGATGACCGGCGCCCACGGCGCAATCCTGGAGCGCGAGCACCCGCTGCTCCTCGGGCGCTTGATCGAGGCGACGGCCAGCGCGAGCCCTTGGCTGCCGGGCGCGTTTTTGCAAGCTGACTTGCGCAAGGCGTTGGCCGCCGCGGAGCAGGCCAAGGACTTCGATCTGGCCTCGCGGGTCCAGCTCTTGCTCGGCGACTACGATCGCCGGGCCGGGGACGCCACCGCCGCACTCGATCGGACGAAGATGGTGCTGGCCGCCACCCAGCGCCTCGGCCTCGAGCGCACCGAAGCGTGGGCCGAGATGCAGCTGGGCGCGATCGCCGCCGACGCCGCCGATCTCCATGCCGCCAAGGACAGCTACCTGCGGGCCGCGGACATCTTCCGCCGTCAGCAGAACCCGCGCGCCGAAAGCATGGCCCTCGGGAACCTCGGCATCGTCTACATGGACAACGCCCAGTTTGAGGACGCCCGCGGGATCTTACAGCGCGCGGTGTCGCTCGCCTCCCAGCCCCTCGACGACGATCTCCTGGGGATTTCGCTGGGGCTCCTCGGCTTCCTCGAGCACCTCCTCGGACGGGCCGAGGGCGCGGTGCTCCGGCTCGGTGAGGCGATCGAGTGCCTCTCCCACGCTGGCGCGCGCAACTATCTGGCGCTGTATCTCGGCCTCCGCGGGGCGGTGATCGCCAGCCTGGACTTTGTGGAGCGCGCCGAGAGCGCCTTCGCCGAGAGCGAGGTCATCTTGAGCGAGCTGGGACCGCTCGCCGCGGCCTTTGCCAGCGCGGTACGCGTGCAGCGCGGCAACCTCGAGCTGGCCTACGCCCGGCGGGCAGCCGCGGAGGGGAGGCCAGAAGAGGCCGCCCAGTGGGTGGCCAGCGCCCGGCAACGGCTGAGGGCGGTGATGGAGGCCTCGGACGAGGACAAGAGCAAGCCGGGCGGTCTGAGTGGCCCTCAAGGCCAGGCCGTACGCTTCGCCTGCTACTCCCTGCGCCGAGCCCTAGCCGAGCTCCCCCGCACCCCCTAGCGGCAAGTCCGTTCTGAGCGCATCGGCGGAGAGACAAGCGCAAGATCGAAGCTCCCCCTCGCGCGTCCTCGCGCGCAGTGGCTGGCGCGCGAAGCGCGACTGGTGCCACTCAGACAGAATGCCCAAGCCGCCAAAAAGTACAGAGACCCAGATGGCCTACAGGCCGAAAGTGAACAGCACCTAGCTACAAGCCCCGGTCGAGACCGCATCGACGGTGCAAGACCATTGCGCCCCCGCTCCACACTCCGCCGCCATACGGCAACTCCCGGTCGCCTCGGTGCACACGAAGTCCCGCCCGCAGACGCTGGTGCGCGAGATGACCGCGCACTCCGGGTCGGTCCGGCAGCGGATCCAGCGGCAAACACAGCTCGGCGCGAGCCCGCTGTCCGGGGCTTCGACCCCGGAGTCGGCCTCCCCCGCGTCTGGTGGCTCGACGAACCCGACGTCGACCTCGCCCAGATCGGCCGGCGACGCGTCCAGTCCCGCAGCGTCGGCGACCTCAGCCCCGTCGGCGCTGATCGCGTCGCGGCTGAGCGCGGAGCTGTCCGGGTAGAGCTCGACCACCTCCTGACAGGCGAACAAGGCCCAGCAGCCGGCGAGCACGCTCAGGGACCGCATCGTTCCTTCCACTGCTGCGCCGTGGCCGCCCCTTCCAGATCTCGATAGCGGTCTAGGTATTCGTCGAGCAAGGGGCGCGCGGTGTCACAGCGACCCGCGCGGGCCCACGCGGTCGCCAGGAGGAGGAGGACCTCCGGGTCGTGCGTAGAGGCCGGGAAATCACGGCGGAAGTCGCGGAAGCAAGCCACGACCTCGGCCAGCCAGCGCCCGTCCTCGGTCTGTCCGAGGACCAAGCGACAGCGCAGATAGGAGGCCGCCTCGCGCATCGCGACGTCATGGCCGCGCGCCAGGAGGCGCTCCACCGCGTCCTGGGCCTTGCTCGTGTCGCCCTCTTCGTAGGCGATCCGGGCCAGATCATAGAGCGCGGGCTCCACCGATGAATCGCTCGGATACCAGCGCAAGATCAGCTCCAGGCGCTCGCGAGCGGCCGGGCGATCTCCGTCGCGCAGCGCCGCCTCGGCTTGGCGGTACAGCGCCTCGGCGCTGAGCGGAGGGCCCTCCGCGGGACGCGCCTCGGGGCTCGCCGAAGCCAAGGGATGCGCCGAAGCCAAGGGATGCGCCGGAGCCAAGGGACGCGCGGAGGCCTTGGGCCGCAGCGATTCGAACGGCACCGGAGCCGGTGCAGGCGGTGGGATCGCGGGGAGCGGCTCGAGCGCAAAGCCCACGGTCGCGACCGCGCCCGGCCGCACCTCGACCTCCTTGATCGCGGGGACAAAGCCGGTGGCCGAGGCCTCAAGCTCAGCATGTCCCGCGGCCAGCACCGCGGCGATGGGCGCAGGGCCGATCGTCGATCCTCCGGCCCGCACCTCCGCCCCCTGCGGGGTCCCGGCCAGCACGACGATCCCCGCAGGTCGTGCCCCGACCGGAGGACCGAGCGCGCTCGCCTCAGCGGCCAGGGCCCGCGCGTCCTCCTCGGACATGGCCAGGCGATCGCTGGCGGCTCCCGCGCCGACCCGCGACCGCCCGCCGCGCGACTCCACCGCGACGATCCCCTCCGCGACCGCCACCGTCGCGTCCCCGGATTCGGGGCAGCGGATCAAGAAGCGCGTGCCGACGATCGTCGCGCTCAGGCCCCGCGACAGCACGCGCAGGTCGACGCCGCGCCCATGCTCCCATTCTCCGACCAGGGTGCCGGCGGATAGCTCCAGCACAATCTCCTGAGCGCTCACCCGCCGGACCTCGAGCAGCGCCGGCCCGAGCAACGTCACTCGCCCCTGATCGCCGATGCTGGCGCGAACCAGGCCTCCCGCTGAGACCTGCAGCCGCTCGAGGCCCTGCCCTAGCGAGGCGTAAGCGGAGCCACCGCGCGCGGCGGTCCCGGCCGTCACGTAGGGCGTTAGCAGCGTCCGAGGCGCGTCGGCACCGAGGCGAAGGGAGAGGAGGTAAGCGCCTAGCACGGCCACGATCAGCGCGGCGGCCGCGGTCAGCCCGCGCCGGTCCCAGCGCGAGAAGCCTAAGCCCGCTATCCGGGGGGTGAACCCGCCTGCGGGCGCGATCGCTTCGCTCAACGCGTTCTTTGAGCGAGCCAGGCGGGAGGCCGCCGCGTCCATCTCCGCTTGAAGGCGCGCGGCGATTCGGGCCCGCGTCAGCTCATCGAGGGGAGGCCCCGCCGCCTCCACCACCGCGCTAGCGACCGAGCTCACCACCTCGGAGCGGGTCCGGCAGCGCGCGCAGTGACGCAGATGGATCTCCACGCGGCGCGCCGCCTCCTCGCTAGGCGCGCCGAGCGCGAGCTGGTCCTCGGCCTCGAAGCAGGCGGGATCGGCGCGCCTCATGAAGGAGCTCCTGGGCGTCGATTGCGCTTCTCTTCGCGCTCGATCATCGCCGCCAGCTCGCGCTGAGCATGCTTGACGCGCTGACCAACCGCGGGCGCCTTGGCCCCGACGATCGCGCCGATCTCCTCGAGCGAGAGGCCCTCCACCGAGCGGAGCACGAAGGCGATCCGCTTTCGGGGATCGAGGCGCTCGAGCAGGGCGAGGCCGCGCAAGAGCTCCTCGCGGCGGCGCGCGGCCTCCTCCGGCGTGGCGCGATCGTCGGCCCGCTCGACGAGCTCCAGCGCGACCACCTCGGCCGGGCGTCGCTGCCGCCTTCGCAGATGCTCATAGGAGACGTTGACCACGATCCGGTAGAGCCAGGTGGAGAAGGCAGACTCGCGGCGAAAGCGAGAGAGCCCGCGGAAGACGTCGATAAAGACCTGCTGGACCAGATCTTCCCGCTCGGGATCGGGGCCGACGAGGCGAGAGACCCTCCGATGCACCTCGTCGGCATAGCGTCGGTAGATCTCGTCGAAAGCTCGGCGGTCCCCGCGGAGCGCGCGATCGATGAGGGGTAGCGCCTCATCCTCCGAGGTCGGGGGCGAGAGCGCGGTCATCTCCAGCGAAGAGGAGAGCAGCTCCACCCAAGCGCGGAGCGGTCCGAACGGGACCCCGGGCATCACCAACGCGGCGTTCACGAGGACTCCCGGAGGCGGAGCCCCGCGGCCAAGAACACCCGGACCCGCTCGGTCTCAATGGCGCTGGTGCCTTCGACCACCAGCGCGCTGGTGCCAAACAGCGCGTCGACGCCAGCCGCCAGCACCAAGGCTAGCGGTCCCGCGAGATCAGCGGCCCAGCTCATGCGCGCGCCCACGCCGGCCGAGATCAGGATCCGGCCCGTGGCTGCGAGGTCCCCGCGCGTAAGGTCAGGCGTGGCGCTGACCGACCGCGGCACCACCACCGCGTCCAGGCCGAGGTCCACTCCCCAAGCTGCGAAGCGCCATAGCGCCCCAGCGCGCAGCGGGACGTCGAGCAAGTTAACTTGCACTCCGCGGGCCCGCCCCGAGGGCCCCAGCCAAAGGCCAGCCTCTAGAACCCAGCGCAGATCCTGGTGGATCGGGCCGCTCAGTCCGACCGCCGCCCCCGCCAGGAGAGAAGGTCCCGCGCTGGCGGCGCCGAAGACTCCGAGCAAGGTCGGCTCGACTCCGCCCTCCTTGGTTAGGATCACCGCTCTGGCCGGGGGAGGCTCGGCCCGAGGAGGGGCGGTCATCGCCGGAGGCTCGGGCGCGAGCGGCGCGAGGCTCATACCGTCGAGCACGTCGACCATGGTCAGGGCGACGCGCCGAGCGCGGGCTTCGCCGCTCAACCCAGCGGTGGCCACCACCCGGTGCCGACCGGCGACGTCGATGGAGATGGCGTCGGGCCCGAGGGCCCGCAGCTTGACCGCGCCCTCGGGGAGCCCCTGGGGCCAGCTCGGGCGACGCGTGCGGATCGCCGCCTCCAGCGTCGCCGGATCAAAGCCGAGGTCGGGCCCGCAGTCGACGACGGAGGGATCGGAGAAGGCCGGGGCAGCGGCCGCCAAGAGCAGCGCGATGACGCAACCGGGCAAAACCCGCCGAAAACGGCCCCCCATGACGTACCTGAGTGCCCTCTCCACAGAGGCTTAGTCCATCGGCCGGGCTGAGATCGAAAAACAAAGTCGAGGGCGCCCACAGATTCTCTGAGCCGACTCCCGCGTTGTCCGTCGCTGCCGTGCTTGGTCGGTCGGTCGACCGTCGATCGAAAAAACCTTTCGCCGGCCCGAGGCGCCTCCATCTCACTCGCCGAACGTGCTCGGGCGCGGGACGCCCAGGAGGAAAAGATGAGAGTCAGCTGTAGTCACTTTGGATTCATCGCCATGCTCGCCGGCCTAGCCGCCGGCTGCTCCGATCACCGGGCCCCCGCCCAAAAGCCAGGCCAATCGGCCCAGGGTATCGTGCGCATCCCCTGCACCACGACCCCCGACTGCCGGGCCCGCGGCGGAGCCTGCAACCAAGGCCAGTGCACCGCGGCCAACGAGTGCACGACCGACGCGGACTGCGGCGCCCGGGAGGTCTGCACCGTCGACACCAACTTCGGGGGCCTCTGCGCTCCACCGGCCGCCACCCCCACCCCGATGCCGCCCTGGAGCTGCGCCGCGGACAGCGACTGCCCCACGGCCCAGGTCTGCACCCGCGGGAGCTGTGACTTGCCCCAAACGGTGACCCCCACGGTCGCTCCGGGCTGCACCACCGACGCCGACTGCCAAAACGGAGAGCGCTGCCAAAGCGGCAGTTGCGCTCCGGGCGTGGGTTGCCGAGCAGACGCCGACTGCGCCGCGGGCGAGATCTGCCGCGCCGATCAGGTCTGCGTCCCCAATCCTTGGGCCTGCACCACCGACGCGGACTGCGACGCGCGCGGCGGCTACGTGTGCACCAACGGGGAGTGCGGCACCGCCAGCAGCCACGGCTGCAACAGCCAAAACTGCCCCTGCGACGTGCTGGCTCAAAACTGCGCCTTCGGGATGCGCTGCTATCCCTTTGGTCCTCTGACCACCGATGGTCAGTGCTTCGTGCCCGGCACGCGCGCCGCGGGTGACGCCTGCGTCGAGCCGCCCTTTGGTGAGCCCGAGTCCTGCGGCAACGGCCTGGTCTGTGTATGGGCCGCCGAGGAAGATCCGGCCGGGACCTGCTATTCGCTCTGCGCCACCGACAACGACTGCACCGGGGGCAACGTCTGCCGCGCGATCAACGATCCCTCCACCGGCACCCGCGCCGATTGGGGCCTGTGCGCTGCTCCTCCTCCTCCTCCTCCGCCGCCGCCCCCGCCGACCTGTGACGCGTTGGCTCAAGACTGCAGCACCAGCGGCGATCTCTGCGCGCCGGTCGACATCGGCGCCAACGTCTGCGTCCCCGCCGGCCGCGGTGCGGAAGGCAGCGCCTGCACCCGGGCCTCGGACTGCAGCGGGGGCCTCGCTTGTGTGGCAGAGGCTGGAGCCACGCCGACGACCCAGTATTGGACGCTATTTCAGGCCTATATCGATCGCGGCGGCGGCACCTGCAAGGCGCTCTGCCTCCCCGGCCGAGCCTGCGCTGGAGGTCAGAGCTGTGAGCCGATCATCGACAGCAACACCGGCAACACGCGAACCGACGTCGGCGCCTGCCACTGATCAATACGACCGGATGAGATCGTTCCAGTCCGGGGGCGTCACGAGCAACCTGCGCTCCACCCGATGCCCCTGACCGTCATCGGCCACGACCGTCCCCTCGCCGGTGACCCTGCCCGCCGAGACCTGACCCGCCGCTGACACCGTCGTCCCGCGGGGGAGATCGGTCCCCACAAAGGTGAAGTCGGCGACCAGCGGCACGTCATCGCCGAGGCCACCCTCCCGGATCCCGTTTGGCCCCGCGCTCATCAAGCGAGCGTTCAGCGAGAGATCGACGGGCCCCGTCTGGTGTCCGCCCCGCACGCGGACGAAGGGGTCCGTCACGCGGTTGTTGGTGGTGTAGCCACCGAGCACGACGTAGGGCTCGCTCGAGCGATCGTCGCCAAACAAGAGCTCCACGCGGTTCAAGATCCCTTCGGGCTCACAGCCGACCGCGCCGCGGATGGGATGCACGACGCCGATGAGGAGCCGCCAACGGCCGCGCGCGTTCATGCCCTCGAAGACCGAGAAGGAGGTGTCGGGCGCCGTGGGCCGCGGGAAGCTCGTATGAACCCCGCGGCTCGGGCAGGTCCCGCCGCCTGGGATCCCCGCGCCGTCCCCGCAGATCGCCGCCCACCGACCATCGGGGGCGTAGAGCAGGATCTTCCATTCGATCGGCCGAGGCGCCACGAAACCGACGTCGAGGGTCACGTCGAGCTCGGTGATCGCCGCCGACTCGGGCACGTCGATCTCCACCGTTTGATAGGACACCCGCGTGGAGGTGCAGACCGCGGGAAAGGCCAGCGCCGGCGTGAGCTCGTGTGAGAAGCGCTGACCCACGCGCAGCACATAGCGCGCGGAGCGGCTGGCTCCCTCGGCATCCTCGACCTTGATCGTGAGCGGGAACTCTCCCAGCGTGCTCGGCGATCCCTGGAAGCTCCCGTCGCTGTTCAGCGCGAGACCGGCGGGCAAGGCCCCGATTGCCGTCCAGTGATAGGGCGGGAGGCCGCCGCTGGCGCTCATCACGTCGGCGTAGGGCCGTCCCGCCGCGGCGCTCGAGAGCCCTCGGGTGCCGATGAGCAGCGGTCCCAGCACCTCGAGCACGTAGCTCCTGGCGTCGACCCGGCCCTCAGCGTCGACGACCCGCACGCCGACGTGCGCCCGACCCACGTCGCTGGGGACGCCGCTGATCTGACCGCTGGGCGACAAGCTGAGGCCGGCAGGCAGGCGCTCCTCCGCCACCCCGAAGCTCAGCGGCAGCGTCCCACCGCTCGTCTCGATGCTGAAGTCGTAGCTCATCCCTTGGTGCGCGCGGGGCAAGGTGGAGGTGGCGATCATCGGCGAGGCCGAGCTGACCGTGATGCCGAGGGTAGCGCTGACCCCTTGCAGGGCACCGTCGGTGACTCGGATGCTCACCGCCCCCGCGCCGACCACCGTCGCGGCGCCGTGAAGTAGACCACCCTCGTCAAGGCTGAGGCCGGGCCAGGGCGCTCCATCGCCAACGACCCTAAAAACCAAGGGCGGAACGCCCCCGCTCGCCTGGAGCTGCCGTGACACCGCCTCGCCCTCCACCACCGACAGCGGCGCGATGACCGAGAGCATGATCGGATCTGGCTCGATGGCGAGGGAGTAGCGGGCGCGCCCCCGGCCTCCACCAGCGTCGCTCGCCTCGAGGACGAAGCGCTCGAGCCCCGCCATGGTCGGCGTCCCGGCCAGCGTGAGGCCGTTGATGGTGATCCCCCTCGGCAGCGCGCCCTCGACGACCGCCAAGGTATACGGCGGGGCTCCACCGCTGACCTCGATGGCCGCCTCATAGTTGGCCCCGAGGCGCCCCGCCGGAAGTGCCCCAGAGCTGAGGCTCAAGATCGCCGGGTCCGAGCAGGCGAACATCAAGAGCGGAGGGAGGAAGAGCGCGAGAGAGATCGTGTTCATCGGAGACCCACCAGGAGATAGTAGCGGTGCAGGCTGTCGGAGTTATTGTCCTCGATGACCTCGAGATAGTAGCGCCCCGGCGCGAGCGAGGCCGCGCGGCTCACCTCCACCGGGTCGATGCTGATACAGCCGCGGCCACGCCCACCTTCGGCCAGAATGCCGCCCCGTTCGTCGAGGAGCCGGAGCCCGAGGTAGGCCCGATCATCGCAGCCGGTGCTGTGGAGGACATTGGCGACCCAGGTATCGAGCACGCGATCGGGGCCAGGGGGCACGTCGAGGGCGAAGTAGTCGCGGTCGTTTCGGGCCAGCGAGGAGGCGACCGTCGTGGTGTGGCCGAGCATGAGCGGCACGAGGTGAGCGCTGGCCAGATCCCCGTCGGGCTCCTCGAAGGCGGCAATACTGGGCTCGAGGTGGCAGCTCGGATCGCACCCATCGCCGGCGGTAGTATTGCCATCCTCGCAATCCTCGGTCACGTCCGGGACCCCGTCCCCGCAACCGGGCGCGCGCAGCTCTTGGCGGAGGACCAGCTCCAGCGTCGCCTCGGTGGGGTTGTCGAGCTGCAGATAGTAGGTGCCAGCGTCGAGGCGGGCTGGCGTCTCCTCCAGCGGATCGAAGGCCAAGCACTCCGGCGCGGAGCGACGCGCCCGCAGCAGTTGGCCGCCGTCCTCGGAGAGCAGATCGAAGATCGGCGTGCGGCAATCCGGACCGCTCAGGCCAGCGAACAGGCGCGCCGCCCCCGCGGTGATGAGCTGATAGCGCCGCCGCTCCCCGGGGCGCAGCACCACGTGGCGCTCGATCGGGGTCGCCACCATCGTGAGCGGCTCGTAGGCGCAGCTCAGCGAGCAGCCATCGCCAGGCTCCAGGTTCCCGTCGTCGCAGCGCTCGGCGTAGTCCTCGATCCCATTGCCACAGCGAGCCGGGGCGAGATCGATGGTGAGGCCGAGCGCCGGCGCTGGGCCCGGCACGGTTAGGATGAGCCGCGCCGCGCCACCGTCGAGCCGCGCGTAGCGGTCGCGGACCGGTTCGATCGTGGGGCAACCGTCAGAGCTGGACTCACCCAAGATTCGGCCGCCGCCGTCGGTCAGGGTCAGCCGCGTCCCCGCGGGGCAGCGCGCGCCGCTGAGCGTGGCCTGGACGCTGCCGGGGCCGCTCGGGAGGAGGCTCACCGCGATGGAGGTGCCGAAGTCGCTGACGGTGGTGGTCCAGGTCCGCTGGCCGAAGCCGACGAGCTCGGTCGGGCGCTCGAGCTGGCAGGATTCGGAGCAGCCATCGAGCGCCAACCGCGCCCCGTCGTCGCAGCCCTCACCGGCCAGGCTCTGATGGAGCCCGTCCCCGCAGCGAGCCTCATCGATGAGCACCCGTAAGAAGTAGTGCCCGCGGGTGCCGCTGTAGCCGACCACCTCGATCGTGTAGCGGCCCGCCGGGAGGTTGGTGAGCGCCGAGCCGGGTCCGCCGGCGTAGAGCGCCGCGCAGATGTCGGCTGCGTCATCGTCAAAAGCGATGGCCGCGCCGGAGGGATCGTAGATCGTGAGCATGGTGTCGGTCTCGCAGCCGCCCGTGCCGCTGGTCTCGGCGCTCAAGGAAGCGCCGGCGGGGACCTCGATGGTGTAGCGATCGATGTCGCTGCGCGTGCTGAGCTGGCCGTCGATCCCGTCCGCGCCGGCGTTGAGCGGCGCGCCAGGATCGTCGTTGGGCTCGACCTCGGCCCGGGGGACCACCACGACCAGACGTCGCTGATCGGGCGGTCCGACCGATCCGGCCGCGCTGAGGCGAAAGACCGTGGTGTCCTGGATGGTCGCCATCAACTGCCCGCTGACAGCGGTGGCCTCCGGGACCACCATGCCGTCCCGCTCGAGCACGACCGCGCTGGCATTGACGCTGTCCCAATCGAGGACCACGTCGGCCGGACCGAGCAGCGTATCGGCCGAGAAACGTAGCACCCGCGGCAGGGGCGCCGCCTCCACCACGAGCTCCCGGCGCAGCGTTCGAGCGCCGCTGATGAGCTCCAGCGTATAGCGTTCGACCAGGGCGCGGCTCCGCCGGTTCACGCTCCCACTCGACGGCGGCCCGCTCTGAGCGAAGAGCTCCGCGCCGTCGACCAAGATCCGGAGCTGCTCGGCCCCGCGCTGCTCGTAGGAGAGCGTCACGGTGCTGCCGAGCACGACTGGGTTCGGGGCGGCGCTGAAGCTGAGCAAGCTCAGGCCCGGCGCGACGTCCACCGACACCGACGCGCGAGCCTCGCCACCAGGTCCGGCCGCGATCAGCGTGAAGACGGTGGACGTATGGAGCGGGGCCGTCGCGATCTCACCGCTCGACGCCAGCGTCCGCGTCAGCTCCTGGCCGCCCTCGGCAATGATGCGCGCCTCCGTGCTCCCCAGCACCGCAAACGACAAGCGCGAGACCGCGCCGTCCTCCACCGGGCTAGGCGTGGCCACGAAGCGCTGGATGGTGGGCGCGGCCGGCGGCTCGGTCACGACCGCGACCTTGGTGCAGGCGGCGCTCAGCACGATCGGGAAGACGAGGGAGAGCTGCCTCATGCCCTCCCTTCGCGCAGCGGGCGCTGTTCCGCAACCCTACTTCCAGGTGG
>Ga0154020_10008537_pt1 | contig 11870 bp, 15 predicted proteins | sample Klosneuvirus_201_FD_109709 | JGI IMG/M metagenome (GOLD analysis project Ga0154020, IMG submission 109709) | Active sludge microbial communities from wastewater, Klosterneuburg, Austria - Klosneuvirus_20160825_MG | ecosystem: Engineered > WWTP > Aerobic digester > Activated sludge | place... | reverse complement strand
TATTTCCCTGTATTTATATATGTATTTAGCTTGCAAATAATCAGAAACGAGTATAATAGATTCACTTAATTAAAACTATATGAACTCAGTAAAAGATATTGCAGAATTGAAAAAGAATATAGAATCTCTTATTTCAGTTTATAATGAATCAGTTGGTACAGCTTGATATAAACTTTCTCTTAATACTGTAAAATAATGCAAAGTATTCTTGAACTTCTTGATGAAACAAACATTATATGAGATCGTTTACTAACTGATAATGAGATAGTAGAAATATATAAAGCAACTACTGAGGAAGAAAGAGAAAAGTATATGCTATTGATACAAGACTTTCTCGAAAACTATACAGTTCCAGAAAGAGTATCTGATCTCACACAAGCAGTTAGTTATTTAAACATAGAAGCAATGATATATAAAAATTGATTGATAAAATAGTTGATTTCCTGATATAAATAGATATACTGTATACAGATCAGAGTAAAAGACTTACACAATAAATATTCTATCCTGTTTCCCGAGTTCTGATCGTAAGTCTTACTTGGGGAGTAGGATAGAGTTTTTTAAACATATGGTAATTACAGGATTTAAAACAGTTCAAGATATTAAAGATACTCTCGATGCAATGGATAGAAAATGATGGATATGGTGTACGGGTAGAAAACCACACGAAGAAACTTCAATATTACAATGAAGAACACAACAAACATATATTCATTATTGCGATAAATTCAGTTGGTGAGATGATAGGTGAGAAGTAGATAAATTCAGTAATAATGATGAAATAATAAATTTTAAAGATGCTATAAAAGAAATGTTAAATTGAAAAAAACAAAAAGAAATAAAACTAGTTCTCACATACGAAACTATTATCCGTAGGAGTGACTGAATAGAATTTTATAAGGATACTATTGATTGAGAAACAATAGAACAAATTAAAAAAAGAATTAGTACATACAGAACAGAAGCTAATAAACTGCAAGGTTTACTTAAATTCCACTCTAACCACTTTTAATAGGTTGGATATGGGAGAAACTAACTAAATAAACTATGGAAAAAATATATAAAGATACAAAAGAATATTTATTAGAAGTAATTGAACAAAAATTAGTAACTTATATTACTACACCACTATGATGTATATTTGTTATCCCTGAATGAGTAGATTACATAAAATGAATGTATGATTTAGTAGAACAACAGTTTAAATATTCGGAAAATGATATAACTAATATATTGAAACTTTCAGAAGATGAAGCTCTTGAAATAAAAAAATTAGCTAAAATAAAAGCTCTTAAAATACAAATTAAGGAATTAGAAGAAAGTATAACTAAATAAACTATGATAGTCACACAATGAAACTAAAAACACTAAATTCATCTGAACTTTATAAATGGCATAAACATTTCCTATGGATACCAAAAAGAGTTAGAATGAACAATGATATAGAAACTATTTGAAACTATACCATAAATCAATGAGAGTTTGAATACTCTATACTTTGGCTTGAATTTGTACAAAGGAAATATGTATGATCTATTACTCTTGATAGTGATGATTGAAAATTTAATTACTGGAAAAAACTATGAAAACATACTATATAACATCTGAATGAACAAAAATAGAAACTGAAATACTAGCATATTTACCAAATAAAGATTGATTATGTGATGTGGTACATTTTCCAAAAGATAATCCTTCATTTTGAGCAATACTATCGCATTGTATCACAAGTTCTAATAATATATTTATTACCAACTAATGATTTCACTAAATGACATATGGGGAGAAAACTATTTTCTTAAATCAGGCAAAGTAAATCCTAAGTGTAAATTATTCGCTTGATTGAGTAATGAACGGATAAATGAATATTTGCAATCTCACAAGGAATAAATATAATACTGTAAATGCTCTACAACGGATTAAAAATCAGAGATACACCAGAAAACTACAAAGAGCTATTAAAAATAGAACAATTATGAACATCTGACAACTTAAAAATTACATAAAGGATCTACCTGATGATATGGAAGTATGAGTAAACTGAGAGTGTCCATTGCTTATGGCAATTGATGAATGATATGTAGAATGAGATTTCTTTGTATTAAGTTAACTAATTATGAAATACTATAACTAAATAAATATGAGAGGTAAAAAGACAAGAGATGAAGATATTGAAGCAGTAAAAATTGCAAAGATAACTGACCCTCAAAAATCATTACGAGACATAGAAAATGAAACCTGAGTAAACAGGGAAACAGTAAGCGATATTATTGATTCTATTCCAGAAGATCTGACAGGTTCTGACAAAGGAGAAAAGATACTTGCTACAATGGATGAAATCATTGATTGAATCGTCGATATAACTCGTTTAGCAATAAATCCGATACGAGATAAGGTAATAAGTTGAGAACTCACTATGAGTGATTTAAAAGCATTAAATGATATTGCAAAGAATAACTTTGATCGTAAACAAATATTGACTTGAAAGCCTACTGATATATTCAAGCACGAATGAATTTCAAATGAACAAGCTGAGAAGATAGCAAAATTATACAACAATGGCAATACCTAAAGATCATATCCCATTCTTCCAAAAGAGAGCAAGACAAGACTTACTCTCTTTTTGTGTATATAACGATAAGTTCTTTGAGATCAATGAACATCATAAGGTTATAGCGAATGCACTCCAGAGATTTATGGAAGGAAAGACAAAGAAACTTATATTACAAACTCCTCCTCGTTCTTGAAAGTCTCGCCTTATTTGTGAGGCTATTGCTTGGGCTTTTGGTAATATATCAAATACTGATATTATCTATACAGGACATTCTATATCACTTCTTGAATCGTTCTCTCGTAATATAAGAGATCGAGTTAATAGCACAGAATACAAAACACTATTCAAGGATACAGTAAAATGAGACAACTGAGCGGTTTGAGCTTGGTCTATGTCAAATAGTAATCAACTTATGATATATTGAGTTGGTTGAGGTATTACAGGTAAATGAGGTAATAGACTGATTATTGATGATCCATACGCAACTCGACAAGATGCAGAATCTGATACTATACGAAAGAGAGTAGAAGATTGGTACGATTCAACATTCCTTTCTCGTAGACATAACTCAGAGGCTTGAATTTGCCTTATTATGCAGAGATGGAGAGAAGATGATCTTGTTTGATATATACTAGAAAAAGAGAATGATTGGGAGATTGTAAAGATACCTGCTATTAGTGATGAATGAGAGAGCTTTTGGGAATCTCGTTTTCCTGTACCATACCTAGAAGATATGAGAACAGTTATTTGAGACTATTTCTTTTCCTCACAATACCAACAAGAGCCATTTATTGACTGAGGTTGAAGTTTCAAGAGAGAGTATTTTATGGAATATGAAACAGCACCTTCACTTAATACACTAAAAGTATATACATTCGTTGATCCAGCTATTAGCCAGAAGCAAGAAGCAGATTATACAGCTATAGTTACTATTGGAATAGACCAGAACAATCGGATATATGTACTGGATATATTCCACGAAAGAGTAGAGCCTTCTGATTCTATAAATGCACTATTTGAAATAGTAAAACATTGGAAACCAGATAGAGTATGAGTTGAAGTAGTAGCATTCCAAAAGATGCTTGCACTAGAGATACGAAAGCAAATGTCTATCCGTAATACATTTTTCAATCTTGATGAGATAACTCCAATGGGAGAGAAGAATGCACGAATAAAAACAATACTAGAGCCTAGATATTCTAACGCAAATATCTTGCATCCAAAGTACAACAAGAATACAAAGGAACTTGAACTAGAGCTATTAAAGTTCCCTAATTGAAAGCACGATGATATTATTGATTCACTCTCTGGAGCAGTAAGAATGAGCCAAGTACAAAGCAAATCAGTTTCAATTGAAGTCTCATACGATGATTTTTTATAAATAAACTTGTAATGAGACAAGTTCTCATTATACTCTTATCATAACACAAAACTATGAAGCTACCATTAGACGAAGATGTTATCAAAAAAGAAATTGCAGACCAGATCACACTTGGTCTTGATTTTATGCGTACTCGTCGTGAGAAATGGAGAAATAACATTGCAAAGTATGTAGATCAAGACAAAGAAGATGGAAAGGTTGGTGTAAATACTCTTTACGCTTCTACACAACTCTATGTTGCAATTAAATACAGCGATGAACTCTCTGTAATTGCAAAGCCTCGTAAATTCTGAGATGAAGAATATGCAGACAACATTACAAACCTTGCTGAGTACGATTATACAGAAATGTGACTCAATCGTATTCGGCACGCAGAATATGTAGATGAATCAATGACAGGAGTATCAATCCGAAAGAAAGCACCATACGATACTCTTCGCTCTTGTCCTATGTTTGAATCAGTAGATCCTTTTACTTGGATATGTGATCCTTACTCTGATTATGTAACTGAGGCTCGTTGGAATTTCTTTGAACGAGAAATGAAACTTAGTGAATTAGAGGAACTGAAAGGAAAACAAGAAACAGAAGAAGAGATTGATTGAGAATGAATTGATACCGAATCACAAGCAACAAGAACCTATCGTAATGTTGCACAATGAACAAGCGATGTAACTGATGATACTCTTGATAAGATAGTTTCAGTATATCAAGGGTTCTCATATGTAAAATGAAAGCTATATAAAGTAACAGCAAATACAAATTTTGATATATATGAATTTGAAGAGATAAAGCCAGTTACTAAAGAGGAAAAGAAGAGCGGTAGAGTTAGTATGAAGACAGTAATTCGTATTTCTTACTTCTCTCCTACTCGCTGAGATCCTTGCGGAATATCAATGGCTGATCTTATATTAGATAAGCAAAAGGCTCAATCAATCCTGATGAATCTACGCTTGATTGATGCTAAGTTTAATACCTTTGGACAGATCAATCTCGTTAATACTGACATAGTAAAAGATACAACAGAACTTACTCGACCTTCTGTTAACACGAAATGGATTGGAGCAAATGCAGGGAATCAGAATCTTAGTAACGCAGTATATCCAGTTCCTCGACAGTCAATTATGGCTGATTCATTCAATGTATCGCAAGAACTTGTACGACAGATTCAACTTGATACAGGAATAGACTCACGATCACTTGGAGTTCAGGGAGACAAGAACATTACTCTTGGAGAATCACAACAGATTCAAGCTAATGCAAATGTAATATTCGGACTTGGTGTTGAAGTATCAAGCTGGGCAGAGACAGACTTTTGGAAGCATATGTGGTTTCGCACCTATCAAGAAAACTTCTCTAACTCTGATGAAAAGTTTGTTCGTCTATCAAACTGATTCAACACGAATCAAATGATATTCCGTAGAGATGACTTCCTCGGTGTTGAAGATATAGACTTCTCAATTGAAAGTAAAAAGAAAGCAGGACAGATGAGAGAGCAAATGAAGCTACAGTTCAATGCTAAACTTCCAATGATCCTATCAGATCCAAATGTTCCAAAGATAACTAAATCTATAGCATTTCAATACTCTCTCAAACTCGATGGACACTCACGAGAAATGCAACAGATACTCAATCCGTACTTCTCTCCTGAACAAGTAGACGCAAGAAGAAAGATTGAATATTTAGATAACAATATGATCCCAGAGATTGAAGACCCAAATGTAGAGCTAATGACTTACTACGTTATATGGCAATCAGCAATGGACACTCCAGCAAAGACAACAGCACTCAAAAACCTAGAAAAAGGAATGATAGCAACACTCCAGAATCAACCAATGATGAATCCAGCAATGCAGTGAATGGCTAATGCAAGTGCAGCACAAACAACAAGTGCAGCAATCCAATGACAAGGAAAACAAGTCGAGTCTCTACAATCTATCTCTTAAATTTATACTATGCTAGAAAATATTAAACCAGAACTCATTAATCAAGATCATCTTAAAACACAAATTGAGGCTTTAGAAGGTGGTTATGTGGAAACACTTATTAATCTTATTAAATGACCTGAATTTATAAAGGCTTGTGAAACTGATCTTGAAAAAGATATTACAGAGGAAAAGAAAACAGCACTACAAAAGGCTCTTGATCAACACAAAAAAAATCAGGTTACTAATGAACAGGCAATCGAACAGCTCAATGTTATCATTACAGAGGCTCGTACTTACTTAACTAAATAATTATGATAACAACAACAGCAAATGTATACGGAATCAAAGACGATAATGGAGTAGATAATACTTCTAAGATCGTTGGATTCCTAAATGGCAATCGCTCAGCAGAACAAATGATTCAAGAATACTTTGGACTTCGTAAAGAAGTAGTATATTCGGATGATTGAAGTGAAGTAGTAGATATGATAAATGACTTTAGAGATGGAGAAGCTCTTAAATTCAAGAAAGTACGATATAATGAATACTTTGCTAGTAAAGGACTTACTGAGGAAATGTTCTATAAATATGTACCTCGTAATCTAGTATATAACCCTATTGAAAATGACAAAAATACAACAAGCTCTGGAGTCGTTGAAAGTGAACCAGTCCTACAAGCTACTCGTGGAAGAGCTAAAAAGGATACAAAGTAATTGCGAAGATCTTATCTATGATGAAAGAACCCCAGTAGAACAAATAGCTTCACTCAGGATCAAACGCAATACTATCAAGAACTTCATAGAGCTTCCTGATGATCTCATTAACATAGAAAAACTAAAAGATATTTCCGACACAGATTCTATTGAAAAATAGAGTTTGAACGGAGCAATCCAATCGCTGGAGACAGCATAATAATCTAACCTATCGTCTTTATGACAACACAAGACAATCTCTCAGAAGAAGAGTCTGACGACCTTCTCCGACAAGAGATATTCGCCCAAGAGGACAATTCACTCGATTCAGGCACAAATGAATCAAACGAACAGGTAGATAATGAGAATGAATCTCATAATGAAGATGTCGACTCTTCAGAAGAAACTACTGAACAGGAAGAACAAGAGGCAACTCCTGAACAACCTAAAAAGAAAAGTAATGTTGCTAAAATACTCGCTGAAAAGAATGAGTATAAAAGGCAGGCATTGGAAGCTAAACAGGAAGCAGAAGAGCTACGGAATAGACTTTGAGAAAATGCAGATACTGATGTATCGTTCTTTGAATCAAAGATGAAACAGATGCTCGCAGAGAATAACGAAAAAATGTCGTTCTTTGGTGCTAATCCCTGAGCTTATGAAGCTAAATCAGACCTCGATGCACTAATTGAGGAAAATCCTTCTCTCTCTTATGATAGAGCTTGGAAATTCTATCTAGCTGAAACCAATCCGCAAGCATTATTGGATGAACAGACCCAGAATAAACTTAATTCAAAAGTCTACTCTTCTTCTTGAAGAGCCCCAGCAAATGCAAGAGCCACCAAAACAGATTTTGATTACTCAGATGCAGAATTGGATAAACTCATTAAAGAATGAAAAGTAAGGCTATAACAACCCAAACTTATGGCAGTAAATATCAAATCAGGTATTGGAGCTAATTACCTCCAAACCAAACTCTTCAAAGAAGTTCTCGCTAACTTCGAACCAAATCTATACTTCTACAAAATGGGTGAGAAACCTATGGTAGATAACGGAATTGGTACAGTCTCTTGGACAAAAGCTAGTAAGCTCTCTGTAACTGCTGCAACTGCAACACTTACAGAAGGTACTCAGCCAACTTCAACAGCGTTCACATATACTACTATTACTACTACTCCAGTACAATATGGTATTTATGTTGAAATCTCAGATCGTCTTCTCAAGGCAGCTCCTACTAAAATCCTTGCTAATGCAGGAAAGGAAATTGGATCAAATATGGCTCGTATCATCGACCAAGTAATTCAGACTGAAATTATGGCAGGAGCTAATGTTCTCTACTCTGATGTATCAGTAAATGCAGTTCGTACAGATGTTGCCGTTACTGACCTTATGACAGGAACTCTTCTTGCTAAGGCTCATACTAAGCTCCAGGCTGTAGATGCTCCTACTATTGATGGATACTATGTTGGTGTTGCACATCCTTTTGTTCTCGGAGACCTCAAGATCCAATCTTCTGGTGCTTACATCGAGTTCAACAAGTATGCAACTCCTGATAAGCTCTTCAAGGGAGAAATCGGTGCATTGTACGGTGTTCGTCTCGTATCTAGTTCAAATGTTCAGACATTCACTTCAACTACTACTGTTTACCCTACACTCGTAATGGGTGCTGGTGCTTACGGTGTAACTGAGTGGTCTTCACTTGAAACAATCTACAAGCCTCTTGGTTCTGGTGCTGATGCACTCAATCAGGTAGCGTCAGTAGGTGCAAAGATTGATTTCTCTGCAAAGAGACTTCAAGAAAATGCAATGGTTCGTCTTGAAACAGCAGCTACAGCAGTATAATTACTTTAATAGTTGATATCCAGAGCCTTCGGGCTTTGGTATTAACCCTTAAACTATGACCTTAGCAGAAATCTATACAATGTCTCGGTTAAATACAGGGACAACAAGTACAAATCTAATTGATGCTACTCTATTAACTCTTACAAATGTAACTTATAGAGAACTCATAAATATTATTACCTCACGAGTCAATGAGGATTTTTTCTATGATGAGTGGACTTTTGATACTGTTGCAAACCAAAGAGAATACACATTCCCAGTTCGTACAGCTTCGGTAGCAGGACTTAAAAAGCTCATAAGCGTTGGGATTAAATATGCTACAACTGATGATTATTACAGAATTACTACTCCTACAAAGTTCTCTAATCTTTCGAGCGACCCAACTTACTATGTAGAGAACCAAACGAATACAAAACCATTCTTTACAGTAGCAGATAAATCAGTATTTATATATCCAGCACCAACTACAGCAATAACAGGTGGATGACTCCTATATGGAATAAGCGACCCTATAGAATTACAAGCAGGAGCAACAGAAGCACAAATAAAAATCCCTGTTGATTACCATCAACTTATCGTACTTGGTAACGAGTATAAGATATATAAATCACGACAGCTTCCAGATGATTCAGCACGAGCATATAATTATTTCCTATCGGAATGTAATAGAATGGTAACTGAATTGTCTGATAGAATCATACGACCTCTTGAATCTGAGATGCCTTGTCTTAACCAATACGAATAATGGCAAAACAATGGAAACATACATTCTCAAAGTTCTATAATGGAGAAACTGACGATACTTTTATCCCTACTTGAGACAAGTATCTATCTTCTTACAATATAGAACCTGTTTTACATCCTCGTTATTTAGAACTTGCACCAAAAGTTTTGACTACTGGAACAATATCACCACTATACAACGTCACAAAAATTGTAGAACTTCCTTGATTCGAAGAACTAAATATTAGTTTTGAAGATGTGCACTATGAAACAACTAGTAAAGATGCAGTATTACTATGATCTTGATATACTGACGCTTCATATTTATATAACTCAGGTTGAGTTTTAAAAGTATATGTATTTGATTCTACAAATGTGATTCAAATGAATGAAGACTTAACTGTTCGAGATAGTGCCACAGCTCACGCAACAGGTACTGTAACCTCTGTAATTAGAGATAATACATATATTATCTATGCAATAAATAATTTATTATATAAGATAAATGAATCTGGAATAATAACAAATGCAGGAGATACAATTAAATATGGTAGTATTGTTAGATGAATGTACTTTGATAATGATATACTATATGTATTTGCTGTATTGTGAACTGATACATATATATATTCAATGCAATATAATTGAACATCTTGAAAGTATGAAATTATTTATACAGAAACAATAAAATGACTTACTTGTAGAGATGTATCTTGAAATGGTAGTGATATATACTTCGTTGCAAGTTCATTCTCAAATCCTTCAAATTCTTGACTATATCAAAAGAGCTGAATAAAAAGCATTAAAATAAAATCTGTTTCATTTACATCAAGTGTAAAATGTTCCTTTTTAAATAACTCATTTCTACAAATAATTGATTGAGCAAATTTATATAGATATGGTACAAATATTCCTTGATTTCCTAATGCTTTTGTTAAGTTACTAACACACTCTGCTAATTTTACCGCTATAAGTAGCGTATATATGGCTACAGAACGGTCTTGATGAAATGTTATTTTATGTTTATTATCTAGTAATAAATACCAAACAACAGGGGAAATTGTAACAATGCCATATGATGCAGGTGCAATATGGAGTGAAAAGAATCTTGATGTAATTATTTTTCCTTATGAATTAAAAACAGGTAAGACAGGTGCTAGTATACAAATACAAATTCAAACGAACTTAATGGAATTAAATAATACAAGTACATATAAAAATATAAGAACACTTGACACACTATGAAATACAACTATGCATTGTAGAATAGATAAGCAGGAAATATTGACAGCTCTTGTAGATGAAAATCCAGACTGGCAATATGCAAGATTTAAAATTATAGAAAATGCCTGATTAACTGATGATTATAGTCCTAAAGTATACCAAGATATATTTATTGCGTGACAGTTCTTAAATGATGCAGAAACTTATTTATAATTATGGAAAAAATAAAATCATATCCAAATACTCAATTACCTGAGTTTACACCTACATTTGTGCAAATACCTTGATTAAATGCAACTCCTTTAGATTACAATTTATTAAAAAACAAACCATAATAACTTGATAATGAGAACTATTCTCATATACTGTTTATAACCCTAATTAATTTTTATGTCTTTATCTAATACAGCCGAGAATGACTTTCTCAAATGCCTATTACAGGGTACTGATCCTTCTTGGAGAGCAGGTGCTACATTCTATCTTTCACTTCATTCTTCTGATCCTGCTGAGGCAGGAGATCAAACTACAAATGAAGTAGCATATACTTCATATGCTCGTGTAGCACTAACTAAGGCGAGTGACTGGACTGATGCAGGTTCTACATTTACAAATGCTAATCTTGAACAATTCCCTACTTGTACTGGTGGTACTGCTACAGCTACTCACTTTGCAATCGGTACTGCTTCAAGCGGTGCAGGTGTTCGTCTAGCTTCTGGAGTTCTTGGTTCTTCACTTGCAATCTCGAATGGTATTCAACCACAATTTCCAGTTGCATCTCTCTCTATAACAATCGACTAATGGGCATTAAACGTTTCAAAGACATCATTGATGCGTATGAAACAGGAAATGTTCATTACACTTCATATAGGAAAGTACCTTCACAGGTTACGACATCAAGAACTTGGTTTGATCTGAGCCAATCTCCTTGAAATCCTAATCCGCAATACTTTGCATCTACTCCACTTGTTGGGACTCCGATGTATAGATCGGTACAATGAGGAATAAATCATTGAACCGATCACCCAACGAAGACAAAGTATCTTGCAAAAACTACTCTCATAGCTTCGAGTGTGAATGCACGATGACAGTATATATTATGTGACTACTTATACTACTATCCATTCATAGATGAATGAGATACGGAAGAGCAATTACTAGATAATAGTAATCCAATGACTCGCTATACTGATTGAGCAGGAGTACAAATAATGGCTCTTACAGTTGCAGCACGAAATGGTGGAACAAGATTCCGAGTAAAGTATACAAACCAAGATTGAGTTGAATGAAGGCTCTCTCAGATAATGGTAAAAACATCTGTACAAGCTATCTGAACTGTAGCTCATTCTTTTGGTATTGGTGTATCTAATTGAAATCAAACATCTGCTTTTATAGGATTACAAGAATGAGATACAGGAGTTCGGAAAATAGAATCAGTAACAATGCTAGATCCTGATGTATGACTCCTTACATTCGTACTGGTAAAACCAATAGTGAATACTTGTTTTGTATGAATAGATGCCCCAGTAGAAGTT
>Ga0154020_10008536_pt1 | contig 11871 bp, 4 predicted proteins | sample Klosneuvirus_201_FD_109709 | JGI IMG/M metagenome (GOLD analysis project Ga0154020, IMG submission 109709) | Active sludge microbial communities from wastewater, Klosterneuburg, Austria - Klosneuvirus_20160825_MG | ecosystem: Engineered > WWTP > Aerobic digester > Activated sludge | place... | reverse complement strand
GCCATGAACGTCGATGACATCGATGCCACGCTGACAAAGCTGCGCGATGGCGGCATCCGTCTCGTCGGTGACCCGGGACCGGGCAACCCGGTAAAGGGCCAGGTGTTTATCCACCCGTCGATGACTGGCGGCGTGCTCACCCAGATCGTCCAGCGATAGCCGTTCCGAATCTCGCATCCCCTGGGGTTGCGAGGTCGGTAGCTCCCGGGTGACGATGAGAAGGCAGGAGTATCCATGCCCTTCGATCCGCCGGTGGCCACCTACCGGCTGCAACTGCATCCGAGCTTTCCTTTCGCGTCGGCGGTTCAGGTTGTCCCCTACCTGCGCCAGCTCGGGATTTCGCACGTTTACCTGTCCCCTATCTGGGCCGCCACGCCGGGCAGTACCCACGGCTACGACGTTGTCGACCACGCGCGCATAAACGAAGAACTGGGCGGCCTCGCGGGCTTCTATGCACTCGCCCAGGCCGTCCGCGACCAGGGGATGCAATTGATCCTGGATATCGTCCCGAATCACGTCGGCATTGCTCACCACCCCTGGTGGCGCGACGTCCTCCGCTACGGCCCGCATTCCCAGTTCGCGCCGTACTTCGATATCGATTGGGAGGGCCAACCCCAGCAGGAAACGGGCGTCCTCGTCTACCCGGTCCTTGGCCAGCCCTTCGGTAGTGCTCTCGAAGCGGGGGAACTCACCCTTGCTTACGATGATTCCGAAATCGTCGTTCGCTACTACGACCGCACCTTCCCTGTTGCTCCACGGCTCTACTCGTCGCTTCTCGGCCTCCCGCCGCTGGGCGAAGATCCGGAACCCGTCCGCGAGGTCATCGCGACGCTCGAGTCGCTCACCTCCGCGACCCCACAATCGGCTGAATTGCTGCTTTCACATCTCGCCGAAACGCTCGCCACGGCTCCCGAACTGCGCCGCTGGCTCGATGGCCGCGTCGCCTCCTACAACGGCCAGGTCGGCCAACCAGAGTCCTTCAACGCTCTCGAAGCGCTCCTTCGGCAACAGCATTACCGCCTGGCCTACTGGCGCGTTTCCGCGGAAGAGATCAACTACCGCCGGTTTTTCGATATCAACGACCTCGCTGCCGTGCGTATCGAACACGAACCGGCCTTCGAAGCGACCCACTCGCTCGTCCGCGAACTCGTGACTGCCGGCCTCGCCAGTGGCCTGCGCGTCGACCACGTTGATGGCCTGTACGACCCCGCTGGCTATCTCGCTCGGCTCCGTGCGCTATCCGATGAGGATGGCGAACCGGCCATCTGGGTCGAAAAGATCCTCGGGCTCGGCGAAGACCTCCCGGCCCACTGGCCGATCGAAGGCACAACGGGGTACGAATTCCTCGCGACCGCCGGCGGTCTCTTCGTCGACCCGGCCGCTGAGCAGGCGTTTTCTGCTATCTACGAAGACTTCACGGAATCCAAGTCCAGGTTCGATGACATCGCGTTCGCCGCTCGGCGGCGGGTCGCGGGCCGTTCGTTCGCGGGCGAAGTGAACGTCCTCGCCCTGCACCTCTACCGCCTTGCGCAGGCGCGGCGCCTCGCCCGCGACAATACGCTCGGGGCTCTCCGCGAAGCGATCGCCGCACTCCTTTCGGCGATGCCCGTCTACCGCACCTACCTCGAATCGGATGAGCCGATGCCCGCCGATGCCGGCATCATCCGCGGCGCTGCAGCCGAGGCTGCCCGGCGCGACCCCAACATCACGCCCGAATCGCTCTCGTTCCTCGTCCAGGTGCTGATGCTGAACACCGGTGACGAAGCGGACGAGGAGCGCGCTCGCTGGGTGCAGTTTCGCCGCCGTTTCCAGCAGCTCTCCAGCCCGGTGATGGCCAAGGGCATCGAAGACACCTCCTTCTTCCGCTACCATCGTTTGCTCGCCCTTAACGAAGTCGGTGACCACCCGGCACACTTCGGGATCACCGCGTCGGCAGCCCATGAGTGGTTCGGCCGGCGCGCCAACGAATGGCCGGATTGCCTCTCCGGCACGACCACCCACGATACGAAGCGCAGCGAAGATGCTCGGATGCGCCTCGCCGCGCTGACCGCGAACCCCCGCGCCTGGCACCGCGAAGTACGTTCCTGGGCGCGCCGCAATTCCCGTCAGGTGCGCACCCAGGGCGATAGCCCGGGCCCCGACCGCAATACGGAGTACTACCTCTACCAGACGCTCATCGCATCATGGGAGGGGCGGCCTAACGAGGCGTACATCGCCCGCATCCAGGCGCACATGGTGAAAGCTTCACGGGAAGCCAAGGTTCATACCAGTTGGACAAAGGTCGACGAGGAATACGAAGCGATGCTCTGCGAGTTCGTCCGAGCCATCCTCGACCGGCGGCGATCGTCGGGTTTTATTCGGCGGCTGGGCGAATTTGTCGGCACGCTCGACCTGGTTGCACGCGCCAATTCGCTCGGCCTGCTCGCGCTCAAGGCGACAGCGCCCGGCATCCCGGATTTCTACCAGGGCAGCGAGTTCTCGCTCTACACCCTCACCGATCCCGACAATCGCCAGGACGTCGATTTCGTGGCTGCCGCGAATCGGCTCGCGGCGATTCCGGCGGAAGTGCCCCGCTACCTCGATACGGCCGCGAAGCCATGGCTCACCAGGCAACTCCTGGCACTTCGGGCCCGGCACACCCAGCACTTCCACCAGGCCAGTTACCGGCGGCTCGAACTTCAAGGCCCCCTGCGGGATGCGGCCTTCGCGTTCGAGCGGCAGTCGAAATCGGTCCGCAGCATCACCGTGGTCGCGATTCGCGCCGCCCAGTTCTATGGGCTGAGCGGCGAGTTCCCTGGCCCGGAGGCGGCCCAGACGGTGCTCGACCTGCCTGCCGGGTCGCGATGGACTGACTCCCTCACCGGAGCCGCTCTCGATTCAGGCCGGGTCACGCTCGCCGAACTGTTCGCGAGGCTTCCGGTGGCCATCCTTGTCGCCGAAACGGGAAGCGTGAATGCCTGATTCCACCTATGCGCCGACACTCGGCGCCATTTTCCACCCGGAGGCAACCACTTTCCGGGTCTGGGCGCCGAAGCCGCGCACGGTTGTGCTGATACTCGTGCATGGCGATGAGACCGAACGGCGACTGCCGATGCCAGAGGTAGAATCCGGCTTTCGCGAACTCACCGTCACTGGTGTCCTCCCGGGAGACCGTTACGCCTACGAACTCGATGGCAGCGGCCCATTTCCCGATCCCTGCTCGCGCTCCCAGCCCGACGGCGTGCACGGCTTCAGCGAAGTCGTCGACCCCTGGAGCTTCGATTGGAGGGATAAGCAATGGACCCGGCCCCGATTTCCTGATCTCGTGATCTACGAAGCGCACATCGGAACGTTGACCCGCGAAGGAACCTTCGATTCTGCGGTGGCGCTGTTTGAACAGCTTGTGGATATGGGGATTTCTGCTATCGAGCTGATGCCCGTCGCAGCCTTCCCGGGCCGTTGGAACTGGGGCTACGATGGTGTCTCCCAGTTCGCGCCGGTGGAGGTCTACGGGGGATCTGAAGGCCTGCGCCGCCTCGTCGATGCGGCCCACCAGGCGGGCCTCGCGGTTATCCTCGACGTCGTTTACAACCACTTCGGCCCGGCGGGCAACTACACCGGCCTGTACTCCGATGGCTACGTCACCGATCGCTACCCGACCCCGTGGGGCCAGGCGATGAACTTCGATGGTCCCGGCTCCGAACACACGCGCGCGTTCTTTCGCGAAAACCTGCGCCACTGGCAGCATGAATACCGCATCGATGGATTCCGCTTCGATGCGACCCACGCGATCTTCGATTCCTCCCCCGTCCACATCCTCGCGGACCTCTCCGCCGCCGTTGAATCATCCTCCGGCGAGCGACCCTACCTCATTGCTGAAAGCCACGAGAACGACCCGCGCTACGTTGCCGCGCGTGACGAGGGAGGATTCGGGTTCGATGCCCTCTGGGCCGATGACTTTCATCACACCATTCGGACCGTCCTCCAGAATGAGAATGACGGCTACCTGCGCGGCTACGATGGCACCGCAAGGTCCGTTGGCCACGCGCTTCGCCAGGGCTTCCTCTACGAGGGCCAGTTCGACCTCGGCTTTGGCGCGCATCGCGGAAAGCCTGCGCGGGACGTTCCCTGGCACTCGTTCGTGTACTGCATTCAGAACCACGACCAGGTTGGGAATCGCCCGTTCGGCCAGCGCCTCAACGTGACGGCCGCCCAGGCCGACTTCCGGGCGGCCACCCTGCTCATGCTGCTCCTACCGCAAATCCCCATGCTCTTCCAGGGCCAGGAGTTTCTCGCCAGCGAACCGTTTCTCTACTTCACCGATCACGAGGGCGACCTTGGCCGGGCGGTCACCGAAGGCCGCCGCCGCGAGTTCGGCGCTTTCCGTGCCTTCTCGGATCCCGCGAGCATCCTCGCAATACCGGATCCGGAGGACGAGGCCACCTTTCTGCGGTCCATCCTGGATCATGACGATGCGGCCTACGGCCTTGGCCAGCTCGCCCGTGCGCTCCATAAAGAGGCACTGTCGCTGCGTGCCAGCGACCCCGTCCTGCGCGAATACCGGGAGCAGCGGCTGCCGATATTCACCGCAAGCCGCGGGCGTTCCCTGGTCGTGCGCTTCGAAGCGAAATCGGGGACCCGCTGGATCGTCGTGAACTTCGGCGACGCAGTTTCGCTCGAACTGGCGGGCGCCAAAGCCCCTTCGATCGAGCTGCAGAGTAACGAAGGCCGATTTGGCGGCAACAGCGTTGGGGCAAGGTTCGCCGCGGGAAAGCTTCAACTCCCCGCCCATTCCAGCGTATTCCTCAGCGAGTGGCCGTAACGACAGCTTCGCCGGGCGCGCAGAACACAACGACGGACCGCCCGGCTACTTCGTAGGTCTTTCCACCCTGGAATGTACGCCGTCCGTCCGGCTCCTCGGGGATTGCAGTATCGAAAGCCAGGCTCCAGCGCGCAGGCGCTGATATTCGTGGCAGCTGGAAGGTCGCGGGCTCCGGCGAAGCGTTGAAAATCGCCACCAGCGAGTTACCCAACACCGGTTTCCCGCTCGAATCGATTTGGCCCGAGGAATTCCCGGGGAGCAACATCGCCAGCGTGTGGCGCGATTCGTCGTGCCAGTCCCCCTCGTTCATCAGTGCGCCGGTTTCGGTTAGCCAGATAAGGTCCGAGTGTCCCGCCAGGCGAACGTCGGCCTCCTGGAAGAAGTTGCGCCGGGTCAGCACGGGGTTCGCCTTGCGGAATGCGATCATCCGCCGCGTCCATTCGTGCATTTCCCGCTCGGCCTCGCCCCATTGCCAGTTCATCCAGGAGAGTTCGTTGTCCTGGCAGTAGACGTTGTTGTTGCCCTGTTGTGTCCGGGCGGCTTCGTCGCCGTGAAGGAGCATCGGTACACCCTGCGAGAGAAAGAGTGTTGCCATGAAATTGCGCATCTGGCGACGCCGCAGGTCGAGGATTGCAGGATCATCGGTCTCGCCTTCGGCCCCATGGTTCCAGCTGATGTTGTCGTCGGTCCCGTCGCGGTTATCTTCCATGTTGGCTTCGTTGTGCTTCTGGTTGTAGCTCACAAGGTCGTGCAGGGTGAAGCCATCGTGCGCGGTCACCAGGTTAATGCTCGCATAGGGCCGCCGGCTGTTGTGTGCATAAAGGTCGCTGCTGCCCGTAAGCCGGTAGCCCAGCTCGCCCACCTGCCCGGGGTCTCCCCGCCAGAATCGCCGGACGCAGTCCCGGTACTTCCCGTTCCATTCGGTCCACAACACGGGGAAGTTGCCGACCTGGTAGCCACCCTCGCCCAGGTCCCACGGTTCCGCGATGAGCTTCACCTGCGAGAGCACCGGGTCCTGGTGGATGATGTCGAAGAATGCACTCAGCCGGTCGACTTCGTGCAGTTCGCGGGCCAGCGTGGCGGCGAGGTCGAATCGAAACCCATCGATGTGCATCTCCTGAACCCAGTACCGCAGGCTATCCATGATCAGCTGGATAGCGCGCGGGTGGAGCATGTTCATCGAATTGCCGGTGCCCGTGTAGTCGATGTAGTAGCGTTGGTCACCGGGGACGAGCCGGTAATAGGCGGCGTTGTCGAGCCCGCGGAAAGAAAGCGTCGGGCCCATGTGGTTGCCTTCGGCCGTGTGGTTGTAGACCACGTCCAGGATTACCTCGATGCCCGCGGCGTGGAGCGAACGGACCATCGTCTTGAATTCGTTCACTCCCTGGCCGGCGCGGCCCGCCGCTGCATAGCGGTTATCCGGCGAGAAGAAGCCGATCGAGTTGTAGCCCCAGTAGTTCACCAGCCCGAGATCGCGGAGGTGGCGGTCATACACGAAGTGGTGGACAGGCATGAGCTCGATCGCCGTGATCCCGAGGTCTCGCAGGTAATCGATGATGACCTTGTGGCCGATGCCCGCGTAGGTGCCACGCAAATCTCGGGGGACGCCCGGATGCTGCTGGGTCAACCCAATCACGTGTGCTTCGTAGATGACTGTTTTGTTCCAGGGGGTGCGCAGCAGGCGGTCGTCGCCCCAGGTAAAACCAGATTCGATTACCACCGATTTCGGCATCCCTGGCCCGCTATCCGCCTCGCTGAACTGCAGGTCAACGTCGTCCTCTGGGCCGGGCGGGTAGGCAAACATCGCGTCGGACCATTCCACCGAGCCGGTTATTCCCTTGGCATAGGGGTCGAGCAGGAGTTTGTTCGGGTTGAAGCGCTGACCGTTCGCGGGGTCGTACGTGCCATAAACGCGGTAGCCGTACATGAGGCCGGGCCGCGCCTCCGGCAGGTAGACGTGCCAGACGTTGTCGGTTTGTTCGGGCATCCGAACCCGGATGACTTCCTTCGCACCGTACTCTTCATCGAAGAGGCAGAGATCGACGGCCTCGGCGTTCTCGCTGAAGACCGCGAAATTCACGCCGCGACCATCCCAGGTGGCGCCAAGTGGATACGGCTCACCAGGGAGCTGCATCGGAGCACTCCGCGTGGGGAAGCTCAATCGGCCCACCGGAATACGACCACCGAGAGCGGTGGCAGAGTGACAACGATTGATCGTGGCCGGCCGTGGGCAGGGATCGGCGTCGATTCCACGCCACCCAGGTTGCCCTGGCCCGAACCGCCATAGATCGAAGCGTCAGTGTTCAAGACTTCCTCCCAGCGCCCCGAATGGGGAACTCCCGCCCGGAAGTTCGAGCGCGGCACGGGTGTGAAATTACACAACACGGCGAGCCACTCGTCATCCCCGGTTCGGCGTAAGAAGCTTAACGTGCTTTGCTCGCCATCGTTAGGGTCTATCCACTGGAATCCCTCGGGATCATTGTCTGATTTGTAGAGCGCTGGATTGTTTCGATAGAACGCATTGAGGTCACCTGCCAGCCGCCGGATCCCGTCGTGGGCGGGGTCATTCAGGAGATCCCAGGAGATACTCGATTCGTGGTTCCACTCGTTCCACTGGCCGATTTCGCCGCCCATAAAGAGCAGCTTTTTTCCGGGCAACGTGTACATATAGGCCAGGAGTGTCCGGAGGTTGGCGAGTTTCTGCCAGGTGTCGCCCGCCATTCGCCCCAGGAGTGAGCCCTTGCCGTGGACGACTTCGTCGTGCGAAAGCGGCAGCATGTAGTTCTCGGTGAATGCGTAGATCCCCCGGAAGGTCAGCTGATTGTGGTGGTAGCGCCGGATGATCGGGTCGCGCGCCATGTAATCCAGGGTGTCGTGCATCCAGCCCATGTCCCACTTCATCCCAAAACCGAGGCCGCCGAGGTAGGTGGGCCGCGAAACCATCGGCCAGGCGGTCGATTCCTCGGCGATGAGCTGGATATCGGTTGTGAACCCGTAGGCGGAGATGTTGAGCTGGCGCAGGAACTCGACGGCATCCAGGTCTTCGCGACCGCCGTACTTGTTCGGGATCCATTCGCCCTCTTTGCGCGAATAATCCAGGTACAGCATCGAAGCCACGGCATCCACTCGCAGCCCATCGACGTGGTACTTGTCCAGCCAGAAGACGGCGCTACTGAGGAGGAAGCTGCGCACTTCGTGGCGCCCGTAATTGAAGATCAGGCTGCCCCAGTCCGCATGTACGCCACGGCGGGGGTCGGCATGCTCGTAGAGGTGTGAACCGTCGTAATTCCCGAGGCCGTGTTCATCCGCGGGAAAGTGCGAAGGCACCCAGTCGAGGATCACGCCAACGCCACGCTGATGGAACCTGTCGACGAGATACATGAAATCCTGGGGCGTCCCGTAGCGGCTCGTTGGGGCGAAGTAGCCAGTCACCTGGTAACCCCAGCTCCCGTAGAACGGGTGCTCCATTACCGGAAGAAATTCGACGTGGGTGTAGCCCATTTCGGCCACGTAATCGACCAGGATGTCGGCATGCTCGCGATAGGTCAGCGAGCGGTTCCCGTCCTCGACGATTCGGCGCCAGGAACCGAGGTGAACCTCGTAGACGGAGATCGGTGCATCGAGCGAGTTCGCGGCTGCCCGGGTTTTCATCCACTCGCTGTCGCCCCACTCATAGGCCATATCCCAGGCCACTGAAGCAGTGTTGGGCGGCGTCTCGGTTGCGAACGCGATCGGGTCCGCGCGCGTCAGTTCTGCTCCGCCGACATGCGAATCGATCGCGTACTTGTACTGTTGCCCGCTCGACACGCCCGGCACAAAGCCGGTCCATATCCCAGACGAAGCTCGCGGCTCCAGGCGGTCCTTGCCGCGTTCCCAGCCGTTGAATTCGCCGACCACACTGACCGTCCGTGCGTTTGGGGCCCATACGGAAAACCAGGCCCCCGAAACGCCATCGTCTTCTCCCAGCTGGCATCCGAGCTTTTCGTACAGCTGCGAATGCGTCCCTTCGTTAAACAGGAACAGGTCGTCGTCGGTGATCAATTGCGTCTTCTTGGGCGCAGTTGCTCGGGTGCTCATTCGGATGCCTCCTCGCCGATTTGTGGCGATGCATGAAGCAGGTCGAGGATGCTTTGCAGCGGAATATCGACCCACGTTGGACGGTTATCGAGTTCGTAGGCGAGTTCATAGAGCGCCTTATCCAGCATGAACGTATCCAGCAAGAAGCGGGTTTCTTCAGGATCAGGAGCCATGATTTCGGCGGATGCTATCTCCGCGAAGTAGGCCCTGAGGTAGGCCGATGCGGTCCACAGGTACCAGGCTCTTGCCCACATCCGGAGATGGTCGGTGCTCGACTCCTGCACGCCCATCGCTGCCTGGCGCATCGAAAACTGTCCCGCGTAGTAGAACGACCGGACCATGCCCGCCACGTCGCGCAGTGGGGAACGCTTGACTCGCCGGTCGCCGAGTGACCGCTTCGGTTCACCTTCGAAGTCAATGAACACCCAGTCGGATCCCGTGGAGAGAACCTGGCCGAGGTGGAGATCGCCGTGACCACGGATGCGCTTCCCACGGACGGTTCGCCCGGCTACATCGTGGAGGCGTTTCAGGAGATCTGCTTCTTGGGCGAGCACCTGCGAGGCCTGTTCGGCCGTCTTGTCATCCAGGTTTTTCAGGCTCGCCTTCAACAGCCGCAAGGAGTGGCGCGCCTGGACCCTGAACCCCTGGGCGAGGGCTCGCTGGTAAAACGGTGTGTACGGCTCCGGGGCGAAGTTCGCATTCTTCGTGTTCGAAAGCGCGGCGTGCAACTGGGCGGTCCGCTGCCCGAGGGTCGCGACCAGTTCGAACCACGGGCCAGTGCGTTCGAGCAAGAGCGAATCGGGGGCCGGCATGTCCATGGGATGCAGGTGGTCGGCGAGCTTTGGTGGCTCGCTGACTGCCGATGCAACTTCTTCGAGGAAGCGGGTCAACTCATCGACCGCGAGTAGCCAGCCATCGGACTGATGCTGGATGTGATTCTCAACGATGGCGACCGCAGATGCCTTGCCACCATGGCTTTTGTAGAACATGGTGCCGAGCAATTCGGGGATGTTGCCCGCAACCGGCGAAGTCGACAGGAACTCCTCGATTTCGATCTGCGGATGCGTGCCAGGTTCGATCCGGCGGATGAACTTCATCATGAAGCGGTCGCCATAGGCAACCGAGGTGTTGCTCTGCTCGTTTCGCTGGATTGCCGGCGCCAGTTCCCCGCCGACGGCGCGAAGAACGGGTTTGCTGGTGCATTCGAGCATGCCCTTGGTCCCGGACAGCACCACCCGGCTCTTCATGAGCCCGAGGAAGGCCGTGGCCACTTCGGGTACGGCGAACCCGTCCATGAGGTGAAGGTTGCTGTCGTTCTCCCGGTGGATGGGCGCCACGGCTGCCCAGGGGACGGCACTTTCCAACAACGCTGCCCGGTCCTCCGGCACTGCCGAAAGCAACAAGCCGAAGTTCTCCGCCTCACCTTCGTCGTACTCCACGCGCAGCAGAACAAACGCCGTTGGCAGCGGTGCGCGGCGCTCGAGCCGGACAACGTCATCGATTACCAGCCGCTTAATCGCTCGTGTCTTGCTGCCAAACCAGCGGCGGCCCGGCAGGTAGGTTGCCAGCGCTCGTTCGAGGTTCGCGCGCCGGCCATCGAAGAAGACCGTCCAGTTCTCGCCATCGGCCAGCGCGAGGGGGTACATCGCCGGCGTCCGATCATGATCCGCGATCGCTTCGAGCTCGAACCAGAAGAACGCGTGCGGGCCGAGTGACATAAAATACGGCGCCTCCCCGATCGTGGGGAAGTGTGCCCGGCCGAAGAGCTCTACCGGGATGGTTTCCGCGTAGTCCCGCAGGTTCAGTTGAACGCCCTGGCTAAACCGGGAGAGGTTCGCAACCACGAGGACGCGTTCGCCTTCGAATTCGCGCACGAACGCCAGGACGCGCCGGTTGTCAGAATCGACGAACGTCATGCTCCCCCGGCCAAACGCCTGATGGTTCCTGCGCAGCGCGATGACTCGCCGCATCCACCACAGCAGCAGCGAGGGATTGGACTGCTGGGCTTCGACGTTGATCGACTGGTAGTGATATTCCGGGTCGGTGATCACCGGCAAGAACAGCTGTTGCGGGTTCGCACTGGAAAAGCCGGCGTTCCGGTCGCTGCTCCACTGCATTGGTGTTCGCACCGAGTCGCGGTCGCCGAGGAAGATGTTGTCGCCCATTCCGATCTCGTCGCCGTAGTAAATGACCGGTGTCCCACGCAGGGAGAACAGCAGCGCGTACATCAATTCGATCACGCGCCGGTTGTGGCCGAGCAAGGGCGCCAACCGCCGCCGAATCCCGAGGTTGATCCGCGCTCGTTCTTCGCCCGCGTAGACGCGGTACATGTAGTCCCGCTCCTCGTCAGTCACCATCTCCAGGGTTAATTCGTCGTGGTTGCGGAGAAAGAGGGCCCACTGGGCGGTCTCGGGGATTTCCGGTGTCTGTTCGAGGATCTCCGTGACCGGGAAGCGGTCTTCCATGCGCACCGCCATGAAGAGGCGCGGCATCAGCGGGAAGTGGTAGGCCATGTGGCACTCGTCGCCATCGCCGAAGTACGCCGCGGCATCTTCCGGCCACTGGTTCGCTTCGGCGAGCAGCAGGCGGCCCGGGAACTTCGCATCGACATGGGCGCGCAATTCCTTCAGGTAGGCATGCGTTTCCGGCAGATTCTCGCAGCTCGTCCCCTCGCGTTCGAAGAGGTACGGCACCGCATCGAGCCGGAACCCGTCGACACCCATGTTCATCCAGAAATCGACGATCTTCAGGATGTCTTTGCGCACCGCCGGGTTATCAAAATTCAGGTCGGGCTGGTGGGAATAGAAGCGGTGCCAGAAATACTGGTTCGCGACCGGATCCCACGTCCAGTTTGATCGTTCGAAATCCTTAAAGATGATTCGCGCGCTCGAGTATTCGGTCGCGGTGTCACTCCAAACGTAGTAATCCCGCCACGGGTGGCCCTTCGGAGCGTTTCGTGCCCGCTGGAACCAGGGATGCTGGTCGCTCGTGTG
>Ga0154020_10008534_pt1 | contig 11871 bp, 7 predicted proteins | sample Klosneuvirus_201_FD_109709 | JGI IMG/M metagenome (GOLD analysis project Ga0154020, IMG submission 109709) | Active sludge microbial communities from wastewater, Klosterneuburg, Austria - Klosneuvirus_20160825_MG | ecosystem: Engineered > WWTP > Aerobic digester > Activated sludge | place... | reverse complement strand
GGCATCAATGTCATTGCAGAATACTTCATTGCCGGATCCCCTATATACGCCGTGGTATTCCAAAGCGGTCGTTTTGAGTGACGCCTGTTTCTTACTGGCCAAATCTATCGAAGAGTTAGGTATCTGGTCATGCCGGGAGTCTTGCTCTCCCGGTGTCACGTCGGGAGTAATCCCGACGACCACGTGCCGATGCTGCCGTTACAGAGCGAGGAGAGGGGGCGCTTGGTGCGGTGATACTCGGGATCCTACACCTATTCAACCCTACTTTTAGCATGCCATGTCACAACATATCTGAGCAGCAATGCAGACAGCTCCCAAGATAGAATCAATACCATCACGAAAAGCGATGCGAAAACCGTCGGGCTTAGATGCCAATGAAAGCCAATATCCGACAAATGGGTTAGGCAGATGATTGTTGCGCGCGTCGCACCTCACATACTCAGAACCTTATAGCCACCACATTACACTTAGCCATTCCCACTCGGCATAGCCTTGTTAATCATCACATCTACAATCTATCATTGGGACTAGCTAATAAGAATACCCCTAGATGCGGTGGTCAGTTGCGTGCTGTATCCCCTGCAAAGCGGAACCTAACAGTAACACCTACTGTACAACCGCCACAATCACTTGCTCTTGCTAGCGATTACCCACACGGGTGTCAATGCGCACAACAGTAAGCACACAATGCAGAAGAAGTACAAAGAGCTAGACTTGTCTGTAGAGTGGGCGACAACTTGCGCTACGTAGATAACACCGCGAAACCTAAGGTTGATGTTTCCCTTAAACACGCCTACATGCTCGCACTGAACCTGGGCAATAACGATAAGGCGAAGAAGAAAAAGTGAAAGAGCATCTACGAATAGTGCTAAAGGCCTTAAAAGCAGCTCTCAAAGCATGGTGGAGGAATGACCCGTTTAAAGAAAGTGCGGCTATATCGTACTACGCCATATTCTCGTTGCCCGGACTGCTAGTCGTGATCATTGCCGTTGTTGGGTATTTCGTTGGGCAAGATGCCATCAACGGACAAATCTCGGCCCAAATCACGTCAACGATGGGCGCAGATACAGCGAGGCAAATACAAGACATCACAGCGAAAGCGTCCGAATCAGCGAATTCACTATGGGCTGCAGTCCTTGGAGTTGTAACGATAGCATTAGGCGCAACTGGCGTGTTTGCACAGTTTCAGCAATCATTGAATACTGTTTGGAAGGTAAAGGCAGATGCTTCGGAATCAGAGATACTGACGATGCTCAAAGCACGCATTCTCGCCTTCGGATTGATAATGGCCTTAGCATTCGTACTCATCGCATCATTGGTAGTGTCTTCAATACTAGCAGCACTGGGGTCTTGGATATCCGGCAGTTTTTCCGACTCCCTTCTCATCGCCTTGGAAATAGCGAACAGCCTGATATCGCTTCTTGTTCTGTCCCTGTCGTTTGCGCTCATGTTCAAGTATTTCCCGAACACAAAAGTAGAATGGCGACAAGTCTGGATTGGTTCAGTCGTTACGGCCGTTCTCTTTGAAATGGGAAAGTTCTGCTTAGGACTCTATTTCGGCACGGCAGAGCCAGGCTCGGGATACGGAGCCGCCGGTTCAATTATTCTCATACTCCTTTGGGTCTCGTATTCGTCCATGATCATATTGTTCGGCGCTGAATTCACCTATGCCTATTCCGAGATACACGGTTGGAACACATCTTCAGATGTAGGTGCATCCCGCATTAGCATAGACTTCGAGCCCACAGATACGTAATCATCGTCTGTCTCCCGGAGTGATGCCGGGAGTCTTACTCTCCCGGAGTCATGCCGGGAGTCTTACTCTCCCGGCGTCATGCCGGGAGTCTTACTCTCCCGGTGTCATGCCGGGAGCCTTACTCTCCCGGAGTCACTCCCGGAGCCTTACTCTCCCGGAGACGCTCCCGGAGGCGCGCGCTCAATAAGGGACGCTCTTGGTACTCACAGTAAACGGATATGGAGCCCCTTCCGCAGACTGCCCTGGATCTGCTTTGTAGACGCGTAGGTAGTAGGTGCCGGGATCCAGTGCGTTCTTTGTGAGGTACTTTGTTTTTAGCCCGTCTGCATTGTCGGGACTTTCGAGAATGAGGGTTGCATTGCCGTTAACGCGTTTGTAGAGCGACATCTTCATGGCAATGGGCTGTTGATAAAGGATCACTCGGATGTTCTTTCGATCCGGCGAGACAACAAAGGAATACCAGTCGCTCACATCGTTGGCACATGCGCGCGCGTTGAGCACTCTGTCTACATCAATTGGCTTTGCCATGTCTATGGCATTGTTGGCTTCGTAGGTGTTGCAGTCATTACCCAACGTGAAGAACTGGGTCGCCGAATATTCACTCTTGATGTTGTCCGCATAGACGGATTGAACAGCCCACGCATATCTACCGTCAGACACAAGTCCATTGACCTTCACTGACGTACCAACGGCATTGGCAACGCTCCAGTTCTCTTGCTTCGATGTATTGCTTCCGTCAACCGGGATGTAGATCACTCGATACGCTTGTGCATTAGGGTCACCCACCCAACTGAACGTAACACTGGTTGGTGTGATCTTCCCTGCAACACATTGCGTAGGCACCTTTGGCGTGACGGTAAAGGTCTTCTTGATCGTGGTATACAACGATGTGTATGGTCCGCGCCTTGCCATCACCTGAATCTCATAGGTGGCCAACTCAATACCGTTGATGATGGTGCTGTTGGTCTTTAGATCGTCCTTGATGATCCACAACGCCGTCCCGACCTTCCTATATCGCAGCTTATACACTGCTGCTTCGGGGACGCGCTGCCAACTGATGTTCACAGAAAACGCCTGTGGTTGGTCTGCTTCCTTCGTGTGCATAAGGGAGGATGTTGCTGTTATGTTCTCAGGAGGGGGCAGGTAGAGATCGGCATTGCTGATGCACCGTGAGAAGAGTTGTTCGCCACCAACGAGTGGACCGTTTGTGACAACATTTACGCGATAGATCTTGCCAACAACGGGATTGTCGATAACCACCTGCTCAACATTGTCACGGAAATTTCTACCGCGTGTTGCCAAGGCCTTCGGGTTCTTGAAGTTGAGGATCCATGGTCGGTGAAGCTCGGTGACATTCCCGTTCGCCTTCACATCGATCCACATATCGACGTCGTTCACAAGCTTCGGCATCGTGTCGGTTTTGTACGCAGCCTCTACGGCACCACCTTCGGTAACCGTTGCAGGCGGATCACTCCAGGCTATCGTTATGCGCAGCTTTCGGTCGGCTCTCTTTGCCTTTACATAGAAGTGCTGGTTCACGTTCTGGACAAGCCGAAACTCGTTCAGCGAAAATCCACCGTCGTCAAAGCCATTCTTTATCTGGTATCCCGCACTTTCGGCATCGATAACACCCCATCCGTATTTGAAGTCGGGTCCGGCTGGGCCTTGATCTATCGCTGTGTGGATGAGAACTGCCTTTGCGGTACTTGGGAGCATATCCACCCCATGTATCCGAACAAAGTACTGTTGCAACTGTGCTATCACCCCTGCAACTGCGGGCGCTGCAAAGGACGTTCCTTGCGTAGTGGTGTATCCGTTGAGATTGGATTCGCTCCCGGCAGCAACGATGTCTTCGCCTAACGCAACAAGATCCGGCTTGATCCGACCATCATTTGTCGGTCCGGTAGAACTGAAAGACGACAACACGTTATCCTCTTTGAGGCTGCCAACGGTGATAACATTCTTCGCTGTTGCTGTTGGAGGAAGCACATCAAATCCATCCACTCCGCCGTTCGGTCCGTAGATGGCCAATGATGTAGCTGGGTCATACTTGTAGGTGTTGTTGGCAAATCCTGGCCGTTGAATTGTTACAGTACAGTCCTTCTTTGGCACATCTCCGCGTTCATTGCCGGCTGCAACAACAGGAATAACGTAGTTCGATGCATAGACCACAGAGTCAAACGTTCTCGACGAGGCAAGGTAGGCGCCGAATGGGTCAACTCCTTGTTGTGGATTAGCACCATACCATAGCCACTTGCCCGTGCTGCTGGTGCGCCACCCGTATCCGATACCATAGGAGTGATTGGAAACAGAGAACTTCTGGGTTGTAAACAGCTTTGAGAAGACCTTCGCTTCACTTTCGATCTGATCGAGATAGTAACTCTGAACCTTGCTCTCTGGTGCCATCCCTTTTGCTGATGGCTTCTTGCCTCGTGCACAAATGACGCTTACGACATTCGTGGCGTGCTCAGCAAATCCTGCTGAGTCGCTGTTGATCGGCATTGTAACGCGCTTGGACACAAACTCTGTGTGATAGATGTTTGCAAAGCCCCCTACCTCAAACACACCTACGATCCTTCCCTTTCCTGTAGCGAGAAAGGGCTCCTTCCATAGGAGATCCGCTCGGTGAAATATGGGACCCTGCTGTGCTACAAGTGCGAACGATGAAGCCAGACACACAGCAACAATGACTGCAACGGAACGAAGTGTTGGAAGTGTGATCATGGTAGGAGCGATACAGAGTGGAACGAAGTGGTAGCGCCCAACCGAGCGATCAGCGTATAGAATCCGGGTGGCAAGTCCACGCCCTCGATTACGACATGGTGTGTGTTCTCTTCAATAACTACCGTTCGAACATGTCTGCCCCGAACATCAAGGAGTTCAAGTACTCCCTGGGCGGTGTGGTCTGGTAACATCACTCGGATAGAAGCGATAGCGGGTTGTGGTGCAATCACCACTCCCGATTCTATGTTTATGTCCTGGACGTCGGATGTCGCGTTTGTCGCAAAACGATACACATCTGACCATTCACCGATGAGTGATGATCGAAGTCCGCGAGCTCTCCACCAGTATTGTCTTCCTCGCTGGATCGTATCGGCTACGGTTGTGGTATCTCCAGTGCCAATACAGAACGTTATCGTTTCGAATGTTTCACTGTCTGTGAGCTGTACTTCATACGACTCTGAACCTTGCGTTTGTTGCCATAACAACGATGGAAGGAGATCCACATTCATTGCTCCATTTGCCGGTTCAATGAGCCGTGGTTTTGAAGGGGGCTCATCGGAACTCTCACCAATACGGAACAGAAACTCTGTTGACCATGGCGATACGCTCCACCACGTTGACGTTGCTACCCTCCATCGCACCACAGTTCCAACAGGAGGCTGGGCAATTCTTAATGAGCGTGTTGATGTGATCTGCACAGATGACGTATCAGAGAGATCATCATTCAGTGCATACTGTACAACAAACTGCACATCGCTATCGGGCTGAATCCACTCGAGTGTTATTGAATCCTGCGAGCCATCGAGTACCGTTGAGTTGTCCAACGGTAGCACCGGTGTTGGGATCTGACGTGATGAGTCAATACTCTGGAGAGTTGAGAACGACCATTCTTCCGACCATTCGCTCAAGCCATTCTGCGTCCTTGTACGCACACTCCAGTGCCAAGTGGTGGGGGTTGACGAGAGTGGAACGTCGAGGCTGGCGTCTTCAATTCCAGTGAAGATCACCCCCGTGTCCCCTTCAGCATCTGATACAAGACGAAGGTCATAGTCGATGGCTTCTCGAGGGACAGACCACGAGCACACCACGCGTTGACCTTCCACTGTTGACGTGTTTGCCGGTGCAAGGAGGATCGGCGCTGAAGCTGGATTACCATGAGGGACTTCTGTGGTAAACTCCATGGTCTTTGTCCACGGCCCGGGTCCACCTGCTGCGGATACCTCACGCAACCGCCAGCGGTAGTCCGTGCTCGGGAGCAAGACCTGCGTGATCGATAGCGTGCTGCTTGTGAACGTTTGCGAAGTAGCAACGAAGTCTGTGGTATCTATCTGCAGCTCATACTGCGATGACGGTGTGTCATCTGTCCACTGAAACACCACCATCGGAGCTACACCAATAGCCTCGTGCGCCGGGGAGACCGGAACAGGTCGGCTACCCGAAGCCTCCGTTGTAAACGTTCCTTCAGCACTCCACGGTCCGGGCACTGAGTCCATCTCTCGCACTCGCCAACGGTATTGAGTTAACCAATCAAGCCCCTTAGCCACTACCGATCCGGATGCGGAGAACAGCACCACATCAGGTTCCGAGGACCCCGTACGAAGGCATTCGACTTGGTAGGTGGGTGCTCCGGTGGGGCGCCACTGCAGCACCACATCCAGCGGTTGGTCTGTTGCGCCGCTGGTTGGGGAGGAGAGAAGGGGCTGAGAATGCGCCATGAACGACGTTAGCACAAGCCCAAGGAGACAAAGGAGAGGTTTCATGGAACGAAACCTAGGGCATCCATTGCGGATGGTGAAACCAACTTCCCTCGTAAATCAGGTTCCCACGAGAGGGCTAGAGTTGTCGCCCCGGACTTTCTGCCACGGAAACCTTGGCGATCGACGTTCCCTGGGCGTGCGATATGAGCCAGCATCGCAGTACGTAGCTCAGCATCGCGTCGGACTTTGTCAGCTCTTTATACAACGCATTTTCACGTTGGAGTTCCTGTTGAGCTACGGCACGCACTTCCTCTGCGGACCGTGCAAGCATGAATGTGCGGACAAGTTCGAGCATATGTTTCTCGTGGTCCGACATCTTGCTTTTCGTGCGTGTGGAGCGTTTTGCCGAACGGTAGGAGCTCTCGATTAGGTCAAACAACTGCAGTTCGAACAACGCCGCGTATTGAATAACCCGCATTGAGGTTACGACGTGATCGAGTGCATGAGTGTCGAGGAGTGTCGCTGCGATCTGCTTATGTGCGTCGGACCAATTGCCGGAGAGAAGGAACACGTAGGCAAATCCTGCTCGGATGCTTCGCACGATGTAGTGATTTGTATACCGTTCATATTCTGCGAGGCGAGCCTCAAACGAGATCAATCTCTCTGTACTATCGTGGAAGGCCCCCTTCAATAATGCCAAGACATTATCGAGTTGGGTGAGTACCTGAAACTTGCAGAGTCGAAGTTCATGCGACTCATCGCTGAGTTGTTGGAGTCGAGCATGAATATCATCGAGCACATCATACCGCGTAGCCTGCAGAGCCCGGCTGTAATAATTCGTTAATGCTCCGGCATAGCTTACGGCATGTTCATCTCGAAACGACGGTGATGACTCCCACGCGTCAATGTTCATCTGTGCATAATGAAACGCTAGATCCGTTTCGCCAAGCAGAACATGGATGCGACTACGAATGCTTGTATAGGTGATGCGTTGCTTAAAGGTGATAGGCGATCCATCCTGCATAAACGGATGGGCGAGAAGTTCGCGCAGTGCACGTCCTTCTTGACCCTCATGAGCTTCGCGCATAAGTCGTTGTGCTGTACTCTGGAGGTGGACGTATTCTACATCTGCTGCGAGGATCTTGATTGCTTGCTGCGCTTCGGTATACAGAGCATCTTGGATGGCTGAGCTATCGAGTCCATAGATATCATTCACAAACGACACTTCGATATTGTTTGCAGCGAGCAGGGTAAGAGCGTTTGTGTCCTTCTCTGCAGCACTACGTACTTGTCGGAGCAGTCGGCCCGTCATCTTGTTCAGCCCCTTATTCCGAAGAATCTTCCCAACGAACAGGATCCGCGCTTGCTGCCATGACGAACCCGAGGCGCCATGGTAGTCGCAGAGGATGCCGATGAGCGATTGCTCCAGGTATTTCTTCAGCATGGGGAGTCGGACCGAGCCATGTCGTTCCGCGATCCGCTCCAGCACCTCCGTCTCGTTATAGACCTCTTGTTGCTCAATGATGCTGTATAGCGTAACGTAGTGAGACTCCACCTCATTGGAATAGCGCAGAGCGATGTACCGTTTCTCGTTGGGAGACAGTGCATGAATGAGGCTATGGAGGGAATCTGAGGGGGGCTTCATTGGTGCAAAGTTGCCGAATCGCGTGTTCTTTGACTCCGGGAGTCTTACTCTCCCGGAGTCACTCCCGGAGTCTTACTCTCCCGGCATCACTCCCGGAGTCTTACTCTCCCGGCATCACTCCCGGAGTCTTACTCTCCCGGAGTCACTCCCGGAGTGTTACTCTCCCGGCGTGAGGTATGTGGACGTTCTTCCGTAAAATCGCCCTACACTTCGGAGACCTCCTATGCCACCACTCGTACGCCAGATCCTTCTCACACTCCTGGGCATCATCGTTGGTGCCATGACCAATATGGCTACGCTCAAAGCCGGGATGATGGTTGTTCCGTTTCCCGCGGGCTTCGACCCGAATACGCCGGAAGGGATCGAAGGGGCGATGCAGCAGTTCACGGTGGCGAACTTCATTGTCCCGTTCCTTGCACATGCTCTTGGGACGCTGGTCGGTGCATTCATTGCGGCAAAGTGGTCCGGAACATCATCTCGACTCCCCGCGCTGATCGTGGCAGCCACGTTCTTCATCGGTGGCGTGATGATGGTTATGCAGATTCCTTCGACGCCTACGTGGTTCATGGCACTGGATCTGGTCGGTGCGTATTTCCCGATGGCCTACCTCGCACATGCGATCACAACGAAACGTCGACTCGCATAGAGTCCAGTCTCCATGAGACATTTACTCCTCTCCCTCCTCTGCGGCCTGCTCTGTATGTCGTCAACGCGTATTCCGCCGGACACATCGGAGCTCGCCCTAGATGCAGGGCACGAACGGTCGGTCTTCTTTTGGCGCACCACCCTTACCATTGGTAGTAGGGAGCGCGCCATGCTTGATGAGATGAAGGTCTCAACTCTCTACGTTCGCTATCTAGATGTATCGGGCTACTCTGTTAGTGGTGCTCGTCCAGTGCAACCTATTCAACCGGAAGGTGAGCTCAATGTTAAGGGGCTCTCCATTGTTCCTACGGTGTTCCTGGATCCGGATGTGCTGCGTGACGCTCATGATAGCACTGAGCTGCATGGACTTGCCTATCGACTCGTTCGATATCTCCGGGAGATCGATACAGTGATCCATTCGGCAGCAGGCATCGCTATTCGGCCGACCTTCCAAAGGCTTCTCCTTGATTGCGACTGGACTCCATCAACACGCACGACCTACTTTCAATTCGTTCAATATGTTCAAGCCCTTCTGCCATCTACATCGGTTGAGACAACCATCCGACTTTGGCAGTACAGACATCCATCGCTTGCCGGTATTCCACCGGTAAAGCGAGGACTTCTGATGTGCTACAACATGGATCGATATGATGATCCATGGACGGACAATGCCATTGCATCTATCGAGAAGCTGAAACTCTATGTCCAGACGGAAACGGCACGGACCTACCCACTCATGCTCGACGTGGCCTATCCAACGTACCGTCAAACGGTCTATATGCAGAACAACGCCGAAAGCTGGCGATATGCACGGATCATCTATTCGGATCTGCCCGTAGGCCGCCATACGTTCACATCAGACACGATGATCGCTGACCTTCGTATCGGAAGGGGCGATGTGGTTCGTGTAGACGGCGGCACTGCCGATCTGCTCCGCGCAATGCATGATCACATCTCCACGACGATACCTCATGATCGTGTCGCCGGGAGCGCCCTCTTCGACCTCGACACGACCGAATTCGAACGAATCGGAATTCACGTCCTCAAGAGCATATACTCCGAATGATCTTCAAGAAGTATTTGATTCTGATCTCCTGTCTCACGTGTTTGCTGTATGAATCCAGAGCATGTGCGCATGAACTAGAACGATCGGACGTGCAGATCCTCTTGACGACAGGGGGACTGCGCGATCTCACCGATCTCCGCACCTGGTTCTTCACGTGGAGATATGACCGCACGGTAGCGTCTGTTGATCCCAATGGCGTAGACGCATCCAACAACATCAGCGAGTGGATGACTGCTCTTGGATCCTCGGTACGTCGAGGCGACATAGAGATTATTCTCTACCACACAGACCCTAGCGCGTTTCAGTCTTCTACAGATGCTCGCCCCCTAACAGAACGATTCCCTGGAAACACGTTCATTGCGTACGTGTGCAGACCTGAGAATCGCGAAGTACTCACGTATCTCGAGTTGGCGAAAGAGATCGAGCGTTTAGAGCTCAATGCCGATTGGGTGTATCGTTTGGATCATTACTATGCAGCAGCACGGGCTATGGCAGAGAAGGGGCTCCAGCGCCAACCACCTCAATGGCTCAGACAGCGTTACCTCTATCAATGGCTGCGAACATACCCGCTGCCAGACGCTGTTGTGTACGTTCTTGATAAGGAGTTCAGCGGTAAGCCTGCAACGACAACCATTCAACGGTGGATTCTCTTGCGGTATGTGGAGGCACTTCATACGAAGAACAGACCGGTTGATGCGAATCTTGCCGTGTGTGAGGTCTTCGACATGTGTCCATCAAAGAGACCTCGTGCCCTACAGCTGTTGGACACCAAACCCCACGTTACTGATGCAACGTTTCAGAGAGCATCGAAGCGTCAGCGTGTGATCTTGAAGACGATGCTCTCGATGCGCGACCCATTGCCGAGAATGGCAGATGTGAGAAGCGTCTATCGATTGGATCCATCGTCACGGTATTGGATCTTTCTCGCTACACGAGAACTGAACAAACTCGAAGATGATCTTGCAGAATGGAACACAGGTCGCAAACGTGTGCCGAAGGTTGATCGCATCATCGAGCTTGAAACGTTTCTCACTTCTACATTGCCCCTCAAGAACGCAGAGTGGGAATGCTACGTACGATTGATGCTCGCACAGTGCGCCACACTACGTCATGATCATCGAGCCGCTATTGAGCAGCTCACGTCGATGAAGCATCGGCCAACGAAGGCACTGGATCACCAGCATGCAGTGTTACTCGCCTACCACTACATCGCAACAGGCGAGATCCACGGTATGGCTAAGCAGGAGCGACTTGCAAAACTTTTGCTTGAGGTTCGTCAAGAACCAGAACCTACACCGGACACTACTTCGATGTGGGTAGCAACGTCGTTAGCGCAGCTCGCGTCTCGGGAATATGCCAGGAACGGTAACACGGCTCTTGCGTTCTTATACAGCACCTACTTCTTGTACGGTCAATGGGTAGCCGACTATGAGCCATACGCTACGTCGACAATGCTCAACACCGCCCTTCGCATTCTCGAAGGAAAGGAGCTGCCAAACGTTTCACGGTTCTTGGGCACTGGACAGCCCCCTTCCCTCGAATACATGCATCAACGACTTTCATGTGCGTATGCGTCCGAGGGCAGATATCGCGATGCAGCAACGTCTGCACGGGCATGGGAGAGCGTTCGGGGTGTAGACATCTATAGCATTTCCGACGTGAACGGCCTCGAACCGTTCTGGCCCCGGTATGTAGGTAAACGACGGGTTACGCTGAGAAGATGGCGAGCCTCGGTGTTGTACGATAGTCTAGCAACGCTGGAGGAGTCGGCAAAGTTGGCAAACGCCTCATGTCGAACACTACTCGACCGAGCACATGCTTTGTATAGCATTACCTACTACGGGAGTTCATGGCGGTTGTCGAGGATGGAGCGTGGGGAGGATGAACCTTCAAAGGCATCCAATGAAACGACCTATCGTACATTGGCCTTTAAGGAAATGCCCGACAGATCGCGAAACTCACTATCGATCGGATCGAATGCCGATTATTATTCATTGCGTAGGGCAATCGCAGCATACAGGAAAGCGAGTGCCCGTGCCAGCTCCGAAGCAGAGCGAAGTGAGGCCGAGTACATGCTCGCGCTGTGCGACAGGAACAGGCAGCTAACCGCCCTAGGCCTTACTCGCCGGTCGTATGTGGTCAATCCTCTGGGCCGCGTCAATCACAGCGCGTTTCGGAAGTACTATCGCCGATACGGCGAAACGAGCTTTGCGCAGGGGTTTAACTGTCCGACGCTGAGAGCGTATGCCGGGAGTCTTACTCTCCCGGAGTGACTCCCGGTGTCTTACTCTCCCGGAGTGACTCCCGGCGTCTTACTCTCCCGGAGTGACTCCCGGCG
>Ga0154020_10008533_pt1 | contig 11873 bp, 11 predicted proteins | sample Klosneuvirus_201_FD_109709 | JGI IMG/M metagenome (GOLD analysis project Ga0154020, IMG submission 109709) | Active sludge microbial communities from wastewater, Klosterneuburg, Austria - Klosneuvirus_20160825_MG | ecosystem: Engineered > WWTP > Aerobic digester > Activated sludge | place... | reverse complement strand
GCGGGTCACGCCGAACTCCAGGCCGGAATAGAACCGGTCGTCCAGCTGCTTGCGGCGCAGGCTCACCGCGTCCCGGCCGGCGCTGTCGTCGAACATCTGGCCCCAGTCGGTCTCGACGTTCTTCTTCTCCATGTCCCTCGGCGACACGCCCGCCACGTAGGCCCCGCCCACCAGCGCCCCGATGCTCGTGCCGGCCAGGCAATCGAAGGGCACGCGAAGCTCCTCCAGTACCTGGAGCACGCCCAGGTGCGCCGCGCCGCGCGCGCCGCCGCCGCCCAGCACCAGGCCGACCTTCGGCCGGGATGTCGGGATCGGCTGGGCGGAGGCCGGCGGCGCCGCGGTCACGGAGGCGACGGCGCAGGCGGCCAGGGCGAGAAACAGTGGTGCACGGATCACGGCGATGCTCCGGGTGAGGTGCCAGGCCCTCATTCTGCCCGAGCCCCGCGCCACCTCACACCTTCACGGAAAACGGCGTGAAGTTCGTGTCGCGGTCGTAGTAATCCTCGTGCTCGGCGCGCTTCAGCCACGCCACGGCGGCATAGGTGACCGGGGTGAGCATCGCCTCCACGACCACCTTCGCGACGAACTGCGCGAACATCACCGCGGCGAGCTTGTCGTCCGGGATGATCCCCGTGCCCCAGAACGCCAGGGGATAGAAGAGGAGGGAGTCGACGCCCTCGCCCAGGATCGTCGAGCCGATCGTTCGCGACCAGAGCCAGCGCCCGCGGGTGAGGATCTTCATCTTGGCGAGCGTGAAGGAATTCACGAACTCGCCGCAGAAGTAGGCGACCATCGAGGCCGCGGCGATGCGCCACGCGTGCCCGAAGGCGACCTCGTAGGCCGCCTGGTTCTTCCAGAACGGCGCCGGCGGCAGGGCAACCACCACGTAGGCCATGAAGGACGCGAACGCGAGCCCGGCGAAGCCCGCCCAGATCACCCGCCGCGACCGCGCGTAGCCGTAGACCTCCGTGAGGATGTCGCCGAAGACGTAGGAGACGGGGAAGAAGAGGACGCCGGCGCCGAAGGTGAGCAGACCCACCACGGGAAGGTCCACCTGCGCGACCTTCGCCGGCCCGATCAGGTTCGAGCAGATGAGGACGGTCACGAAGGCCGCCATCACGAACTCGTAATGGCGGTACTGGCGATGCGGGGGATGCGATGCGGGAGTTTTTTGCATGAGGTGAGCTCCGACTCATCCGGGGGGTTGGGGATCGCGGGCCGTTCCCGGCGGCGGCTCGCAAGGCTTGGTTCGGGATGCGGGGGGTCCGCGGTGCGGGAAGACCTCAGGGAAGCGAAGATGACCGCGCCGCTTCCCGCTGCCGCACCGCCTCGAAGAGCGCGATGGAGCCGGCCACGCCGGCATTGAGCGACTCGGCGCGCCCGGGCATGGGAATGCGCACGCGCAGCGTCGCGGCGCGCTCGAGCGCCGGCGAAAGGCCGGCGCCTTCGTTGCCCACGAGGAACGCGACGGGCCCGGCCAGGTCGGTCTCGTAGAGCGAGGCCTTCGCGCGCCCCGTGAGCGCCACGGTCCTGCCGCCGAAGGAGGCCACGAAACCCGCGAGGTCGGCGCCTTCCGCGATGTTCAGCGCGAAGTGCGCGCCCTGCGCCGCGCGCAGGACCTTCGGCGACCAGGCGAAGGCGCAGGTGGGCGAGAGCAGCACGTGCTCCACGCCCGCCGCCGCCGCGCTGCGCAGGAGCGTGCCGACATTGCCGGGATCCTGCAGATCCGCGACCGCGAGGCAAAGGCGCGCATCGGCGGGCACCGCGCGCCCCTCGGGGGTCGGCACCACGGCGATGATCCCCGCCGGCGATTCGACGCCGCTCACCGACTGGAACAGGGCATCGGCGAGCTCCACCGCCTCCGCGGAAGGCGCGCGGGCGCGCAAGGCCTGTGCCCACCCTTCGCCGGCGGCGCCGCGGCCCACGAAGAGCTGCGCCACGGGATGACGCGCATCGAGGCAGGCTTCGACCAGGTGCGCGCCTTCGATGACGGTGAGGCCCCGCTTCCGGCGCTCCGCGGCCGAACCCGCGAGCTTCGCGAGCGCCTTGAACACGGCGTTCTCCCGGGAGGCGATCGTCTTCATCGCGAACGCGCCAGCGCCGCGCGCACCGGCGCGAAGCTGCGCCGGTGGATCTCGCAGGGGCCCAGGCGCTCCAGCGCCTCGAGGTGCTGGGCGGTGGGATAGCCCTTGTGGCGCGCGAATCCGTAGCCCGGATAGCGCGCGTCGAGCGACACCATTTCGTCGTCGCGCGAGGTCTTGGCGAGGATCGAGGCGGCGGAGACGGCGGGAACCAGCCGGTCGGCCTTCACGAGCGCGCGGCAGGGAAAGGAGAGCGCCGGCAGGTGAAGCCCGTCGACCACGATGTCGCCGGGACGCAGGCCCAGGCCCTCCACGGCCCGGGCCATGGCCGCGAGGCTCGCGCGCAGGATGTTCATCGCGTCGATCTCCGCCACGGAGGCCGAGGCGACCGCCCACGCCAGGGCGTCGCGACGGATGATCCGCGCGAGCGCCTCGCGTCGCGCCGGGTCGAGGAGCTTCGAGTCCGCGAGCCCGGCCACGGGCCTGCGGGGATCGAGGATCACCGCGGCGGCGAACACGGCGCCGGCGAGCGGGCCGCGCCCGGCCTCGTCGACGCCGCACTGGCAGGCGGCGGCGTCAGCCCTTGAAGGCGAGGCATTCAAAGGACTGCGCTCCCGCGTCACCGTTCGCGAGCCAGGGCGCGAGCGCCTGCGCCACGCGCTCGTCGTTGCCGCAGCGAAGCTGCGCGTGGATCGCCTCGTACCTCTGCAGCAGCCTCTTGCGCGCGACCCGGTGGTCGAGCCAGTTCGCGACCGCCTGCTCGAGGTTCTCCGGCGTGGCGTTCTCCTGCAGGAGCTCGGGCACGATGAACTCGCCCGCGAGGATGTTCGGGAGCCCCACCCACGGCAGGAGCGCCTTCCTCATCATGAGTCGATAGGTGAGCGACGGGACCTTGTAGGCGATGACCATCGGGCAGCGCGCGAGCGCGCCCTCGAGCGTGGCGGTGCCGCTCGCGACGAGCGCGCAGTCGGCCGCCTGCAGCGCGAGCCGCGCGTGGCCGAAGAGGATCGTGAGGTCGAGCTCCCGCGCATCGCGCGCGTACAGCCGCGACTCGAAGTAGTCGCGGGTCTCGCGCGTGGCGAGCGGGACGAAGAAACGCGTCCCCGGGCGCCGGTCGGCGAGCCGGCGCGCGGTGTCGATGAAGAGGTCGGCGTGCGCCTCCAGCTCGCCGCGGCGGCTGCCCGGCAGGAGCGCCACCGCCGTCGCGGCGTGGCCCAGGCGAAGCTGCGACCTCGCCTCCTCGCGATCGGGCACGAGGGGAATCTGGTCGGCGAGGGGATGGCCCACGTACGTGACGGCGATCCCCGCCTTCTCGTAGATCGGCGCCTCGAAGGGAAAGACGGCGAGCACGCGGTCCACCGCCCGGCCGATCGCCTTCAGGCGCCCCGGCCGCCAGGCCCAGATCGACGGACTCACGTACTGGACGGTCGGGATGCCGGCTCGCTTCAACCGCGTCTCGAGGCCCAGGTTGAAGTCCGGCGCATCGACGCCGATGAAGAGGTCCGGCCGGTCATCCAGGAGCTGCGCGGCGAGGCTCGAGCGGATCCGCAGCAGCTCCGGCAGGCTTCGCAGCGCCTCGACATAGCCGCGGACCGAGAGCTTCTCCATCGGAACGAGCGTGCGCGCCCCGGCCGCGATCATCCGGGGGCCGGCGATGCCGTAGAACTGCGTGTCCGGAAAGCGCTTTCGCACCGCGCTCACCAGGGCCGCCCCGAGCATGTCGCCCGAGGTCTCCCCGGCCACGATCGCCACGCGCCGCGCCATCAGCGCACGATGCCCCGCGTGGCCGTGGCGAGGAAAGCGACGATCGCCCCGACTTCCGGCGCGTCCCGGGCCTGGCGCTCCAGCTCGGCCTTCGCTTCGGCGAGGCCGAGCCCGGACTTGTAGAGGGTCTTGTAGGCGCGCTTCAACGCGGCGATCGAGTCGGGCGTGAAACCGCGGCGCCGCAGTCCCTCGCCGTTGATGCCGTGGGGCGCGCAGGGATGGCCCGCGACCGTCACGTACGGCGGGATGTCCTGGAGCACCACGGAGGAGACGCCGGCCATCACGTGCGCGCCGATCTTCACGAACTGGTGGACGCCGGTGAAGCCGCCGAGCACCGCGTGATCGCCGACGGTGACGTGCCCGGCGAGGGTCGCGTTGTTGGCGAACACCGCGTGATCGCCGACGTGGCAGTCGTGCGCGATGTGGCAGTAGGCCATGATCCAGTTGTCGTGGCCCACCGAGGTGATGCCCCCGCCCTGCACCGTGCCGCGGTGGAGGGAGCAGTACTCGCGGATGGTGTTGTGGTCGCCGATCGAAAGGCGCGTGGGCTCGCCGCCGTATTTCTTGTCCTGGTTCGCCTCGCCGATCGAGCAGAAGTGGAAGACGCGGTTCTCGCGCCCGATCGTGGTGTGGCCCGTCACCACGCAATGCGCGCCGATGGATGTCCCCGCCCCGATCTCCACGTCGCCGTCGATCACGGTGTACGGGCCCACGCCGACGCCCGGCGCCAGGCGCGCGCGCGGGTCGACCAGGGCGGTGGGATGGATCGCGCTCATCGCGGGCGCCGGCTCAGTCGATGGGCCGCAGCGCGCACAGGAGCTCGGCCTCGGAAACCACGGTGCCGTCCACGCGCGCGGCCGCCTTGAACTTTCCGACGCCGCGCGCGAGCCGCAGCTGCTCGACCTCGATCTCGAGCTGGTCCCCGGGGACGACGGGGCGCTTGAAGCGGGCGCCGTCGATGCCCACGAAGTAATAGACGCTCCTGCCGTCGTTCTCGTGGCCGAGGGACCTGAGCGACAGGAGCGCCGCGGCCTGCGCCATGGCCTCGACGATCAGCACGCCGGGCATCACCGCGAAATGCGGGAAGTGCCCCTGGAAGAAGGGCTCGTTCGCGGTGACGTTCTTCAGCGCGACGATTCGCCGGTCCGCCTCGAACGAAACCACGCGGTCGATGAGCAGGAACGGGTAGCGGTGCGGCAGGTACTTCTTGATTTCCTCAAGCGTCATCGTTTCCATGGTCTTCTCCGGGCGCGGACTTCCCGCGGGCGTTGCGTGCGGTTTCGTCGAGGCGGCGAAGCCGGGCCGCGTTCCGGAGCCATTGGGCGTGCGCCATCATCGGCAGGCCCGAGGAATAGGTCCCCGGCCGGGTGATCGACTTGGCGACCAGCGTCATCGCCGTCACCGTCACGCCGTCGCACACCGTGAGGTGGCCGATGATCCCCACGGCGCCGCCGATCATGCAGTGGCGCCCGATCGTGGTGCTTCCGGCGATGCCGGTGCATCCGGCGATCACGGTATGCGCGCCGATCCGGCAGTTGTGGGCCACCTGCACCTGGTTGTCGATCTTCACGCCGTCCCCGACGACGGTGTCGCCGAGCGCCCCGCGGTCAATCGTCGTGTTGGCCCCGATCTCGACGTCGTCGCCCAGGACGGCGCGGCCGACCTGCGGGATCTTCACCCAGGCGCCGTCATCGGGCGCCATGCCGAAACCGTCGGCGCCGATGACCGCGCCCGAATGCAGGATGCCGCGCGAGCCCACCTCGCACCCGGCGTAGATCGTGACCCGCGGATGGAGCAGCGTGTCGTCGCCGACCGAGGCCCCCTCGCCCACGAAGGAGCCCGCGCCGATGCGCGAGCGCTCGCCCACCCGCGCCCCCGGGCCGATGACCGCGCCGGCCGCGATCTCGGCCGACGCCGCCACCGAGGCCGACGGATCGACCACGGCACTCGGGTGGACGCCGGCCACCGCCGCGCGCGGCGGGTGGAAGAGCGTCACCACGCGCGCGAAATACGCGTACGGATTGTCGGTCACGATCCGCGCGGCTGCGGTGGCGTCGCGGTGGCGCGGCGAGAGGATCACGGCGCCGGCGCGCGTGGCGCCCAGCTTCGCGCGGTAGCGGGGATTGGCGAGGAAGGTGATCTCCCGGGGCCCGGCTTCGTCCAGCGTGGCCACGCCCGTCACTTCGAGCCCGTCGTCGCCCGCGACCTCGCCGCCCAGGCGCCGGACGATCTCCCGGAGGGTGAAGGCGGCGTCCCTCTGGGTGGCGCTCTCGGGGGGCAAGGGAGTCCTCGCGCGGCTAGCGGTCCGCGAGCGCCTTGATGACCTTGTCGGTGATGTCGATGCGGGAACTCGCGAACACCGCCTCCTGCACCACCAGGTCGAACTTCTCGGCCTCGGCGATCTGGTTGATGGCGCGCGTGGCGCGCTCCTGGACCTGGGCCAGCTCCTCGTTCCTGCGCAGGTTCAGGTCCTCGCGGATCTCGCGCTGCAGGCGCTGGAAGTTGCGGCTCACGTCGGCGAGCGCGCGCTCCTTCTCGCGCCGCGCCGCCTCGGGCAGGGTGACGCTGTCCTTCTCGAGCTCGACCTGCAGGTCGCGGCCCTGCTTTTCCAGCTTCGCGAGTTCGACGTTCCTCACCGAGAACTCGCGCTCGAGCTTCTGCTGCGCCCTCCTCGCGGGCGCCGCCTCGCGAAAGACGCGCTCGGTGTTCACGAAACCGATCCTCGTATCCGCGGCGATGGCGCCCATCGCGATCGCGCCGAACGCAGCCGCCATTGCTCTCCGCCAGTCCATGTGCGTGGCTCCGGTGTGTCCTAGAAGATCCTGCCCAGCTGGAACTGGAAGCGCTCCAGCCGGTCGCCCTCGAGTTTCCTGAAGGGCGTGCTGAACGAGAACTTGAGCGGCCCCACCGGCGAGTCCCAGCTCGCCGCGATCCCGGCCGAGGCGCGGATGTCGGAGGCGCTCGCCTTTTCGCCCACGCCCCAGACGGTGCCCGCGTCGACGAAGGTGGACAGGCGCACGCTCTTGTCCTTGATGCCGGGCATCGGGAAGAGAAACTCGATGTTGCCGATGACGCGGCGGTTGCCGCCGATCACGTCGCCGTTGAGGTCGCGCGGGCCCAGCGAGGCGGACTCGAAGCCGCGCACCGAACCCACGCCGCCCGCGTAGAAATTCTTGAAGAAGGGAAGCGTCTTGCCGCCGTAGCCTTCGGCGTAGCCGAGCTCGGCGTTCGCGAGGAAGGTGATCCAGCCGAACCGCTCCGGCGTCCAGAGGAACTGCTGCTGCGCCGAGGCCCGGTAGTACTTCAGGTCGCCCGGCGGAATGCCCACCTCGAGGTTGAGATCGGTGAGCCAGCCGCGGGTCGGGTAGGTGAGGCTGTCGCGGGTGTCTCGGGAGTAGCCGACGTTCGCGCGCAAGGTGTCGGTGCGCTCGCCGAAGACGTTCACGAAGTCCAGGTAACGCGCCGGGGTCGACAGGGGGTCGAGCTTGAGCCGCGTGTTCTCGATCGTCAGGCCCAGGCGCACGGTGTCGTACTCGGTGATCGGAACGCCGAAGTTCACGCCCGCGCCCGTGGAGGTCGTCTGGTAGGCGGTGAGCGAGAGCGAGGACGTGTCCACGTCGCGGCGGAAGACGTCGATGCCCGCGGCGATGCCGTCGATGGTCCAGTAGGGGTCGATGAAGGTGACCGAGTAGACCTTGTTCACCGCGCCGTTGTTGATCTGGAAGGCGAGCTGGTTGCCGGAGCCGAAGATGTTGGCCTGGGAGATCGAGGCGGAAACCGTGAGCTTGTCGGCCTGGGAGTAGCCCACGCCGAAGTTGAGGCTCCCCGTGTTCTTCTCCGTGACCGTCACCACGGCGTCGACCTGGTCGGTGGTGCCGGCGACCGCCGGCGTCTCGATGTTCACCTCCGAGAAATAGCCCGTGCGCTGCAGGCGCTCCTTGGACCGGGCGATCTTCTCGAGGGAATACCAGGAGCCTTCCAGCTGGCGAAGCTCGCGGCGGATGACCGCGTCCTGGGTGCGGGCGTTGCCCACGATGTTCAGGCGCCGCACGTAGACGCGCCGCCCCGGGTCGACGAAGAAGGTGAAGGCCGCCACGCGCTTGTCGCGATCGACGTCCGGGACGGGATTCACGTTGGCGAAGGAATAGCCGTCGTTGCCGAGCCGGTCGGTGATGCGCTTCACGCTCTCGATGATCTTCTCGCGCGAGAAGGTGTCGCCGGCGCGCAGCGTGATGAGCTCGCGCAGCTCGCGCTCGGGCACGATCAGGTCGCCGCCGAACTTCGCCTCGCCCAGCCGGTAGACCGGGCCTTCGGTGATCGCGATGGTGATGAAGATCTTCTCGCGGTCCGGCGTGATCGAGACCTGCGTCGAGTCGACCGAGAACTCGAGGTAGCCGCGGTTCAGGTAGAAGGAACGAAGCGTCTCCAGGTCCGCCGTGAGCTTCTGCTTGGAGTACTGGTCGTCCTTGGTGATCCAGGTGAGCCACCCGGGCGTGGTGAGCTGCATCGAGCGCAGGAGGCTTCCTTCGGAGAAGTCCTTCGCGCCGATGATGTTGATGTCGGCGATGCGCGTGACCTCGCCCTCCACGATGTCGAACCGCAGCGACACGCGGTTCCTCTCGAGCGGCGTCACCGTGATCTTCACGGTCGAGGAGTAGAAGCCCCGCGACGTGTACTGGCGCTTGAGCTCCTTCTCCGCGCGGTCGAGGATCGACTTGTCGTAGATCTTGGACTCGGCGATGCCCGCCTGCTTCAGGCCGTCCTTCAGGTTGTCCTTGGTGAACTCCTTGGCGCCCTCGATCTCGATCGTCGAGATGGCGGGGCGCTCCTGGACGAAGACCACCAGCACGTCGCCGTCGGCCTCCAGCCGGACGTCGGAGTAGAAGCCCGTCGCGTAGAGGGCCTTCACCGACTGCGCGGCCTTCTCCTCGTCGAGCACCTCGCCCACCTTCACCGGCAGGTAGGAGAAGACGGTGCCCGCCTCGGTGCGCTGGACGCCCTCGACGCGGATGTCCTTCACGGTGAACGGCTGGAGGGCGAGCGCCGGAAGCGACGCGGTGAGCGCGCAGGCGATCGCGAGGCGCAGGGTGCGGAGGCGGGGTTTTTTCAAGGCGGATCAGCCCGTGAGGAGCCGGTTGATGTCGTTGTAGAAGGCGAAGAAAGTGAGCCCGGCGAGGATCGCGAGCCCCAGGCGCTGACCGATTTCCATCGTGCGCTCGGACACCGGCGAACCCTTCACAATCTCGGCCGAATAGTACACCAGGTGCCCCCCATCGAGCAGCGGGATGGGCAGGAGGTTCAGCACGCCCAGGCTCACGCTCACCAGCGCGAGGAAGCCGGCGAAGGACACCCAGCCCAGTTGCGCGGACTGGCCCGCGTAGTCGGCGATCGTGATGGGGCCGGAGAGGTTCTTCCAGGACACCTCGCCCGTGAGCATCTTGCCGAGCATCTTCAGGCTGAAGACCGCGAGGTCCCAGACCCGGTGCAGCGCCTTCGGGATCGCGGCGATCGGGCCGTGGCGGACCGTGGTGTTCATGCGCTCCCACGCGCGGCGAACCTCGGGACCCGGCTCCACCTTGAGCAGGCCGATCCGCGATTCGCCCTCGCCCACCGCCTCGGGAACGGCGGCGATCACGATCGGCTGGCCGGCGCGCTCCACGTCGAGGGAGAGCTTGCGCCCGGCGGAAGCGCGCACGCGCGCCGTGAACTGGCCCCAGGTGGCCACCGGAGCGCCGCCCACCGCGAGGACGAGATCGCCCTCGCGAAGCCCGGCGCGATCGCCGGCCCCGCCGGGAACCACGCGGCCCAGCGTGGCGGCCACTTTCGGCACGAAGGTCGTGAGTCCCAGCTTCGCGAGGAATTCGCGGTCGAGGTCCTCCTTGGTGAGCGCGGACAGGTCGAGCGACCGCGTGGCGTGGTCGCCGCCCTCGCCTTGCGTCTCCAGCGCCACCTCGCCCCCGCGCACGGCCTCCTTCAGCAGGAGCCAGCGCACATCCGTCCAGGTGGCCGCGGGCTCGCCGCCGACGGCGCGGATGGTGTCGCCGCCGGAGAGGCCCGCCGCCGCCGCCGCGCTCGCGGGGGGCGGGTCGCCCACGATGGGCTTCATGCCCGGCAGCCCGGTCACGAAAAGGGCCCAGTAGAGAATGAACGCGGCGAGGAAATTGGCCGCCGGACCGGCGAGCACGATCGCGATCCGCTTGGCCACGGGCTGCAGGTCGAAGGCGCGCCGGCGCTCGGACGGCGACACCTCGGCTTCCCGCGAGTCGAGCATCTTCACGTACCCCCCGAGCGGGAAGGCGGCGATCACCCACTCCGTGCGATCGGGGCCGAGGCGGCGGATCCACAGGGGCCGGCCGAATCCCACCGAGAAGCGCAGGATCTTCACGCCGGCCAGGCGCGCCACGGCGTAGTGGCCCCATTCGTGGACCACCACGAGCAGCGCCACGGTGGCGAGGAAGGAGGCGATCGTGACGAAGGCGCCGGACATGGGTCAGATTCTCGCCGATTTCAGCGGACAGGGCGCCCGAGGCGCGAAATCTCGCGTCGGGCCGCCTCCCGGGCATCGCGGTCGGCGTCCCAGGCGGTCTCGAGCGAGTCGAGGGGTAGGACCGCCATGTCGGCGAGAACGTTCTCGATCACGGTCGCGATGGCGGTGAAGGCGAGCTCGCCGGCGAGGAAGCTCGCCACGGCGGCTTCGTTCGCGGCGTTGAGGATCGCCGGGGCCGTGCCGCCGCGCTCGAGCGCGGCGAAGGCGAGGCGCACGCAGGGGAAGCGGGCCTCGTCGACGCGGGCGAACTCGAGCGCCCCCAGCGCGGTGAAATCCACCGGCGCCACGCCCGCCTCGATGCGCTCGGGCCAGGCGAGCGCGCAGGCGATCGGCGTGCGCATGTCCGGGGCGCCCAGCTGCGCGATCACCGAGCCGTCGCGATACTCGACCATGGAATGGACCACGCTCTGCGGATGGATCAGCACCTCGATCGCCTCGCGCGGGGCGCCGAAGAGCCAGAACGCCTCGATCACCTCGAGGCCCTTGTTCATCATGGTGGCCGAGTCGACCGAGATCTTGCGGCCCATGACCCAGTTCGGGTGGGCGCAGGCCTCGTCGGGCGTCACCCTCGCGAGCCGCTCGGGCGCGGTGGTCCGGAACGGCCCTCCCGAGGCGGTGAGGAGTATTCGCCGCACCCCGGCGCGGGCGGCCTCGCCGGCGCGGCCGCAGGCGAAGCCGCGCGGCAGCGACTGGAACACCGCCGAATGCTCGCTGTCGATCGGGAGCAGCGTCCCGCCGCCTTCGGCCAGCGCCTCGAGGAAGAGCGCCCCGGAGACGACGAGCGCCTCCTTGTTGGCGAGGAGCACCTGCTTGCCGGCGCGCGCCGCGGCGAGCGTGCCGGGAAGTCCCGCGGCGCCGACCACGGCGGCCATCACGGCGTCGGCCTCGGCGAGCGCGGCCACGCGTTCCAGCGATCGCGGCCCGGCCAGCACCTCGGTGGCCACGCCTTTCGCGCGCAGCGCGGCCCGAAGCGCCTCGGCGGCGGCCTCGTCGGCCATCGCGGCGTAGCGCGGCGCGAAACGCTCGCACTGCGCCGCGACCTTGCCGTGGCTCGACCGCGCCGCGAGGGCGACGACCTCGAAGCGGTCCGGATGGCGGGCGACGACATCGAGCGTGCTCTCGCCGATGGACCCCGTCGACCCGAGGATGGTCAGCCGCTTCATGCGAACGCGAGCAGCAGCGCGGCCACGGGCAGCACCGGCGTGAGGGCGTCGATGCGGTCGAGCACGCCGCCGTGGCCGGGGAGCAGCCCGCTCGAGTCCTTGCGTCCCGCGCCGCGCTTGAGCCACGACTCGAACAGGTCCCCCACCACGGAGAGCAGGGTGAGGACGAGCATCGCGAGCCCCGTGAGCCAGGCTGCGGGCGGCACGAAGAGCGCCTCGAGCGGGCCGCCCTGGACACGCGCATGCAGGCCGAGCGCGGCCCCGTAGACGGCGACGCCCGCGACGGCGCCGGCAACGCCTTCCCAGGTCTTGCCGGGG
>Ga0154020_10008532_pt1 | contig 11873 bp, 6 predicted proteins | sample Klosneuvirus_201_FD_109709 | JGI IMG/M metagenome (GOLD analysis project Ga0154020, IMG submission 109709) | Active sludge microbial communities from wastewater, Klosterneuburg, Austria - Klosneuvirus_20160825_MG | ecosystem: Engineered > WWTP > Aerobic digester > Activated sludge | place... | reverse complement strand
GGCATGCCTATCTCAGCCTGGACGGCGACGACCTGCTCAGTGCTGGTGTAACTGTCATGGCGCGCCCGCCGGGCAAACGCAACAGTCATATTCATCTGCTCTCCGGTGGTGAAAAGGCGCTCACGGCAGTGGCGCTGATTTTTTCGATTTTCGAGCTGAATCCTGCGCCGTTCTGTCTGCTGGATGAGGTCGATGCGCCGCTGGACGAGGCCAACGTAAACCGCTTCTGCGATATCGTCCGGGAAATGTCTCGCACCGTGCAGTTCATCGTGATAACGCACAACAAGACGACCATGGAAATGGCCAGACAGTTGACCGGCGTTACCATGAATGAGCCGGGTGTCTCCCGTCTGGTTGCGGTGGATATCGATGAGGCTGTCAAGCTTGTGGCCAGCTGAGGCCTGATGGTGGAAGAACTCCGTTGGGTTCTGCTGCTGGCTGCCGCCCTGGTTCTGGTGGCAGTCTTTGTCTGGACACGTTACAGGGCGAAGCTTTCTAAAGCCCTGCAGGCTGCGTTTCGCAAGTCTTCAGCGCCTTCTGTGCGCATCGAGCCAGATCTCGAGCCTGCGGGTGCCAGCGTGGCCAGCAGCACATCGACGCTGGTTCTGCCGGACAAAATTGTCACTATTCGTCTGCTATGCCGGGACAAGCGCGGGTTTGCCGGTGATGAACTCGTGCTTGCACTCCGTGACAATGGACTGCGGCATGGCCGCTTCGGGATTTTCCACCACTACCCTGATGATGCGGTCGAGAGTGATACGGGTGTCGTGCCAGTGTTCAGTGTTGCGAGCCTCACCGAGCCAGGTTCATTTGACCTTAGCCGCCTGCGCAACGACAGTTTTCGGGGGGTCAGCCTGTTCATGGGTCTGCCGGGGCCGCTGGACGGTGTTGCAGCCTTTGATGCGATGGTCAGCACTGCCCGTGCGATTGCCACCCGGCTTGAGGGGGATCTTGTCGACGAGCAGGGCAGCACGCTCAGCATTCAGCGTGAGCGTTATTTGCGGGAAGATGTGATCCAGTTTCAGCATCGGCAGGGGCGTGGCTGAGGCACCGCAGCGCATGGCAATAAAGGCGGCGGCGGGACAGGTAGTGCGTGCATCTGAGCTGCGCCAGCTGCTTGCGGCACACAATCGTCGATATTACGAGCTCGACGAGCCGTTGATACCGGATGCGGAATACGATCGATTGTTTCAGGAACTCGTGGCACTCGAACGCGACTTCCCCGAGTTGGCCATGATCGACTCACCAACCGGGCGTGTCGGCGGTGCCGTGGCCAGCGGATTTGCCGAGGTGGTTCACGGCGTACCGATGCTGTCCCTGGATAACGCGTTCAGCGATCAGGATGCCATTGATTTTGACCGACGAGTTCGCGAGCGACTTGGCACAGAAGCCATAAGCTATTCAGCCGAGCCAAAGCTCGATGGTGTTGCCATCAGTCTGGTTTACGAGCACGGACTTCTGGTGCGAGCGGCCACGCGTGGGGACGGCAAAGTTGGTGAAGACGTGACACATAACGTCCGGACCATCAGTTTGGTGCCATTGAAGTTGCACGGCGAGCGGCTTCCGCACCGGATCGAGGTTCGTGGCGAGGTGTACATGCCGCGCGATGGCTTCCAGGCACTCAACAGGCGGGCGCAGCAATCTGGTGACAAACTCTTTGCGAATCCGCGCAATGCTGCTGCAGGCAGCCTCCGGCAGCTTGACCCACAGGTGGCCGCGCGCCGACCGCTAGCCATGTTTGCCTATGGCATCGGTCTGGTGGCCGGTGGTGAATTACCGGTAAGTCATAGCGCGACGCTGCGCAGGCTGGGCGAATGGGGTCTGCCCATCTGTTCCGAAGTCAGACTCGTCTGTGGTGCAGATGGCTGTCTGCAGTATTACCGTGAACTGTCTGAGCGTCGTCACGCCTTGCCGTTTGAGATCGATGGTGTTGTCTACAAGGTCGATGACTGTGCGGCTCAGCAGAAGCTGGGCTTTGTGGCGCGGGCTCCCCGGTGGGCAATAGCGCACAAGTTTCCCGCTGAAGAACAGTTGAGCTGTGTCGAGGCGATCGACTTCCAGGTCGGACGGACCGGTGCGCTGACACCGGTTGCGCGCCTGACACCCGTCTTTGTCGGCGGCGCGACGGTCAGCAATGCGACCCTGCACAATTTCGCAGACCTGCACCGCAAGGACGTGCGTGTCGGTGACACGGTCGTGGTGCGCCGGGCTGGTGATGTGATCCCCGAGGTCGCTTCGGTTGTTTTTGAGCGCAGACCAGTGGGCGCGAGCGCAATAGAGGTTCCGGTTGCCTGTCCCGCGTGTGGGTCCGAGGTGGTTCAGACCGAAGGCCAGGTGATCGTGCGTTGTAGTGGCGGGCTGGTCTGCCCGGCGCAGCGGAAACAGGCGCTACGCCATTTCGCGTCGCGCCGTGCAATGGATATCAGCGGTCTGGGTGATCAGCTCATTGAGCAACTCGTCGACAGCGGTCTGGTCCAGAATGCCGCCGATCTCTATAGTCTCGACAGTGCCAGACTCAGTGCACTGGAACGGATGGGCGAGCGCTCCGCAGAGAAGCTGATCGCCGCTGTCGCCCACAGCCGGAAGACCACGCTGGTGCGTTTTCTGTATGCGCTTGGCATTCCGGAGGTTGGTGATGCGACCAGCCGCTTGCTCGTCAGCCATTTTGGAAGCCTGGAAAAACTTGCGAACGCCAGCGTAGAGGATTTACAGGCAGTACCGGATATCGGTCCGGTGATGGCAGCGGGAATTTCTGCCTTTTTCCGGCAGCGGGACAATGCGGCAATTATTGCGCTACTGCGCAAGTCCGGCGTGCACTGGGACGACCTTCCTGTACCGGAGCACAGCAAGCAGCCACTTCGTGGCCAGAGCTTTGTGCTCACCGGTACGCTTGCGGGAATGAGTCGTGACGATGCAAAGTTGAAGATTGAGTCGCTGGGTGGCAAGGTCAGCAGCAGCGTGTCGTCCCGCACTACTTATCTCGTATATGGCGATAATCCCGGCTCGAAGCTTGCCCGGGCGACTTCGCTCGGTGTGCAGTTGCTGGATGAGCAGGCATTACTGGCCTTGCTGCGATGACCAATAGTGCGCGAACGCTGCAGTTCACAAAGATGCAACGTCAAATTGCCGGTGGTGTGCGGGACGCTGCATAATCCACAGGCTGGCGATGGATCGTCGCGCATTACAGAAAGCATTTCATGACCGCACAACAGTTTCCTCTGCACGTACAGGCAAGATTGCCGGAGCGCATCCAGCGTCTGGGTGATCTGGCTTCCAATCTCTGGTTCAGCTGGCATCGGCCCACCCGCCAGCTACTCGATACCCTCGACCGCAGTCTGTGGTGGAGAACCGGCCGGAATCCGAAGGTGTTCCTGCGCTGCATAGACCAGTCAATACTGGAACTGGCAGCCAGGAATGACACATTCCTGGCTGCTTATCGGCGTGCGGTCGCGGAATATGACTCGTACCTCGAACGACAGGTCGATGGCTATAAGCCGGCCGGTCTCGGTCAGGATGATCTGATCGCCTATTTTTGTGCTGAGTTCGGTTATCACGAGAGCTTCCCGATTTATTCCGGTGGCCTCGGGATTCTGGCCGGTGATCATTGCAAGACGGCGAGTGATCTGCGCCTGCCTTTCGTCGCAGTTGGCTTGCTGTATCGTCAGGGTTACTTCAATCAGCGGATCGACGAGCACGGTCAGCAGATCGCCGAGTATGGCTGTATCCAGGCCTATGACGCACCGGTTCAGGCGACCCGCGATGCGGCGGGTAACGAGGTTGTTGTCTACTGCCCGATTGATGGCCGACAGGTTGCCGTCAAGGTCTGGCAGGCGGGGGTAGGGCGGATCAATGTCCTGCTGCTCGACACGGATCTTGCACAAAATGAGTCAAACGACCGACAAATCACCCGGCAGCTCTATGGTGGTGATAGCAATCTGCGGCTGCAGCAAGAAATAATCCTCGGTATCGGCGGTGTGCGTGCCCTGCGCGCTGCCGGATTGAGTCCGCAGGTCTGGCATATCAATGAGGGGCATGCGGCGTTTCAGATCGTTGAACGGGCTCGTGAGCTGGTCACCGGTGGCCTGGTGTTCGACGCTGCCATTGAAGCCGTAGCGGCGAACACGGTATTTACGACCCACACGCCCGTATCCGCCGGGCACGACGTATTTGATCGCGAGCAGGTGCTGAACCACTTTCGTGCCCTGGTGCCGGAGCTGGGCATTACCGAAGAGGCTTTCCTTGCTCTGGCCAGAGAAAGCAGCGAGCAGCCCGGCTTCAACATGACCCGCCTTGCACTGGGCGGATCGCGGCACGTGAACGGCGTCAGTCGGCTACATGGCCGGGTGACTTCAGAAATCTGCGCAGGGGCATGGCCGGAAGTGCCGGCTGCCGAGAATCCGGTCGGCTATGTGACCAACGGTGTACACGTCCCGACCTTCATGCAGACGGAATGGTCAGATTTGCTGGAGCAGCATCTCGGGCCAGCATGGCGATACCAGATCACGGACCGCGAACTGCTCAGGAAGATTGATGACATACCCGATGGACGCTTCTGGTACGTCAACCAGCAGGTCAAGGCCGCAATGCTCCATGGTCTTCGCGAGCGTCTGCGTCGTCAGCACAGCCGCAATCAGCTCTCGGAGGCACACATACACCGTCTGCTGAAATACCTGGATCCGGAGCGCCCGGATGTACTCACGATCGGATTCGGCCGGCGTTTTGCCACCTACAAGCGCGCGACGCTGCTGCTCCAGGACCTGGGTTGGCTCAAACAGATCGTTGACACCGATGAGCGCCCGGTCGTGTTCATCTTCGCCGGCAAGGCGCACCCGGCGGATATTCCCGCCCAGGAACTGCTGAAAGAGCTTCACCGCGTCAGTCAGCTTCCCGAGTTTTCAGGAAAGCTGTTGATTGTGGAAGGCTATGACATGGGGCTCGGCAGATTGCTCACTTCCGGTGTGGATGTCTGGCTGAATACGCCGGTCTACCCGATGGAGGCCAGCGGCACTTCAGGAATGAAGGCGGCGATCAACGGTACGGTCAACGTCAGCGTGCTCGATGGCTGGTGGGCAGAGGGCTATGACGGAGAGAACGGCTGGGCGATTCCGCCTTCACCGCGCTCCGACGATACGGCTGAGCGCGACTGGCACGATGCGCGGACGCTTTACGAAATTCTCCAGGACGAAGTGATACCGCTCTACTATGCACGTGACGAGCGTCTTGGCTATTCGCCAGGTTGGGTACGCAAGTGCAAGCGTTCGATGTCGAGTATTTTGCCCAACTTCAACATGAATCGCGTCGTTCACGACTACGCCGGGCTTTTCTATGCGCCTGCGGCACGTCGTGGCAGGCAGATGAGCGTGGACGGCTATGCAGCGGCGCGGACACTGGCCAGCTGGAAGAAGCGGGTGAGTGTGGCATGGCCGGAGGTCAGTCTGCGCCTTGCAGCTGCTGTCGGACAACGTATCGATTTCAATGTACCGGTTAGCGTTGAAGTAGACGTGACGCTCAATGGCCTGGCGCCTGAAGACTTGCGCCTTGAATGCCTGGTGACGCGCGAACTCTGCTCCGAGCTGGCAGTTTCAGTGAAACGCTTTGCTGAACGCGGTACCGCGGAACGTGGCACGCGGATTGTGGGCAATGATCACGCTTATGTTGAGCTCTTTGAGCCTGTCGGCAAAGCTGACAGCGACGGCGTGCAACGCTATCGCGTGGTCTTTCGTCCGCCCTGGTGCGGGGCACTCAATCTACAGATCAGGGCCGCTCCCTGGCATGCGTCTCTTGCGCACCCTTATGAGATGGGACTCATGCGCTGGATGTAGCGCTGACTTTGCTCAGTTCACCGGTGCCAGAATCACGCCGGCCAGGGGCGGCAGGCTGATCAGCACAGACCAGGGTTGGTGCATGCACGGTACGGCTTCGGCCGTCAGCGGAATGGGGTTACCCAGATCACTGCCACCATAGAAGCGCGAGTCTGAATTGAGGATCTCGCGATACTGGCCTGCGTGCGGGACCCCGATCCGGTAGCCCGTACGCGCCACCGGAGTGAAATTCAGCGCGACCAGCATGAATTCATCGCCAGCCCGGCGCAGGTAGCCTAATACCGAGTTTTCGGCGTCATCCCAGCTCAGCCACTGAAAGCCGGTCGAGTCAAAATCGAGGGCGTGCAGGGCTGTGTGCGCCGTATACAGGTGGTTGAGGTCGCGCACGAGGCGCTGCATACCGCCATGCCGTGGGTCGTTTAGCAGGTGCCAGGGCAGCGATTCCCGCAAATTCCATTCCGAGGGCTGTCCAAGCTCACTGCCCATGAATAACAGCTTCTTGCCTGGATAGGTCCACTGGTAGGTATAGGCGAGGCGCAGATTTGCAAGGCGCTGCCAGTCATCGCCGGGCATTTTGCCAAGCATCGAGCGCTTCAGGTGTACGACTTCATCGTGTGACAGCGGCAGTACAAAATTTTCGCTGAACGCGTACAGAGGACCGAACGTCAGCAGGTCATGGTGATGCTTGCGGTAAACCGGATCCATGGACAGGTATTTGAGCGTGTCGTGCATCCAGCCCATATTCCATTTCATGCTGAATCCGAGTCCACCCAGGTTCACCGGCCGACTTACACCGGGCCATGCGGTTGATTCCTCGGCAATGGTGATGGAGCCCGGAAAATCCCGGTGCGTCATCGCATTCAGTTCGCGCAGAAACGATACGGCTTCGAGGTTTTCGTTGCCGCCATGCTGGTTTGGCAGCCACTGGCCAGGTCTGCGTGAGTAATCCAGGTACAGCATCGATGCGACCGCATCGACCCGCAGGCCATCGATATGAAACTCTGCCAGCCAGAAGCGGGCGCTCGACAGCAAAAAACTGCGTACCTCACAACGGTCGTAGTTGAAAACCAGCGTGCCCCAGTCAGGGTGACTGCCTTTCCTCGGGTCGCTGTATTCGTACAGCGGTGAACCGTCAAACCGGGCCAGTCCATGGTTGTCGCGAGGGAAATGTCCGGGCACCCAGTCGAGAATCACGCCCAGACCCGCACGATGGCACCTATCTATCAGATAGCGAAGATCATCAGCTGAACCGAACCGGCAAGTTGCGGCAAAATAGCCGACGGGCTGATAGCCCCAGGACTCATCCAGCGGGTGTTCGGTCAATGGCATCAATTCGATATGCGTGAAGCCAAGCTCTGCGGCATAAGGCACCAGGAGGTCTGCCGCAGAGCGATAGTTGAGTGGCGCATCACCAGGGCCGTGTCGCCATGAACCCAGATGTACTTCGTAGATGGAGATGGGTGCATGCAGCCATTGCCAGTCGGCGCGGGCCGTCATCCACGCATCATCCTGCCAGGCGTATGAAGTTGGTGGCCGTGCGACAGATGCAGTTGCCGGACGTAACTCGGCCTCACGGCCATACGGATCGCATTTCAACAACAGCTCGCCGTTGTGGCGGTTTCGAATCTCGTATTTGTAGATCGTGGTCTGCAGACCTGGCACAAACAGCTCCCAGACCCCGGAGCTTCCCCGCACACGCATGGGATGGCAGCGACCGTCCCAGCGATTGAAGTCACCTACAACACTGACGCGCTCGGCCTCAGGTGCCCACACGGCGAAACGTATGCCGGAAATGCCATCAACCGAGAGCTGATGACTGCCCATGAAGCGATATGCGGAACTATGCTGTCCCGCATTGAACTGGCTCAGGTCTGCCTCGGCCAGCAGCGGAGGAAAGCAATAGGGATCGAAGCGCTCCCCTATTGTGCCGTCGCTTGCAACGATATGCAGACGATAACGTGCCGGCACCAGCCGGCCTGGGCCGCGCCACTCGAACAGATCGGTCGCGCCGATCCGGGCGAGTTCAAGTTTCGTATCTGCGATGCTGACTGCGGCAGTTTGCGGCAATAGCGCCCTCACCACGACCTCCTCAGATCCTGCAGAGTGTCGGCCGAGGAGTTCGAAAGGATCGTGATGCCGAGCCTCCAGCAAGCGCTGCAGGGCGGTGCTGACGATCGTCGCGGGAGTCGTGTCCTGTCGGGTTGGTGGCCGCATGGTCAGTCTCAAGCCTTGTTAATCCGGGTGAACAAGCAGCCGTATGGTGTTACATTCATTGGCAGTGTGACACATCGAGCGGCGGGGCGGTCATGAGCATCTTTTATCCAGGCAGTACCGCAAAACCAATGCGTTCGGGGCGCTTCGTAAGTCAGCTTACCAAGAGCACGATGGCCATCGTAATGGCCGGCGGGCGGGGTGAGCGTCTCCACCAGCTGACCGAGCACCGGGCGAAGCCGGCAACACCGTTTGGCGGAAAGTACCGCATCATCGATTTCAGTCTGTCCAATTGCGTCAATTCCGGGATCCGGCAGATTCTGGTCATGACACAGTACAAGTCACATTCTCTTATCCAGCATATTCAGCGCGGCTGGGGTTATCTGCGGGGTGAACTCGGTGAGTTTGTCCAGCTGGTTCCCGCGCAGCAGAAACTTGGCGAACTCTGGTACCGCGGTACCGCGGACTGCGTCTATCAGAATCTTGACATCATCCAGGCGCACGACCCGGAACTGGTGCTGATCCTTGCGGGTGATCACGTCTACAAGATGGACTACGGTCCGATGATTGCCTTTCATGTCGCTCATGCAGCGGACGTTACGCTCGGTATGGTGCAGGTGCCCGTCAATCAGGCGCACGAATTCGGGATTGCGACGGTCGATGCAGATCAACGTATCGTGAAGTTCAGTGAGAAGCCGCGGAATCCAGAACCGATGCCAGGCCGTGATGATGTCGCTCTCGCATCGATGGGCATCTATGTGTTCAGCGTGGATTACCTGCGTGCCACCCTGAATCGCGATGCGCTGGATCCGTCATCAGCACACGATTTTGGCAAGAATATCATTCCGGCGGCGATCGGCAGCAGCCGGATATTTGCTTACCCCTTTGAGAGCGTTGAGACGGAGGCGCAGGCCTACTGGCGAGATGTCGGAACGGTAGACGCGTTTTATGCGGCAAATATGGAGCTTATCTTCGTCAGCCCGGAGTTGAATCTTTACGATTCTGATTGGCCGATCTGGACTTATCAGGAGCAGACACCCTGTGCCAAATTCGTGCTCGACGAGGAGGGCAGACGTGGTGTGGCGGTCAACTCGATGATTGCCGGTGGTTGCATCGTTTCAGGTGCAGTGATTCGTGAGTCGCTGCTGTTTTTCAATGTCACGGCAGATGAGCGCAGTGATGTATTCCGCTCGGTCATATTGCCGAACGTCAGGATCGGTCGTAGTTGCCGCATCAGCCAGGCGATCGTCGATGAGGGCTGTTCAATACCGGATGGTATGGTGATTGGCGAAGACAGCGCACTGGACCGGCAGCGTTTCCACGTGACCGAGCAGGGCGTCGTTCTGGTCACGCAGAGCATGTTGAAGAACTGCAGCGTGTCCGTCCCTGGGCGGACCCCAAACGTATCGCCCGTTGCCCCGCCGCATACTGCGGAATGAACGGGAGGCCAGGTTGTTGAGCGATCTGCTGTCAGAAGGTCGCAGTGCCGGCGTACTGCTGCACCCGACCTCACTGCCTGGAAACTGGGAGAGTGGCGTGCTGGGCGAAGATGCGCAGCGCTTTGCTGATCTGCTGGCCGACAGCGGTTTCAGTCTGTGGCAGATGCTCCCTGTGGGCCCTGTCGGTGGATCACTGTCTCCCTACCAGCTGACTTCGGCCTTCGCCGGCAATTCACGCCTGATTGATCCGACACCGCTCAAGATTGCCGGGTGGCTGACACCCGATGCGGCCATTGAAGGGGGTGACTGGATACAGCGTGCGGCGCTTCTTCGGCAGGCCTGGGACGGGTTTAGGGAGAGAGCAACCCAGCCGGATCGCGCTGCATTTACTGCTTTCTGGCAATCGCAGCGCAGCTGGCTGCTGCCCTACGCATTGTTCAGGGCCGCCCGTGAGCGGTATGGAGAGTCAGGCTGGTGGACCTGGCCTGAAGCCATCCGGCATAGGGTTCCTGCGGCGATTTCGGGTCTGCTTAAAGAGGCTGATGCGCGGATCCGCGAAGTCGCGTTCGAGCAATGGGTGTTCGACCGCCAGTGGGCCGACCTCCGGCATTACGCCGCGAGCCGTGGTATTCAGCTAATGGGCGATCTGCCCATCTATGTCGACCTCGACAGCGCTGATGTCTGGTGGCACCGAACCCTTTTCCGGGTAGACCAGGAGGGGCGACCCGAGGCCGTAGCCGGCGTACCGCCGGATTATTTCAGCGCGGATGGGCAGGTGTGGGGCAACCCGCTCTATGCCTGGAATCGGATGGAAGCGGATGGTTTTCGCTGGTGGCAGGACAGGGTGACCAACCAGTTGCGACGCTTTGATTGCCTGCGGATCGATCACTTCCGTGGCCTGCAAGCCTACTGGGAGATTCCTGTCGGCGCAGACACGGCGCGTGAAGGGCGCTGGTGCGAGGCGCCTGGTGCTGCGCTGCTGAGTGCGCTGCGTGCAGGCCGCGATGGACAGCACTTCATCGCCGAAGATCTGGGCACCATAACGGCGGAGGTCAATCAGCTCCGCAAGAAATTTCAGCTCCCGGGTATGCTGGTCATGCAGTTTGCATTCGACGGATCAGTCGATAACCCGTATCTGCCCGACAACCAGATTGAAGAAGCGGTGATCTATACCGGGACGCATGACAATGACACGCTGGCAGGCTGGTATGGCGGACTCAGCGAGGGAACCCGACGTTACATTCAGGAGGTTCTGAACTGTCGTGCTGAGGATCTGCCGGCTGCTATGATCGACGCAGTCTGGTATTCGCCAGCCCGCATTGCGATGCTGCCGCTCCAGGATCTGCTTGGTCTGGGTTCTGATGCACGGATGAATATACCGGGCACGGCGCGGGGTAACTGGACCTGGCGCTTTGAATGGTCGCAGTTGCCGGCAGGGGCCGCTGCGGACTGGCGGGCAGTTGTGGCGGCATCAGGCCGGCTCCGGATCAAGGCCGCTGAGGCGCCGGTAAAGAGCCAGGTAGTGGGGCGCCTGGTGTGTCCATGAGAAGTCCTGCGTCATGCCGTTATGGCGCAATCGCTGCCATGCCGAAGGCTGCTGGTACCAGGCCAGGACCTCGCTGATCGCCCAGCCCAGCCCGCCGCTATCAGCATCACGAAAGACGCTTCCGGTTCCCGTTCCACTCGGCGGGTCGAAATGACTGACCGTATCGTGCAGTCCGCCGGTATCACGCACGATGGGTACCGAGCCGTAGCGCAGAGCGTACATCTGTGTCAGCCCGCAGGGTTCATATAGTGATGGAACCAGGAATGCATCGCTGCCAGCGAAAATCAGCCGGGCCAGTGCTTCGCTGTGTGCGGGGATAAAGGCGATTCGGTCAGGCATCTCATCCGCCAGTTCCTGCAGTGCATCGGCATATGGTTTGTCACCCTCGCCGAGGATGACAGCCCGACAGGAGTTATTGCGCAAAAATGCTGGCAAGGCTTCGAGTACGAGATCAATGCCTTTTTGTTCTGCCAGCCGCGAGACCATGCCGAGTATCGGCAGATTCCCGGCCTCACTGAGGCCGGAACGCGTTATCAGTTCGGTCCGGCACACTCGTTTGCCGCCGGTATCCCTTACGCTGTAAGTGTGCGGCAGCAGATGATCCGATGCGGGGTCCCAGCGACTATAGTCGACGCCGTTCAGTATCCCCACCAGCCGGTTCCGGCGTTGTCGCAGCAGATCATCCAGGCCTTTGCCGTAGGCCGGCGTGAGTATTTCACTGGCATGTGTGGGGCTGACCGTGGTCAACGCATCTGCAGCGGCTATGCCTGTGCGCAGAAAGTTCAACGTCTGTGGCACCGGTTCATCGTCTGCTATCAGCGCACCGGTTTCAACCAGTCCCAGCTCATCAGCAAG
>Ga0154020_10008530_pt1 | contig 11877 bp, 3 predicted proteins | sample Klosneuvirus_201_FD_109709 | JGI IMG/M metagenome (GOLD analysis project Ga0154020, IMG submission 109709) | Active sludge microbial communities from wastewater, Klosterneuburg, Austria - Klosneuvirus_20160825_MG | ecosystem: Engineered > WWTP > Aerobic digester > Activated sludge | place... | reverse complement strand
CGTCGTAGGCGTAGCGCCAGCGCGCGCCGCTGCCCCAGCTCACCTCGAGGGGGGCGCCGGTGAGGTCGTAGGTCCGATCGACCGCGAGCGACGCGGTCAACGGCGCGGTCAGGCCGTGGGCCGTCCCCAGCGTCACCGTGCGCTGCTCGCGGCGCAGCCGCTGGCGGACGTCGTAGGTGTAGGCCACCGTGAACAGCCCGCTCTGGGTCACCTGCGCCGGCAGGCCGACGCCGTTGGCGGCGCTGTCGTAGCTGGTGGTGATCGGGCCGACGCCGAGCTGGCTCATCCGGGCGGCGTCCATGCCGCGGGTCGCCGGGGTGTAGGTCTTGACCCGGCCGAGCTCATCGTAGGTCGTCGTCGAGGTGTAGGTCGTGCCGCTGGCGCCGGCCGGCTTCGGCGTGGTCTCGCTGATCAGGTTGCCGTCGAGGTCGTAGGTGTAGCTCCACGTGCGGCTGCCGCGGGTGATGCCGGTGCGCAGGCCGCGGTGGTCGTAGCCGATCGACGTCACGACGCCGTCGGCGTCGCGGATCGACGTCATCCGATCGGCCTCGTCGTACCCGTACTCGGTGACCGCGGTGGCCCCGGCGACCGGGTTGTCGTGCTCCTTGACGAACCGGAGCCGGCCGTGGCCGTCGACGATCGTCGTGGTGGCGGCGCCGAGCGTGCCGTCCGCCGCTAGCGGTGTGGACACGGTCTCGCCGCCGCGGTAGCTGGCGAGGGTGCCGCTGCCATCGGGGCGGGTGTGGCGCACCACCCGGCCCAGGCCATCGCGCAGGTACAGGTCGCTGACCGCGCCGGCGTTGTAGCCGGTGGTCTCGCGCGGGTCCGGCGACCGGACCTCGCGCAGCTCGCCGCCCGCGTCGTAGGCGTAGGTGGTGACGCGATCGGGCTTGCCGCTCTGCTGGTGGTAGGCGGTGCGGGTCAGCGTGCGGCCGAGGCCGTCGGTGGTCTCGCTGGTGGTGATCCACACCGCGCCGCCCAGCTCGCGCAGCGTCATGTCGATGCGGCGGTTCGGCGTCGCGAGATCCTGGTAGATCGTGCGCGCCGCCGCCGCGAGGGCGTAGCCGCCATCGGCGGCGTCGATCGGCACGCGGTGCTCGGTGACCCGGCCGAAGCCATCGATGGTCCACTCTTCGATCTGGCGGGAGGTCAGCGGGAGCGCCAGACACGGGAAGGCGCACCCCGGCGGCGGCAGGTAGCGGGCGTTGGGGCCGAGGGTGCGGGTGGTGACGCCGGTGCCGACGTCGGTGACGGTGTCGACGGTGTGGCCGAGCTCGTTCACGCCGCGGGCGACGAACAGCTTGTGCGCGTCGTAGGTGAACGTCGCGACCTTGCCGCTCGCCCCGGCCTCGACCTGCCGCGGCCGCTTCTCGGTCGCGAGCAAGCCGGTGGTGGCGTCGAAGGCGCGCACCGTCGCCGCGGTGTTGGTGCCGGTGCTGACCTCGGTGCGGTAGGGCAGGCCGGGCGTGTCGAAGTAGGTGTAGGTCGAGCCCAGCGAGAACCCGTAGGTCCCGTAGCGCAGCTGGCGATCTTCCATCACCTGCAGGACGCGGTAGTCGCTCGCGGCGTAGGGGGCCTGGCCGAGGCGGCGCTGGAAGCTGCGCACGACCGCGCGGCCCGGCCACGGGCTGCCCTCGTCCTCGAGGGTCTGGGTCGCCTCGTAGTGCAGCACCTTGCCGGTCGCCGACCAGGTGTACGGGGTGTAGATCTGGGTGGTGCGGTGCGCGGTCGGCGTCGCGCCGAGCGTGCGGCGCACGACTTGATCGGTGAAGGTCGCGCTCACCGCCCCGCCCAGCATCGGCTTGTTGACGAGGTGGTAGGTGGTCTCGCTGACCGGCGCGATCACGCCATCGGCGCCGGCCGCGTCGATGGTCTCCTGCGCCAGGTGGCCGCGGCCGTCGCCGCCGACGGCGTAGTCGTACCGGCTGGTCGTGCGCAGGCTGTCGGCGCCCGGCTGCCCGGCGCGGTAGGTGGTCACCGTGGCGAAGCCGAGGAACGTCGGCGGGCCCAGGTCGCGCGGCGAGCGATGGCCCCGCACTGGCTCGGCGTAGGCGTAGCGGGTCGTCAGCTCGGGCTGGTTCCCGCCGGGGGCGACCCGCACCCGCCGGACGACCCAGCTGGACGGCGGTCCGTCGCCCGCGCCGATCGTGACGACGCTCGGGTCGGCGGCGTGGGCGTACTCGAACGTGGTCACCGCGCCGCGGCCGTTGTCGATCGAGGTCAACAGCCGCAGCGGCGGCGCGCCCGCGTCGGTGCGCACGGTCAGGAGGCCGGCCGTGGTCGCGGTGACCAGATCGGGCACGCCGTCGCTGGTGACGTCGACGACGTCGCTGGCGCGGTACCAGGCCTTGCGGTTGAGCGCGTGCACCAGGCGCTCGAACGGCTCGAAGCTCGCCGGCGCCGCGGACGCGGGCCCGGCGAGCCGGTCGCCGTGGAACCGATAGATGAACCGGTTGGTCGCGGCGTTCGCGACCGAGCCGCTGGCCTCGAGCTGCACCACCTCGAGCAGCCCGTCGCCGTCGACGTCGACCAGCCGGCGCTCGTCGGCGCGCCAGCCAGCGGTGAGCGGCAGGTTGGGGAGCCAGGTCCCGTCGAGCTCGGTGCGCGCCTGGCTCACCGGGCCGCTGAGCCCGATCGCGGTGAGCGGCCCGAAGCTGTCGCCGAGGTTGTACGAGACGTGCAGCGCCGGCGTCTGCCCGACCCAGGTCACGAGGTCCGGCAGGCCGTCGCCGTTCCAGTCGGCGAGCTCGACCGCGCCCATGAAGTAGAGCGGCGCACCCTGGGTGGGGTCCGGCGAGGTGTCGCGCTGCTGGAAGTACCAGGTCGGCTTGGCGAACACCGTCGGCGTGGCGGCGAACGTGTCGTCGGCCAGGCCGCGGTACACCTTGATGCCGGTCGCGGTGCCGAGGTTGACGTTGGCCTCGTTGACCAGCTCGATGAGGTCCTGGCGGCCATCGCCGTCGAGGTCGGCGAGGCGGGGCAGGCGCGCGACGCCGGTCATCGGCGGCGCGAGGACGCCGCCGGCCTGCGGCAGCGCCACCGGGGAGTGGAAGACCAGCCCGCCCACGGGATCGATCCGCGGCGCCCAGCCGCGGTTGGGATCGTTGACGAACACCCGCCACACCGGGGTGCCGGCGTCGTGCTCGATCCCGGTATCGGCGGGGCCGCAGGCCTCGGGCAGCGGCGGCGGGTCGTCGAGATCGACGCCAGGCGCGCCGCTGCCGGTGCAGGCGTCGAAGCTGTCGCAGGAGTCGACGCAGGTGCCGCCGTTCCACTCCTGGTTCGACGCGCACCTCGGGTGACACTCGCCGTGGGTCGGGTCGTAGACCTGGTCGGCGTCGCAGTGACAGGCGCCGCCCGAGTCCGGGGTGTCGCCCGAGCCGCACGGCTTGGTCCCGCCGGTGTTGGTCGCGGCGATCGCGCAGGTGCCGACGAAGTCCGGGCCGCAGGCGGTCGCGGTGCCGGTGCGCCACGTCGCGGTGATCAGGTCGGTGTCGCCGTCGCCGTCCCAGTCGCGCCAGTGGTAGCCGACCTCGACGCCGCGCTCCTTGGCGCACAGCGCGCCGTCGGCGTGGAACACGTCGAGGCCGTGGCTCGCGAACTGGCCGTCGATCGTGCAGGCGTCGTCCTCGGTGGGCGCGCCGAACCACCACGCCGCGGTCGGCAGCTCGAGCGTCTCGGCCTCCATCCGCACCCCGCCACCGAAGACGCCCTTCTGCCACACCAGCCGGCAGCGCCGCTCGCCGGCGGCGGGCATCACGACGCGCAGCACGTCGAGCACGCCGTCGCCGTCGAAGTCGAGGCGCCGGGTCTCGGGGCCGGCGGAGGTGCCGACCTCGAGCCTGCCGGGCAGGAGCCGGGTGTCCGCGTAGGAGGACAGGTGCGCGCCGTAGCCGAACCGCACCGGCGGCGCGCTGGTCACCTGGCCGGTCGGGCTCCAGGCGCGGCTGTCGATGCGCGCGAGGTAGCGCAGCGGCGGCCCGCTGTCGCACGCGGTGGTGTCGTAGGTGAGCGTCACCTCGCGCACCGGGTTGGCGCGCCAGGCCCCGCCGGGCGTGTCGCGCACGTAGGTGCGGACCGCGGCCAGCGCGCGCGCGCCGCGCATGCGCCTGGCGCCGAAGTGGTGATCGGTCTGGGCGCCGATCGGCACGGCGCCGTTCGCGCAGTAGGTCGACGCGCTCCAGGTCAGCTCGATCTTGGCGTGGTTGCCCAGCCCGGCCGCGCTGTTCCAGCCGTACTCGACGCGCTGGAGGACGCGCTCGGTGTAGCCGTTCACGCCGACGCTGGCCCACACATACGAGATCCGGTTGCCGAACGCGTCCTGCTCCGCGGTCAGGTCCCAGCGGGTCGCGCCGTCGCTGCCGCTGACGTCGAAGATCCGCATCCGACCGTCGGGCGTCGACACGACCCAGGAGGTCGCGGTCCGCTCCACGCGTGCGAATTGCTCGTCGAGTTCGACGCGGTAGCGGGTGCCGGAGCCAGGATCGCCGGTGACTGGCACCAGCACCCCCGAGGTGCCCGGCATGGTCAGGCGGTAGCGCACCTCGGCGGGGGCCTCGGGATCGCGCTCGATCACCGGGAGGTCGAGCGACCAGCCCGCGGCCAGGCCGCCGCGCAGCGGCGCGGTCGACGCATAGCCGAGCGCCAGCGCCGGCGCCATGCCGCGGCGCCCCGGGGGCACCTCGATGGCGTAGCTGTACGAGGCTGAGCCCTGCGTCGCCGCGACCGAGCCAACACCGCCGGCGCGACGCTCGACCGCCTGGGTGTCGCTGGTGGGCAGCGCCCGCGCGAACGGGTCGCGCGGGGCCGCCCGCGCCAGCGGCGCGACCGCGATGGCGACGCCGGCGAGCGTGGCGAGCCAGCCGGCCGGGTGAGATCGATGGAGGGGAGGCGGGCGTCGAGGGGCGGACCCGGGCGACGAGCGTGGCGATGAAGGACGGTGGGTCGACGACATGGCCGCCCGTCCAGCAAGCCCCGCGCCATCGCGCCCGTCGCGGCGACGCCTGGGCGAGCCGTCGCGACCATGCAGGCCGTGCAGCCATGCAAGCCCTGCATGGCGGCGAAGGGCGGCGAGCGTGCAGGCCGTGCATAGCGGCGAGGCCAGCGGTCGCGGTCGCGCGCGGCACGCCGCGTGCTGAGGCGTCCCGGCATGAAGAAGCTGCCGTTGTTGATGTCCTTGTTGTGGTCACTATCCCAGGCCGCGTGTGTCGAGCCCGAGTCCGCGACGCTCGGCGCGACCGATCAGGAGGTCGCCAGCGTGATGGGCGGCGTCGAGTGGAGCATCGACGCGCCGTGGCGCCTCGAGCCGCCCTACGGCGCCATCCCGATCACCTTCTCCTTCCACGACGCCAGCGAGCAGCACGACCCCGCGACGCGGATGCCGCTCAAGCGGTTCTGCGGCGCCTCGATCGTGCAGCTGGTCGGCGGCAAGACCGTCGATCCGAACTACCCGCGGCAGTTCACGCCCGGTCAGTTCCACGAGTTCGAGGCCCACGCCAAGTGGCCCCACGACACCGACGGGCCGCTGTTCCACCGGCTGACGCGGGTGTGGGCCGGCCAGGCGCCGACGGCCGAGATCCTCGACGTCAGCACGTCGGCCGAGTGGTCGGCCACGCTCATGTACACGCCGTCGGTCGGGCGGACCGCGGGCACCGAGGTGGTCCTCCAGGTGGTCGCGGTGGTCAGCGACACCGCCACCTGCCCGGCGCTGGCGGCCGGCATCGAGTACGAGCCGTCGCCGCTGGCGCCGATCCGGCTCGGCGGGCCGATCGCCGAGTCCCGGCAAGGCGCGCGGGTGTTCCGCCAGCTCGTGAAGGTTCGGCACGGCGACGCGCCGCTGCCGCGCTTCGACAGCCGCTGGGTCTACGGTGACCTGCACTACCACTCACAAGGCACCGACAACGAGGGCGAGTCGGGCCTGCCGTACCGGCCGGTGCTGCAGACCATGAAGGCGATGGGCCTCGACTTCGTGTTCGCGACCGAGCACGCGTCGGACAGCGATCAGCTCACCGACACCGACGAGGTCTTCGTGGAGACCGTCGGCGACTACTGGTTCGTGCCCGGCGTCCTCGAGGACTACATCCTCGACGCGATCAACAGCGCGGAGATCCCGTACGAGGCGCGCTGGGACGCGCGCCGCGACATGAGCCCGGTGCGCTTCAGCCACCTGCTCGACTGGCTGCACGGCGTCGGCGGCGTCAACCGCGAGGTGCGCGCCGGCGGCGGGAGCCGGCTGCCGCAGATCTTCCTCGGCGGCGAGGTCGACATGATCCCCGAGATGTCCGCCGCCGAGCGCAGCGCCAACCACATCGCCTACGGCAATGGGCTCAAGTTCCCGTGGTACCGGGCCTGCTACGACGTCCCGACCAGCATCTTCGATGCCCTCGAGGAAGCCACCGCGTTCCAGCTCTGCCCCAACGGCCCGGTCGCCGAGCTGGCGATCCCGACGCCCGAGGGCGGGCGCTACAAGATCATGGACGTCCAGGGCTACGGCCTCACCGACTACGCGCGCCAGCACTTCCTCCACCTGCCCACCGATCCGGCGCGCACCGACGCGTTCGTCTCGAGCAGCACCGGGCGCTACGGCGGGGCGTCGCGCCGGCTCAAGGACTTCCTGGCCACCGACTACGCGCCGGTTGCTGGTGGATCGCCGACCGGGAAGGGCATCTTCTTCCTGGCCCACCCGGTCGAGGCCGCCAGCGGGGCGACCGAGAGCCGGCTGGGGCCTGACATCGTGCCGTACAGCGACGTGCAGCTGCGCACCGCCTTCGACGCCCAGAGCTTCGCCGGGCTGCAGCTGTGGAATGAGGACACGCGTGGCGCCACCCGCAACCTCTCGGCGTATCCGCGGATGACCTTGACCACGCGCCAGCCGGGGGCGCTCGGCGACCTCCTGTGGTCGCAGCTGACCGGCTGGCAGGCCGACGAGACGGACTACCAGTTCCACGCGCTCAACCACGGCACCAAGACCTGGGATCGGATGCTGCTGTGGGGGCTCGATCCGTACAAGCGTCCGGCCTGGGTGCCGACGGGGCAGCCGCGCAAGGTGTTCATGGCCGGCGGCTCCGACGCGCACGGCGATCTCAACCACCGGCGGATCGGCGCATTCACCGGCACCTCCGCGGCCACCGAGACCGCGCTCGGCAGCCCGCGCAACCTGGTGTACGTCGGAGCCGACCGCCCGGTGGCGATCACCCCGACGATCTCGACGATCGGCCAGGCCCAGGTCACCAGCGGCCTGCACAGCGGCAACTTCGCGGTCACGGACGGACCCGCGATCCGGATCGCGATCGACGTCAATGCCAACGGCGTCATCGATGACGCCGACGTCCCGATGGGCGGCAGCTACACCTACTACGGGGCGATCCCGCTCCTGGTCGAGTGGCGGTCCACGCCCGAGTTCGGCCCGGTGACCGAGATCGATCTCTACGTCGGCAGCCACGCCAACGGCACCGTCGGGCAGGTGTGGGCGCCGTCGGGGCACGGCGCGCGCGGCGCGGCGGATCCCAGCAACGTGAGCACGGTGTCGTACCGCGACCCGACCGGCGCGTTGCGCAAGCTGTTCCGCGATGGCTACGTCCTCGACACCACCGGCGCGCTGAAGGTGACACCGACCGCCGCCGAGGCCTACGGCGGGACCCGGCTGATCGGGTTGTCGCCGACCGCCTACAAGGCGTTCAACACCACCTGCACGTCGACGACCGAGTGCGAGTATCACCCCGAGCTCGGCCCGCCGTTCTGCACCGACACCACCACGTGCACGGCGACGACGCCGCAGGCGCCGCAGCGGATGTACGTGCGGGCGCTGGCCAAGGCTCGTGACACGATCCCGCTCGCCTCCGGCACCAGCTCGACCACGACGCGGCTCGGCTACGCCAACCCGATCTGGCTCAAGCCGTCGCCGGTGTTGCCCCCGAGCCTGTAGCGCCGGTGCGCCAGCTCACGCGCATCACGTGGCATCGCTGGCTGTGCCGGGTTCACCCTTGACGGGCCGACCGTGACGGGCCACAAGCGTCGTAGCTCAGGAGCCTCGCATGTGGTCTGTCCGTGTCGTCGTCGTCGTCGTCGCGTCGCTGTTCGTCCCCGCGCTCGCGGCCTGTGTGGTCGAGGAAGAACTCGGGGAGGCCGAGCAGCTCGGCACCTTGAATCAGGGCACGCTGAACCAGGGGACCTTGAACCAGGGGACCTTGAACCAGGGGACCTTGAACCAGGGTAGCCAGGACGGGGTGTGGGGCGTGACGCTCGCCGGCTGGTCCAACAGCGGCATGGCGCTGACGGCGACCGGAGTCAGCGCCGGCAAGCTGGCCGCGACCTGGCACAAGTCGCCCGCCTGTGGCGGCCCCAACACCAGCCCGATGCGCACCTGCGACTGGTACGGCGGCGGCGTGGTGACCTGCGCGGCCGGTGCCACGGTGTCGGTCGCAGCGGGCGCGTGCGCCGCCGGCGTGCGCTCGATGGTGCGGGTGTGCGCGGGCGCCAAGCCGTGCGCCGCGACGGCGGCGCTCGCGGCGAGCGATGCGGCGTGCGCCGGCGCCGCCAACCCCACGGTCAGCTTCCGCTGCCCGGCGGTCGGCAGCTACTTCGCGATGGTGGCCCCCAAGAACGTCGGCCTGCCGGCGCCGTTTCCGTACACCGTGAAGCCGACCCCGACCGCCACCGTGCGGCGGACGCTCGGTGGCGCGCAGTTCGACGGTACGACCTTCGACGGCGTGCTAGGCGTGGCGCCCGACGGGGCGCTGATCCGCTACCGCGTCGTCGGTCGCGGCGCGGCCACGCTCGCCACCGGTGCCCTCGACCCGTTCACCGACCTGTACCGGATCGTCCAGGACGCCGACGGCACCACGCCGCTGTGCGCCGGCCCCGACAACCGCGCGGTGCCGCTCACCGGTCGGTGGCGCGGCGACGGCACGTTCGTCGACTCGTCCACGCACGTCACGCTCGCGTGCCGGATCGGCGTGATCGCCAAGTGCTACCTGCACGGCTACCGCCCGTGGGCGGCCGGGCCCCCCGGCGCGTCGATGCGCGACCTGCACCAGACCTGCACCCGGGCGGCCCGCGCCGACTTCTGCGGCGACGGGACGTCGTACACGGTCACCGGGACGCCGATCGATCTCTACGATCGCTTCAACGTGTCGGCGCCGGTCGCCGACGGCAAGCCGCTCGAGGCGATCTGGGCCCGCGAGGGGACGGGCGAGACGTCGGGTGAGAACTCGTACGGGCGCGCGCCGGTGTGCCTGTCGAAGCGGCGGTGGGACTCGATGCCGTACGAAGGCGGCGGGCTGTGCCCGGGGCTCACCAACGACCCGCGGGTGGACAACGGCGAACCGGGTAGCGCGCGCTACTGCGAGGACTCCGCGGCGGCCTGGTTTGCCGAGAACCCCGACAACGTGATCGCCACCGACTCCGGGACCAACGGCGCCGGCCTGTGGCGGTGGAAGAAGATCGTGGGCGTCGACTACCGCACCACGGCGGCGTGTACGACGACGGGGCCTGACGCGTGCCAGGCGGGCTACCTGTTCGGCAAGCAGCTGGAGGTGTTCGGCTACGAGCCCCCGCGGGAGCCGGTGTTCCTCGGCGGCATGTACCCGCCCGATCAGCCGGCCGACCTGCTGCCCGAGAACGCGATCCCGCTCTACACGCTCCGCCACCTGACGACCGGCGAGCACCTCACGACCACCGACGCCACGTTCCCCGGCTACGGACCCGGCACGCTGGACGGATACATCCTCGACGACTCCTGCGAGGAGACGTCGGCGACGGTGCCCTGTCCGGCGAAGCGCCTGGACCTGGTCTACAAGGACGGCGACTACCTGACGACGACGCCGCTCGAGCCGGTCCTCGGCTACACCGGCTACGTCAAGACCCTCGGCTACCTGCTGTACTGACCGAACGGCGGTCGGGCTAGGCCACCCACCGCGGCTGGGGCATCATCGTCCGCGATGGACGTGCGCGCGCTGCTGCTCGAGCTGATCGCGCCCACCGCGATCGGCGACGAGCTGGCGCCGGGGGTGCGGCTGGCCCGCGTCGCCGACGACCTGGGCCCGCGGCTGACGTTCGCGCTCGCCGACGGCGCGGAGGTCGACGTCGAGGTCAGCCCCGCGACCGCCGGGCTGCGCCACGCCGCGCGCACCGCGCACCTGACGCTGGCGTACCGCGGCCGCGCGGCCAGCGCGGTCGGCGCCGCGCTGTGCGCCACGGTGGCCGCGCGCATCGGCGATCGCGACGCCGGCTTCGTGGCCGCGCTGGCCGCGGCCGGCGCCGCCGACGCGCCGCGGGTCCGCGAGGTGACGGTCGATCACCTGCTCGAGCTGGCCGGCCCGCCGGCCGCGCGCTTCTACACCTGCTCGCCGTACGTCGGCTGCTTGATCGGCTGCCGGTTCTGCTACGCGCAGGAGCGCCTGGCCGCCGGCCGCGCCGCCGCCGGACTGCCGATGGCGCCGTGGGGGTCGTGGGTCGACGTCCGCGTCAACGCCGCCGCGGTGCTGGCCGACGAGCTAGCCCGGTTGCCGCGCTACCCGATCAAGTTCTGCCCGATCGTCAGCGATCCGTACCACGCGATCGAGGCCCGCCTCGGGCTGACCCGCGCCTGCCTCGCCGCGATCGCCGCGGCCGCCGCGCCACCGCCGGTGCTGCTCCTCACCCGCGCCGCGCTGGTGACCCGCGATCTCGACCTGCTGGCGGCGCTGCCGTGGGCCGGCGTCGGCGTGTCGCTGCCCACCATCGACGACGACGTCCGCGCCCACTTCGAGCCCCGGGCCGCGCCGATCGCCGCGCGGCTGGCCACGCTGGCCGCGATCCGCGCCGCCGGCGTCGCGCCGATCGCGGTGGGGCAGCCGATGCTGCCCGGTCCGGTCGACGCGCTGGCCGACGCGCTGGCCGCCCACGTCGACTCGGTCAGCCTCGACGTGCTGCGCGGCGAGGGGCGCGCCGGGCCGCTGTTCGACGATCCGCGCTTCGCCGCGGCGCGCGCCGCCGGCTGGCAGACCGAGCGCCTCGCGGCGTTGACCGCGGCGCTGGCCGAGCGCCGCGTGCCGGTGTGGTCCGGCGAGCTGCCGCCGAACCTGACCGCGGACTGACGCGGTACAGTGCCGCGATGGCGCGCCGCGAAGTCCCCGTCACCGCGCCGGCCCGCGCGCGGGTCGGGCTGCCGGTGATCGCCGACGGCAGCCGCCGACACCCGCTGCTGGTCGGCGTCGACGCCAGCGCCGGCGCCTGCAACAACGGCTGCCAACCGTGCGTCACCCCGGTCGATCCGGTCGACGCCGAGGTCGACGGCCGCCACGTCGTGATCCGCCACCGCGAGGCGACGCTGGCGCCGGCGCTGGTCGCGCGGGTGCGGGCGCTCAAGGCCGCCGGCGCGGCGTCGGTGGCGATCGTCACCAACGGCCGGATGCTCGGCATCGCCGCGGTCGCGCGCGGGCTGGCCGCCGCCGGCCTCGACCGCGCGATCGTCAAGCTGTTCGCGCGCGACGCCGCGGCCCACGATCGCCACGCGCGGGTGGACGGCGCCTACGCCCAGGCGCTGGCCGGCATCGCCGCGGTGCGGGCCCACGGCGGCGTCGAGGTGGTGGTGGCGTTCGCGCCGCCGGCTGATCAGCCCCGCGATCGCGCCGCCGAGCGCGCGCTGGCGCAGGCGCTCACCGATCGCGAACCGGTGGTCTTGCCGGAGCCCGAGGTGCTCGGCCACGCCAACGAGTACCGCTACGACGTCGTGACGCTGCGGCCCGGCATCCGCTTCGAGCACGCGTACTGGGACACCCGCGTGTTCCCGATGATCCACGTCAACACCGGGCCGCTGTGCAACATCCGCTGCGTCTACTGCAACGTCTTCGGTGGCACCGATCCGCGGCTGTTCGCCGTCGGCTACGTCGAGGGCCT
>Ga0154020_10008529_pt1 | contig 11880 bp, 3 predicted proteins | sample Klosneuvirus_201_FD_109709 | JGI IMG/M metagenome (GOLD analysis project Ga0154020, IMG submission 109709) | Active sludge microbial communities from wastewater, Klosterneuburg, Austria - Klosneuvirus_20160825_MG | ecosystem: Engineered > WWTP > Aerobic digester > Activated sludge | place... | reverse complement strand
CTTTCGCGGGAAAACAGCCACCGGTGGTTTCCGCGAACCGTTCAACCCGAAGGCGGTCACGACGGATGACTACACCGAAGCCAATGCCTGGCAATATGCGTTTGTCGTCCCGCAGGATGTTCCGGGAATGATCCAGTTATATGGCGGCGAGAATAAGTTCATAGCCAAGCTGGACCAGCTTTTCAACGAGGATTCTGATGTGGTAAATCACTCCGTGGATGTGTCAGGTTTGATCGGCCAATACGCCCACGGTAACGAGCCCTGCCATCATGTGGCCTATCTTTACGCCCTGGCGGGTGCCCAACATAAAACGGCGCAGCGCGTGCGCCAGATCATGCTCACGCAATATGACAACACCCCCGCCGGCTTGTGCGGGAACGACGACTGCGGCCAGATTTCCGCGTGGTATGTCTTCAGCGCGCTGGGTCTTTATCCCGTGAATCCGGTGAGTGGGGTTTACGTGATTGGCAGTCCGATGGTTGAGAAGGCCACGCTGAAACTTGATCCCAGATTTTACAAGGGTGGTTCCTTCACCATGCTGGCTCATAAAGCTTCCAAGCAGAACGCGTATATCAAGTCGGCCAGGCTGAATGGACAAAAGCTGGAGCGGCCTTGGATAACGCACGATGAAATCGTCGCGGGCGGAACGCTGGAGTTCGAAATGGATATTCTGCCGCACAAGGTTTGGGGAACTGGCGCCCAGTGACCACCCAAATCTCGAGAAGCCTCAAATCACTTTCAACCTCACTATCGCATGAACAACAAAATCTCCCGCCGTAAATTTGTCACATCGTCTTTGACCGCCGGTGCGTTTGTCGCCTTGGCGCCACGGTTGTCGCTGCGAGCGGCGGCCTCGCCAAACAACAAAATCATTATGGCCGTCGCGGGTGTTCATGGTCGCGGCAAGGATTTGATTGGACAGTTCGCCAGCCAGTCCGGTGTTGAGTTCAAATACGTGATCGATGTGGACCGCCGGTATCTGGTGTCTGCCGCTGCCATGACGGAGAAGAAGCAGGGGCACGCACCGAAAATGGAAACCGACTTCCGCCGCGTGCTGGAAGACAAAGAGGTGGACGCGTTGCTTGTGGCCACACCCGATCACTGGCATGCGCCGATGGCCATTCTGGCGACGCAGGCGGGCAAGCATGTCTATGTTGAAAAGCCGTGCAGCCATAATCCGCTCGAAGGAGAGATGCTTGTCAAAGCCGCACAGAAGAACCGGCGACTGGTGCAGATGGGCAGTCAGCGCCGCTCGATGATCACTGTCCAACAGATGGTGCAGGAGATTCACGAGGGCGTGATTGGAAAGTTGTTCATGGCCCAGTGTTTTTATTCGCGTCGGCGCGCGCCTATTGGCTTTGGCAAAAAATCCGCTCCGCCTGCGGAACTGGATTGGGATTTGTGGCAGGGACCGGCTCCGCGCACGGATTACCAGGACAACCTGCATCCCTACAACTGGCATTGGTTCTGGCGCTGGGGCACCGGCGAGGCGCTGAACAACGGCGTGCATCTGCTCGATGTGGCGCGCTGGGCGATGCAAGTTTCATTTCCGACGAAAGTCACTTCGTTTGGCGGTCGCTGGCATGACGTGGGGCTGGACGATTGGCAGACACCGGACACGCAGGAAATCCAGCTTCAGTTTGGCGCCGACCGTGGGATCTCGTGGTTCGGGCGTTCATGCAGCACTTATGGCCCGCCCGGCTACAAGGCCAACGGCATTGTTTTCTACGGCAGCAAGGGGACGATTGATTACGACGGTGGCGGCTCCTACGTCGTTTACGATCTCGATAACAAGCCGCTCAGGACGGTGGGCGAAGATCCAACCAAGAAGGTGGATCTCGCGAACAGCACGGATCCCGGATTGAACGACACGCACGCGTTGAATTTCCTCGAAGCGATTCGCGGAAGCCAAAAGCTCAACGCGCCGATTGATCAGGGCCATGTCAGCACGCTGCTGGGCCAGCTTGGCAATATCGCGCAACGCACCGGACGCAGCCTGCAAATTGATCCGGCGAACGGCCACATCCTCAGCGACCGGAAGGCGGCCCGGCTCTGGACGCGGGAATACGAATCTGGTTGGAAGCCAACTGTGTGAGTTGAAAGGAGGCTTAGTCGAAGACTCCCGTGAAAATCTCAATTTCTTTCATCAGGACCGTTACGCTTCTCGCGGGGCTGGCCTTTTTATTTGCTGCTGCCGGAGCCGTTGCTCAGTCCACCCCCGTAGGCAAGGTTCGGTTCTCTGAAGCCTTCCTCGACGATCCTCAATTTGGTTGGGCCCTGTATTCAGCGGCAAGAGAGACCGCAGTTCCAAGCTCGCAAGATGGATTGCGGCAACTTGGAAAAGTCAAAGTGATGCGAAGCTCCGGAGCGGGCGGCGAATGGTCAGCCTCGACTTCGTCCAGCGGATCATTGTCCAAGTGGCGCCGAGATGGAGATCGAACCAAAGCGATACCGGGTGCGTCAGGTGAGTATGCCGTGACTGCATACACGGTCAAAGCAGGGGAGGCCGGGTTTTACTCAATTGAAGATAGTTCGCTCCAGCGGGCCACGAATCATGCCGGCAGCGTGGAACTGCTCGTGTTTGTGCGGCGCGCCAACGTGGCGACAAATCTACAGACGCAACTGGGTGTCTATACAACAGTCAGTGCGGGTGAACTCTTCGACTTTGATACATTCCTCGGCTATCTCGACGTTGGCGACAGTGTTTTCGTTGCGCTGGGTCCCGATGGAGATTCGGTTGGGGATGAGACGGAGATTGATTTCAATGTGGTGCGCGCCCCGGAGCTGCCGGTGAGCGTTCTTGCTGATGACTTGGGTGTGAAGAATGCGCTCAAAGCTCCGGGTGAATGGTCCGTTCTGGCAAACGTCGCTCAAAACTCCGTCGCGGGGCGCGTTCTTGGGTGGAAACGACTTGGCGGCTCAAATGAACCGGCATACACGCGAACTGAAGCATCGGTTCACTTGGGTTTGCCAGCCGGTAACGGTGAGATAAAACGTGAAACAATGGTCGCGTTGCGCGTTCCACAAAGCGGCTACTACGCGCTGCATGACGCTTGGGCCGCGCCCGCGAACGGTGCCGGGGGCGGTGTTGAATCGCGAGTTTATGTCGGGACGGAGACCTCTCCGCGGAAGATCGTGACACTCACGGGGCGCACGAGCTTGAATACCGATGTGGGCTATGTGGAGAAGGGGGATGTCATCTACTTGGCGTTTGGCTCCACTGGGGGCGGCGATGCTCGAGTCGAGTTAAACGCCTCTGTTGCCGAATGGGCACCGCGGCGTGCGCCGCTGCGAGTTCGTCGCGGGCCGGATGGTCTGCTGGATGTTTTTGAACCGGCGGATACGCGCTGTGCCGTTGACATTCCCACACCGCGCTGGGTAGAGATTCCGCACCAATCTGGCGATGTCACCGAAGTCATTCGTAAAGCCATTACCAAGGCGCAGTCTCTACGAAACGGCGACGAATACGTCGGGGTCCGGTTTGAAAGTGGTAAAACTTACACAATCGCATCGAGTCCAGCCGACCGGACTCCGTTCCCGATTCGCAACGCCAAGAACCTCGTGATCGACGGCAACGGCGCGACATTGCTGATCGGCTCCAGGGAAATAGAGCGCGCGGACGTCAGCCTTTTTTCGGTGAACAGCAGCCGCAATATTGTCTTCGCCGATTTCACGGTTACAGCGACGACGATTCCGTTTACCACCGGCGAGATTCTCGAAGTGACTCCTCCGGGAGCCAATACCCAGATAGTAAAGTTCCGCGTTGATCCCGGCGCGTTGGATCCGCTGCGCGACATTCGTAGCAACGGTCGCGGCGATGCTTACGCTTACGATCCGAAAACTCCCGGGCGGCTCGCCTTGGGTTCTTGGACGCATTATCCGGGTAGCGGGGAGAACCAGATTCAGGCTACAACCAATGCAGGGATTTACACGCATCGGGTCACGCGCACAATGGACTCCATCAAGCCCGGCGGAAAGTGGCTGATCAAGAACAAGGGCGGCGGTGTGACTTACCTGACCACGCGCGGCAATACAGAGAACATCACCCTCTCGGGGATAGATGGTCGCGCCTGTGGCGGCGGTTCGTTGCGTTTTTGGCAGACATCCGGGGTTAACATTCTGGACTGCGGATTCGAGCCGGACGGGGAGAACTGGATCAGTTCGAGTGCCGACGGGATTCACGGACGTGGTCGCGAAGGCGTCTGGGTTGAGAACACATTGATTCGTGGTGTCTGCGAGGACGTCATGAACACATATGGACAGAGCATGGCCGTCGTGGCTGACGACAGCCACAGCGACGTGGTCATGTCCATCCGGATGCTTGAGGGAAATGTGGAATCTTCTGGAAACTCATTGCGCGTGCCGACGAGCGAAAGCATTGCATCGGGCGATCAACTCGTTTTCTTCAATCCCAAGACGGGCAGGGTGCTCGGCTATTCCATGGTGCGTTCGATGGCCGAGGGCCGTTATACGATGTCCAGTCCCGTTGCCGACATCGACACTTGGGAGAAGGGCGACGGAAAGAGCGCGACGATGGTTTACAACACGCGTGCCGCTGGACGTTTCTTTATTCGCGACTCGCGCGTCATGGACAGCATGCGCTTCGGCGTTTACATCAAGGCTCGGGGCGGGGTGGTGTTCAACAGCCAGTTTGAAGGGCTTTCGGCGCCGTCCATTTTTGCTGTCAACGAACCCGAGTGGCCTGAAGGCCCGCCAGCAACACATCTCTGGGTGCAGGGCTGTCTTTTCAGCCAGAACAACTATGGGTTCATGCCGCGCAACCGTGACTTCATGGTGGTGGACCCGGCGGACATCAGTGTTTACACGCGGCGACTTCGCGACCGCTCCGAGCCGGACGATTTCCGCGCGAACCTGACGCGCAATCAATACGCGAACAGCCACATGAAGTTCATCGGAAACGTGTTTCATGACTGGCGGGGCATGGGCATCTCGGTGCGAAATTCGCATAACGTCCAGATCGCGGACAACCTCTTCCTTCCACCGGTGAACGATGACGTGATGCGCAAGACGCTTTCCGAGGATCGCGCGCTCAACCTTGATGGGCGCGGAGTTTACGCCGCCATGTTCCTGGATAGCGTCAATGGCGTTAGAGTCAGCGGCAATCGCTCTTACGGTTTGTCTGGTGGAGATCGGGCGCTCGTAAAGGATAAGGACGTTTCTGGCGTCATCGAGATGAATAACACTGAAAGTCAGCCGGGCGGCGCGACCACTTCCGTTTGCCTTTCCTTTGACGAATGGTTTGGCAAATCGAGTGTCGAAGCTGCTTCGACTGGTTCGGCTGTGGACAAGGTTGAATTGGGAAGCGCCACGCATCGCGCCGGACGCTTGGGGCCAGGGTTGTTTTTTGACGGTGGGGCGCCCGCTACAATGTCCCCGTCCGCGGATTTGAATTGCAAGGGATCGTTTACCATTGCCTTGTGGGCTGCTCCTGAACCTACGCCGGGCCGCGAACAAGTGGCCTATGCCCAAGGGGACGCGCGCAACGGCGCTGTGATTGCGATTGATCGTGGGCGATGGACGGTCGGCTTATGGCAGGATGGACGCGGCGCCTGGCTCGATCTTGGGCCAGCAGTCGAAGGGCTGTGGCAGCACATCGCTTTTTCCCTTGCTGGCGCGAGCGGTGAATTGCGCGGCTACATCAACGGCACGCAGGTGGCGTCAATTAACATAGCTACCCATGCCATTGCAGTTCCGGCGACCGTTTCTTTCGGTGGACTTGTTGGCTCCACTCGGCTTGGGCTTGATCGGGAACTGGTCGCCGGGGCTGGTGCCTACCATGGAGGCGTTGATGAATTCCGATTTATCCAAGGGCCAGTGACACTGGTTGATATCGCGGCATTGGCGCTTCGCCGTTCTGATTGACCTTCTTAAAAGTTGTGGCCGTCTGCGACGTTGAAGCTTGGCGGCTCGCCAACGCGTAGCAGCAGGTGGGTGACTTTCATTCGAAACCGACAGTTCCGAATCCGCCGCAGGCAATGCGAATAGCAAGTTTAAGGACATCGCCGGATGCGCCGATAAGATGCCAGCGCCTATTTTGTTGCGGGATCACGAGGCCGCCGTGTGGTTTCGCAACCTGAAAGCTCGCGAATCGCCGGCTCGCTGATTGGAATTGTGGGCTTCGTCGTGCATACGACGATTGTCGTATTCGTATCTGACTTCCGCTGGACTAGGCTTGCGAACGCTATCCGCATAAGTCACAAGTCCATGTTCACATGCAATATATAGCCGGGGACGACCAGCCACGCCGATGTTGCGTCAAAGTTTGCCTTAACCTCCGATTCCGGCTTGGCCGCCTAGCATTGGGAGTATTGGTGGCGTTGGGGTGCTGCGTGTCGTCCAGCAGCAATTCAGCGGTTTTCATCAGTGAATTTCTCGCGAACAACGGCGGCGGATTGCGCGATGAAGATTTGCAGAGCCCGGACTGGATTGAAGTCCACAACAACGGCGCCAGCGCCGTGAATCTCGGCGGGTGGCATCTCACCGACAACGCGGGCAACCTGACGAAATGGACCTTCCCCGCGACCAATCTGCCGCCGGGCGGTTATCTGATGGTGTTCGCCTCGGCTAAGAACCGCGCCAACCCCGGCTGGCCGCTGCATGCGAACTTCCAGTTCAACAACGACAGCGGCTATCTCGCGCTCGTGCAGCCCGGAGGAACTGTGGAGCACGCTTACTCGCCCACGTATCCGAACCAGCGCCAGAATGTTTCCTACGGCCTCGAAACCCAGACCAGCACCACCGCATTGATTTCATCGGGCGCGGTGTCGCGTGTGCTGGTGCCGACGAGCGGCGTGCTGGGAACGACGTGGACGGCGGCGGGGTTCAATGACTCAGGTTGGACGGCAGGGAACACGCCCGCAAGTTTCGCCATCGGTGTCAGCGCGACAAACCTGCTGGCGATTGATTTCAACGACCGCACGAATGCATTCGCCGGCGCGACCGGGTTTGGTTTCGCTTCATTCGTGATCAATTCCAACATCTCGGCCACCGCCATTCAGACGCAGGCCACGGCCCGTGTTTTCTCCGGCATTTCTGTCACGGTGTCGAACACGGTTCCTTACGGATACGACGACCGCAGCCGTGCCGGTCCGGCAAACAGCAACGCGTTCACCGAATCAGTCCTGCTCCAGGACTTCGTGTATTCCACAGATAACTCGGGCACGGGCGGGCTGGATGTCAACATCACGGGGCTGACACTGAATGCGGCGCACCGGGTCACGGTTTGGTCCTTCGACGCGCAGAGTTCCGGCAGCAAAGTGTCCGACTGGCATGCGAACGGTTCGTTGGTAAAGAGCGACTACCTGTTCAATTCCGGCACACTGCCCACGAACAACAGCCAGTATCAATTCTCCTTTGTCACCACCGCGAATGGTGCCGGGGCCCTGCTGGTTTCGGGGCGGCGTGATGCAAGCAGCGCAACGACCGGTGTCTATCTCAACGCGTTGAAAGTCGAACGCTTGACGTCCCAATCTGTGACCAACGCTCTCAGCGCGCTCATGCTCAGTAACAACGCCACGGCTTACATTCGCCTCCCGTTCAATGTCGCCAACCCAAACGAATTTCAGATCCTCAAGCTGCGGATGCGCTCCGATGACGGTTTCATCGCCTACCTCAACGGCCAGGTGATCGCCTCGCGCAACGCGCCGGGCTCCCCACAATGGAACTCCACCGCGACTGCGGCCGCCCCGGATGCGCAATCGCTGGTTTACGAGGACATCTATTTCACTAACTCGCCGGGATTGCTGTTGCCCGGCGCGAACGTGCTGGCAATCCATGGACTGAACCTCACCGCCAACGACGGCGATTTCTGCATCCTGCCGGAACTACAAGGCATCACGACCAGCGTCGTTGGCCAGCGCTACTTCACGCCGCCGACACCGGGCACGAACAATGGCGTGGGTTATCTCGGCTTGGTGGCGGACACAAAGTTCAGCGTGGACCGCGGATTCTACGAGACGCCGTTCACCGTGGCCATCACCTCCGCCACCGCCACGGCTTCGATTTATTGGACCACCAACGGCAGCAAGCCCGCGCCGACGAACGGCACGCTTTACACCGGGCCGATTGCGATTCCGGGCACGCGTCTGTTGCGGGCAGCGGCGTTCCTCACCAACTACGTGCCGAGCGAACCTGACACGCACTCCTACATCTTCCTCAGCCAGGTGCTCCAGCAATCGAACGTTCAGCCCGGCTATCCTACGGTCTGGCAGGCCAGCTACCCCGCGGATTACGAGATGGACCCGAACGTCGTGAACGACCCGACCTATGGCCCAACGCTCACGAACGATCTTCGCGCCATCCCAACGCTCTCGCTGGTTTCGTCGCACGAGGAATTCTGGAGTTCGAGCATCGGCATCTATCCCGATGCCACGCTGGAACGCGAGGTTTCCACTTCGGCTGAGCTGTTCAACGGCGACAACACCTCGGAGTTTCAGATCAACTGCGCCATTCAGATGCACGGGCAGGCTGGACGCGACAACGTGCGTTCCGCGAAGCACTCGATGCGTCTCGAATTCAAGGGCGACTACGGCCTCTCGCGGCTGGAGCATGACTGGTTCGGCGGTGGGGTGGATCAGTTTGACGGCGTCGTCCTGCGGTCGAGCTGGGCGGATTCGTGGGCGACGCGCTTCGACCCTTTCAGCGGCGGTTCGTTTCCGTGGGCGGAAACCTATCCGCTACGGTATCGACCGGAGAATGCGACCTACCTTCGCGACGCGTGGATTCGGGAGGCCATGCAGGATCTCGGCCATTTGGCGAGCCGGAACCAGCATGTGCATCTCTACATTAACGGGCTTTACTGGGGCGTCTATAACCCCATCGAGCGGCTGGATCCGGGGTATTTCGCGAACCACCTCGGTGGCTACGAAAAGGACTGGGACATCCTGAAAGATCGCGACGCATCCAACAATGCCGAGCTTCAGGACGGCAGCCGTGCCGATTGGGACGCCCTCATAGCCCAAGTCAACGCCGGCATAAACAGCGAAACCTCATTCCAGGCCGTGCTCGCCAAGGTGGACGTCGAGAACCTGATTGATTACATGCTGCTGCACGCCTTGGTGGAGGCGAATGACTGGTTGCAGGACAGCAATCCGCATAACTGGTTTGGCGCGCACCGCCGGGCGAACGCCACCAACGGCCTCCCCGCGACCAAGTGGATCTTCCTTCCGTGGGATCAGGAGATCATCCTGAACCGGCTGCTGAACGATGACCGCGTCAACGTCCGCGCCAACCAGATGCCCTCGCGCATCTACTCGCAGTTGCGCAACTGGCCCGAGTTTCGCCGGATGTATGCGGACCGTGTGCAGAAGCACCTGTTCAATGGCGGCGCGCTCACGGCAACGAACAACATTGCCCGCATGCAGGCGCTCGCTGCGCAAATTGACCGGGCCTTGGTTGCCGAATCGGCGCGGTGGGGCGACTCCCGCGAGTTCAACATCCTCTTCCCCGGCAACGGCACCAACTTCGGCACCGGGCTTACCCTCACTACCGACAGTGCGTGGCGGCCGGAACTGCAAAAGCTCTTCACGAACTGGTTCCCGAACGTGATGAACCAGCGACTCATCGCGCGATTGCAAGCCACCAATCTCTTTCCGACGATTGCGGCGCCGCAGTTCAGCCAGTTTGGCGGAGCGGTCTCGAATGGCTTCACCCTCGTCATCTCGCACACGAACACCGCCGGTCAGATCTACTTCGCTGCCGACGGTTCGGACCCGCGTCAATACGGGAGCGGTGCCATCGCCGGCACCGCGCAGTCGTATGCCGTGCCCATCCCGATCAACGCGCCAACCGTGATGCGGGCGCGCGTATACAGCGGCGGCGTCTGGAGTGCTCTGGTTGAGGCGGTGTTCTATCCGCCGCAGGATATGAGCAAGCTGGCATTGTCGGAGATCATGTATAATCCGCCCGCCAGTGGCGCGACTGCTGGCAACAACCTCGAGTTCCTCGAACTCAAGAACACCGGCACGAATGCTCTCGACCTGTCCGGCCTCACCTTCACCAGCGGCATCGCTTATACATTCACCAACGGCGCCACGCTTGGCCCGGGGCAATTCTTCGTGCTTGCGCGCAACGCGGCGGCGTTCGCCAGCAAGTATCCCGGCGTCACCATTCATGGCACCTACACCGGTCAGTTGGACAATGCGGGCGAGCAGCTCACGCTGTCGCACGCGCTCGGGACTTCAATCTTCGCTGTCACTTTCGACGACCGTCCCGACTGGCCGGTGGGACCGGACATGGGGGACTTTTCCCTCGTGCAGGCGAATCCCGGCGTGTCGCAGGCGCCCGATCGTGGCCATCGCTGGCGGGCCAGCACGAATCCCGGCGGCTCGCCCGGCGCGGATGATCCTGCGCCGACGATCGCCCCCATCGTCATTAGCGAAGTGCTCGCACACACCGATCCGCCGCAGAAGGATGCCATCGAACTTTACAATCCCGCCGGCACGAATGTGAACCTCGGTGGCTGGCTCCTGACGGACGAACCCGACATGCCCAAGAAGTTCCGCATCCCGGACAACACCGTCATCCCGGCGGGCGGGCGGATCTATTTCGACGAGGACGACTTCAACGCCACACCCGGCGCGACGAACAGTTTTCTGCTCAGTTCGACCGGCGATGACGTGCACCTCTTCTCGGCGAACACCAACGGCACGCTGACCGGTTACAGCCACAGCGCGGAGTTTGGTGCGTCGTTCAATGGCGCGAGCTTCGGTCGCTACCTGAACAGCGCGGGCGAGGAGTTCTTCCCTCGTCAATCGTCAGTGACACTCGGTTCTGCCAATCCCGGCCCGGTCATCGGCCCCGTGGTTATCAGTGAAATCCACTATCATCCCGACGCGACCGGTGACGAGTTCGTGGAATTGCTCAATCTCACTGGCAGTCCGGTTGCGTTGCGACACGGCGCCCACCCAACGAACACGTGGAAGCTTGGCGGCGTGGCTTTTACGTTCCCGACGAACGTGACGCTCGGCGCGAACAGCACTTTGCTCGTGGTCGCCACCAACCCGGCGGTGTTCCGCGCCAAATATGAATTGCCGGAGCACATCCAGATCTTCGGCCCCCTTTCCGGCCAGTTGCAGGACGGCGGTGAGAACGTCGAGTTGCTCGCGCCAGACAACCCGAACTCCAACGGCGTTCCGTATGTGGTGACGGACGCGGTGCGTTACAACGACCGTGATCCGTGGCCGCCGGCCGCCGCCGGCAGCGGCCTGTCACTGCAACGCGTGCCAGCCAACGGTTACGGCAACGAACCGATGAACTGGATCGCCGCCGCACCCACGCCTGGCGACGCCGTAGGCGCGGGTGATTCGGACGAAGACGGCCTGCCGGATGCGTGGGAGGATGAGAATGAAACGCTCAAGTTCATTGCGGATGCGGGTGATGACCCGGACGGTGATGGGTTGAACAACTGGGAGGAATATCTGGCCGGCACGCATCCCAACGACGCGGCCAGCGCGCTCCAGTTCCAGCAGATCAGTGCCAGTGGGGGCAACGTTGTCCTGCAATTCGTTGCCGTCTCGGGCCGCACTTACAGCGTGCTGTGCAAGCCCGCACTCTCGGTCACTGCGTGGCAAAAGCTCGTGGACGTTCCGACGCAGCCGACCAGCGGAGTGGTTAACGTCACGAACCCAATCACTGTCGGTGGCGCGCAATTCTATCGCCTGATCACGCCGATGCAGCCGTGAGCGTGGCTGAGCCGGGAGCGCTCCCAGCAGGCCTTGAGCCGTGCAGTGGAGCAGCGTTTGCTGGACGTGACTTGTGGTGGCGAAGTTTGAGATTGCTGGACCTGAAAAAGCTGAACCCGTCAGCATTGACTTCTCAACACTGGCGGGCTTCAAAGGATGGTGGAGCCGACAGGATTCG
>Ga0154020_10008528_pt1 | contig 11880 bp, 8 predicted proteins | sample Klosneuvirus_201_FD_109709 | JGI IMG/M metagenome (GOLD analysis project Ga0154020, IMG submission 109709) | Active sludge microbial communities from wastewater, Klosterneuburg, Austria - Klosneuvirus_20160825_MG | ecosystem: Engineered > WWTP > Aerobic digester > Activated sludge | place... | reverse complement strand
ATCTTAAGGAAACTGAAGGACAGATCGAAAGACTTGATAAGATCTCAAAGATCGCAGGCAAAGCATTAACAGGAAAAAAATGCAAAGCTATGGAAGGCTTAGTTGAAGAAGGCAAGGAAGTACTTGAAGAAGATTGCACGCCTGAAGTAAGAGATGTTGCGCTTATTGCTGCAGCTCAGAGGGTTGAGCATTATGAGATAGCAGCTTATGGTTGCGCTAAAACATACGCAAGGCTCTGCGGCTATGACGATGTGATGGAGCTTCTTGAAGAAACATTGGAAGAAGAAAGTGCCGCTAATGAAAAATTGACCGGCCTTGCTGAAGAAATTAATGCAGAAGCTTTAGAGCCTGCTGAAGAAGAAAAAGCATAATAAGTTCAAAGTCCAATCTATTTTACCACAATAGGGCCTGCTGTCCGGGTCAAAATGACGGCAGGCCTCTCTTCTCAGCAAGGGACATTGTAGTGTGGCTGGATGGAAGTAAATCTGTAATTGATGAATACTAAAATGGTAAGCAGCTTCGAAACAATATTAATTAAATATACATTACTTTGAGCCTTTGGGAAGTAGCCGGTGCAAGTGCAGCTCTGTACATACTTATAATGATATGTCTGAGGCTGCTGGGCAAGAAGGGGCTTGGAGAGATTTCCATACCGGACCTGGTGCTTATAATATTGATAGGTGAAGCTCTCGGTTCGCTCATACCCCAGGAAAATGCTTTTATATCTGCCATAGTGTGTATTGTTACACTGGGTATAATAAATTTTGCTCTCGAACGGGGTGTATTTTATTCGAAGAAATTCAGGAAGTTTGTAGAGGGTGAACCTGTTTTGATAGTTAAAGATGGCAGGATCCTGAGATCTAACATGAAGAAAGAAATGATGACTATGGAAAACCTAAAAGAAGCCATCAGAAGTAATGGTCTTAGCGGAATTGAAGAAGTAAAAATTGCTGTACTTGAAACAGACGGTGAGATCAGCATTATAGAAAAAAGCGAGAAATAGTAGCATTCCATCTTAACTTAACAGGCAGGAGGTTTGTAAAATGAAAAATCTGGTAGTTTATTTACTGACAATGATCTACGTTTTTGCAGCCATAGTTGTGCTTGCAGGTTCTTAACAATTAAAAAAAGAATATTTATGAACAAGTATATGAAAACAGTAGCAGAACTTTCTGATTGCCTGAAAGAAGAAGGATATATTTACGATTTCGGCATTAAGAATGATTACATTTGCTGCCAAGATTGTGGTGATGATTCATACTATACATCAGATGACCTTATTATTGAAAGAACTGAAAGGTACGAAGGTGATTCAGATCCATCTGATAATGCGATCGTATATGCGATCACTGCCCATGACGGCAAAAAAGGGGTCCTTGTGGATTCATACGGCGCATATTCGGATCCTAAGCTTGCCAAAATCATCGGTGATATACCATTGAGAGAGCAGCACGATCTGCAGGTATGATCAAAAACCCTGAATTAAGACATTTACAAGAAAGGGTGAAATATGAACACAATGTCAGCTAATTTCAGAAAAACACTTTTCCCGTTAAGCGAATCATACGATCATAACTGGATCAAACAAAATTCGCTTGGTGAAAATGTATTGTATAATCTCGAAAGCCTTACGGAAGTTATGAAATTCAAAGAAGGTATGCGTGTCCTGGATCTTGGCTGCGGAACCGGCGTTAGCGCTATTTTTTTAGCCAAAGAATTTGGTGTAGAAGTTTGGGCTATTGACCAGTATATTTCACCATCGGAAAACTTCCGGCGGATCAAGGAAATGAACTGTGAACAAAGTGTGTTTCCTTTAAAGCTTAATGCTAAAGAGCTGCCTTTCCCGCCTGATTTTTTTGATGCTATCGTTGCCGTTGATTCATATATGTATTTCGGCACTGATGAAAGATTCACTCCGTACATTTCCCAGTTCCTTAAACCGGGAGGAATAATAGGCATTGTCGACATCTGTTTTAGTAAAGAGATTAACTATCTTTTTGAACTCCCGGAGTTCCTGAGACACAATTACCAGGATAAGTGGTACTTCGTGCATTCTCTGGAATGGTGGGTTAAAATGTGGAATAAAACCGGGCATTTGAAAATATTGAACTCGGAAATTACACCGCAAAATGATTTTATTAAAGCAGAATACATCCGTGACTTCTCGCAAAAAAAGAAAAAAGATGCAATTGCGGAAGCGCTTGAAAAAGATTCGGATGGCCTGATCAATATTTTCAGAATGACTGCACAGCGCTCTGAGAAAGCAATTGATCTGGGTAACTACAGCAATGAAAACTGATCCTAAAATAGAAAGATAAAAACATGGAGTTTATAGTAATAGCAATTTTAATAGGCCTTGCAGCATGGGGCGGATATGCTTACTGGATTTATATTACTGCCCGCAGGTATGGTAAAAAAGGCGATGGCAGGCATTAATTTTTTAAACTAAAAAGGGAACCCGTAATGGAAAAAATGGTCGGTGTCTATCAGGAAAATATGCTGTTTAAACGTTATGAAGGGAATCCTGTGCTTATGCCATCGATGTGGCCATACAGGGTGAACGCAGTTTTTAACGCCGCTGCAACAGTTTATGACGGCAAGATTCTATTGCTCGCCAGGGTTGAAGATATGAGAGGGTTCTCTCATTTGTGCAAGGCAACCAGTGTTGATGGTTTTACGGACTGGAAAATTGACAAGCAGCCAACAATGGTGCCGCAGCCTGAAGAATTCCCTGAAGAAAAATATGGCCTGGAAGATCCAAGAATAGTGAAGCTTGAACACGAAAACAGGTATGCAATTGTCTATACTTCATTTTCAAAAAGCGGCCCGCTTGTGTCTCTTGCAACAACGGAAGATTTCGAAAGCTTCAGAAGATATGGCGTTGTTATGCCTCCTGATGATAAGGATGCGTCCTTGTTTCCGCGAAAGTTTAATGGCAGATATGTTCTGCTGCACAGGCCTTCACCAACCAGCTACATGCTTGGTGCGCACATTTGGATCTCATTTTCACCTGATCTGAAACACTGGGGAGATAGTGCAGTCCTGCTTCCTGCGAGAGCCGGAAGCTGGTGGGACGCATACAAAGTCGGCCTCGGCCCGCAGCCCATTGAAACCTCTGAAGGCTGGCTGATAATATACCATGGCGTCAAAACAACTGCGGCAGGCTCTCTCTATAGACTGGGACTTGCTCTGCTTGATTTGGATGACCCGAGCAAATTAATCGCCCGAAGTGATGAATGGGTGTTTGGACCAAATGAATATTATGAAAGAGTTGGAGACGTGCCCGATGTAACATTTCCATGCGGAATTGTTCTCAAAGGCGATCAATTAATAATGTACTATGGAGCTGCTGATACCACTATGGCAATAGCTACAGCGTCAATTCATGAAGTACTGGACTTCATTAGAAAGCAGAAATAGAATTATGAGCAAATCATTCGGAGTTTCATTTATTTCTTCTTATGTACCAAGGCAGTGCGGAATAGCCACTTTTACTAACGACCTTGCTAACTCATTCAGGAATCTGAGCAATGGCGTGAACCTTAAAGTAAGTGTAACTGCACTAAACGATATATCTGAGGGATATAAATATCCTGAAGAGGTGAAATTTGAGATCAAAGATAAAAGCATCAATGATTTCAAAGAAGCAGCCTATTACCTGAATCTATCAGATAAAGATATAATTAATCTGCAGCATGAGTTCGGTCTATACGGCGGTGAAGCAGGTTCGCATATACTTTACCTGCTCGAAAATCTGAAGAAGCCCGTTGTCACAACGCTGCATACTGTGCTCGAGCATCCCAACGATGACCAGCTCAAAGTTATTCAGGAAATTAACAGGTATTCCTCGTTTATGGTAGTACAGTCAGAAAAAGCTTTGGGGATGCTGAAAGATGTGTACGGTGTGCCGGAAGCAAATATTAAATTCATCTCTCACGGAGCACATGATGTCCCTTTTCTTGATACAACTTATTATAAGGATAAATTTCAGCTTACTGAAAAAAAAGTCATCCTTACTTTCGGTCTTTTAAGCCCGGGCAAGGGCGTTGAAGATGTAATTAATGCACTGTCCGAAGTCGTGAAGGAACATCCCGACGTTTCTTACATAATACTTGGCGCAACACACCCTCATGTACGTAAGCAGTATGGTGAATCATACCGTAACAGCCTTGAAAATCTTGTAAAGAAGAAAGGGCTGGAAAACAATGTAATATTCATAAACAGGTTCGTGAACACAGACGAACTTCTGGAGTTTCTCCTGATGAGCGATATTTATGTATCGCCTTACCACAACATGGAGCAGATAGTATCGGGTACTTTAACCTATGCTCTTGCATCCGGAAAGGCAATAATCTCAACTCCATACTGGTACGCGCAGGAGCTCTTGCGGGATGAAAGAGGTGTTTTATATTCACACAAGGAGCCAGATTCACTTTCAAACTCGCTCAAAGATCTGTTGAGTGATGAAAACAAGAGGAATCGCCTGCGCAGAAATTCTTATGAAACCGGAAGAAAAATGATATGGCCGGAAGTTGCCAAAAGTTACTATGAAATTTTTCAGCAGGCTGCTGCAGAGTATACAATCAATACTAACAGCCTGATAAAATCACCCAGTTACAAATTAATGCCATCGCTGCCTGAACCAAACCTGGCTCATTTAAGAAATATTACAGATTCTACAGGAATACTCCAGCATTCAGTATTTTCTCTTCCAAACCGGAACGAAGGCTATTGCATAGATGACAATTGCCGTGCACTGCTTGTAATTATACTTAACAAATATTTATTCCGCGATCCGCAGGCCGATCAGCTTATGTACACTTATCTTACATTTATTCATTATGCATTTAATAAAGAGGTCTGTCTTTTCAGGAACTTCATGAGTTACGATAGAAAGTGGCTTGATGAGAAGGGGACTGAAGATTCCAACGGCAGAACGATGTTTGTATTAGGATATTTTATTAAAAATGCCGAGAACCATTCGCACCTCGCGTTGTGCAAAATGCTGTTCGATTCCACACTGAAAAATATGGAGAAATTCGGCTCGCTGCGCGCAATTGCTCATATAATAATGGGTTGTATCTTCTATCTGCAAAAGTTTTCAGGTGCCAGGGAAGTAAAAAGGATCTGCAAAAGAATGCTTGAAACTCTTTATGAAAGATACATGGAAACTTCTACTGAAAGCTGGAAATGGTTTGAAGAAAGCCTCACCTACGATAATGCACGCCTTTCACAGGCATTGTTAATGGGCGGTACATATTTCAAAAATAGCAACTACCTGTATTCGGGGCTGGAGTCTCTGACATGGATGTATGATGTCATTCACGACAAGGAAAAAAATATAGTATCACTGATAGGTAATGACGGCTGGTATCATAAAAATGGTGAAAAGGCCAGGTTTGATCAGCAGCCGGTTGAGATTCCCTCTATAATTGACGCCTGCTACCAGGCATATCTTATTACAGAAGATATGGAGTGGATAAATAAAATGGGCTTAACCTTCAGCTGGTTTCTTGGCAACAATGAGCGCCAGGAGCCCATGTACGACTTCACCACAGGCGGCTGCTTTGACGGCCTTACATCTGCACTCACAAATCAGAATCAGGGTGCGGAGTCAACTGTAAGCTGGCTTACATCATTACACAGGATGTACCGGATACGACAGGAGCTGCAGGTTGAATAAGTTCAGTATCAAATCTATTCCCTCTCTTATCACGGAGGCATACTTTGAAATGCTTGATGATAAAGGTTTCAAAATGGCTGCTGCACTCTCGTATTATTCGGCTTTTTCCCTGGGTCCTTTATTGATCATTGTAATTGCCATCGCCGGATTCATCTTTGGAGAAGAAGCTGCAAAAGGCCAGTTGTTTTTTGAATTGAAAAACATGATCGGCTCCGATGGAGCGCAGATGATGGAAACTATTATAAAGGGTGCTTCAAATACTACAACGAGTATATTTGCCACTATATTCAGTGTCATACTTCTTGTATTTGGTGCTATAGGTGTATTTGTAGAATTGCAGGAATCGCTTAACATGGTTTGGGGTGTAGAGCCCAAGCCCGGCAAAGGACTTAAAATGTTCATAAGGAATCGAATAATTTCTTTTTCTATGGTTGTAGCAACCGGATTTCTGTTAATGGTGTCGCTTGTGATCAACTCAGCAATAGCATTGCTGAATGAGCTAATGGCTGAAGTATTTCCTTCACTCGTACCTATCGCATTTATATTAAATAGCGCTGCATCTCTAATCGTGATAACGATACTGTTCGCACTTATTTATAAAGTACTTCCCGATGTTTTGATCTCCTGGCGATACGTTTGGCTTGGAGCAGGTATTACATCTGTACTTTTTTCGATAGGCAAATACCTTATCGGCCTGTACCTGGGAAGCAGCTCCTACGCTTCAACTTATGGCGCAGCGGCTTCGCTGGTTATAATATTTCTATGGATATATTACTCCGGGCTTATACTTTTCTTCGGTGCTGAGCTTACACAGGTTTACCGGAAAAGATACAGCGGTAAGGAACTTATTGCTAATGGCGATGGCCTGGTTGTGCCTAAAGTCTCTGAGCTTGTTAAAATAGCAACCGAAAAAGAGCAAAAAAAATTAATCAAGCTAAAACACTAATGGCATTGCCTAAATTCTTACGTATCGGCGGGAAAATAATGCTTTGGTTGGTTGGCTCGGTTATAGTGCTGGTGGTCGCATTGCTGATCTTCATACAAACAGATACTTTTAATCAGTATGCCCTGGAGTTTACTCTTGATAAGCTGAACAGTTCCGAAGAAAAAAACGGCAACCGCATATCCGCGGAATCGCTTACCGGCAACATATTTGATGGTATTAGATTAACAGGCGGAAAAATCACAGTAAAAGATGATACACTCATGCGTTTCAACTACATGGAAGTTAAATATGATATTTGGGGATTGCTCGACAATCGTATTTCCGTAAGCCAGCTTACTTTAAAGGAACCGTTTATCTATGCCAAAAAGATAAAATCAGGTGATTCGCTCATATGGAATTTTGAGAATTTATTCAGATCTGATGTGATCGATACTTCCGAAAGCACACCGTTTGAGTGGGATGTTAGTGTTGAAAATATGAAAATAGAGAATGGTTTCATTCGTGTTTCGGGAGATTCCATAGAAACCGCGCCATGGTGGAAAGAAAAGAGAAACATCCTTACTTCCTTCGACTTCAACAATACGGATATTTCTGAGCTTAACCTTGATATCAGCGCAAAGTATTACCGTGACTATAAATCAGTTATACTTAACAATCTCTCCTTCAATACAAACTCTGATTTCGACCTGCATAAACTGAAGTTCAATGTTAACCTGAATGAAAAGGATACATTAACCGAAATATGGGGCTTTGAGCTGCTGACAAACAGGAGCGATGTGAAAATATACCACTTGCGTGTTGAAAAGTTTAATCCTTTTTATGATTTTGTTTATGAAGAACTGGGGAATAAACAAGTGGATCTGAGCATCGACATATTGAAATTTAATTTTGATGACCTAACGTTTTTCCTGCCTGAAATAAATTTCCTGGATAGCGTTGCCGCTGTAAAACTTGATGCAAGTGGCAAATATGGCGATCTGAATGCTGAAAATATTACAGTCAGGCTTGAAAATTCGGTGATAAATCTCAAAGGTAATATCAAAAACCTGCAGAATCCGGATAGCCTGTATCTCGATGTTACAGGCAAGAATATAATCATTAACTCAAAAGATGTGAATCAGATTTATACCGGTGGTATACCTGATTTTTCAAATATTGGTACGATAAAAGCAGACCTGAAATATAAAGGTTCAACCTCAGCTTTCTACTCTGAATTTACTGTTAATACTGATGCAGGCTATGCCGATGGATTCGCTAACCTTGATCTGGATAAAGAAATTTATTCAGGATATGTAAATACGCGTGCTCTCGATCTTGGCAGGATATTGAAGGATAGATCGCTAGGCGGCGGAATAAATCTGACTGCAAAATTTGACGGCACTGGATTTGATTTGAACAGTATGCGGGCAAATGTTACTTACTCGATGACAAGCTCCCGGGTCGGAAAATATGACGTAAGGTCTTCTGCAGGTACTATCAATGCCAGCAGGGGAGCGATCACTCTGAACATCAGGCACAATTCTTCAATGGGAAATGCAGATATCAGGGGAATGGTAAACATCTCCAATATGAATAATCCAAGTTACAATTTGAAAGGTAATGTTCGGGGTTTAGATATATCACGGGTAACGGGAGATACTGAAAGCAAGAGTAACCTGAACTTTACATTTGATGTAAACGGCAGGGGTATTTCCCCCGAAAATATTAATGGCGTGTATAAGCTCGATATAAGCGAGTCAAGATTTGGCGAGTACGAAATACCGCAAACACCTGTTGATGCTGAGATAGTTAATAATAATTCATCCGGCAGAGTAAAGATTGTCACAGATATGGCAGAGATTAATGCAGAAGGCAGTTTCAAAATTGACAGGATTATTGATGCATTGATGTATAACATCAGCCGTACTCAGCAGATGTTCACAGAAAGCCTGGGGAATGATTCTACAATCAGTACCGGCACCGAAAATGTTTACACTAATACGGGTGATTTTGAACTGAAGTATAGCTTGGTTACAAAAGATAGCGTTAAGCTGCATAGAGTCTTGCAGCCGTTCGGAGTCAGTCTTACCGGGAATGTGAACGGTGAGATGAAAAATTCCGTTGATGAGTTCACATCCGTTACCAGGCTTGATGTAAAAGATTTTTCGTATGGAGATACTGTGATCGTTGTGAAAAATATCAAAAGTAACCTTGATCTCAGCAACAGGTATTCATCAGGGGTAGGAGGCATGATAGTTAACCTCAATACGACCGGCGATAAGATCATATTTGGTGCAAACTCTTTTGATTCATTGCAGCTAAAATATAATATGGCAGGCAATAATGCGGATATCTTTGTTAAAGCAGGTATGGATAGTTCTGCAAAAGCAAACATTCAGGGTAACCTGCAGTTTTCTGCAGGCAGCATCAGGGCCGATCTAGATACCGTACTGGCAGACTACTCAGGCTTCAGGATAGAGAACAGCGGTAATTGGATATTTACAGTGCAAAATGCAGATAAGGTTAATTTTGAGCAGTTTAAGATCAAAAGCAGGAACGCTATCCTCGATATGAACGGGTATTTAGCAATTAATGAAGATAGTGATCTCAAGATCGAAGGCAGCAATATGAAAATTACCGATATTGCTTCTATTATTAACCAGGCAGATTCATCTTACTTAATTTCAGCTGATGAAGATATTGAAGGTGAGCTATCAAAACTGCTTGTTACATTTAAAGGCAATATGGAAGCGCCGGTGCTTTCTGCCGAATTAAATACCAATACACTTAAATACAGGGAGAGTGATATTGGAGTAATTACTGCAAAAGTAGATTATGAAAAAGACGAAGCGAAAGCTAATGTGAAGTTTCAGAATGCTGAAAACAAAGGCGACCTTATTATAACGGCCAGCATTCCATACAAAAACCCGTTAACCGGTGATACCACTAAGCTCACCGAAATCTCAAATTCGCCGGTAGATATCAACTTTAAGGCTAATGACTTTGTGCTTGATTATTTCAGTGTGCTCGTGAGCCAGATCGCAAGTCTGCGCGGAGTTCTGAACGCGGATCTTTCCGCTAAAGGCACTGCATCTGACCCCGCACTAACAGGAAGCCTGAAAATAACTGAGGGTGCTTACCTGTTTCCTTTAACAGGTATGGATTACAGATTTGAAGCTTCGATGAGCACTGATAATTTCAAACTTGTATTGGACAACCTGAAGTTATACAATGAAGATGATGATTCAAGGCATATAGATCTTTCCGGAAGCCTGGATTTTAAGGACCTGAAAATTACTGATATTGATATTCAGGCAACCGGCGATATGGTGCTGCTTGATAATGATGTAGAACAAAATGACATGGGTGTATTTGGTTATATACTTGCGGGGATCGGCACCCCTCCTGTCAAAATTGAAGGCAGCCTCGATAGCCTGTTAGTTTCAGGGCAGCTTCTTATTAAGGATGCTACCATTTCATCGATCCCGCTGGAAGGCTCAGGTTATAATACCGGGGATGATAACTTTGTATATATAGATGCAGGTAATGATTCTGCGAATGTTATCATAGATTCCACAAGGTTAATTTCACCGGAAGAGTATGCAATGCTGAATCCGTTTGAGAGAGCACGCTACCTCATGGCAGTTGATAGCTCCAGGGAAATGTATGTGAATCTCGACCTGAACGTAAAGACCGAAAATAATATCTATGCATCAATTGATTTTAATAATCTCACCAGGGATAGGCTCTTTGGCGAGCTGAAGGCCGACCTTGATATTAAAACAGTCAATGGCCAGATGCAGGCGTATGGTAATGTGGATGTTGCGGGCGATTCATATTATAGATTTTACAGAGATTTCAAGCTTAATGAAAGCAATATCAAATTTGATGGTGATATTGGTAATCCCGAGCTCGATATAAAAGGAGTATATACCAGCCAGAAAAACACAGAACAATACGGCTCTGTTACTACCAGTGAAGTTGAGGTGGTAATTACAGTTAAAGGTACTCCCAAGAATCCGCAGCTTACACTTGGCTTATACCAGGATGGAAGCGAAGTAGCAGGCAGCGATGCACAGAGTGACGCTATTACATATCTGCTGTTTGGCAGGTTCAAAAGCGAACTGACCGCATCAGAAAGAACGTCGGTAGCTTCTTCGCTGGGTGCCTCCGTAGGATCACTTTATGCATCTTCTTATCTATCGCAGACAGTTCGTGAAATTCTCCCGTTCATTGTTGATGCACAATTCAATTACACTGAAGGAAATGTTAAGGATACTGATGTTGAGCTGATATCGGAATTGGGCGATGCAAGAGTAAAGTTTGGCGGCAAGCTGTTTAAAGAAGTTAAGAATTTTGAAATTGTTGTTGACTATCCGCTTAACAAACTGCTTAACCTAAATCTGCCGGAAACACTATTACTTGAGTTTGCCCGCGAAGAAAAGAAGCAGGCTTTGACAACCAGCCAAAACAACCTTCTTACAACTGAAATAAAGATATTATATAAGATCAAGTTCTGATATCTTCTGCTTTTCTTGGAGTGCACTCTTCTCTGCCTTGGCAGAGACTGTGTCAGTGCTTAATGTGCTTTAGATAATACGATATTATTACGTGTGACCCTGCTGGGGTCATTGTATTAAGGGAAAATAAGTCTATAAATGTGTGACCGCTGCACGGTCAATGAACATTAAGATTGTAACATATGTACTCGATATAACTCTATCCAACTCTATCCAACTCTACTATTCCAATCATCAAAAGACTCCGTAGGTGTCACACATTTATAGCAAGAGAATTAAAATGCTGAAACCGATTAAGCATCAACGCAGTTGATTCACTCCCAAGGGAAGCATAATCTTGCAGGTTTTTGGCTTTATTGACCCTGTAGGGGTCACACATTTATAGCAAAGAGTATTAAAACTCCGTACGACTCCATCGGAGTCGCACGTGAAAACAATTACTAATATAGCAAGCTTTTCTTGTGGTACGATAAATGCGTAAGTGATCGATCAGTTTCATGCTAAAAGCAATGAAGCATCAACGCAGTTGATTCACAAGTCAGATACTGCTAAAATGCCTGGCCAATACCAAACTGAATTCTGAATTTATCGGAGAATAATTTAGAGGTGTTTTGGAAGAGCCATTTCTCGCCATCCGGGGCGGAAGGGTCATACAGTTTAAAACCGAAATCAAATCTTATCGGACCAATGAACAGGTCGTACCTGAGGCCAAAGCCGATAGCATAGGCAATTTCCGAGAACTTAAAATCTTT
>Ga0154020_10008527_pt1 | contig 11880 bp, 8 predicted proteins | sample Klosneuvirus_201_FD_109709 | JGI IMG/M metagenome (GOLD analysis project Ga0154020, IMG submission 109709) | Active sludge microbial communities from wastewater, Klosterneuburg, Austria - Klosneuvirus_20160825_MG | ecosystem: Engineered > WWTP > Aerobic digester > Activated sludge | place... | reverse complement strand
CGCGTGGTGCCACACCTTCGTGCAGAGGTACTTGCCGTCCGCGTCGAAGTGCTCTTTCACGTTGAAGGTCTGCCCGCTCGCGAGGTGCCTCACGTTGCTGGCGCCCTCGATGAAGAGCCCCTGGAGGTCTTCCTGCTGCATCCTCACGTAGACGCGCCGCTCGCCGTCGGGCCGGATCTTCGAGAGCTCGGCCGCCTGGACGCCGCCGCCCGGCGTGATGCCGTCGAACCGCTTGGCGTAGGCGCCCGGGAAATCGTAGTGCTCGAGCGTACTGTTCTCCCCCACCGCGAGCTTGTGGGACTTCGTCCCCACCTGGACGGTGGGGAGGACCGTCTTCTCGATCTCGTAGTTCTCGTTCGGCACCTCGAAGCAGTGGTCGCGGTGCTTCACCTTGCCCGGCGTGAGGCGCTGGATCTTCCGCCAGTAGCTGATCCGATCCTCCTCGTAGTAACCGCCCAGGATCTCCCCTTCGTGGAACAGGTCCGACGGCGTCTGGATCATCGGATTGCTGTCCGGCGTGTTCGCGATCACCATGGTGTGCGCGCCGTCCTGGTGCTTGAAGAAGTAGTAGATCCCCTCCTCCTCCATCAGCCGGCTGATGAAGTCGAAGTCGGACTCGCGGTACTGGATGCAGTAGTCGCGGGGTTGAAAGGTCCCCTGGACCTCGTAGGAGACCGTGAAGCCGGTCAGGACGTCGCGCAGGATGTCGAGCACCGATTTCTGCTGGTACATGCGGCTCTGCCGGATCTGCGTGAGCCGCCAGACCTTCGGCACGACCGCCATCTTGAACGTCGTGAACGCCTTGGCGTCGGTCTCCTGGGTCGCCCTTTCCCCTTCGCTCACCTCGACGCAGATGCCGTTGAAATACCGGAACCCGCCCTGGGTGTCGGGCATCTGCACCTTCACCGTGATCGGCTGCCCGAGGAGCCGGTCGAAGGCCACCTCGGTCGTGTTCTCGGCGAGAAGGTCGAGCTCCAGGTGGAAGAGCTCGGACATCCCCTCCGTGCCGGTGAAGCCGGAGATGAGGAGCTTGTCCGGGCCGAGTGGGGTCGTGACCCGCAGCTTCCGTTCGTCCTGAGTAAAAGCCATCTCCGAACCTCCCCCGCGTGGCCTCGCCACAGGCGCCGACGGTCCGGAGCGCTCGGCCGGCCGTTCGATTCGTTACGCAGGTACTGAAACCATCATAAACCAAACCTCGGAGCCGGGACCGCCATGTCGAGGGCCGCTCCTCGTGCCGTCAAAAAAACGGGCGCCAGGTTTCCCCGGCGCCCGTTCGTTGGCTGTTCCGCAGCGTTTTATTCCGCTCTAGGCGATGACGTACGTGAACTTTCCGTCGGCCACGCCGACCTTGACGCTGGTGACCGGCTGACCGGTCGACATGCGGGAGAGGAACTCGCCCGACATCTCGGGGAGGAGCGTGCCGGTGAGGATGTGGTCCACGTTCCGGGCGCCGCTCTCCACTTCCTTGCAGCGACCCGCGATCTCCTGGATGACCGACTCGTCGTACTCGAACTTCGCGCCGTGGTTCTCGAAGATGCGCGCCCCGATCCGCGCCAGCTGGAGCTTGGTGATGAGCTTCAGGACGGCGTCGGAGATCGGGTAGTACGGCACGACCACCATCCGGCCGAGGAGCGCCGGCTTGAACACCTTGAGGAGGTCGGGACGGATGGCCTCGATGAGCGCCGGGGCCTCGGGGGCGGTGTCGGGGTCGGCGCAGAGCTTGTGGAACGTGTCGGTGCCGACGTTCGAGGTGAGGATGATGACGCAGTTCTTGAAGTCGATCTCCCGGCCCTCGCCGTCCTCGAGCATCCCCTTGTCGAACACCTGGTAGAAGAGCTCCATGACGTCGGGGTGGGCCTTCTCGACCTCGTCGAGGAGCACCACCGAATAGGGCTTGCGGCGGACGGCCTCGGTGAGGACGCCGCCCTCGCCGTAGCCGACATAGCCCGGAGGGGAGCCCTTCAGCGAGGAGACCGTGTGGGCCTCCTGGTATTCGCTCATGTTGATGGAGATGAGGTTCCGCTCACCCCCGTAGAGCACGTCGGCGAGCGTCAGAGCGGTCTCGGTCTTGCCGACGCCCGACGGGCCGACCAGGAGGAAGACCCCGATGGGACGTCGCGGATCGGTCAGGCCGGCGCGGGCCGTCCGGATGCGGCTCGCGATCTGCGCGAGGCCGTACGGCTGGCCGATGACGCGCGCCTGGATCCGGTCCTGCAGCTGCATGACCGTGTTCACCTCGTCGGTCAGCATCTTGCCCACGGGGATTCCGGTCCAGCCCGAGATCACCTCCCCGATGGTCTGCGACGTGACGCAGGCCTGCATCATCGGCGTCTCGCCGCCCACTTCGATGAGCTCGTCGTTCAGCTTCTTCAGCTCGGCCTTCTCGGCTTCCACCGAGGTGCCGGCCTTCGCCGCTTCCTCGAGCTTTCCCCGGAGCTCACGGATCTTCCCGACGAGCTCCTTCTCCTTGTTCCACTGGACCGTGAGCGTCTTCAGCCGCTCTTCCTCGGCCGTCTTCGCGGCCTTCTGCTCGCCCAGGCGCTCCACGTGGTCGGAGCCCGAGATGACCTCGCGCTCGAGGACCGCGATCTCCACGCCGAGCTGCTCGATCCGGCGCGTGGCGTCCTCCACGGAGCCGGGGGTCGCCGCCTGACCGATGTTGACGCGGGCGCACGCCGTGTCGAGGACGCTGACCGACTTGTCCGGAAGCTGGCGCCCCGTGATGTACCGGTGCGACAGGCGGACGGAGTCTTCCACGGCCTCGTCGAGAATCCGCACCTGGTGGTGCTTCTCGAGCGAGTCGACGAGACCGCGCATCATGGTGATGGCGACCGCTTCCGTCGGCTCCTCCACCTTCACCACCTGGAAGCGGCGGGCGAGCGCGGCGTCCTTCTCGAAGTACTTCTTGTACTCGGCCCAGGTCGTCGCCGCCAGCGTCCGGAGCTCGCCGCGCGCGAGCGCCGGCTTCAGGAGGTTCGCGGCGTCGCTCCCGCCCGCGGCGCCGCCGGCGCCGATCATGGTGTGAGCCTCGTCGATGAAGATGATGATGGGCTGGGGCGACGACTTCACCTCGTCGATGACGCCCTTCAGCCGGTTCTCGAACTCGCCCTTGATGCCGGCGCCCGCCTGGAGGAGGCCCATGTCGAGCGTGCGCACCGACACGTTCTTGAGCGGGCCGGGGACGTCGCCCTTGGCGATCCGGAGCGCGAAGCCCTCGATGACGGCCGTCTTGCCCACGCCCGCCTCACCGGTGAGGATCGGGTTGTTCTGGCGGCGGCGCGTCAGGATGTCGACCACCTGGCGGATCTCGAAGTCGCGGCCGAGGACCGGGTCGATCTTCCCCGCCTTCGCCTTGGCCGTGAGGTCGACCGTGAACTGGTCGAGCGCCTTCGTTCCCTTCGCCGGCACGCCGGTGGCGACGTCGGCGCCGCCGCCGGCGCCCGCCGAAGCGGTGGCCGCGGCCATGGCTTTGTCTTCCGACGAGCCCGCGCAGATGTCGAAGAGGCCCTTCTTGAGCGCCTCGACCGAGATGTTCGCGAGCTCCTTGGAGACCTCTCGCGCGAGGCGGGCGAGATCCTCGTCGGTGAGGAGCACCAGGACGAGGTGGCCCGAGCGGATCTTCGGCGAGCCGTAGTCGATGGAGCCGAGGAGCCAGGCGGCCTCGATGAGGCGCGGGATGCGCGGCGAGAGCGCCGGCGTCCGCGCGTTCCCGGTCTTCAGCCGGTCGAGGGCGCGCGTCAGGTCTTTCGACAGCCGCGACGCATCCACCTCGAAGTGCCGGAGGATCTTCGCGAGGTCGGTGTCGGGCGTCTCGAGGAGCTTCACGAGGACGTGCTCCACCTCGACGTCGTAGTTCGTGCGCGACAGGCAAAGGCCCGCCGCGGACTCCAACGCGTTCCGGCAAACGTCGTCCAGCTTCCCCACGAGGGACTTCAGGTTCACGCTCATAGATCGTCTTCCCTTTCTTCGGACTCTACCTTCGGTTTGATGGGCTCGGGCTTCTTTTCCCAGGGTGGGAGGACCACCTGGGAAGCGTCTTCTTTGGCTTTTCCGGTGAGGGCCCAGCTCGTCCAGCCGAGCATGGCGGGAACCGCCGCCTGGGCCGAGAGCTGGCACATCGGGACGTCGTCCTTCCTGAGAATGAGCTGCAGGTCGAAGTCGAGCTCCAGCCCCACCATGAAGCGCGTCAGCTCGGAGATGGATCGGTACGCCTTCCCGGTCGGGAGGAACGACGCGAACTCCTTGTAGCGGAGCGGGCCCACCACGAGCCGGAACTTCGACTGGTTGTTGTAGATCTTCGTGCCGCTGACGAGGTTCACGCCCATGGAGCTGTTCGCCTGCCCCATGCGGGAGACGCTGTCGGCGTCCAGGTCGAGCCACTGGCCGAAGAACGAGAGGAGCTTCACGGGGACGCCGAAGTAGTCCTTCAGGAGGCCCTCGACGGCGCTCGCGGAGTGCGGCCGCTGCGCGATGAGGCCCGCGTAGAGGAGGAGCCCCTGATCCTCCACGCTCATCCGGCCCTTGAGCCCCGGCGTGCCCATGCCGATCACGTCGAACATGATCTCGGTGAGGCGGTCGGCGCCGTTCCTCTCGTAGCCGATGTGGAACCGGTACTTCTCGAAGGCCCTGTAGAAGAGCGAGACCAGGCGGTGGTTGAAGATGTCGAGGAACGCCGCCGGAGCGGTGTCTTTGAAACGGTTCCGCTCCATGACGAGCTCGGTGTAGACGTTCGGGAGGACGCCCTCGGGCCCCGTCAGGCCCATGAAGTTCACCGTCATCTCGAGCGGGCCCGTCCCGACGGCCTTCACGATCGGAGCGTCGAACGCGGTGGCGGCATTCGCCGCGGCGGACGTCTTCGCGCCCGCGGGCTCGGCTATCTGGTAGATCTGGCTGGCCGGGAACTCCAGCGAGTTGCGACCCTTGAACCGGACGACCTCCCGCGAGGGGCTCGAGTCTTCCAGACCGACGGGATCGCGGTCGGGATGGATCCTCTCCAGGAGCCGCACCGCCTGGAAAAATCCGAAGCGATGGCCCTCCCGGAGAAGCTGCTCCCTCATCGCGTGCGGCTCACAGGACGATCTGCGCCCCCGCGCGCGGCGGGAACCGCTTCAGCACGCCCTCGCGCTGCCGCGTCGTGACCACGAGCTGGCTGAACGAGTTCACCGAGGCGTAGAGCCCGAAGAACCGCTCGAGGACCGACGCGAAGAGGTAGACGCCGCTCCCGATGTAGAACTGCTCGTCGAACTCGAGGCCGATCTCGAGCCCGCGGACGAAGCTCGCGTGCCCGGCCCCGATCGCCTTGAGGACCCGCTTCGTCTCGATCTTCGTGATCCCGGCGATCTGCTGGCGGGTCACCGACGAGTCGGCGTAGTCGTATAGCTTGAGGATCTCCTGGAGGGCCTCCGGCCCCGCACCGTCGGTCTCGACGAGCGACAGGTAGTTCAGCGCCAGGTGCGAGATGAGGCGCCACTGCACGCCCCGCTTCAACGGCGTACGGCGGCTCGTCGTCGGCTTGATGAGGCAGCGGATGCTGGAGTAGACGCCGGGCCCCTCGAGCTGGAAGTCGCCCTCGGCGCTCCCGAACGGCAGGCGTCCCGGCAGGTCGCGGTTCGTGCACGTGGTCTGGACGATCATCGTCTCGACGGACGGCACGGACGGGTTGAAGCCCAGGTCCACGAGCGAGAGGTAGATCTCGGTCCCCTCGTCGTCCTTTCTCTCGGAGGGCCGCCGGCTCGCGTACCAGAACGTCTTCTGCTGCTCGCGGTCCACACCGTGCTGGAACGAGTAGAACGGCTTGTACGAGACCGTCTTCTCGGCCCCCGGCGACGAGCTGGTGACGCTGTCCACGGAGTAGACCTCGACGGCGTTCTGCCGCCTCACGTCGGCGATGACCCGGTACTCGTTCTGGAGCCGCGTGAGCCGGATCGGCTCCGCCATCTGCTTGAAGATGTTGACGATGGGGGTCGAATGGAGGCGGAACGTCTGCGCGTTGACGTTCCTCTCCAGCGGGAACTCGCGGTCGAAGTAGATCCGCAGCTGGAGCGTGTCGTCCTTCTCGTTCACCTTGTCGAGGCCGAAGAGGTCGAAGAAGAAGAACTTCTCCGGGAAGGTGAAGAGCTCCTGGAGCAGCCGGTAGCCGGCGAACGACCGGTTCGAATAGGGGAGGAGGCCCTCCTCGGGCTCGAAGCCGACCGGGCGGATGGCGTCTTTCCGGAGCGGCACCGCCACGGCGTCCCGCGAGGCGCCGGAGCGGAGCTCGATGCCGATGACGTTGTTGAACAGGAGCTCGTAGAGCCCGTGGACGGTCTTCGACTCGCCGTTCAGGAAGAAGCGGGCGTGGTCGAGATGCCGGTCCTCGTTCTCGGAGATCTTCTCCTTCAGCTTCGAGAACGGCGCACCGCTGAACGAGCGGAGGTCGATCCGGAGGGACGTACGCGCCGAGCCCGCGAACGGGCTTCCGGCGGGTGGGATGTCGAAGCGCGCGCTCGTCACCTCGACGGGCCAGATCGTCACCGGGTAGCGCGTCCGGAAGCGGCACGCCATCCCGCCGACCGGGCTCGAGTAGAGCATCGAGTCCTTCGGGATGGTCTGCCCCGTCTGGAGGTTCACCCGCTCCGGGTCGAGGACGAACTGGACGATCGACATCGACGGGATCGGCGACAGGAAGTGCGGCGTGAGGAGGTTGAGGAGGGACTCGGTCAGCTCGGGAAACTCGTCGTCGAGCTTCAGCCGGACGCGCGCCGCGAGGAACGCGAAGGCCTCGATCATCCTCTCGACGTGCGGGTCCTCGCACTTCTCCGGCTCGAGCAGGAGGCGGGAGGCGATTTTCGGGTACTTCTCGGCGAACTCCGCGCCCATCTGGCGGAGGAACGTGAGCTCGCGCTCGTAGTAGCCCAGCAGCTCGTCGCGCATGCCGTTTACTCGCCCTTCAGCTGGAACTCGCCCTTCCCGAGCTGCAGCACCGTGTCGAACACGATCGGCTCGGGAGCGGGGTCGACGTCGAGCTGGGCGTCGATCTTGAAGCGAAGCACGCGGTCGAACAGCGACAGCGGCTCGATGGTGACGATGGTGCTCTGGAGGCGGGGCTCGAACCGGGCGAGCGCGGTCTCGACCTCCTTGCGCAGGGCGTTCTGCTCATTGACGTTCTTGGCGCTGGCGTTGGTGAAGTCGCGCAGGCCGTAGACCGCGACCGACTTGTTCACCTCCACCAGGTCGGCCGGGATGCTGGCGTCGGTGTGCCGCGTGTTCAGCAGCCACTCCAGATCCCTCCGGAGCGACTGTTTCAGCAGCCGAAGCGACTTCGACCGCGACGACGGCGGCTCCTTCGTCACCTCCGGCTCGAAATCGATGAGCCGGTCGAGGACCGACGGGGTGATCCGGACTTCGTTGTCGAATCTGGCCATGCCTGTGCGCTGAAGAAGACGAAGGCCGGTGCCCCAGGAAGCGGCACCGGCCAACGAAGCTCTTCTTGCTTACCCTCTCGACGACTTCGGAAGCTCGGCGACGAGCCGGAGCGAAACCGAAAGCTCGTCGAGCTGGAAGTGCGGACGGAGGAACGCGACGGCCTTGTAGACGCCGGGCTTGCCGGCGACCTCGGCCACCTCGATCCGCGCCTCGCGGAGCGGGAACTGCGCCTTCGTGGCCGGCGACGCGGTGTCGTCGGGCGAGACGTAGTTCGTGATCCACTGGTTGAGGAACATCTCCGTGTCCTTGCGCGACGCGAAGCTGCCGACCTTGTCGCGCATCATCGCCTTGAGGTAGTGAGCGAAGCGCGACACGGCGAACATGTAGGGGAGCTGCGACGACAGGCGGGCGTTCGCGTTCGCGGCGTCCTGGTCGTACTTCTTGGCCTTCTGGCACGACTGGGCGCCGAAGAAGGCGGCGTAATCGGTGTTCTTGCAGTGGACGAGCGGGATGAAGCCGAGGTCGGAGAGCTCTTTCTCGCGCCGGTCGGTGATGGCGATCTCGGTGGGGCACTTCAGCGCCACGTCGCCTTCGTCGGTCTGGAAGGTGTGGGTGGGCAGACCCTGGACGAGCCCGCCGCCCTCGACGCCGCGGATGGCGACGCACCAGTTGTACATGGCGAACGCCTCGGTGAGGCGGGTGCCGAACGAGTACGCCGCGTTCCCCCAGCAGTACTTGTTGTGGTCCTTGCCGTCGACGTCTTCCTCGAAGTCGAACGTCTCGGTGGGAATCGTGTCGGCGCCGTACGGGAGCCGCATCAGCGTGCGCGGCAGGGTGAGGCCGACGTAGCGCGAGTCTTCCGATTCGCGGAACGACCGCCACTTGGCGTACTCCGTCCGGTCGAAGATCTTGGCGAGGTCGCGGACCTCGGTCATCTCGGTGTAGCTCTCCCAGCCGAAGAGCTGGGGGGCGGCCGACGAGATGAACGGCGCGTTCGCGGCGGCCGCGATCTGGGCCATCTTCTCGAGGAGCGACATGTCCTGCGGGTGGTTCGAGAACTCGTAGTCGCCGATGAGGGCGCCGAACGGCTGGCCGCCGAAGGTGCCGAACTCCTCTTCGTAGACCTTCTTGAAGATCGCCGACTGGTCGAACTCGGCGGCCCTCTCGAGGTCCTTGAGGAGGTCCTTCTTCGAGACGTTGAAGACGCGGATCTTCAGCATCGTCGAGGTTTCGCTCTCGTAGATCAGGTGGTGCAGGCCGCGCCACGACGACTCGAGCTTCTGGAACGGCTCGGCGTGCATGATCTCGTTGATCTGCGCGGAGAGCAGCTTGTCGATGGCGGCGATGCGCATGTTGACGGTGGTCTCGAGGTCTTTCGAGACCGTGAGCTGCCCCGCCATCACCTGCGAGACGAAGTCGGTCAGCATGTCCTTGGCGCGCTCGACCTGGTTCTCGTTCAGCGCGAGACGACCCTCTTCGAGGATCTTCGACAGGATGTTGGATTCGCCTTCCTGCTCCCGGACGACGGATTCTTTCGCGCGTTCCGGGTTGCTACTCACTGGGATCCTCCTTCTTTGCCTCGATGCCGAGGGAGCGACCGAGCTCCTCCTGCGACTTCGAGCTCTGGAGTACGTTCTGGAGCATCGCCTCGAGCTTGTCGTTCCCGTCCGTCTTGGAGAGGAGGTCGCGCAGCTTGGCTCGCTGCTCGACGAGCTTCCGGAGCGGCTCGACCTGCTGGACGATCTGGTCCGGCTCGAAGTCGTCGAGCTTGTTGAACCGGAGCTCGACGTTCATCTTGCTGCCGTCGTCCTGGAGCTTGTTGTCGACACGCACCGCGAGGCGCGGCGCCATCGACGAGAGCACCTGGTCGAAGTTGTCGCGGTCGATCTCGACGAGCTTGCGATCCTTGACCCGAGGAAGAGGGTCGGCCGGGTTGCCGGAGAAGTCGCCCATGACGCCGAGGACGAACGGGAGCTCCTTCAGCTCGATGGCGCCGCCGATCTCCACGTCGTACGTGATCTGGACCCGGGGCGGACGGACTCGCTTCAGTTTTTGCTGGATGCTTTCTTTCTTGGCCATACGGCTCCTTCTCCTTTGGGTCTAGACGAGGTTCCTAACTCTAGCTCTCTTCCGAGCTCTCGCCACCACCCGACGCGGCGGCGTTGCCCATGCCAAGCGTTTCCTTGAGACCGTCGAGGACGACGCTGTCCTTGATGACGTCCCCCAGCCAGGCGTCGAGCGACATATTGCCCCACACCACGGCCCGGTTGACGAGATACGAGACGGGGCTGTGGGGCTCCGTCTTGCGGAAGAAGTCCGCGATCTCGGTGAGGCGCCGCAGGGCGTCGGCGCGGCCCTGGACCGAGCCCATCGAGACCGCGAAGCCGCCACCGCCGCCGAAGGACGGGCCCCCGCCAGCCTCCGCCGCCCCGCCGTCGCCGCCCGCGGCGGCCGCGGCCTTCTCGGACGGATCCGGCTCCGTGATCCGCTTCTCCTTGACGATCTTGTCGATCAGGTCGCGGATCGCGTCGAGCGTCTTCTTCAGCTCGCCCAGGCCGGGCGTCTGGCGAAGGAATTTCTCGTCCATCACCTTGTCGAGCGCCAGGAACTCCGCCCAGCACTCGTCCAGGGTGACCTTCGTCGACTCGTAGAACGCGCGGCGGGTCGCGCTCCGAACCTTGCGGAACTCCTCGCCCGAGAGCTTCCCCTCGCCCTGAGCCTTGAGGCGGAGCTCCCCCAGCTTTCCCATGGCCTCGGCGTCCAGGGGGACGCCGGCCTTCTCGGGGACGTCGAAGGGCTTCGACTCTTCCCACTTCAGGAAGTTGTAGTTCGTTCCGCTGGCCTTCGTCACCTCGACGCCCTTGATGGCGGCGGCCACCTGGCGGTCCATCAGGGCGAGCGCGTTGGCACGGGCCTCCATGTCGCCCTCGTCGATCTCGGGGTAGACGTGGTCCCAGAATTTCTCGTGCAGGCCCTTCATCACCTTGAGCCCGTCACGCAGGCCCACGAAACCCTTCTCCTTGACGAGACCCTCGGCCAGCCAGGCTCCGATCATCAGGTCTTTCGTCCGGTCCCGGAGGGCGTCGGTCGCGAGCGTCACCACCTCGCCCCAGTCGGCCTCCTTGAGCTCGTGCTGCCACTCGCCCTGGGCCATGGTGTCGTCCGACCGCCGCGCCTCGCGGATCTGGTCGTGGAGCCCTTCGTACTGAAGGTTCTCGCCGGCCGGATTCTCACCGGCGATGGGTGAAAGCAACGCTTCCACGTCGACCACTTCGGGCGCTGACGACATCGATCCGTCTCCCCCTTTACCCAACAAATCTGGCGTGCATCGTATCGGTCCGGTTTTTCAGGGTCAAGGACTGTCCTGTCGGCTATCATCTCCCGACATCGAAGGAGCGACAATGCCGACGCCCAAAGAGCTGTATGGCGCGGGTAACCTCCGCGGCGCCATCGACGCCCTCACCCAGGAGATCAAGGCCAATCCCACCGACAAGGAGCGCCGGACCTTTCTCTTCGAGCTCCTCTCCTTCGCGGGCGAGTGGGACCGTGCCGAGAAGCAGCTCGACGCCATCGTCGACGGCGGCGACACCCAGACGACCCTCGCGATCATGGTCTACAAGGCCAACGTGAAAGCGGAGCGGGAGCGGGTGAAGCTCTTCACCCAGGGGACGCCACCCCACTTCCTGAACGAGCCCCTCGACTACGTCGACCGCCACGTGGAGGCCCTCCGGCTGGCCAAGGACGGCAAGCTGGCCGAGGCCCGTACGATGCTCGACACCTGCGAGGACGACCGCCCGGCCGTCTCCGGCACCTTGGGCGGCGAGCCCTTCGAGGACTTCCGCGACTACGACGACTTCGTCGGCCCCGTCCTCGAGCTCATCGTGAAAGACAAGTACGTCTGGCTCCCCTTCCAGCAGATCAAGAAGATCGACGTCTCCTCCCCGAAGAAGCTCCGCGACCTCATCTGGGCTCCCGCCCGAATCGAGGCTCTCGACGGCACCACGGGCGAGGTCTTCGTCTCCGCCCTCTACGCCGGCTCGGCCCTGGAACCCGACGACATGGTCAAGCTCGGCCGGATGACCGACTGGAAAAAGCTGGGCGAGGAGGTCGTCCGCGCGGTCGGGCTCAAGACGTACCTCGTCGGCGAGCACGAGAAGACGGTCTTCGAGCTGAAGAACGTCCAGTTCGACACACCGTACACCGAGCCTGCGAAGCCGGCCCCGGCACCCGTCGAGGGCTGAAGGCTCCGTTCGAGCAAGAAAGAGGCGGCCCTTTCGGGCCGCCTCTCGCGCTTCGGATGAATCGGGCTCCGGAAGGCCCCGAATCGGGGCTCCCGGCTTCGAAAATCAGCTGGCGACGCTCTTCTTGAGGTCGTAGCTCGCCGTGATCGCCCCGCCCAGGGTGCCGTCGGCCTGCTGCGCCTTGTACTGGAACTCGATCTTCGCGAAGTTGAACTTGCACTTGTCGTTCGGCAGG
>Ga0154020_10008526_pt1 | contig 11881 bp, 9 predicted proteins | sample Klosneuvirus_201_FD_109709 | JGI IMG/M metagenome (GOLD analysis project Ga0154020, IMG submission 109709) | Active sludge microbial communities from wastewater, Klosterneuburg, Austria - Klosneuvirus_20160825_MG | ecosystem: Engineered > WWTP > Aerobic digester > Activated sludge | place... | reverse complement strand
TGTTGTAAGCGGTTGCTCTGGTTTATGTATATAAAGTTGTCGCTGGTGTATCTGGATATGCTGGTGTTCTGTTTAAGGATATCGTAGGCGGTGAGCTTCAGCCTGAACGGACTTTTAGCCCCTAGCGGGTGCTGAATGTAGGCATTCCAGACCGCCACAACCTTGCCTATGCCCGGTACGCTGCGCTGGTCGCTGATCTCAACACTTGTGTTCAGTTCGGTACCGGTAGACAAAAGTGTACGGGTTTCAAAGAAATAGCTGTAAACATCCTGAACATAGTTAAGGTTGCTGTTTAATGCATTTTGAAAGCGGTTGCGGTCCCAGCGCATACCCAGGCTCAGATCCAGGCTGTCGGAGTAGCTCAGATTAAAGGCCGGGTTGGCAGAAACCGAGCGGCTGTTTCCGAAGGTGCTGATGCCGTTGATAATGAGGGGGTTTCTGTCTGCCTCAGCCGAAACACGGAGTTCAAAATTGGCAATTTTGCTCAGTTTTTTAGAAGCGCTTAGCCATCCGCTCAAATTACGCTTACCGGCGGCATTCTCGGGTGTTTTAAAGATTATGCCGTTTTCATCCTGTCTGTTGACCCATATTTTGGCGTTGTCGGACACCGAACCGGAGGCGCCGAAGTAGAAAAATTTAAAGCCTTTCAGTTTGTGCAGACTGGTATAGGTTCTGAAGCTGTACTGGTCGGTGGGCTGCAACAACTGGTTGCCGCTGCGCCGCTCGTAGTTGTTAGACAGGTTCAGCACCGGCAAAAGATCTGAGATGCCCGGGAATACGGTCGATTTGGATGCCGTCAGATAAACATAGGCTTTAGCCGGGTAATAGCTGAGGCTGTAAAAAGGCAGCCATTTCGGATAGTTTTTTTCAAACAATACCTGGCCGTTTTGCGCGCTGTTGCGCAAATCCAGATTCAGCAGGGTTATGCCGGCCTGTGTATAAAGATATTTGCCCTGATATGAAAGAAACGGCTTTACACTGTATTGCACCTGGCGGTTGTTGAAGGCAATGCTGAGCGTATCAACTTTTAGTTCATACGCCTGTTCAAAATTAGATGAGTAGCGGTTGCCGGCGGCGTTGGTAATCTGCTCGGTCTGATGGTTCAGTTGCCAGCGGTCTGCAGACAGGTTAAGCATTAATTTTTTGGTAAGCGGCATGGCCAGATACAGTTTGCTGAGCCATTCCGAAGAAACAAGTGTGCGCTCGTTCAGGTTGTTGAACGTGTCGCTGCTGTTTTCTAAAAACTGATAAAAACGGTCGTTGTTGTTGCCGGCCTTGTAACTGCTGTTCAGAAAAAAACTGTAGCGTCTGTTTCTCCTCAATGACCGCCTGTAACTGCCGGTCACCTTTATGTCGTTCGCCAGATTGCGGTTGCTGATGGCAGACTGTCCTTTGTTCAGCAGCAAGCTGTTCAGACGGATTTCGTTGAGGCCATCAATGGTATTGCTGTGGTCGTACAGCGAGGCATTTACACCAAAGTCGTAGCCCCCGGTAGAGTCTATAGACTGGCTGAAATTAACCGACATAGACCCGCTAAGGGCAAGTCCGTTGCTGCCGGAAGAATCGGTGCTGAGCCGGCGTGTGCTGTCGTTCAGCGGATTTACACTGCTGGAAGCTGAAATGCTGTTGTAATCGTTGCGGTTGGCGAAAAAGTTGACCGACAATTTTTTCTTGCCTTTAAATTCGTTGAAGTAGGTAAAGCCACTGCCGGTTTTGTGGTTGATGTTGCCTTCTCCTGAAGCGCCGCTGTAACTGTAGAAGCCGTCGTCACCTGTTCCGTTGCGTTCCGCCGAACGGGCATTGTGCCAGTTTTCAAAACCAAAGTCAAATCCGGTTTCGTTGATGTTGTTGCTGTTGACAATAAATGAGAGTTTGCGGTCGTTTTTAAAGCTGTTGTAGCGTATACCGCTTTCATACCGGCCCTGACTGCCATATCCGGCCATCACATCACCGAAACTGCCGTTGCGTTTTCCTTTTTTCAGTTTCAGGTTAATCACTTTGCTGGCTTCTTCTTTTGGCGATCCGTCGGCGTTCCTTTCTTCGTATACCTGAACGGTTTCAATCATGTCGGCACTCAGGTTTTTAGATACAAGACCGGGGTTGTTGCCAAAGAAGTCGGAACCATCCACCGTAATCTGGGTAACGGCTGTTCCGTTTACTTTAATTTCCCCTTTAACACTAACCTCAAATCCGGGAATTTTCTTAAAGAGTTGGGCCACATCGCTGCCCGGTAATACCTTAAAACGGCTGGCGTTAATTTCTATGGTGTCGCCTTTCATACGAATGGCGGAAGTTTTGGCGGTAAATCCTTTAAATGTAACCGGAAGGGGCGCTATTTTCAGGTCGCCGTAGTCGCTGAACGACCAGCCGCTTTCGTTCATGCCTGCTTTTAAAGTGCGTTCACCATAGCCAAAGAGACTGACAATAAGCAGCAGCGAATCGCTCGATTTGATGCTGAGTGAAAAATTGCCGTTGGGTGTGGTGAAACCAAAATTCAGCAGCATGGTATCGCTTGCCCTGAAGACACTAACGGTGACGTCCGGCAAAGGCTTCAAAGTGGCGGAATCAACCACCCGGCCCTTGAAGTTTCTGAGCGCTGACTGAGCCTGAATTGCCGGATGAGCAAACAGGAAAAGCAGAGATAAAAGAAAAAGGTGTTTCATGTTCCGGCTTTACAAGTATAAATCATTTTAGGCGTTAATGATGCCTTTTTACAACGGATGTTAAAAAATAATGGATAAATACTGACAGTTTAAGCGGCTGATCCGCATGGTATTCTGTGTACCAAATAGCGGTTTTATTATTTTTGCGGCATGGAAATTCCGTATTGGATGGGACGCACACAGCTGATGCTGGGTGACGATAAGATTGTGAAGCTGATGCAGGCCAATGTGCTTGTAGTGGGACTCGGCGGTGTGGGCGGTATATGTGCCGAAATGATTGCCAGGGCAGGGGTGGGTCGCATGACCATTGTAGATGCGGATACCGTGGATCCGAGCAACCGAAACCGGCAGATTCCGGCACTGAAAAGTACCGAGCATCTTGAAAAGGCCAGAGTTATGGCAGACCGCCTGCTCGACATCAATCCGGAACTGAAGCTGACGGTGCTGAGCGAATACATAAAGGATAAACGAACCAGAGAGATATTGTCGGAGGGTAAGTTTGATTTTGTGTGCGACTGCATCGATACGCTGTCGCCAAAGGTCTTTTTTATCAGGGCATGTCTGGACCTGAAGATTCCGCTGGTAAGCAGCATGGGGGCGGGGGGTAAGATTGATCCGTGCCGACTGGAGGTGCTTGATATTTCAGAGACATACAACTGCAATCTGGCAAAATATGTGCGCAAGTACCTTCACAAATTTGGCATCCGAAAAGGCGTTACCTGTGTGTTCAGTTCGGAACCGGCAGATAAAACGAAAATCATCACCACAGAAAAAGCGTTTCCAAAGCGTTCTATTATTGGCACCATGAGTTATATGCCGGCCGTTTTTGGCTGCGCATGCGCCAGTGTGGCCATACGCCATATAACAGGCGATTTCATACAGGCAAATGCGCGCAAATCCGGACGATAAGTGCCGCATTAAGCGCACTCCGTCGATTCGGCCAATTCCCCGGTTTTCCAGTTCCCCGATTTACACTATATTTGAAAACTTTTTACAGATTCAGAACCTTAATGAAATCATCCCTCATACTCCTGTTGTTGCTGCCTTTTATGGCTTTTTCGCAAACCCCTAAGCCCAAGGCACCTGCAGCCAAAAAACCGGCCACCACAACCGTAAAGAAACCGGCCACCGGCACCACGGTTAAAAAACCGGCTGCCACAACGGTCAAAAAACCGGTTTCAACGGCGCCCAAAAAGCCGAATCCTCAGGTGGTTAAACTGACTGAGAAGGCTTATGAGTATTACCGGGATTCTAAAGATGCGGAATGCGAAAAGACCATCAAACAGATACTGGCGCTTGATCCTAAAAACCGCGATGCCTTTATGCTGAGGGCCAACATTGCGATGTTCAGCAATAAATTTGAAGACATGTGGAAGAACCTGGACAAGTTGTATAAGCTTTACCCTTCAGAGCCGGAAGTATATGCCAAATTTGCTGTAACCCACCTGAACTATATGTTTCTCAGCGACAGTATGAAACAGGTGCTTTGCCGCAAAACCATCAGACTGGCCAGCCGCAACGCCGACGGATATGCCAATTTGGGTATGGTTGCCATGGCCGGCGGATATTATCAGGATGCCATCAATTGTTTTGACATCAGCTTTAACAAACACTGGAAAGATACGCTCAACCGCGTTTATCTTAATTTGTTTTATGCACGCTGTCAGTATGGTGTGGGCGATACCACCGGTGCCATCAGCAGACTGGATGCCATCATTCCGAGGATAAGCGGCAACGACAAATACACTTCTGTGTTTTTGCGCGCCAAATACAAACTGGACATCCGCAGAACAGATGTAACGGACGATCTGGACACCTTAAATGTATTCGCGCCCGATCAGCCAGATGTCTGGGTGCTGAACGCCAAATACATGAATCTTACCAACCGCAGGGATTCTGCCTGTATGCTTGCCAGAAAAGTGCGCATGAGCGAAGGCGGAGAAGCGTTTGACCTGTCTGAATATTGTCAGGACATTCCCAAAACAATAGACCTGACCAGGTTCAGAAAGCTGACATACTCCGGCGGCGACAATGATCTGGTGATTAACCTGAATCAGTTCAATTACAGTGGTGGCATACAGTTTAACTGGTCCAGAGGCAAAAGTCTGAATGCAGCAGGTACAGAATCCGGAAAGGTTTATCTGTCCTCACGTGCTCTGGATTCTGCCTTTCAGCAAACCAATGATTTCAGTGCAGATGCCGATATCAGCCTCGACAGAACCATAACCCTGTGGCTGAGCAGGCTGCAATACCGTGAACTGAAAGCCCAGTCTTCAACCCGCATCGGCATTTCAAACGCAGGTCAGTCGACATACAAGATCATAGGACACGAGCAGATTGAAATCTTCAACGAGCAAAACAAGGAAATACTGGTTGATTGTATCGTTGTTACCGATGGTATCAACAAGATTTGCTACCTGGATGATCCTGAGAATCCATTGATTTTGCGCATAGAATCTGAAGCGTTCAACCTGCTTCTGATGAAGTTTGAATAATTTTTAGCCCCGGGAGGCAACAATTCCCTTTGTTTTATTGTTATATTCGTAGTGCAGAATGAAATACACGGATGAACTGAAATACCGTTTTCAATACGCCACTCCGGTGATGCGCCTGATATTTGTCAATGGGGCTGTTTTCCTTGGCGCCCTGCTGGTGAATTTATTTGCATTTTTATTTCTGAAAACCGGGTCGTTCAGTGCACCCTATCTGTCACTTCCCTCATCATGGCCCTTACTGTTCGGAAAACCCTGGACCATAATCACCTATCAGTTCACCCAGTTCGGAGCTTTTCACTTCCTGTTCAATATGCTGGTCCTGTATTTTTCAGGCAATATTTTTCTGGATTTCTTCCGCAAGAAAGACGTCTGGCGGGTATACATCTGGGGCGGTGTGGTGGCGGGCCTTCTGTTCATGATGGCATCCAATTATCTGCCGGCATTCAAAGGGGGCACGTATACCCTTGTGGGAGCGAGCGGTTCTGTTATGGCCATTCTGTTCGCGGCCACCATCTATGCGCCACACATACGCCTGCAGCTGTTCGGCGTGTTTCCCGTTAAGTTATACTGGATAGCCATTGCTTATGTGGTGCTCGATCTGCTCTCTATTTCAGAATCGAATGCCGGCGGGCATATTGCCCACATCGGCGGTGCAGCCTTCGGTACGCTGTATGCCCTGTACCGCAAAAATAAAATTCAGATCAGATTATTCGAACCTGTAATAAAACCGGCCACTGCCAAGAAGGCATTCAAGGTGCAGGTGAATCAGAACGGCCCTGCAGCCTTTAAAAACCAGAAATCACAAAAGGGCAGTCCGACTCAGGAAGAGATAGATGCCATACTGGATAAAATATCCAGATCCGGTTATGACCGCCTCAGCAAAGAGGAAAAGGACATTTTATTCAAGGCCAGTCAGGATTAATACGCAGTTTTGATCAGTTTTTTCAGACGCTTCGTTTTTTCCTTTAACATCATCGCCGCGATACTTCTGGCTGGTGCCTATTTGTCTGCAAGCATCAGTCCGAAAGAAGCCTGGCTTTTTGCATTGCTGGGACTGGCATATCCGTTTCTGCTTTTGCTCAACATATTCTTTGCCCTGTTCTGGCTGTTTCAGTTCAGGCTGAATGCATTTTTCAGCATTGCCGTTATTGCCATTGGCATACCATACTTCAATCAGACCTTTCAGTTCAGACACAGCGCTGGTGCAGCAGAGAACGAGATCCGGGTGGTTTCATACAATGCCGGTCTCTTCGGCTATTTTCAGTCGCGCTGGCATGTTCAGGAACTCTGCGAGAAAGTGAATAGCATTAATCCTGATATACTTTGTATACAGGAATTTCTGAACATACGCAGACATTCTGCCACAACCTTCGACAGCATCCGAAACATTTGCGGATACCGGTATGGTTATTTTCAGAAGCTGAAAGATGGTCGCAAAAAAGGCGAATACGGCATGGCTGTTTTTTCAAAATACCCCATTCGCAATACCGGTCTGGTGCATTTTGACGGACTTACCGGCAACATGTGCTTCTATGCCGATTTAAAGATTGATACCGCCGTTTACAGGGTTTACAATGTGCACCTTCAGTCGTTTAAATTCAAAAAACAGGATTACCGCTTTATTGAAAAAATGCCGGAAGACAACGACGAAAAAATCAAACAGTCGAAGGGCCTGTTAAAGCGCATGCGAAACGCATATCAGAAGCGGGCAGAACAGGTTGAAATGATCAGGGAACATATTGCGGGCAGCGCATATCCGCATTTTGTAATCGGCGATTTCAATGATCCGCCAATGTCTTTTTCGTATGCCCGCCTGAGCCGTGGCCTGAAAGATGCGTTTATGGAAAACGGATCGGGTATGGGAAAAACTTACATCGGCATTATGCCCAATTTCAGAATCGATTACATCCTGTATCCGGCGCAGTTTGAAGGCACCTTTTACAAGACCTACAAACTGTCCAGTGACCACAGTTTGCTGTCGGCGGGATTAAAATATAAAAATGATTGATTTTTGCGTTATTTTCGCCCCAAGGAAATAAAAACAGCTTATGCATTTTGACTTTGAGAAACCCATACAGGAACTAATGGATCAGCTTGAAAAAGCGCGCGAAACACATGCCAAAGGCAAGGTGGATATGAGTGATACCATTAAATCGCTGGAAGGCAAGATAGAAGAGACCAAAAAGGACATTTACGGACATCTGAGCGGCTGGCAAAAGGTGCAGATCTCAAGGCACCCCGACCGTCCGTATACACTGGATTACATTCAGGGCATGGCGCCAGATTTTATGGAGTTGCATGGCGACCGGAATGTTAAAGACGATAAGGCCATGATTGGCGGATTCGGCAGCATAGACGGTCAGTCGTTTATGTTCATCGGACAGCAGAAAGGCCGCAATACCAAAGACAGACAATACCGCAATTTCGGTATGCCGAATCCTGAAGGATACAGAAAAGCTCTGCGCCTGATGAAGCTGGCTGAGAAATTCAACCGCCCCATTGTAACCTTTATAGATACCCCGGGTGCATCGCCGGGACTTGAGGCTGAAGAAAGAGGGCAGGGAGAGGCCATTGCCAAAAACCTCATGGAAATGGCCGTGCTGAAAGTGCCTGTTATCTGCGTTGTCATCGGAGAAGGTGCCAGCGGAGGCGCTTTGGGCATTGGTGTGGGCGATAAGGTGATGATGATGGAGAATACATGGTACTCGGTTATTTCGCCCGAAAGTTGCTCATCCATACTCTGGCGTACCTGGGAGTTTAAAGAAAAGGCAGCAGATGCACTTAAACTGACCGCAAAAGATATGCTGAAGAACGGACTGATTGATGGCATTATTGACGAACCCTTGGGTGGCGCGCATAACGACATAGAAAAATCGATTGCCACAGTTAAAAAAGAGATTAAGAAGATTTACAAAGCGCTCAAAGACAAACCATCGGATGAATTGATTATGGAAAGAATCGACAAATTCAGCAAGATGGGCGTGGTCAGAGAACTCGACGCTTAACATCAGCTTTACATCGGGTAAAATCAGTTTTGTATTTTACGGGACTGCCGTATTGTAATTTTTAAGTCATATTCCTTTTAAATGCGGGCAAGGTCGCTCTGATTACCGTCTCAAGGTATATGCGCATCACCATTCCCGATCCCTGTGCTGAAGACTGGAGCAGCATGAGTGCTGAAGAACAGGGGAGACACTGCATGAAATGCAGCAAAACCGTAGTGGATTTTACGAAGATGAGCGACGGGCAATTGCTTCGTTATTTCCAATCCCATCAACAGATATGCGGCAGATTCAGTGTGTTGCAGCTCAACAGAGACATTGCATCTTCATCCCATAGCAGATTACGGATGCACACTGGGGCAATTGCCGCCGCCTGTACCATATTGCTGACACAGCCTTTACTGGCACAGGATAGTCTTCAGATGCAACAGACAGACAGCGGTAAGTCTGTAAATTCCAATCTTGTATTGCCACATTTCTTTGCCCAGAAAACCATAAGGATCGCAATAGAAGGAACAGACAGTGGCACGACAGCCTTGAAACAGCTCAGGTGCACCAACGGCAGTTTCAGTATAGATACTGTTCCGGATGCTTCACATGCATGCACTTATCAGATACCGGACAGCGTTGCATGGCAAAATTTGGAACTGCTTTTAACCGACTTTCGCGGCGATACGTTTCATATCAGCATACCCTCAGAACAGATGCAAGCGGGGCCGAATGCCTGGTACAGTTCCCCGCAGATCAGACTTTACAGTTTAAACGGAAGATGGCGCTACGCAATTGTATGGCCTTTGGCTTTTGTAACGCCACCCGTCTATATGGGCATACCGCCTTTGCATTATGAATTTGAACGGTTTAAGGAGATACGGTTTGACAACGTAAAGATTAATGCCTTTGTGTTGGGCGATACCATTGCCGACACCCCGGCGCAGCTGCCTGTTCCGATGGAGGGGGGGCAGAGTCCGAACGCAAACATTCAGAAAATGAATGCATCAGAAAAGCAAAACCATCCATGGATGCGGATTTGGCTTTTGGGATTCGCTTCAGCGCTTACGGGGTTCTATGTGTGGCGAAAACGCTTGCGCAAAAGGAAACACTCTGGCGGAACTGCAAGCAGTGAACAGGCATAAAAAAAGGGAAGCAAAATGCTTCCCTTTCTGTTTATGGGTGGATACCGATTACTCGGCGTCGTTTCCTTCTTCTTTTTTGGCTTTGCTGGCTCTGGCTTTTTTAACCGGAGCTTCTTCTGTTCCTTCGGCATCAGCAACAGGTGTTTCTGTTACTTCGGCTACAGGAGCAGCTTTCTTAACGGTTTTAGCTTTAGGCGCTTCAACAGCTACTGCTGCCATTGCAGCGGCAGCGGTGTTTCTGATCCTTGGCGCATTGTCTGGTCTGGATACCGGGGTGGCATCTTTAACTTCGTTGACAATGGCTTTGAAAGCTTCAGGGTGGTTGAGTGCCAGATCCGCCAGCGCTTTGCGGCTGAGGGTGATGTTTTTGGCATTCAGTTTACCGATGAATTCAGAATACGACATGTCGAATTCTCTGACTGCGGCATTGATACGCACGATCCATACAGAACGCACATTTCTTTTCTTTTGCTTGCGGTCGCGGTAAGCATAGGTGAGACCTTTTTCAACCGCATTTTTAGCTACGGTCCATACATTTTTTCTTCTTCCGAAATAGCCTTTGGCCATTTTGAGAACCTTTTTCCGACGTTGCTTACTGGCAACGTGATTAACTGAACGAGGCATTTTTTTACTTTGTTACTTTTTGGAGTTATTTTGAGTTATGGCAGGCGTTCTGCACGGGCAGAAACTTGAGGCCTGACAAGGTTGGTTTCTCTTTTGGGTTATTTACCGATGGTGAGCATGAATCTCATGTTCGGCATGTCCACTTCACTCACAAGTCCGCTTTGGGCCAGTCCGCGTTTGCGTTTGGTTGCTTTCTTGGTCAGAATGTGGTTCTTGAACGCTTTTTTGCGTTTTATTTTTCCTGAGCCTGTAATGCTTACTCTTTTTTTAGCACTACTGTTGGTCTTCATCTTTGGCATAACTGTACTATTTATTAACTTTTATTATTTTTTCTTGGTTGGTCCCAGCAGGATGATCATTTTCTTGCCTTCCTGTTTGGGGGTGGATTCGAGTTTGGCAATTCCGTCTTCTATCAGTTTGTTGGCAAAACGCATCAACAGCTCTTCGCCTCTTTCTTTGTATATAATGGTTCTACCTTTGAAAAACACATAAGCCCTTACTTTAGCACCCTCGTTCAAAAACTTGGTGGCGTGTTTCAGTTTAAAGTCGACGTCGTGTTCATCGGTGTTTGGTCCGAAACGTATTTCTTTTACTTCACTGACAACTGCATTAGCTTTGAGTTCTTTTTGTTTCTTTTTTTGCTCAAATAAGAACTTGTTGTAATCTGCGATCTTACAAACCGGTGGTTCGGCATTCGGAGAGATCTCAATGAGATCGAGGCCAACCTGATCTGCCAGTTTCATGGCCGCCTGCAGGGAAAGAACTGCACTTTCAATATCGTCGCCAACAACCCTGACTTCAGGAGCTGTGATGAATTTATTGATCCGGTGCAACGCTTCTCTTCTGCCGCGGTTAGGACGTGGTCCGCTCGGCTTTTTCTTCGGTTTTACGGTAGGTTTAAACGGTTTCTTTTGCAATTATTTATTCAGGTTTAATTCAGTTGTTCTTCGATCTGAGCGTTCACCCATTGGATGAATGCACCGATCTCCATTGATCCCAGATCTTCGCCGCCTTGTTTCCTCACAGTCACAGTGTTGTCGTTTTGTTCCTTCTCGCCAAGTATCAGCATCAGGGGCACTTTTTTCAACTCTGCATCGCGAATCTTCTTACCGGTTTTTTCCGACCTGTCGTCAATGAGGGCGCGAATATCGTGCTTTTTCAGGACATTTAAAACATTTTCTGAATATTCTTGATATTTTTCACTGATCGGCAGAATAATCACCTGTTCCGGATTCAGCCAAAGCGGAAATTTACCGGCGTAGTGTTCCAGAAGGAAACCGATGAAGCGCTCGTGCGTGCTCAAAGGGGCGCGGTGAATGATCAGCGGACGTTCTTTTTCGCTTTTTTCGTTAATGAAATAGAGGTCAAAACGCTCTGCCTGGGCAAAATCCACCTGATTGGTGGCCAGGGTAAACTCTCTGCCTATGGCACTCCAGATCTGTATGTCGATTTTAGGGCCGTAAAATGCGGCTTCATCTTCTACTTCAACAAACGGAATACCCGCACTGATCAGCACATCACGCACCATAGTCTCGGTTTCAAGCCAGAGCTCGGGCGAATTGATGTATTTCTGTCCCAGCTTTTTGGGGTCGTGCTTGCTGAAGCGCATCACATATTTATCGATTCCGAAAACTTTAAAGTATTTGAGATACAAGGCGTTTACCGCCTTGAATTCCGCCTCAAACTGTGCTTTGGTACAATAGATGTGTGCATCGTTCATTTGCAATGAACGTACGCGCATCAGGCCAAACAGCTCACCTGTTTGCTCGTACCGGTAACAGGTCCCATATTCGGCGTAGCGCACAGGAAGATCTCTGTACGATTTTGGTGTGGCCGCAAAAATCTTGTGGTGGTGCGGGCAGTTCATGGCCTTCAGGTAGTATTTCACCCCGTCCAGTTCCATAGGCGGAAACATGCTGTCTTTGTAGTACGGCAGGTGTCCGCTCTTTATGTACATGCTTTCT
>Ga0154020_10008525_pt1 | contig 11881 bp, 8 predicted proteins | sample Klosneuvirus_201_FD_109709 | JGI IMG/M metagenome (GOLD analysis project Ga0154020, IMG submission 109709) | Active sludge microbial communities from wastewater, Klosterneuburg, Austria - Klosneuvirus_20160825_MG | ecosystem: Engineered > WWTP > Aerobic digester > Activated sludge | place... | reverse complement strand
TACTCAATGTTCGGATTTCAGCGCGTGGGCGATCTGATCTGGTGTGCGGCGGACACGCGGTGCAAGGGATTTCTTTGCGGAGGAACGTCTGGACGCACCACGCTCAATGGCGAAGGACTGCAACATGAAGATGGCCATAGTCAGCTAATGGCGACGACGGTTCCTTCGCTGCGTTCGTACGATCCTGCATTTGGCTACGAACTCGCTGTGATCGTCCAGGATGGTCTGCGACGCATGTATGCGGATGGCGAGGAGATTTTTTATTATCTGTCTGTGTACAACGAAGAATATGTCCACCCGCCGATGCCGGATCGAGGTGACGTGGCGAATGGAATCATTCGGGGGATGTACCACTTAAGTTCAACGGACAGTGGCGATAGTCAGCGGCATCGTCCGCAGTTGTTCGGCAGCGGGACGATTTTACGCGAAGCCATTCGAGCTCAGAAGATTCTAAAGGAAACGTACAACATCGGGACAGATGTCTGGAGCGTGACGAGTTACAGCGAGCTCCGTCGCGACGCGATGAATTGTCAGCACTGGAATGACCTGCATCCAGGTCAGCCTCTGCGTCGAAGCCACCTGGAGGAGACTCTCGATGGCGTAACCGGGCCGTTTGTCTCCACGAGCGATAACGTGCGACTGGTGGCCGACCAGATTCGCGAATGGATTCCGGGTGAGTACATTATTTTGGGAACCGACGGGTTCGGTCGCAGCGCGACGCGGCCGGAACTGCGTCGGCATTTTGAGATCGACGCGGAGTGTACAGCCTACGCAGCTTTACGGGGACTCGCGCGCATGGGAGCCTTTGATTCTGCGAAGCTTCCGGAAGTCCTGAAAGAACTGGGGATTGATGCGGAAAAGATCAATCCCTTGAATGCGTGATCGGAATATTTGTAAATTGAACACCTGACACGATGAACGCTGCCGTCTGCGATTCACGGAACACTGCACACTGAACACTGAACACTGAAAACTCCAGCCATGTCCATCGAATTTAAACTGCCGGAAGTGTCTGAAGGGGTCACCTCGGTCGATGTCGCGGAGGTGCGCGTCAAGGAGGGCGATGTCATCGAGGCTGGTGCAGTTGTCTGCGAAGTTGAAACGGACAAAGCCGTTGCGGAGATCACGTGTCCGCACGCTGGCAGGATTTCCAAACTGCTCATGAAATCCGGTGACAAGCTGACAATTGGGCAGTCCTTGCTTCTCATTGAAGTCACTCATGGTGCTGAGGCAGCGGCCCCTGCCGCAAAAGCCGCCCCTGTCGCCAGCGTGGCCCCTGCCGCCAGCGTAGCAAAGGCTGCCGAGCCAGCTCCCCCGGTGGTAAAAGCCACGCCAATTTCGTCCAGTCCAGCACCTGCAGCGGCAACAAGTTCCGCTGGCCGAACCATCGAATTCAAACTTCCGGAAGTGTCTGAAGGTGTGACGAAAGTCGATGTCGCTTCGGTGAATGTGAAAGTCGGCGACACGATTTCCAGCGGTGCGGTGATCTGTGAGGTCGAAACAGATAAGGCGGTTGCTGAGATCAACTGTCCGCACGCCGGTACAATTACCGCAGTTCATGTGACGCCAGGGATCTCTGTCGAAATTGGAGTACCGCTGGTTACGATCAACGTAACTTCGTCGTCTGTCGAAACCACGAAGGCACCTGCATCGCCATCCCCGGCCAGCAAGACGGAAACTGCGGTGCCTCCCGCAGTCGTCCAGGCACCAACGGCGAAGGCACCGATCTCGGTGCCTCTGTCTGCCACGAACACGATTCCAGGGAGCGACGGCCCGCCCGCTCCCGCAGGCCCCGGAGTCCGGCGTGTCGCTCGCAAACTTGGCGTCAATCTAAAACAGATCAATGGCAGCGCCGCAGGTGGACGAATTACGCTCGAAGACGTGGAGTCGTTCGTTCACAGCCGAATGACACAGCCATCGGTTTCGAACGCGGCGTCAGGACCGGGATTCGGCGAGGTCCAGTCAGCTCCGCTGCCGGACTTCAGCAAGTTTGGTCCGGTCGAAAAACTGCCGATGAACAAGATCTTCCGGATGGCTGCGTCCAATCTGCATACTGCGTGGACCACGATTCCTCACGTTACGCAGCACGATCTGGCTGACATTACAGAACTGGAATCGGCCCGGAAGCGATATTTGAAGGCCAATCCGGGTTCACCAAAAATCACGATGACCGCGATCATGATCAAGGCGGTCGTGGGGGCTCTTAAGGCATACCCAAACTTCAATTCCAGCGTCGATATGGCGTCCCAGGAATTGGTGCAGAAGCAGTACTACCACATCGGCGTCGCGGTCGATACGCCGAACGGGCTTGTCGTGCCCGTGATCCGGAACTGTGATCAAAAAAACGTCCTGCAGGTGGCCTCGGAACTGACGGATATCGCCGCTCGTGCCCGTGAACGGAAGCTAAAGACCGAAGAAATGCAGGGCGGAACATTCACAATCACGAATTTGGGCGGGATCGGTGGCACTGCGTTTACGCCAATTGTCAACTACCCTGAAGTTGCGATCCTGGGCATGTCGCGGGGCCAGAAGCAGCTGGTGATGGAAGACGGTGTGATTGTGGAACGGCTGATGCTGCCACTTTCACTCTCCTATGACCACCGCGCAGTGAACGGAGCGGATGCCGCCCGTTTCATCGTCAAACTCTCCGGCAGTTTGACAAATTTTTTCGAACTGTTCTGATCGGTGGTGGCAAAACGCGGGAATTTCGACGCGGAATCAATCGACGCTCGGACAGAACCGCGTCACCCTTTTATGATACATCACAAATTCGAAAGACAGAGACAGCACCGAAAGTAACGAACTATGGGCAAGCCAACCGGCTTCAAAGAGTACGATCGACAGGTTCCCACGGACCGCGATCCCCTGCTGCGCATTCTTGACTGGAATGAATTTCACGAACACATGCCGGAGGCTGATCTGAAGGAGCAGGGTGCGCGATGTATGGATTGCGGCGTTCCGTTTTGTCACACCGGCGACATGATGGCGAACATGGCGTCCGGCTGCCCGGTCAACAACCTGATTCCGGAGTGGAACGATCTTGTCTACCAGGGCCGCTGGCGCGATGCTCTGGATCGGCTTCACAGAACCAATAACTTTCCCGAATTCACGGGCCGTGTCTGTCCGGCTCCGTGCGAGGGGTCGTGTTGTCTGAGTGTGATTGAGCCCGCAGTCACAATCAAGAACATCGAATGTGCGATCATCGATCACGCCTTCGAAATGGACTGGGTCATTCCTCAACCGCCTCAGGTTCGCACGGAACGCAAAGTCGCCGTCGTGGGATCGGGTCCTGCGGGACTTGCCGCAGCCGCGCAACTCAACAAGGCTGGTCACTGGGTGACAGTTTATGAGCGTGACGACCGCGTTGGCGGATTACTGACCTATGGCATCCCCAATATGAAGCTCGACAAGCGCGAAGTCGTGGACCGACGAATTCGGATCATGGAACAGGAAGGGATCACGTTTTTCACGAGCACTACGGTCGGAACAGACGTCCCCACGTCGCAATTGCTGGAAGACTTCGATGCCATCGTCCTGGCGACCGGATCCACACGTCCACGTGACCTGGATGTTCCTGGCCGTCGGTTAAATGGTGTCCACTTCGCGATGGATTTTCTCCGCCCCAACACGCGCAGTCTGCTCGACAGCCAGCTCCGTGATGGAAAATACATCAGTGCGAAGGACAAGCATGTCGTCGTCATCGGTGGTGGCGATACGGGCAATGACTGTCTGGGCACATCCATGCGACACGGCTGCAAGTCGCTGGTGAATTTCGAAATCGTCGAGAAACCTCCTCTGCAGCGATCACCCAATAATCCGTGGCCTCAGTGGCCTCGCGTTTTTCGAGTCGATTACGGCCACGAAGAAGCTGCGGCCAAATTGGGCGATGATCCTCGTGCGTTTTGTATTCAGACCGTGGAATTCATTGATGACGGCAATGGCAACGTCAAAAGCGTGAAAACTATCGAAGTCGATTGGCAGACGATCACGGAAGGTGGGCCACCCTTTGTGCCGATTCCGAGCACGGAAAGGGAGTTCCCTGCGGACCTGGTTTTCCTTGCACTTGGATTTCTGGGACCGGAACATCCAGTTGCGGATCAGCTGGGTGTCAAAATTAAGCTCGGTCGGGGTGATATGAGCTGGTACGACTCGGATCATGAAAAGTACACGACTGACAACGAAAAAGTGTTTGTCGCAGGTGACTGTCGCCGAGGCCAGAGTCTTGTTGTCTGGGCCATCAACGAAGGTCGCGGTGCCGCCCGGGAAGTCGATCGTTATCTGATGGGAACCACGGATTTACCTTAGTCGATGCGTTCCCGAATACCGGCATCGGGCTTTTCCAGCCATCTTCTGTTGTGGCGATTAGGCGGCTTGCTTAGACTTCCGGCTGTTTTTCCATGCCTGCCTCAAACGTCAGGCACCGGTTTGTGACAATTTTTTCGGGTGGATACCTAGGCACGGACAACAATGGCAAACTATTTCTTCACAAGTGAATCGGTCAGCATGGGACATCCGGACAAGGTGTCCGATCAGGTCTCTGACGGAATCCTGGACGCATTGCTGGCTCAGGATCCCATGTCCCGCGTTGCCTGCGAAACGCTCTGCACAACGGATCTGGTTGTACTTGCCGGCGAGATCACAACTCAGGCAAAAATCGATCATGTCGCCGTAACTCGTAAAGTAATCCGCGACATTGGCTATACGTCTGACGACATCGGGTTCAATGCGGATACTTGCCGCGTCTTTGTTGCCCTGCACAGCCAGAGCGGCGACATCGCTCAGGGTGTGGACCGCGATGGTGCCGGTGACCAGGGATTGATGTTTGGCTATGCGTGCAATCAGACGGAAGAGCTGATGCCGGTCCCGATCGCCTATGCTCATCGCCTCATCAATCGACTTGCCGAAGTGCGTCAGAAAGGGGTCGTCAACTGGCTGCGTCCCGACAGCAAGAGTCAGGTCACCATCGAATACGACGGTATGAAGCCGGTCCGTGTTGAAGCAATCGTGATTTCCACACAGCATGCCGAAAAAGTGACTCAGAAGGAAATTGCTGCGTTTGTAAAGAAGGAAGTCATTGGCCATGTCATTCCCGCAGACATGCTCGACAAAAAGACAAAGTACCACATCAACCCAACCGGACGATTCGTCGTCGGAGGCCCACATGGTGATACGGGCCTGACTGGTCGAAAGATCATCGTGGATACCTATGGCGGCTGGGGTCGACATGGCGGCGGGGCGTTTTCCGGGAAGGATGCCACAAAGGTGGACCGTTCCGCAGCTTACATGGGTCGCTACGTCGCCAAGAATATTGTGGCATCAGGTTTGGCGGAGCAGTGCGAAGTGCAGTTGGCCTATGCAATTGGCGTGGCTGATCCCGTCAGCATTCGCGTAGACACCTTTGGAACTGGCAAGATTGCCGACGATCGTTTCGAACAACTCGTACGCGACAACTTCCCATTGACTCCGAAAGGAATCATAGAACACCTGAAGCTTCGCCGCCCAGTCTTTCTGAAGACCGCCGAAGGAGGGCACTTTGGCCGCTCCGGCGACGGCTTCACATGGGAAGCGACAGATAAGGCCAAGGCGTTGAAGAAAGCTGCGAAGTAAGGAAGAAATCGCAACTGAACTCGTGAGAGTTCAGCCCAATCTGGCAGATTCGACACGAACCACTTTATACTTCACGCGGTGTAGACTGAGGTACTTTCAAAGTCAACGTTTTCCATGTCCCTTCTCCCCCTGGCAAGGGGGAGAAGGTGGCCGACAGGCCGGATGAGGGGGCTGAACTGGAGTTAATATGATGAACTAGGAAACAGTTGATTCTTCCCCCTCACCCTAGCCCTCTCCCCCGTGGAAAACGTGTACAGTGGGAAAAATAATTGCGGGGGAGAGGGGACAATCGCAAGAAAATCCATAGCTTCATTTCTCACCGCGTTAAGTAGAGTCTGTGACTCGGAAACTTTGCCGTCACCGGCCGAAGTCTCACGAGCCTGTTGATTTAATGAGCGGCAACGCGCTAGCCGCTCACGGTATTTCGATTAGATCAACAGTTCCTCACGACCATCGACGACACTGATTTGGCCTCACCACCCGGCACGGACGCACGGACATGAACGATTCCAGCGAGCCGGCGACATTAGAGCCGCCAACCCTGCGTCCGGAGATCCGGCAGATCATCGCTCAGGGTGCAGCTCCTCAGCTGGAGCGTTGCGGTTCGTCCAGGCCTGTGGCTGTGCTCACGGCGGCCAGCATGTTGCTGCTGTGGCTGTCATTTACACCGATCGACTGGTCGTTTCTTGCCTGGGTTTCGCTGGTGCCGCTCAGCCAGCTGCTGCGACTGAAATCACTGTCGCTGCGGAGTTACGCTGCCGTCTACTGCGTCGCGTTCGTTTGGGCTGTGGCGACACTTCAATGGATGCGTCTCGGACACCCGACGATGTATCTCGCGCTCGTGACTCTGGCATTTTACGTGGCCATGTACGTCCCGGCATTCGTATGGCTGGGTCGCCGCTGCGTCTTCGCGGGGACTCCGATCTGGCTGACGATTCCCGTGGTCTGGACCGCTCTTGAATACATTCGTTCATGGCTGTTCACTGGATTTGCATGGTACTTCCTTGGGCATACGCAGTATCGCTGGCCGATGCTGATTCAGATCTGCGACGTAACCGGCGTCTGTGGCGTCACATTCATCGTCGCCCTTGTTTCCGGTGCCATCGCGGTCAACGTCCCGGTGTCCTGGCTGCGTCGTCTGAATCTGGAGATTGAGCCCGACCCAGCGCTTGCAAAAGTGCATAGCATCTTGTGGACCCCGGTCGTGTGTGCTTTGGTCGGCGTGGCAGCATGTCTAACCTATGGAGCAATTCGTCGAATACCGCCCGAGCAATTCCCGCCAGGCCCTGTTTTCGCTTTGATTCAGGGAAACTTTACGCCGGAAGTCAAACACGATCCGAGGGAACATATCACGCGATATCGCGTTCACGATTCGCTTACCCGTGAAGCGGTGCGATTACAACCCGACTTTATTGTCTGGCCGGAGACGATGTTTCCAAGTGCCGATCGATCTGTCGCGGACGGAGTTTCCGACAAAGAGCTGCTCGCCAATATGCCCCGCGAAGTCCTGCAGCATTACGGTAACGAAACGGAAGTTCTGGTCGATGAATGGCGCAGCGGTGAAGTCAGGCAACGACTGGAAATGCATGCTCAGGCATCCGGCGCGGCGCTAATCATCGGCATGGAGGCGATCATCGCTGAGAAAGATCGGCTGAAGGCCTATAACGGAGCTGCTTTTGTGCGGCCGGATATCGGGTATATTGGACGGTACGACAAAATTCATCGCGTGGTGTTTGGCGAATACATTCCGTTAAACGGAATCTTTCCGTGGCTGCATAACCTGACTCCGTTTGGGGCGAATTACGGAATTGAAGCGGGCGACGCTGTGCGGATGTTCGAATACGGCGGTCATCGCATCGCGCCTTTGATCTGTTTCGAAGACACCGTGCCGCAAGTGGTGCGACAGATCGCATCTCAGCGGGACTCCGCCGGGAATCCATGCGACGTGCTGGTCAATTTGACGAACGACGCATGGTTCCATGGTTCCAGTCAACTCGACCAACATCTGATCACTGCGGCTTTTCGTTGTGTGGAATTACGAATGCCGATGGTCCGCTGCGTCAACGGAGGTATCTCTGCATTTATTGATGGGAATGGTCAGATCCGCGAACCGGCTGATATCTTCGTGATGTCCGAGCCCTTCGACGGGCTGCAGCTCAATCTGAAGCCTGTGAAGGGAATGCGAGATCCGGAAACGGGAGCCTGGCGGCGACAGTTTTCCGGAATTATCTTTGGCCAGGCTCCTCTGGATCCAAGGGATTCGTGGTACGTCCGATTCGGCGACTGGTTCTCTCAACTGTGTCTCGCAGCGACGATCGTGCTCATCGGAATTTCCTGGGTTCGATCGAAGTCAGCCGCCAACGCCTGAATCATTTGGTCTTGCGCCACGCCATCATCAGCAGCCAAATCACAACACCCGATCCCAGTGTCAGAGCCGAACGCACCAGATCGCGCCAGTCGTGCCGGAGCATCATCGCGATCAGAATGGCGGTGCTTGCCACATAGAACACCGCCGCAATCCGAGTCAAAACGGAGGGCCGCGACGGTGTCTCTCGTGCGCCGTCTGAATGAACAAGCGCCGGAAGAAACAATGTGGAAATTGTGATCGCGGAAGACATGGATAATGTGGATCCCAGATATCCCAACAGATCCCGGATGTTACTCACCAGCACCATCCCGGCCGCCAGACCAGCCTGCAGCAAGACCGCGCGGCTGACCGAGTGGTCGCCTGCGCGAAATGCGGAGAAGAAAAAGCCATCATCCGCCATTCGCGAAATAACGCGCGGACCGATCATGATCATTCCGGCAACGGACGACAGCGTCCCCAACCCAATCGCGACGCGAATCATGATTCCCAAGGATGCTCCGCCAAGCGCCTTTGCCGCGATCGCCGCCACATCCGCTTTGCCACTGATTTCAACGGCCGGAGCAGCCGTCAGGAAAACCGCGTTGAGCAACAGATACAGCACCGTCACTAGGAATGTTCCGACGATCAATGAGCGAGGAACCGTACGCTCCGGGTTGACCACTTCCGACGCCACGTAAATGGCGGAGTTGAATCCGGCATAGCTGAGCGAAATGAACATGACGGACGTCGATATGGTCAACAGCGTCGGCCACGCCAGCAACGGAGGCAGATTTTCTGTGGCAGGTTCCCAGTGCCAGGCATGTGTTGAGATCTTAAGTCCCGCAACTGCCAGGAATCCAAACAATGCGCACAACTTGATTCCTACGATCAGATTCTGCACCGAGGCGAACAGACGCACCCAAAATGCGTGCCCCAATCCAAAGACGATGATCACCGCGATGGCCACACATCTTGCCGGTAACCACGCGGGACGAATTTGCTCCGGCACGATGTACTCTTCAAACGTCAGCGCGACGATCGCAATCGAGCCACTGAATCCAACCGTCAGCGAAATCCAGCCTGCCAGAAATCCAGCGAACGGATGCACTTGCCGTGAGAGATAAAGATACTCACCGCCGGACTGCGGCAACCGTCGAGCCAACTCGCCATAAGCGACGGCTCCACACATCGCAATCATGCCGCCGATCACCCATGCCAGCAAGACGCGGGCCGGCGATTGCAAACCGGCGATTGAATACCCGGATGTGGTGAAGACACCCGAACCAATCATGCCCGCGATTACGACGCACGTCATCGTGGTCAGACCAAATCGCGCGGTATTCGATGAAGTCATAATTTGTCAATTCCGGGTCAGCTGCTTGCCCCGCGATAATAATTCAAACTCCACTGAAACACCCCCCGCGACACCAGCAGTGCGACAACTGCAGCCGCTGCGGCGACCCCGGCAAAGACGTGATTATTCAATGTTCCCACGATGATTTGCGCCGGAACCGTCACGACCAGCAGGATAGGGATAATCCAGGTGAATCCAAATTGCAGAGCCTCGCCCGATTCAAAGCGGCTGTCATCGGTCCCATCGTAGATACTTCGCGGGTACTGAGCGAAAATCGTGATATAGAACCAGAAGTCATACAATCCCTGATTTCGTCCGAACCAGATACTGGTGCAGGCTGTTGTGATCATCATGGAATAGAAAAAAGCGACCGCGACCGCGATGTAAAAGAGATACATCACAACCTGGCCTGGTGTGACGGGCGATCCGATATTGAACAGCGCCCACATCAACAGCGCTGTCGCCAGCATGATCTGGCTGATCATTGCCAGACTCACCCGCTGCATCGACACAAGGAACTGCGGATCGACAGGCTTGGTCAGCGCAAAATCCAGCTTACCGGTGCGAATGTTGTCACAGAAGGCCGCACAGTTCGGCATAAAAAACGCCTCCACGATAGCGTTGATCAGCATGCCGGTCGCCATGAAGGCGAAATACTGATGCTTCGACCATTCCTGAATATGATCCACTTCCTTGTAGATCACGCCAAACAGAGCCACCCGCGCAAAGAACCAGAAGAGTCGCGTGACCACCTGAATCATGAAGTTGGCGGGAAACATCATCTCACGAATGAGCGAATTTCTGACAAACATCCAGAAGACACGAGCGTAGAACATCAATCACAGCCAAAGAGCGTTGTTTCTTTTGACCTCGCCGCCTGAGCTGCGACAGAGTCGGCACATTCCGTAAAGAACCAATGCTATTCGCTCTTCATTGAAATATCCACCATCAGATCCGCTGCGACGGCTTCCAGTTGGAGCCGCAGCAACTGCAGCGTCAGTCCGTCGAGCAACCGCAGCTGAGCATCGACATTGAAGAGGCGACCGCCGGACATGGCAGCGTCGAAACAATGTGTCGTGAATTCTTCCACCGCTTCGAAGGTGACAGCCTGCAGCGGATGGCGAATCTCGACGTCGATCTCATCGACTTCTACGACAAACAAATTCAGCAACTCGATCGCTGCCAGACGCAGCTCACGCCGCGAAACGGACGGCGACTGACTTCACCTTAGAAATCAAGCAACCGCTCTCTGAACCACTCAGCCTCGCCACCCGTAAACAGGAAAGCCGAAGCAGTACCTTCGCGGGGAAAAATACTCCCTCGAAAAATATCCGCAGGTTTTACCGCGCTACCGGTACGTACTGCTTGTCCCTAAAGGACGTACAGATATTCGGCGTTTCGGGTCGATTACTTGGACGTTGGTGTTTTCTGTTCGGCGGCTGCTTCCAGAGTATCGCGGACATACTGCCCGTGGAGAATCGTGCCCAGGCCGAGCGGATGGTGAATCGTGCGTTCCTCATACTCGCTGGTCACGCGCTCATCGTGACGGAACTGCGCGAGTACGATGCCCACCAACAAAGGTTGACCTTCCGCGCCGGCCACAAAGACCGGCCCGCCACTATCTCCGGCAAACGTCGTGAAATCGGCCAAAAAGGTCGGGTGAGTCTGCACGGGAAGCAATAATGGACTCGCGAAGATACCCTGCCGCGCCACCGGGAACCCGGCCCCGTTGGCCTCAAAACGCTGTGGATAGGTGAGGACAAACAGCGGACTGCAAATGTGAACCTCGGCAGCCTTTAGCCGGGCTTCGTCGGCAATCACGGAAGTCGGCAGCGCCGCAACGGCCACGGGCGGCGGATCGGGAAGCCGAAGCACCGCGACGTCCTGCTTGTCGTGGCGCACCCAGAGCGATTTACCGTCGCGCCGAATCGGGATGGTATGATCGTGGCGCTCGAACGATCCGTCATTCTTCGGCCGGCGCAGCACGACGATGGCGGTATCACCCTTGGTGTGTTCGAGGGCATGAGCCGCCGTGACAAGATAGAGCGATGTGTCCGGGGCTTCGCGACGCACGAAGAAGCACGTCGCGGTGGAATCCCGGTGAAACAACTTGAAGGTGGCCTCCAGCACCCCAGTAGCAAAGTCCGCAGCAACCGTCGTCTGAGCGACGAAGACGGTAATGAGAATCACGAGGAGAGTTCGGTTCATAAGTGATACCTACGAAACAGCTAACGAATTGCGATCTGTGCGGCAGGCGATTAGACGGACGGACAGATCGTGCGTTGAACTTTTACGCTTCGTGGGGCCGCGTGTGTGGGTTGCTCAGTGCGGAATCAATGCGGTTCGCGAAGCGATGTTGGTCGCATGATATACCCTGAGTGGCGGTGTGTCACGAGGACGGGGGCGGTCGGCGTTAAGTTTTCAGTGTTCAGTTTTCAGTGTTCAGTTTTCAGTGTTCAGTTGCCAGTGTTCAGTTGCCAGTGTTCAGTTGCCAGTGTTCAGTTGCCAGTGTTCAGTTGCCAGTGTTCAGTTGCCAGTGTTCAGTTGCCAGTGTTCAGTTGCCAGTGTTCAGT
>Ga0154020_10008524_pt1 | contig 11881 bp, 8 predicted proteins | sample Klosneuvirus_201_FD_109709 | JGI IMG/M metagenome (GOLD analysis project Ga0154020, IMG submission 109709) | Active sludge microbial communities from wastewater, Klosterneuburg, Austria - Klosneuvirus_20160825_MG | ecosystem: Engineered > WWTP > Aerobic digester > Activated sludge | place... | reverse complement strand
GTCTCATTCTGGTAACGTGTATGAGACGCATGACGCACGGGCTTCTTCAGCGCTATTGGAACCTGGAAAGCCGTGAGGCGGTGAATGCGCATGAGAACGAGTTTCAGGACATTGAAAAAAACGGTCTGGCATGACTCATGTCATCAGCCGCCACGCGCTAGCGTCCGGTTTTGGGAGTACACTCGGAACCATTTGGCGTTCCGTCGCGATCTGGGCAGTCTGTCGAGCTGATTACAGAAACGCCAGTGGTTTTGATTCCGTCTGGTCAGTTTCATGCGTCGCGTTCAATGTCTCCGGATGGCAATACGGGCACTCGATCGTATAAACGATGCGACTACAGTTCGAGCATTCCCTGGGCCCCGGTGTGAGGATCGCTTCTCGTCGCGACTGATGCCAGGCCAGACGCAGCAACCCGACAGTTACCAGGATCGACAAGATCCAGTCCCACGGCGATATCAAATATCGCAGGAATGCCAGACTCAGCGCGGCAGCGCTGGTGAAGCACAGCAGATACGGCCAAAAGGCCTGCAGTCGGCTGGCTGGTTTCAGACTTCCGACTTCTGCCTGCCACAACCGGTCCAGCGATTCGCGGCGCAAATCCGTTGCTGCCGCCAGTCGATCACTCTTGACGGCCCGGAGCAGACGTTCGACATTGTCCAGCACCCGATAGACATCGTGTTCGGTGAAACTTTCCTGGTGTGCCCAGCGGTTACGAAAATCCCGAAGTTCGCTGACCAGACTGCGTTCCACGAAGGACAAGTCATGCCGAAACACATCATTCCAGTGATCCCACATGAACACGAGCAAAAACTGCACGTCACCGGACTCGATGGAATTTCGAGTTCGTTCGTCACGATGATCGACTGTCGCCTGCCGGAAAATATATGGACGCAATCCTGCGGCAAGCAAATCCAGTCCTCTGGAAACGGTGTCACGCATGGTACAATAGCCGAAACAAGGGAAACTGAGGGCTCGTACTACATCTTTGCAGGGATGGTGGAAGAAACCATCGTAATTGGAAGTAGTACCAGGGGTTTCAGACAACCGTTGTTGATTTTGTGGTTAATAACGATTGTGACGATCGGCTGATTCGGTCACCACCGGAGGTGTGATTCGCTGAGACCGTTCGACCTGACAAGACAAGATCAAAAGGTAATTCAGATGACGCAAAAGACCGTGTTGAGTGTAGGACAATGTCGGCCGGATACTGCGACAATTTCTCAGTATTTGACGACTGAATTTGGTGCCAAAGTTATGACAGCGGATTTGCTGGCGGATACGCTGCAAGTTCTGGAAAGTCAGAGCGTGGATCTGGTGCTGATCAACCGCAAGCTGGACGCGGACGACAGCGACGGTATGGAAATTCTGAAGCAGATCCGAGCCAATCAGGCGATGGTAAGCATTCCGGTGATGCTCGTGTCGAATTTCCCCGAATGGCAGGAAAAAGCAGTCCTGCTGGGCGCGACGTATGGGTTCGGCAAAGCGGAACTCAAACGGCCGGAAACAAAGCAGCGTCTGAGTGCGATACTCGAGGCGTGAAGCGTTATACTGCACGCGGTGTGGAATGAAGTGCTTTTAACGGCAGTTGACCAGCTTGTCCCTTCTCCCCCTGGAAGGGGGAGAAGGTGGCCGCAGGCCGGATGAGGGGGTTGATTTGGGCAGGGCATCGCGAACCAGAATTCAGACGATGTTTCGCCCCCTCACCCTAGCCCTCTCCCCCCGTGGAACAGTTGTGAAATTGGAGAATCGAATGCGGGGAGGAGAGGGGACAATCGCAAGAAAATCCACAGCATCATTTCTCACCGCGTGAAGTTTAGAACCTGTCCGCAAATACGTTCGCGAATTGGGCGAGGCCTGATTCTGTTCTAACACCGTTGAAAATCCCGTCGGCGGAGCGGCGGGCGTACAGTACACCCGTCGCTCCGCCGACGGGAAAGCCCAGCGCCGCGAACTTGCCAGCATTTGGGATCGAGAAGTTGATTTTGGACAGGTTCTTGCCGTCCTGCTGTCGGCAGATCGTTTTCTGCCGCCTGCCTCAATTCACGATCATCCAGATCGCCTTCAGATAGTCCGTCTCCATGCATGTCGAGATGACGGGATGATCGGGTGCTGCGCCTGTCCTGGCGATGATCTGCAGCGTTCTGGACTGACTGATGATGCGACCGGGACCGTTGGGATCGAGGTCGTCCCCTTGAGATTTTGACGCGGAAACCAGGAGTTGCAGGAATTCCGATTCCGGCAGCAGGCCGGCACAGGTACAGCTCAACAGCAGACCGCCGGGTTTCACAAGTCGCATGGCAAGGCGGTTCATGGCGAAATGTTTCCGCGTGCCTTCTTCGATTTCCACGCGAGTTCGAATGAGCTTCGGCGGATCGAGAACAACGACATCGTATTGTTTGCCGTTACGCAACATCTCGCGCATGTAGCTGAACGCATCCGCCTGGACAAACTTCGCGCGGGCCTGATTGAGGTTGGCGTTCTCCTTAGCGAGCTTTAACGGCTCCTCATCGAGATCAACGCCGGTCACGTCTTCAGCTTTGCCAAGGACTTTGGCCTGCACAGAAAAACCGCCGGTGTAGCAGCAGAGATCGAGGATGCTTTTTCCCTCGCAGAACTCCGCCAGTTTCCGGCGATTTTCACGCTGATCACAGAAGAATCCGGTCTTGTGGCCGCCATCGAAGCGAATACGAAATCGTGTGCCGTATTCGGAAATGACGACCTGCGACGGGCATCCTTCTGACATGAGCGGCGGCGGATCGCAGCCTTCCTGAGATAGAAACTGCGGGCTGGTTCGAACGAGCCAGTGCCCAAGCCCCATCTGCGAGGCCAGCATCGGCATAAGCAGACTCGTCCGCTGATACATACCCAGTCCAAAAGTCTCAGCCGACAGCACATCGCCGAATCGATCAATCATTATCCCCGACAGTCCGTCCGATTCCGAATGCACCACGCGCCAGGCATCCGACTGCGCGTCCAGCTTCAACGTGTCACGACGCAGCGCAACCGCCGACCGGAGCTTCTCGGACCAGGCATCGTCTGTTGGCAGTTCCGGCGTATTCCAGAGCATCCGGACTGACATTTCGCTGCGAGGATTGAACACTCCGTATCCCAGCGGAGCCTGATGTCCTTCCATGTAGACGGCAACCAGATCTCCTGGTCGGGCATCTTCGATCCGCAAAAGCTGCTTGCGGTACAGCAGCGGGTGTCGCGTGCGATTCCTTGCGTAGACGAGGGGAATCGATTCAGAGGCTGCCGGCCCCAGTTGTGTCCGCTGTCGCACCATCAACGACGTCAATTCCTTCGACGCCGGCGCGGATGGGTATGCGGACGGTTCCGAATGATCCTCGTCGGCCCGCGACTTTTGTGGCGTGCCAGTGCGCTGTGGCCTGCGGCTATGCTGGCCTTCTGGAGGACGTGAAGAACGATCGTTGTAAGAACGGCGGGCCATGACGATTAGATATAAACCCGCTCGGTTTGTTCCGGCACGCAGAGAGGAACGCAGCCTGACTGTGCAATATGGTTGTCTCGCTTCACCTTTTCGAGGGCTCTTTCGTACATCGATTCTCCCGCTGGCGTTGGATACACGGTATTGACGCAGGCCATGCAGAGTGACGATTCCGGCAATCCAACACAGGCCGACAGCGCCTCAAGGGGCAGATACCGCAGGCTTGTCGCACCAATGGAATCCGCCATCGCCTGCTGCTCTTCTTCTGTAAGCACGGTGCCAGCCATGAACTGCGGTGCGAAAAGTTCTTTCACGGTCGACATATCGATGCCGTAGAAACAGGGAGCGATAATTGGAGGACATGCGATCCGAACGTGAATTTCTTTGGCCCGGCCACGCGTCTTGAGCAGAGCCAGCAACTCGCGCAGTGTCGTGGCGCGGACGATCGAATCATCCACGAGCAGCACGCGTTTGCCTTCCATGACCTCCGGCAACGGCGTGTACTTCATCCGAACTTTGTCGGCGCGGTTGTTTCCTTCGATAAATGTGCGCCCCATGTAGCGATTGCGAATCAATCCTTCCAGAGACGGAACACCCAGCTTAAACGCCATCGCGTCGGCTGCGGCCTTCGCGGTATCCGGAACTGGAACGACGATGACGTCATCATCGATTTCAATAGGTTCCCGGGCGGCCAGTTCTTCGCCGAGTCGTTTGCGAGACAGATAAACTCCGGCATCGTCGAACGTACTTCCAGCGTTGGCGAAGTAGATCCATTCGAAGAAGCAATGTGCCTTCTTCGGGCTTTCGGCATACTTCTTGACGATTACCGAATCGCCATCCACGATCACGACGTGTCCCGGCGGGACATTGTGGACGCTCTCTTCGGAAAATCCCAGGTGCGTCAACGCGACGCTTTCGCTGGCGGCAGCGAACAGTGACCCCTCGAGAGCATAGCAAAGCGGTCTCATGCCCAGCGGATCACGCGAAACAAACATCTGACCGCGTGCGTTAAGAAACACGATGTTCCAGGAACCGTCCAGGATCTTTGAGAGCTTGTTGAGCAATTCAACAGGCGTAATCGCAGCATTCAGTGACATCTCATGGGAGATCAGGTGGTGCAGGACTTCCGTGTCGGTTTCCCGCGTTAAGTGGAAATCCTTGTTTTGCAGGATGTCCCTGCACAGATCACGGTAATTGGCGAGTTGCCCGTTGAAAGCGAAACTGAACCATTTTGAACGAGCGATATGCTGACGTTCAAACGGCTGGGCATAGCTTGGATGATCGGTTCCGCATGTGGCGTAGCGAACATGGCCGATCGCGGCATGACCAGCGTGGTCTGCCATCAGTGCCTTGTAGCGTTCTTCATGATTCATCCGAAATACTTCAGCGACTCCGCCGACGTCTTTGTATGTCTGAATCAACTGCGGTCGGTTTGGCCTGTACGTGGTGAATCCCGCAGCCAATTGTCCGCGATTCTGCATATCCAGCAGCATGCCGGGAATCATGCGTGAAGTGCGCGCAATCGCATCGTCGAAGAGTTCCGGTTCTTCCGGCACGTCGGCAGATTGCCCGTCCTTTGGAGGGGGAGTCTTGTCGCGCTTCGGAATCAGCGGACTGACGATGCCGGTTTCGAGATGATAAACGGCAGCGACGCCGCATTCGTGTTGGAGTTCGTCCATAGCGACGAATTCAATGCCCGAAAAGAGGTGCCGCCGAAAATCGAGTGGAATAAAAACGTCGCGGCCCAGACGAACCACTCACGTCGGAGATCATACTCACAACGACGCCTCGGGCCAAATGACTCAGCGCCGTTGCTGTCAATCAATCTTAAAGATGCGTCTGCTCGCAGCGTTAAGATCGGACTATTCTCGCAACTTGCAATCTGTCGAGCATTCATCAAACTGCAATGCCATTCCAGCAAATCCGCCGCTTGCCTGCGAATTCCCGCGTAATTCGACCGAGTACGCGGACTCTCTCAGAAAGGAATACCCGCCATGAGGCTCTCCGTTCTATTTTCACATCTGCACTCCTTGCGGGGATGTTGCAGTCCTCCCAGGGGACCGCTCGATAAATAATTGTCGCATTTGTTCCGTAGGACAGGCTTCCAGCCTGTCTGTTTGCAGAAGACAGGCTGGAAGCCTGTCCTGCTTATTCATCGATTGATACTAAGCAGTGGCACTTTCCTGAAACAATCACCGCGCTTGCCGTTGAACGTTTTCCATCACATGTGCGAAGAATGCGTCTTGAATGTGCTTTGGTGCGGCGTGGCCCATCAGGGGCTCATTGATGATGGACTTTGTTCCCTGCAGCTGGTTGAAGGCCGCGTAGCAGCTGGAAGGTGGACAGGTGGAATCGATGAAACCGACGCTCATGATGGCTTCCGCCCTGCAGCGACTGGCAAAGTTGACGCAGTCAAAGTAGCGCGACGTCTGAAGAATGGTACTGTCGGGTTTTCCGTCGTCGCCGAGTGGGACGAGTTTTGGCCAGCCGTTGATCCGACCGGCAGCGAGTCCTGAATGATCGCAAATTGCAGGAACACCGACAGCAATCATCGTCACGCGGTTGTCGAGTCCGCCAGCTGCCAGGGCCTGTCCTCCGCCCTGACTGTGACCGATCACAACGACGGTTTTGCCATCCCACTCCGGCTGACTGGTCAGAAAATCGATGGCTCGCACCAGGCGGAGAAACATTCCTCGAAAATAGCAGGCCTCGCGATCTTCGCGACCGGCGGCGCGGTAGTCTTTCAATCTCCCTTCGCTGAGTGCCTTGTAGTACGCAGCGGGTTGTCCATTTGGGATTCCATGAGCGTTCATGTCCAGCGACAGCATTTGAGAACTCGCTCCTTTCGCGGCGTTTGCGAGACTGGAACTTCCCACGCCCGCACCATGCACCCACAAAATTGCTGGCAGACTCCGGGGTTCCGCATTCTTTGGTCGCCCGAAATACCCTGAGACTGGTGTTCCATCGACACACGCCACCTCCACATCGAAACACTCGATGCGTGTATCGCTGAATTCCACCGGTGTGAGTTTGGCTTCGGCCGGAACTTTGGCTAGCCTTGCTTTTTGCACAGTCCAGAAGTCATCGAAATCATCAGGAACCGGAAGGCTGGGCGAGATCAGCGTGGGCGAAAAGCCCGCACCGGCTGTCGCTTTAATCGCTTTGTTCTCCGGCGCCTGAAACGTCACCTCGCACCGCAGAAATCCGGGAATGGGCAGTTTAACTTCAACCTCGGCCTTCTCGCCCAGCTGCAATTCACCATGCGGATAGTCAGTGTTTGCGAGGGGACCAGTGAGGAAATCATCGACGACAAAAGACACTGTCCCGGCTGTCACCGGCTGATCACCTCTTGTTAGTGTCACGACAAATTTTGCAGATTCGCCTGCTTCGTAAATGGCCGTTTCCCGGTCTGTCACAACCTTCAGCCGATAACTGCCTTCATCGGACCGAGCCGTCGTCGCGATCAACAGCGGCAGGAGCAACAGGGTTTCGAAAAACATTCGGCGGAGCATGGTGGTTTCCATTTTGTGGTGAAAGGTGGGATGTGATTCTGCCGAAGCGAAAGGTCAGATCAATTCAGCAATCGGCTGACCGAATTCCACCAGTGGAACCGGGCGACCGGTGGGATTTGTCCAGTGTGATGCCGGATCAATCCCCAGATGATGGAATACGGTCGCTGCCAGGTCGCCGGGACCGAGCGGTCGTTCCTGAATCGCGCCGCCTTGTCGGTCTGTCGCACCGATCACCTGGCCGCCTTCGATACCGCCGCCAGCCATTAGGAATGACATGACACCCGGCCAGTGGCCTCGACCTGCCGTGCTTGTCATCACCGGGCTGCGTCCGAATTCGCCGATTACGATGACCAGCGTCGAATCGAGCAGGCCGCGTTCATCAAGATCGCCGATGAGTGCCGTAAGTCCCCGATCGAGCACTGGCAGCATGGGAGTCAGGCCTTTGACAATTCCTCCCCATTGAACTTCATCACCGTGGTGGTCCCAATGGCCCCAAGCATCGCTCATTGTGACAAACGTGACACCCGCCTCGACCAGTCGTCGCGCAAGCAGTGCTTTCTGTCCCAGGGAATCGCGACCGTAACGGTTGCGAACTTCGTCCGATTCTTCGTCGAGATTGAACGCCTTCTGCGCGGCTCCGCCCAGAACCAGGTCATAGGCTTCCTGAGTATACCGGTCTTGTTGCTGGAAGCCCGGTGACGTATCAAGTTGTCGGCGAAACTGATCCAGCTGAGTTCGCAGGTGCTCGCGATCCTGCAGGCGTGGAACTTCAACCCCGGTCGGCAGTGAAAACTTTCCGTTGATGTTGACGCCGTCAAGCGGTTCGTACTGCTGTCCGAGATCACCCGCTCCGTAGATGTCCGCCACCATACTGTTTGCCAGGGCGACAAACGGAGGCATGCCTGGCCGATTGGCACCACGAAACTTCGCTGCCACCGATCCCATCGACGGATATCCTCCGCCCTGACGTCCGATCTCAGTTCGCTGAGCCTTCGGATTCGCGGCTTGAAAAGTGATCGGTGTATGATTGCTGGCTCCGGCATCCATCGAACGAATGATGGCAAACTTGTCCATCATGGCGGCCTGCAGCGGCAGGTGCTCGCAGATCTGAATCCCCGGAACGCTGGTGGAAATTGGCCGAAACGGACCGCGAATTTCCGGCGGCATGTCAGGCTTCATATCCCACATGTCAACCTGACTTGGACCGCCCGAGAGCCAGATCTGAATCACCGACCGAGCCGGCCCGCGAGCGACCTGTTCCGCCGCATCAGCCCGTGCCTGAAGAACTGCGGGCAACGACAATCCGGCAACCCCCGCCAACCCGGCTTGCAGCATCCACCGCCTCCGTCCAATGCGCATCAGCGGAGCACTCGACGGACCGAATAATCGATCAATTGCAAGAGCTGGATTGGGCGATGTAAGCTGTTGCGGCGTATGAGACGCAATGATGTCGCGTGATTCGAATGTGTCCATGTGATGCCTCCAGCCACCTCGATTGGAATTTTCAGATGATCACGTGGTAACAGGAATTTCAGGCGACTTCAAGCCGAAACTCCCGAGTTGACGGAACCTCGGAATTGCCGCTTAGCGAGGATCTGTACGCGCGGCGGTTTTTTTGTCTGCCAGAATGTGTTCGCCGAATTGGATTCGTCCTGGCGTACCAAGTGTCAATGCGACACTTTTGCTACGAACCTGCACAGCCCCGGAAGTACACTGAAACGCTGCATCGTGGCCTGCGGTTGAGAGTCCTTTGTTGGGTGGTAAAATTTTTTCGTCTTCTCGGTGCAGCGTCGCCAGGAACAGATAGTCCGTGCCCGATGGCGTGTCCAGCTTTACGCCCTCGCCGTCGGCAAACCACGTCACCGTTGGCACTGGGTCCGTTTTTAGTCGCGGGACGATTAGCGTCGCCATGGCAGTGCGTCCGTGAAGGGTGGCGACGAGGGCCGTCTGCCTGATTTCCATCGGTCCTTCCTTCCCGTCGCGTTTGCCAAGTCCTTTCTGCGCGGTTGATTCCGTTTTGAGACTCAGACTGGCGGGATCGAAAACGAAAATGTCCAGGTCAACGTCATCCTCACCCACCACCGTTGCGCCGTGGTCGTGGATGGTGATCCCTGTCGTCGTCAGCCACAGTCTCCATGTCGCGTCGGTCTCCGCATCATGCGAATCGCGAATCAGAAAAGCTGTTGGGCCGAGGGGATCGGCATCCTTCAAAAATGCGATTTGCCGCTGCCAGACGCCCTTTCGACCGAGCACGTAGTCGAACGCCTTATTTGGTGCAAAGCTCTCGATCTGCATGATGCCGTCATTGGCAATTGCGGACGAGGTAAGCAGGCTGTGCCACTGGGCAGGATGTCGCCCGATATATCCGAAATCGTCCGCCAGCACACGTCCTTTTCCCCAGAGCACGATGCTGCCGGAATCGAAGTCGTAGTGGTCATGCTGCGATCCGGCGATGAGATGCAGATACGTCTCGCGATCCGACGCAAACGTGTTCCGCAACACGACACCCGTGTTGCGAAACCATTCGCTGCCGTATGCGGGTGCCACGGGAACAACTCCATTCGCCTTCAACTGTGTCTTGTAACCGGAAAATGTTCCAAAGCTTCCAAGCAGGCCGATATCAGGTGAACCGTGCTCTTCACACATCCATTGCATATTCGCGGCGAATGTCGGGGCGCGGTCTTTCCAAAGCCCGGCCACGATTCCAAACATGCCGGATGACTCACCCCAATAGGTATTTCCGACAGGTGGAAAATGGCGGAAGCCTCCAGTCCTTCGATCCGGAGGCGTGGAGATTTTCGCAAGCCATTCGATGACTTTGCGGATTCGGTCATCATGGACAGCGTCGTCGAAGCCGGCGTTTGACGCCATAAGAAATGCCCCAAGAATGTGATCAAAGGAGACCATGGCATAATGCGGCGCTTCCAGCCACCCGCCATCTTCGTCGGACCAGGCGTACAGCTCGCGTCGCAATTCTTTCAATCCGTTGGCCGCCCACTGCTTTGCCATAGGGTGCGACGGAATCAGTGAGGCGATCGCTGTTTGATAGAGTGCCACGGTCGTCGTCATGTTTGGATTCGCGGAAAATCCTCTGGCTGGCGACCAATAGTCTTCCCGGTTGACCGCGTAGCCCAGAAAAGCAATCCTCGCAAGCATGCGTCTTCGCATTTCCGGAGTGACGCTTTCGCATCCCAGCGCAACGTCGGTGAGATTGATCGTCGGCAGCAGCAACACCGCCTGCATGTGCGGCGCAACGCCCAGTGTCACTCGACTGTTTTGGTCGAGCAGATCGTCATCCACGACCTGCCCCAGCCATTCATTGCTTTTCCTGACGATTGCGTTGCCCAGGCCCGAATCCTCGGAGGCAAACCATGCCTGCAATGGGCTTTCGATGTTGTACTTGTCGATCGACTGCGAGGTCCAGCGTTTGACCTCAGCGGGATCGCGTTTCAGCCGTCTCCGCCACTCGGGAAGATCCTGTTTTTGAATGAACAGACGTGGATAGTTTTCGTGATCCCCCGGCCAGTCAAGCACGTAATCTTTGACCTCATCGAGCGGAAAGTCGCCATACTTGATGAGATACCGTTGCGGCAGCGGGGCGACTTTTCGATTTTCCGCTTTCAGGGGAACGAGCGATTCTTCAGCGGGAGGCGTAGCCAGCATCCAGTTTCGCTCACCTCCACCGAGCGGAAATTTCAGCATGACGATTCCATTCTCAACCGTTGCGGCAAGTTCGGGAGCCGGTTGCGCCGCCTTTCCTTTCCAGTTCAAATCCTTCCACTGACTGGGACGCAGCGCTCCAACCATCAGCAGGTCGTTTGCTTTGCCCGGTGGAGGCGCATCGCCAGGATTGCAAACCGCAAACCAGTTTCCCTGCCGATCACTCATCCACCAGCGAAGCCAGGGTTCCAGCGTGAAGGCATGGCCAGCGGTGATGGTCCAAGTTTCGAATTTCCCGATGTCGCCCATGCCACGTCGATACAGCAACTGCGTTGGCTGAAATTTGCCGCTTCCCATTGGAATTTCAATTTCGCCGCCTGCGGGCGCGTCAAACTTCTCGTTGACCAAAACCACTGGTTCATCGCGCAGGACTCGGAATCGAAGCGACCATGTCCCGCGATCCACGAAGGTGACATGACAGGCCGCTTCTGCAAACACCGGCCCACTGGCAAGTAGTTCGACACGATAGTCCTTCACCTCGGCACCACCCGTGCGTTTCGCTCCAGCGATCCAGCTTCCGGAGCGAAGTCGGATTCCCCCAATAGGAGCTTCTCCGGTTTTTAACGTCTTCCGGAGTGCGACGCCGATGTGCAAATTGCCCAAACGCAACTGATCCGCTTCATCTTCGACAATGAGATCAGAAGAATTCGGTGCGGTCGCATTTCCGAGCCGATACGTTTGGGTTGCATCCGGTGTCAGCGTGGTCTGGAACGCGATTCGGGTTTGGCCCGAAACATCAACCAGCTGGCTCGGAATTGCTTCTCCGTTCGATCCGATCAGCTCGGCTCCCTTCCGGACAGAAGCAAGTTGCCCCGAATTCAGCGGAAATGTAACCAGTTCGTTTTTCCATGTGCGTCCCAGCTGCTCTCGGAGGACGAAGTCCTGGGCTGTCGCGGAGGTACGCACAATGCCGCACACGACAACGAAGACGGCCAGCATCAGTTGCATGTAATATCGCCAGCGGCTTTGAAACACCACTTCATTCTTAAAGCGACGTGGCGGAATGAAAGACACCTGCCGACCATTGACCGAAGCACTCATTTCCCGCTCTTCCCCGCGCGCTCCATTACCGCCGCCCAGACTTCCGGCGAAAGCTCTTCGGCTTCTTCGACCAACAGTCGAGGGATGTCTTCCAGAATCGGATAACGTAGCCTCACTTCGGGATTCGTGCAGACAAGCGAATCGCCGTCCGGCACAAGGTCGC
>Ga0154020_10008523_pt1 | contig 11882 bp, 9 predicted proteins | sample Klosneuvirus_201_FD_109709 | JGI IMG/M metagenome (GOLD analysis project Ga0154020, IMG submission 109709) | Active sludge microbial communities from wastewater, Klosterneuburg, Austria - Klosneuvirus_20160825_MG | ecosystem: Engineered > WWTP > Aerobic digester > Activated sludge | place... | reverse complement strand
GCGCGCGGCTCGGGGCTGCGCGGGCTGGCCGGCGCCGCGGGGCGCGGCTCGGGGCTGCGCGGGCTGGCCGGCGCCGCGGGGGCGGTGGCGCGCGGCTCGAGAGGGCGCAGACCGCCGGGTCCACGCAGCTCACCCGGGCGCAGCTCACCGGGGCGCAGCTCACCCGGGCGCAGCTCACCGGGACCGCTGCGACCAGCATCGGGGCTGCTGCGCGAGCCCAGCGGACGCGGCTCCGCGGGACGCGCAGCGGTGGCGCGGGGATCTTGGGCCCGCGACTCCACCGGGTGCGAGCCGGTCGAGCGCGTGCCGGGCGGGCGCGGCTCGGCGGGGTGCGGCACGGGCCCGCGCGCATCCGCGGCCAGCACACGCGCACCGGTGGCCGGCGTGCGCGGTGGTGCGGCCGGCAGCGCGGGCTCGGGACGCGCTGGCGGCAGCCGCTCACCCAGCGGCGGCCGCGGCGTCGGCGCCAGCGCGGGCAGGTCGGGATCCGGCGGCGGCGCCACCGAGCCCATGCGCCGGGTGCGCCGCTCGCGCCGCGCCGGCGTGTACTCGGCCTCGGACTCGTGGTGGGGCACCTGCTCGCCTGGCGAGGTGTGCTCGCCATCGACGTCGGCCACGCTGACCACCTCGGCCGTCATGGTCTGCAGGCTGCGCGGATTGGTGTCCTCGCTCCAGTTCTGCCGCGGCGGAAACAGATCCGCCGCCTCCAGCCGGTCGACCTTGTGGGTCTCCATCAGATCCAGGTCGTCGCGCCCACCCAGCGACGGCGGCGACGGCAGCGGCAGCGCGGGCGACGACAGCGACGGCGTCGGCAGCGCCGGCAACATCGGCGGCGACGGCAGCGGCAGCGCGGGTGACGACAGCGCCGGCAGCGGCGGCGGCGGCAGCGGCGTCGGCACCGCCATCGGCTGCGTCACCGACGGCGGCGGGCTGCTCGCCTGCTGCGCACTCAGCCGCAGCGGTGGCGGCGGCAGCGGCGTCGGCACCGCCATCGGCTGCGTCACCGACGGTGGCGGGCTGTGCAGCTGCGCTGGCGCCACGTTCGGCGGCGGCGCGCTCAGCGGCGGCGCGCTCAGCGGCGGCGCGCTCAGCGGCAGCGACGACGGCGGCAGCGACGACGGCCCGCTCAGCGGCGAGCGACGCGACTCCAGCGCGCCCCCCATCGGACGCAGCGGCGTGACCTCCTGCATGAAGGTCGGCGCGTCCTCCTCCTCCTGCCCGGGCGGCATGCGCTCGACGACGCCCTGCGGCGGCGCCTGCACCCGCTGCGGCCCGCTGGCCGCGCGCAGCTCGGTGGGCTGGTCGATCACGCTCTCCAGGCGCTGCGATGGCGGCGCCGGCAGCTGCGACCCCGAGAAGGTCGGCTCGCCCGACTGCACCGGTGGCGGCGGCCCGCGCAGGATCAGCGGCTCCGACGGCATGCGCCACAGGCTGCCCGCCGAGGTCGACAGATCGTCCTCGCCCAGCGGGAATGGCGCCGGCAGCGGCGTCGGCCCCGGCGTCGGGGTCAGCAGCGGCGGCGGCACCGTGGGACTCGCGAAGCCGCGCGACGTCTTGGGCAGCCAGGCCGGGCGCGGCGGCATCGCCGGCACCGCGCCCTGCATGGTCCCCGGCAGCAGCGGCAGCGGCAGGCCACTGCCCGCCGGCTCGGCGGCGGCCTCGCTCTCCAGGCGCGACAGCAGCACGCGGGTCTCGCCCTCGCCGGGATCGATCTCCAGGATGCCGCGGCACACCGCGACCGCCTGGGCGCGTCGCCCCTGCGCCTCGTAGGCGTGCGCGACCTCGCGATACAGCTTGATGGCGTCGATCTTCTGTCCGAGATCGCGGTACGCCCCCGCCAGCTTGACCTTGCTGACGAGGTTCCCCGGATCGTCCTTCGCCGCACGCTCCAGCTCTTTGACGAGCTTCTTGAGCTTGCGAGGGTTGTCCTCGGACATCGCGGAACGATCCTAAACTGGATCGCAGATCATTGCGATCATTGCTTATTCGCGCGAGGCGTTCGTGGTCGTTGCTGCCCGTCGAAACTGGTCGCTACTTGTCGCTACTTGTCCTGCGAGGTCAGCGTGATCGGGGCCGAGACCCGCATCGACTTGCTGGGCAGACCCACGAAGCGCCAACCCTTCATGTTGGTGGTGACGCAGTCGTTGAAGGACTTGCCGATCTTGGGCGACACCGTGGCGTTCGAGATCTCGCCCTTGGGCGACACCGTGAAGTCCAGGTTGGCCTTCAGGGTCTGGCTGACCAGCGAGTTGTCCTGCTTGAGCGCGCGGTCGTAGCAGGACTGGATGGCGCCGCGGTTGTCGCGGATGACCTTGATGGCGGCGGCATAGACCTGCTGCGCCTCGGCGCTGGTGATGTCGGCCGGCGTGACGTGGCCGCCGCTGCCGGTCTTGCGCGCCTCCAGGGTCAGCACGTCGCCGACCACCTTCACGGTGACCGTCGAGGTATCGACCGCGCCCTGCTGGTCGGCCAGCGTCTTCTGGCAGCTATCGACCAGCGTCTTCTGCTTGCTGAGGTCGATGGTGCACTCGTCCAGCTTGGAGGCCAGCTCCTGGATCCGTTTGCCGTCGTCGCCGCCCTTCTTCCCGCAGCCCACGCCCAGCACAATCGTCACCAGCAACGCCACCGCACGACCCGTTCGCTGCATACCTGTCATCGCTCGATCGCCTCTCTCGTGACGGTGGTCAGCCCTCGCTGGGGCCTCTTTTCTTATCATGGTTCTCATTCGACTGTACGAGTGGCGCGCTGCTTGGGTGACCTGGCCCCGGCGCCAGCGCTGGCGGGGTCGCCGCGGCACGGATGCCCCAGCTTACCAGGTGGCGGTCCAGCAGCCCGGTGGCACGTTCTGGCGTCATCGCGTGGTGCATCGCCGACTTGACGCTGCCGACCAGCGCGGCCATCGCCAGGTGCAGCTTGTCCTCGCGCCCCTTGGCCTCGCGATACAGCACGTTGGGGCCCTTCTGACACTGGCCGAAACAGCTCTGCCAGTCGAGGATCACGTGGTCTCCCAGCCCGCGCCGGTCGACATGGCGCTCGAGCTCGGCGTGGATCTTCGCCGAGTCGCGCAGGTCCCCGCAGGTGGGACCGCGACAGACCAGCACTCGGATCTTGCGGCCCCCGGACACGGACTCTTCATTTTCCCCGGGAAGCGCGCGAAAGCTACTACGAAGATGCCCTACCCCTTGCCGCCAGCTGCAGAATCCGCAGCCTTGGGCGCCTCGGCCTTGCCAGCGTCGCGCTGCTCCAGCACGCGGCGCACATACTCGCGCACCTTGTCCTGGGTGCGCTCGTCATCGGCGACGAAGCGCAGGAGCTCGATCTCGCGCGGGCCACCTAGCAGCGCCAGCGACTCGACCGCGCGCGCCAGGGCGCCCGGATCGACCGCGAACATGGGGTCGGAGCGGTAGGTCAGGATGAACTGTGCCAGCGGCGCCGCCGCCTCGGGCACGCCCAGCTTGCCCAGCGCGCCGGCGATCTCGGCCAGCGTCTCCAGCGGCGTGGCCGGGTCCTCGAGGTGCGCCACCAGCGCCGGCACCGCCGAGGCGCCTGCGCCAGCCGCGCCCGACTCGCCCAGCGCACGCGCGATGACATCGACACCGAAGGCCTTGGCCCCGGTCACGTAGTCAGTGTGGACCTCGAGCTGCTTGAGCAGCGCGGGCACCGCGCCGGCGTCCTTGCGCGCCACCAGGGCGTCGCCGGCCTTCTTGTAGACCTCGGGCTTGATGCCCTCGCGCACCACGATGTGCAGCAGCTCCTCGGCGACCTCGGGCCCGTCCAGCGTGGCCAGCGCCTCGACCGCGAACAGCTTGATGTCGTCGTAGCGCCGATCCGGATCCCACACGATCTTGGCCAGCTCCGAGGCCAGCCCCTTGACGGGGTCGCCCTCGGGGGCGCTCCAGGCGCCGATGTCGAAGGTGCCGCCGCTGATGCGGGCGTCGACCTTGCCCAGCACGCTGACGCCGCCGGTCTTGCCGTCGAGGCCGCGCAGCTCGCCCTCGGACGAGACGTAGGCCAGCGCGGTGCCGGTCGACTCGGCGCCGACGACGTCGACGCGCGGGTGGGTGTGGGCCCAGCTCAGTTTGCCGCTGGCGGCGTCGAGCGCGAAGAAGAAGCGGTAGAACTGCACCACCGCGATCCCGCCCGCGAAGCTGACGCCGTCGTCGCCGACGGCGCCCTGCCAGATCAGACGGTTGCGATCCAGCGCGGTGTAGTCGGCGCTGACCGTGGAGTAGGCGTTGGGCTGGTAGCTGGTGTCCTTGAAGTCCTTGGGCAACACGACCTGGGTGTTGGTGGCGCCCTTGGCGGTGCCGGTGCACGACTTCTCGTTGAACATGAAGACGCGGCTCGAGCCGTAGAAGACGCCCTGCTCGGTGGCGCGCACGAAGGTGATGGCCTCGTCCTTCTGCCGGATGCGGGCCTCCTCCTTGCCGCTGCGCGCGTCGAGCACGGTCAGGTACTGCGACAGGTAGGGCACGAAGACCTCGCCCGAGCGCGCGGCGGGAGCCCCGACCTTGCCCTTGGCGGCGTTCGACCACCACTCGCTGCCCGACGACGCCGACAGCCCGACCAGGACGGAGTTGCCGCCCGAGGTCTCGGCCGCATAGAACACGCCGTCACGATCGGCGGCGATGCCGAGCAGCTTGCCCTTGAGGCCGGCGCTCCACAGCTTCTTGCCGCTGGCGACGTCGCGCGCGACCAGGGCGGTGCCCTCACGCGCGAAGACCTGGCCCTTGCCGACCACCACGCGCGAGCTGACGTCGGCCTCGACGTCCCAGACCTTCTGCTTGCTGGCGAGATCGAAGGCGATCAGGCGGCGCTTGGGCTGCGGCGTCGACACCAGGAAGCCCATCGGCTTGCCGGTGCTGTTGGCCACCGCCAGCGGTCGCGCCGGCCCCTGCCGGTGCACGCAGGCGCGCACCATGGCGACGTCGTTGTCGCTGCGATCACCGGAGAACGCGCCCGAGCCACCACAGCTGGCCAGCAGCGCCACGCCGCCCATGGCGGCCAGGGTCTTCATCATCGAGTTGGTCTTCACTGGCGCTCTCCCAGGATCTTCTCGGCCTCGACACGCGAGGGGGGCTTCACCTTGCCGACCGGCTGGGCGATGTACTCGGCCAGCGCGGCCAGCGCCATCTCGCCGGGGATCTTGCCCAGCGCACGCACGACCTCGAGCTTGACCTCGTCCTTGAGGTCGTCGCGCATGAGCAGGCCGCCCAGCGCGTTCGAGAGCAGGTCGTCGCGCACGTCGCCGATGAGATCGCCCAGCTTGGCGGCCAGATCCGGCGTGGCCAGCTTGCCCAGAGCGCTGGCGGCGGAGTCGTCGCCGCGCTTGAGCAGCGCCATCAGGGTCTCGGCGGCGCCCAGCTCCTTGCGCTGCGCCAGCGCGTTGGCGGCCACCGCGCGCACGCTGCCGGCGCCGTCGTGCAGCGCCCGCATCAGCAGCGGCACCGCGGCCTTGTCGGGCGTCGCCGCGATGGCGTACAGCGCCTTGACGCGCAGCTCGTCGTTGCGGTTGCGCGCATAGTGCGCCAGCGCCTCCAGGGCGGCGGCGCTCTTGTGGAACGACAGCGCGTCGAGGATGGCCATCGACAGCTTGGGCGAGGTCCCCAGCGCCAGCTGATCGAGCAGGATGCTCACCACTGCCGCCGACGACGCGGTGCCCGAGGCCTTGCCCAGCGCATCCGCCGCGGCGGTCGCCTTGTCGAGCTCACGCGAGGCCAGGTCGGCGCGGAACAGCTCCAGCTGCGCCGCCGTCAGCGCGACGCCCAGCTTGGGCTTGGCCGGCGCTGCCGCTGCCGCGGGCGCCTTGGCCTTGCCCTTGGCACCCACTCCTCCTCCCACCTTGCCAGCCCCCTGCGCCATCGCCTGTGCGAAGGGCATCGCGAGCGCCAGCCCGAACACCAGCACACTCCCTGATTTCTTCATGATCTGGCCGTTCCTCCGCGCCGACACGTAGCGCGAACCCGGCCGCTGGTCAAGGTCGCAGCGAGGCTCGGCTAGTTGCCTTCGCCCTCTTCGAACACGACGTTGCCGGTGACCTTGGGGACCTTGCCGCCGGCGGTGAAGGTCGCCTCGGCGATGGGGCCCGACTTGGACGACATCTTCAGGAGGTACTTGCGGTTGGGACGGATGTCCTGGTCAGGGTGCTTGAGGCTGACGGTCGAGATGTAGCTCTGCTGGCCGCGGCCGCGCAGGTACTGCTCGAAGGTCGAGATCAGGCGCAGCGTGCCGTCGGTGATGTCGTAGACCTTGATGGTGATCTGCGAGTCGTCGAGCGCGCGCCCGAAGAAGGCCATGATGTTGAAGTTGTAGGCCCACTCCTTGGTGGCCTCGGGGTCGAGCGGCGCGATGTTCTTCTGCGAGGTCTTCTTGGCGGCGGAGCGCAGCGCGTTCTCGCTCGAGGCCTTGGTCGGGAACGACTTGGCGCTGACGAACAGCGCGCCGCGGCCACTCTTCTTGGCGCTGGCGGCGGTCTCGACCAGGGCGACGGTGGCCAGGGCCACGGACAGGCACAGCGCGAGCGAGCGGGTCGTCTTGGACATGAACATGATCCCCTGTGAAAAGTCGTCAGTCCGGAGCGTGAGGCGATGGACGACCTAGCCTAGCAAGTGATTCATCCCTTGCCCAGTGCCTCGACCACCCGGGCCAGGTCGGCCTCGGGGGTGCCGCGCTCGCGGGCCAGGACGATGGTGCGATGGGCCAGCACCCGGTAGGTGTTGGCGATGTCGGGATCGGTCAGCGCGGCCAGGTTGCGCGCCACCACGGCGGCATCGCCGCGCATGATGGGGCCGGTCAGCGCCTTGGGCAGGCCGACCGCGCTCAGGTTGTCGAGCGTGCCCATGGCCAGCGGCAGCAGCGCAGCCAGCGCGCTCTCGCGGGGCAGGCCCAGGCCGCCGAGCACCGCGCTGGCGTCGGCCAGCAGCGCCACCAGGGCGTTGGAGGCCAGCACCGCGGCGGCGTGGTAGGCCGGCAGGTCGTCGGCGGTCAGGCGCAGCGGGCGCGAGCCGATGGCGAAGGCCAGCTGGGTCGCGACGTCGACCGCGGCGGGGTCGCCCTCGACCGCGAAGGTGGTCTCGGGCAGCTTGATGGCGGCGCGGCGCGCGTCGGTGAAGGCGCGCAGCGGGTGCAGCGTGCCCAGGCCGCGCAGCCGCCCGGCCAGCGGCGCCAGCGCCTGCGCCGACGGCGTGCCGCCCGAGCAGTGCAGCGCCACCGCGCGCGGAGACAGATGTGGCGAGGCCGCGAGCAGGCCCGCGACCTCGGAGATGGCCTCGTCACGCACCGCGATGATCAGGGCGTCGGCCTCGCTCATGAGATCGGGCAGCGGCCCCGAGTAGCCGGCCACACCCGACAGCGCGGCCGCGGTGCGCACGGCGTCGGGGCGGCGCGCCCACAGCCCCAGCACGGGGACGCCGGCGTGGCGCAGCGCGCTGGCCAGGGCGCTGGCCACGGTGCCGGCGCCGAACAGGAAGACGTTGGGGGTGGGCGTGGTCACGGGGCTCCTCGGCTCGGCGGCGCCATCGGCGCAGCGCTACTGGATCTATACAGCTGATGGGCACGGATGTAGCCCCCGACCGAGCGCGGGATGAGCTGCGCCACGTCGTCACCGCGCCCCAGCCGGGCGCGAATCTCGGTCGAGCTGATCTCGGGCAGTTCGAGCTCGGCGCCGGGCACCGCGGGGTGGCCACTGCGCCCGATCACGATGGGTGGGGCGCGCCGCGTGACCTCGTCCCAGCGGTACCACTTGTGCGCCTCGCCCAGGATGTCGGCGCCGACCACCAGGCGGAAGGCCTCGCCCGGCATGGCCTGCTCCAGGCGCTCCAGGGTCAGCAGGGTGCGCGACTCGCCGCCCAGCTCCTGCTCGACGCGCGAGACCTCGACGCGACCGGGCGCGAACGCCGCGGCGGCCAGGCGACACATCTCGAGGCGATGCTCGAAGTCCACCAGCTGCTTGTCGAAGGCGTGGCGATACACCGGCACCATCAGGATGCGATCGACGGCGTGGGTCTCCAGCACGTACAGGCACACCATCTGGTGCGCCGCGTGCGGCGGGTTGAAGCTGCCGCCGAACAGCGCGGTGGTCACGGCGCCGCCTCGGGATACAGCAGATGGGGCGCGCGGGCGGCGCGGAACGCCGCCTCGGCCGCGGGCAGCGGGGCGCACAGCGCGGTGAACGGGGCCCCGGCGTCGAGCCCCTCGCGCAGCGCGCTGCTGCCGGCCAGGAGGTCGATGGCCTTGCGATCGCGGACGAACTCGTAGGCCTCGGTGTGCCACTGGAACTCGCCGCGGCCGCGCTCGCGGCTCAGGCTGGCGGCGGCCCACAGCGCCGCGATCCCGGTGCGCACCGGGCGGAAGCTGGCGGCGTCGTGCACGTGCAGCTGGACCCCGCCGCACAGCTCGCCGACGTGCTTGTTCCAGGTCGGCCGGAACGCGCACGGCCGGAAGCGCACGCCGGGCAGGCCGAGCTCACCGAGCCGGGCCGCCAGCAGGTCGGGCTCCAGCCAGGGCGCGCCGTAGAGCTCGAACGGCAGCGTGGTGCCGCGCGCCTCCGACAGCGTGGTGCCCTCGAGCAGGCACATGCCCGGGTACACCAGCGCGGTGGTCGGCGACGGCATGTTGGGCGACGGGATCACCCACGGCAGCCCGGTGGCGGCCCAGTGCTGGCCGCGCTGCCAGCCGCGCATCGCGAGCACGGTCAGCCTGCAGCCGAGGCCGAGCTCGGCGTTGCACAGCTTTGCGAGCTCGCCCGCGGTCAGCCCGTGCCGCGTCGCCACCGAGTGCAGGCCCACGAACGACTCGAAGCCGGGGTCGATCCCCGCGCCCTCGACGTCGGCGGCCAGCCCTCCGATGGGGTTCGGTCGATCCAGCACGATGACCTCGAGCCCCGCGCGCGCCGCCGCCTTCATGGCCAGCAGCAGCGTCCACACATAGGTGTAGTAGCGCGCCCCGACATCCTGGATGTCGAACACCAGCGCGTCGAGGTCGGCCAGCATCGCCGGGGTCGGCGTCAGCGACGCCTCGGTGTCGCCATACAGGCTGTACACCGGCAGCCCGGTGCGGGCGTCGCGCGCGTCGGCGACCCCGGCCATGTACTGCACGTCGCCGCGCACACCGTGCTCGGGCCCCAGCAGTGCGCGCACGTCGAGGCCGGCCCCGACCAGCAGATCCGCGCTGTGCGCGAACTGGCTGTCGACCGAGGTCGGGTTGACGATCAGGCCGAGGCGACGCCCGGCGAGGCACGCGCGCTCGTCAGCCAGCGCGCGCGTGAGGCCAATCTCGACCATGCAGCTGGTGTATCAGAAAATCGGGACGGGCTTGAGCGTGACCTGTCCACCAGCGGCGACCACGCGGAAGCGCACCTGGCGACAGCTGTACTTCTTGATCAGCGACAGCTCGTTGACGCGCAGCTTGGCCACGAAGGCCTCGAAGCTGACGCCGCCGGTGTCGCCGCTGGCCTGCTTGGCCTTGCTGAACTCCTCGAACAGGCGGGCGTAGTAGGTCGGCTCCGACTCCTGCGCCAGCGCCAGCGTCTCGGGATCGGTGGTGGCCTGCTGGGTGGTGGCCTCCATCTCGCCGAGCAGCACCGAGGGGCGCATCTCTCCCCCGCCCTCCTCGTCCTCCTCGCCCGGCTCCGGCCGCCCGGTCAGGCGCGACATCATCACGTTCAGCGCGTTGGCCAGGCCGTCGAAGTCGGCGCCCACCGGCTTGAAGACGTAGTCGATGTTGCCATTGATGATCTCGGTGACGCCGAGCTCGATCTCCTCCGACTGGCCGAGCACCGAGCGCGCGGTCAGGAAGATGGCCAGCAGCGCGATCACCAGGGTGCCCAGGCCGAGCAGCGCGATGGCCAGGCGGACCTTGCCGTACGGCTTGATGGCGGCGTCCTGCGACACCATGATGACGGCGCCGACGGACTTCTCGTCGGGGTTGCGGATGGCGACCGTGGTGGCGTAGTAGGTCTCGCCGCCCAGCGTGAGCGACACCACCTGATCGGCGCGCCCCGAGGCCTGCGCCTTGGCCATCAGGTTGCTGGCCTTCAGCTTGTCGGTCAGCTTGTCGTGGGTCGCCTTGTCGACGCTGTGCAGCGACGACACCCGGACCAGATCCTCGACGTAGTAGGCCACCTGGGCGTCCAGCTCCGAGGCCTCGGCGATGGCGCCCTTGTTGTCGATGACATAGCCGACCAGCAGCGCACCGACCGGCTTCTCACCCTGGAACAGCGGCGCCACGCCGACCTTCATGTAGTCCTGGTTGCGGTAGCGCCAGATCCCCGACCCGGCCGTCTTGGCCGAGCCCAGCACCTCGGCCACCAGCTTGTGGCCCTTGGCCCACTCGTCCGTGGTCGGCTGACGCTCGCCCTGGCGCAGCGCGATCTCGCCGGCGGCGTCGAACACCGCCAGCACGTCGGGCTCCGGCCCCGCCTCACGCTCGCCCTTGATCTTGGCGAACACCGCCTCGGACAGGGTGTAGCGCTCGTCGACGCTGTTCTTGGGGACCAGCAGCGCGACCACGAGCTCGTCCTCGTGGGTGGTCGCCATGCGTTCCGCCTGCTTGGTGGTGAAGATGGCGTCCAGCGTGGCGTTGCGCTGGACCAGGGCGGCGGCGCGCGCGGTCCTGTCCTTGACCTGGGCTCTCGCCTTGGCCTCGAGACTGGAGGGGACCGTGAAGTACACCGCGCCGGTTAGAGCCAGGATCAGGGCCGCGACCCCTACCCCGATGTGCAGACGGGTCATGCCGTTCGCTCCTGTGAGCGGGACTGGTTCGGCGGGATTATAGGCGCCAGGGTTTCGGGCAAGTCAAGGAATGCCGGGAACGCGCCCGCCACGGGCCCGCTGCACGCTCTTTGAGCAGCGCTGGTTCTCGTGTCCAGAAGCGCCTGTTCTTGGCGCCCACCCACAGGTTATCCACAGGCGCCGAATTCCAGTCCTGAAGTTGGCTTACATGCAGGTTGTGTGTGGGTTGACGCCACTGCGTCAAAGGCAATCCAGTTGCATTTCAGCGCGTTCGCGGGGTGCTGAACAGCGCTCGGAGCAAGGGGGGGGAATCAGGGTGGTGTCACCGCGTGGCCCAGCGAGGGGCGGTGTGCGAACCGGTGATAAAACTGTGGATAACGTTTTTCGGACGAGATTGGGCCGGTTTTTGGGCCTGATTCAGGTCCCGTCTCAGTGTTTCGCGGCCTGCTCGCTGTAGCCCTGCGCCAGCCCGGCGCACTCCTTGATGGCGCGCAGCTCGGTGGGCCAGGACTGGTAGCACAGGTGCAGGGCGAAACCATAGGCCAGCTCGTCGTCGAGGTTGGCGTCCTCGGCCACGAACAGGGTGGCCGACTCCGGGATGTAGCGGCTCTCGTAGGTGCGCGTGGGGTCGATGTCGAAGTCGGGGAACAGCGCCTGCTGCGACAGCGTGCGCGTGGGCACCAGGGCAAGGGTCAGCGGCACCGCGCGCAAGGCCTCGGGGCGTGACAGGTCGGCGAGGTACTTGGCGAGGGCGGCCTGGGTGTGCGCCAGGTCGGCGGCCAGCGCGGCGGGATCCACCTTGATCCCCGCGATGACGCGCAGGGGCGCCGGGGTCTCCAGGGTGACATCGGTGGCCACCTTGCGGCTGAGCGCGACCGGATGCGGGGCGACGCGACCGCTGGGGCGCCCCGGGCGCTTGCTGGGCGACGGCGTCGGGCCGCCGCTGACCAGGGCGGCGTCGGGGGTGGCCGCCTTGCCCTTGGCTTTGCTGCGCATCGCCAGCAGCCCACCGACGCCACCGGCGACCACGGCCAGCGCGACGCCGATGGCCAGCGCGGGGCCGCGCCGCTTGCCGCGACGCAGCGTCGGCGACAGGCCCGTCGACAGGTCCGTCGACAGAGATGGTTCCAGCGCGGAGGCCAGGCCGGGTTC
>Ga0154020_10008522_pt1 | contig 11882 bp, 10 predicted proteins | sample Klosneuvirus_201_FD_109709 | JGI IMG/M metagenome (GOLD analysis project Ga0154020, IMG submission 109709) | Active sludge microbial communities from wastewater, Klosterneuburg, Austria - Klosneuvirus_20160825_MG | ecosystem: Engineered > WWTP > Aerobic digester > Activated sludge | place... | reverse complement strand
TCGCGGCGTTGGTGGACTTGAGCTCGGAGCGGAGGTTCTCGGAGGCGATCAGGCCCGCGGGATCATCCTTGCCGCGGTTGATCTTGTAGCCTGTGCTCAGCCGCTCGAGCGACTGGTTGAGGCTCTTATTGTTCTGCCCGAGGACTCGCTGGGCGATCATGGACTGAATGTTCGTATTGATCCGGCTCATGTGGTTTCCCCTCTATTGCTTTCTGGGCTGCCGTGCCCGCTGCTTGGTGACATCCGTGTGCGTTCGACCGGTGAGTCGGGTGGCGCGGATTGCGCCAGCCGAGTGGACTATCGGGGTTCATGTCAACATGCTGAACGCAGAAGACTGGAGGGGGGTTGAGGCTGTAGCGGCTGTGCCGTTTACGGCGTTACCGGGCCAATAAAGCACCCCAGCCGAGGGGCTGGGGTGCTGAATAATCGTTCCTATAACCGCTCGAGCGGCGGGTTTCTATTAGCCCAGCAGCTGCAGAGCGCTCTGCGGGGCCTGGTTGGCCAGGGCCAGGACGTTGGTCGAGGCAGAGACCAGGATCTGCGACCGCGTGAGGCCCGCGGTTTCGGAGGCGAAGTCGGCATCGCGGATCACGCTCTCGGCGGCTGCGGTGTTCTCAGCCGCGACGTTGAGGCTGCGGATCGTCGATCCGATCGTGTTCTTCTGGAAGGCGCCCAGGCGGCCGCGGATGCCGGAGACCTGTTCGATGGCGGAGGCGACGACTCTCTGGGCTTGTGTCAGGTCGCCGTCAACCACGTTCAGTGCCTTGCCGGAGCCCACATCGCTCAGGAAGTTAAAGGTGCCGGCGGTGCTGGTCTCGACCTTGCCCATCTTGCGGATGGCGACGTCGCCGATGCCGATGGAGACCTTGCCCGCGATGTCGACCTGACCAGCGAGCTGGAAGTCGGCACCGCCGCCGGTGATGTGGAGGGCCGCGCCGCTGCCCACCGCGCCCAGAGCCTGCGAGGTGCCGGTGGAGAGGGTGACTTCGACATCCAGGAAGTCGGTGTTAATGCGGGCGGTTTTGCCGGTGGCGGTTGCGGTGATGCCGTTGATGGTGGCGCCGACATCCTGGCCGGCATCGCGGACGCCGTTGCTGGCGGTGGTCGTGCCGTAGTCGGTGACGCGGGTGGTGTTCAAGGCCGAGAAGTTAGCGCTGGCCCAGTTGTAGAGACCCAGGTTGGTAGTGGAGAGGCCGCCGTCATCGACGACCTTGACGGAGACGAACTCGCTAGAGCCGAACTCCTTGGCGTTGAGCTTGATGCCGTTGCTGGTGCCCGAGGCGATGACCGACGCCTGGACGCCGGTGATATCGGTGAAGGTGTTGATCGCGGCGGCGATGGAGGTCATCGTGGTGCCGGAGGTGAAGGTGAGCTCGCGGCTGCCAAGGCTGCCGGCGATTTCGATGGTGAAGGCGGAGTTGGCGCCGCCGAGGTCAAGGCCCGTGCCGCCCATCGACATATACATGCCGGCCTGCTGGGCGGACTGAGTGACGAGCACGTTCACGGCCTGAGAAGAGCCGGTGAACTTGGCGCCGTTGATCTTGTAGTCCGCGATGCCGGAGGCGACGGACGAGGCCTTGTAGTCGTAGTTGCCGTTCAGGAGCTTGGTGCCCTGGAAACTGGTGGCGGAAGAGATGCGGTCGATGGTCTGCAGGATCGAGTCAATCTGCAGCTGATTGGCGGACTTTTCCGAGGCCGAGAGGCCTGCGGAAGAGGCGCTGTTGGTGATGAGGCCCTGGAGGTCGGTCAACAGACCGGACACTTCCTGGAGACCACCCTCGGCGATGTTGACCACCTGGTCGGCGCGATCGGCGTTGCCGATCGCGGCGTTGGTGGACTTGAGCTCGGAGCGGAGGTTCTCGGACGCGATCAGACCCGCGGGGTCATCTTTGCCGCGGTTGATCTTGAAGCCTGTGCTCAGCCGCTCGAGGGACTGGTTCAGGCCCTTGTTGTTCTGACCCAGCACGCGCTGAGCGATGAGAGACTGAACGTTCGTGTTGATGCGACTCATGTGTGCCCCCGAGTTGCGGCTGTGCCGCGATCCCTAGCTTTCCCGCGTTGGTATCCATACCGGACGCGCGGTCCCGGGTCCCCCCGGTGAGGGAGATGCCCAAGTGCGTGAGTGGATCGGCGGTGGTGGCGGATCGGTTAAGTTTGCGCGTCGGCAAAGAGGCGGAGTTTGCGCTATTGGACGCGCATAAACGGCAGACATCGCCATTTGCGACGGATGGCGGTGGTGGATATCGCCAGAAGCGGGGAAAGAAGCAGGTGGGAGCGCATGAAAAAACCCATGGACTGGAGTCCATGGGTTCTGGGTCATTTCGTCAGGCTATCACTATCCCTGGAGGAGCGAGAGAACTTGCTGGCTGCTGGCGTTGGCCAGGCCCAGGACGGTGGTGCCGGCCGATTGGAGGATTTGGGCTCGGGTCAGGGCGCTGGTTTCGGAGGCGAAGTCGGCATCGCGGATCTTGGAGTTGGAGGCGGAGAGGTTTTCGAACGCGGACTGCAGGGAGCGGACGTTGGTCTGCAGGACGTTCTTCTCAAAGGCGCCCAGGCGGCCGCGGATGATGGAGACTTCGTCGATGGAGGCGTCCAAGATCTGGGAGGCGGCGGTGTAGTCGTTGCGTTTGGCGGACTCGGCGATGGAGTTGCCCTGGCCGGACTTAATGGAGGAGAGGAACTGCTGGATGCCGGAGATGACCACTCCGCCCAGGTTGCTTGAAGCGATGGACTGGATACCGATGTTGGTTTGTTGCTGGGCGTTGACCTGGGGCCCGAGTTGGAAGAGGGCGCCCCCGCCGGTGATGTCGAAGGTGGAGGTGGCGGCCGTGGGGTCGGTGGCGAAGGTCTGGTCGAGCAGGAGCTTGAGCGAGAGGGCCGGGGAGTTCATGGAGACGGTCAAGCCGTCGCCGGTGGCGAGGGTGCCGTTGATGAGGGCCGAGACGTCGCGTCCGGCGTCGCGGGTGGCGGAGCTCAGCGTGCCGGCGGAGACCAGGGTGTTCCAGGCGAAGGGCGGTCCAAAGCTGGGGACGGCGGCGTTGCCGACGAGCTGGTAGGTGGCGTATTGCGTGAGGTTGGGGTTGGATGGGGCGTTGATGCGGTCCACCGAGACAAACTGGTTGGCGCCGAAGTCGGTGGAGCGGAAGACCAGGCCGCTGGATGTATCGGAGGCGTTGATTTGGGCCGCGGTGACGCCGGTGAGTGAGGTCACCTGGTTCACAGCTTGGACGATCTTTGAAAGTGAGGAGCCGGAGATGATGGTGACTTCGGCCACACCCTTGCTGCCCACGACTCGGAGCGTGAGGGTGGAGAGGACGGTGCCGTTGCCGGCCGCGGCGGCGCCCGAGTAGTCGCCACGCATGAACAGACCGGCGGTCTGCGCGGAGGCCAGGACGTCGACATCGACCTGCAGTCGGCTGGAGCCGATGAAGCTGGCCCCGAAGACGGTGGCCTTGCTGATGGCCGAAGACTTGACGCCGCTGAGCGTGTAGTCCATGGAGCCGTTGAGCAGCTTGAGGCCGCCGAAGCTGGCGGTGTTGGAGATGCGGGTGATCGAGTCGATGGCCGAGTCGATCTGCAGCTGGTTAGCGGAGCGTTCCTCAGCGGAGTTGGCGCCGGTGTTGGCGGCCTCAACGATGAGGGACTTGATCGATCCCAGGAGATCTGAGACTTCCGAGAGTGCGCCTTCGGTGGTCGCGATGACCGAGGAGGCGCGATCGGAGTTCTTGATGCCCTGGTCGTTGCCCTGGATGTCTGACTTGAGCCGCTCTGAAATGATCAGGCCGGCGGGGTCGTCAGCTCCGCGGTTGATCCGCAGGCCTGTGGAGAGGCGTTGGAGCCGGGTTTCCAGCTCCGAACCGCTCTTGGACAGGTTCGCTCGGGCTACGAGACTTGGGACGTTTGTATTGATCCGGGCCATTGCAATCCTCCGTGATTGCCGCTTTTCTGTTTCCTACAGAGTGTTCGCGAGTGAATGCGGTGGGGGGGTGCGGGGGGTTGGATTGACTTACGCAGTGCGCCGACCGTCGGGCGCGGTGGGTGGAGGCGGGGCCGCGCCGGTATGACCGGCTGTGCCGGCGGTGAGCGCCGAGGGGACTCCGCGGGTCTTGGTCTTGGCCGGTCCAGGGGAGATGGCCCGACGGATGACGTCGAGGTCTCCATTCTGGATGCGGCTGTTGAACTGTGCCGCTTGCTCGTTCTCGCGTTTGATCGCCTCGTAGACCTCTTTGCGGTGTACGGCGATCCTGGTTGGGGCGGTGATCCCGAGCCTCACCTTGTCACCCCTGATGTCGACGACGGTTATTTCGATCTCGTCGCCGATCATGATGGTTTCGTCTCGTTGACGTGAAAGCACCAGCATCCGTCGGCTCCTTCCTAGCTGGCCGTGGGCTCGCCATCGAGCCCCCGCGTGGGCAGCCGTGCCCGCGCGAGTGGGAACTCTTTCTCCGATCCATCGGCGCACACGCAGCCGACGTTGCGACTCTCCGAGTCGCTCTGCCCCGGGTGTAAGACCGGGGACTACCGTCACTGCATATGTCAGGCCGATGCGGCCTTGGCTGTTTCGCCGACGCGGAGCAGCGGATGGCGGGTCGTCCAGCGTTTCTCCGCCAGGACCATCTGCTCGCCCTCACGCGTGAGCGTGTTGACGACCAGCGGCCCTTGCAGGTTGCCGGTGAGCTGCTGCTCGACCTTGTTGACGATGACAAAGACCTGCGCATCCTGGAGCTTGTCAAGCCGCATGTCGGCCATCTGCTCCGGGCGGATCGGCACCGAATAATCGGGCACGAACAGCGACGGGTCCGTCACGACGAATGCGAGGCCCGGCTCATCCAGGCTCTGCAGCCAGAAGAAGCAGGCATCATCGCCGGGCTCCAGCAGGCAGTAACGCTTGCATTGGGAGAATCCAAGCAAGCCCTTGGGGAAGGTGATCACGCGGTCCTCCGCGATCTGAATCACCCCGAACCGTGTCGTTCGAACTTCCATCGGAACGCTCCGATCCATTCGGCCTTCTACCAGATCGAGTCTTCCGGCGACCTTCGCCGGCGACATCCTGTCTAGCACGAGTCCCGCGGCCGAGGGCGGGCTCGTCGATTCGATCAAAGAACCTACGCCGGCGTCAGCCGAGGTAGTCGAGGAGTGAACGCTGCAGAGACTGGGCGGTGACGGTGAGCCCGGCCTGCAGTTGAGTCCCGAGCAGATTGAGCCGGACAGCCGCTTCGGTGAAGTCGGTGTCTTGCAGTTGGCTCTTGGTCTTCAAGTCGAGCAAGTCCTGGTCTTCCCGTTGCCTGGTGCCATCTTCGACCCGCTTGGCGTAGCCCCCGACAAGGGCCCTGGTTGTCGCCAGGCGGTCCGTGTGGCCTTCGAGTTCCTGACCCGCAAGTGTGATGCCAGCCGTGTCGTTGTTTCTGAGCGCATCGCGCAAATCTATGAGCGAAGAAAACAGGTTGTCTATGCGTACTTTTGCGCGATCCTCGCTTTGGAGGGTGTGGGAGCTGGCGTTGTACGAGCCAACGAGCAGGCCGAGCTGGTCGGCGGCGGGGGAGTGGTTCTTGGCCGCGACGGTGATCGCGGTGCCGTACGTTGCGTTCTGGCTGAAGACCAGGCCGTTGCTGCTGTCGGAGAGGCCGGCGGAGAAGTCGGCGGGGACGTTGACGCCCGCGGCCGCGGCCTGCTGGTTGATGCGGGCAATGAGCGTGCCGACGTTGAGCATGTCGGCGGGGCGGAGGTCTACGTTGAAGGACGTCGCGGGTGTGTTACCCAACGTGATGGCGAAGTCCACATCCAGGGCGGGATCGGGGAGGCCGGTGACGGGATCGACGTTGCCGTTGGCGATTTGGACGCCGCGGCCATTATTGAAGTCGGAAATGAGGGTGGAATCGGAGTAGCTGCGGAAGCCCAGGCGGGTCGCCGTGAGGTTGTTGCCGGCGACTTCTTCGATGGACATGGCCTGGGCGGTGCCGGCCGCGGCCTCGTTGAGGACGTTGATGCCGGTCCCGGCATCGTTGATGTCAACGCGGATGCCGATGCCTGAGCCTTGGATGAGGTTGCGCAGGTCACCAATGGTCTGGGCGCCAGAGAGATCGATGATGCGGGACTGGCCCAAGTTGTTGATTCGGATGGAGCCCAAGGGCCCGGTGACGCCGGCTAGGGATGAGACCGGTGAAGACCAGGTGAGCTTGGGGGCGGTGTCGGCACCGAGCGCAGAAGTTGCGGAGAAGGCGAAGGGTGTGGCGGCGGTGAGGCCCAGGTCTTGAGCGGTGACGCCGGAAGTGGGGTCGAAGAACTGAAGCTGAGGGTTTGGCGCGGGGTTGACGCCCGGGACTACATCTATAGAGAGCGAACCGCCGGAGACGGTGATGCCGCCGGGGCCGAGGATGGTGACGCTGTTGGCGGTTTCGTAATCGTGAAGGGCGGCGGTCAGTTGGGTGGCGATATCGCCGATGGTGTCGGCCTCGCTCAGGTCGATCTGGGTGCGGGGGCCGCCGTCGAAGCTGAACTCAACGACGCCCGGGGCGATGCCCAAGCCGCGGCCGCCGAACATGTCGGTCAGGCGCGTGGCGGTGGTGAGGGTGGGGTTGAGATCGACCGAGCCCTGGACGCGAGAGGAGATGGCGCCGACGGCGTTGTCGCCGCCGAGGGTGATCGGGATATCGGATCCAAGGCCCAGGTCGGTGATCAGGCCGGAGCCCGAACCGTTGTATTGATAGCCGCCGAGGAGTTGGGAGACCGGGGCGGTGCCGGGGGTGCTTCCGCCGAAAATGTGGCCGGCGACGGATTGGCGGTTGGAGAGGCCAAACAGGGTTTGGATGAGGGAGTCGATGACGACGGCCTCAGCGCTGCGCTCGGCCGCGGAGTGGCCGAAGCCCACCTGTTCGGAGGCGATGGCCTTGGCCTGCAGGACCAGGTCGCTGGCTTCGCCCAAGGCTTGGTCGAGGACGGAAAGGGAGGAGTCGGCGTGGTCTTGGTTGCGTTTGAGTTGTTCGGAGTGATCGAGGCGTGCATCGAGAATAGCGATGCCCGCGGCCTTGACCGCGTCATCGCTGAAGCGGTTGATGGTTTGTCCGGACGAAATGTCGTTCTGGGTCTTGAAGAGAGCGAGGTTGGTGCGGTTGAGGGAATAGAGGGCCTGCTGGCTGACCAGGAGGTTGGGGACGCGAGAGAGATTTCCGGGAATTGCGGACATGGTGTGTGCCTTGGGCTAGATCAGGGAAATCAGGGTTTGGGTCATTTGATCCACGACGCTGATGAACCGGGCCGCGCCCTGGTATTGACGCTGGAAGGTCAGGAGATTGACGGACTCTTCATCCACGCTCACGCCGCTGATGGCGGAGCGCTGGGCGTCGAGGCCCTGGGTGACGGTGGCCGCGGCGTCGGCGGCGTTTTTGGCGGCGTCGGCTTTCACGCCCAGGGCCTGGGCGGTGTCGAGCCAGCTTTTGCTGATGGATTGGCCGCCGAGGGCGGTGATTTGGGCGGTTTGGAGAGCGGAGATTTTCAGGGCGGTGGCGTTCTCGACGAAGGCGCCGTCCTGGAGGCGGCCGACCATGAGATTGCTGGGGGTGGTTTTCAGGTCGGCGCGGATGTTGATGTTGGTGGCGTCCGAGCCGGTGAAGTAGCTGTTGACGCCCAGGACGGCCAGGGCAGTTGAAGAATCGTCGGAGAAGGCGAAGGAGAAGCCCGCATCGGCGGTGATTTTGAGTTTGCCGTCGGTGCCGATGGAGGCGGAGACGCCGTCGATGGCGTTGATGGCGCTGGCGATCGACTGGGGAGTGGAGTCATCGTCGAAGCCCGCAGCGCCGGTGTTGTCCAGGCCGTCGAGGTCCACGTTGATGCGGATGGCCTGGGTAGCGCCGGAGGAGGACTTGATGTTCACGGTGAAGCCGCCGTTGACGGCTTGGAAGGGGAGGCCCGCGAGTGTGCCGTTGGCGGGGTTGTTCAAGGAGAGCGTGCGATCGGTGGTGGGGATCGCCAGGTTGCTGGAAGCGGTGGTGAGCCAGTCGGTGTTGATGCCGGTGCTGTGGAGCTTGTTGATTTCGAAGATGACCTGAGAGGTCAGGTGGTCGATGGTCGCGATGGTGGAGTCGATGGAGGCGGATCGGTCGGCGATGCTGGCACCGATCTGCCCGGAGCGGATGTCGAGGTTTTCGTTGTTGTCTTTGAGGGCGACAGAGAGTGTGGTGGTGCCGCCGTGAGATTCGCGGGCGACCTGGATGCCGCGGTTGCGGCTGCCAAGGACCACGGGTGTGGAGCCGACAAGGATGTTGACCGAGCCGTTTTCCTGCTCGACGGCGGAGACATCCATGTATTGGCTGAGTTCGGTGATGAGTTGGTCGCGTTGATCGCGGAGTGAGCCAGCCTGGCCGCCGCCGCCGGTTTCGGTGGAAGAAATCTGGTAGTTGAGTTCGGCGATCTTGGTGAGGACCCCGTCGGCACGCTCGACCTGGACGCCGATCTGGTTGTCGATCTGGGCTTTCTGGTCGTTGATGTCGGAGCGGAGCTTGCGGACAAAGTCGGCGAGTTGCTGGCCTTGCTGGATCACCACAGCGCTGGACTGCGTGAGGTTGGCGCGTTCGGACCAGGTGTTGAAGAACTTGGAGAGCTGGCTGGAGAGGTCGTTGGTGCCGAGCTCTCCCATGGTGGATTCAAGCTGGGAGAGTATCGTGCTTTGTTGCTGGGAAGAGGCCTGGTGCGAGACGCTGCTCCAGAGCCGGGCTTGCAAGGCTTCATCGACCTGACGCCGGATGCCGGAGACTCGGACACCCATGCCGATCTGGATGCCGCCCATGTTGTCGGGCGCGGAGGCTTCCATGAACGCAACCTGCCGGGAGTAACCCGGGGTCGCGGCGTTGGCCATGTTGTTGCCGGCGACCTGAATGGCAAGCTGGGCCGCGTTGAGGGCTGAGTTGCCGATCTGGAGTGAACTGGTCAGGCCCATGGGGAGTCCTTAGTGAGTCATGTCCAGGCCGCAGGGGATCGGGCCGCCGGCGCTTGCTTCGATGCGTCCCTTGCGGCCGTACGTTCCGGCGTGGCTCAGGGCGCGGGCGACTTGCTGCATCAGGCCGTCGATGTGTGCGATGAGCGTGTGGGTGGCGGCGCGGACCACGTTGTTCTCACGCTGAATGAGTGTCAGGATGGCTTTGAGGCGGGCCGCGGCGGTAGAGACGGCGGCGCGGAGGTGTTCGGGGAGCTTGGCGGTGACGTCGGAGATCGTGGCGTCGGAGCGGCCGCAGATCTGGGACACGGCTTGGCGGCGGGCGCGCTCGAGGTCGGCGATGCGCATGCCGAGGATGCCCTGGCGGGAGAGGCATTCCTGGATGGCGGCGGCATCGCCGAGAGAGATGGCACGCCGGTGTTCAAGGACCAGTTCGAAGAGCTCGCCGTGAACGGCGGTCAGATCGACCATGGCGGTTTCGAGAGATTGGGCGAGTTGTTGAGAGTCAGCGGCCAACGGCGGTTACTCCCGGGGTAGTGGGGCGGTCGGGCGTGCGGGCTTTGCCCAGTTCATCCTGCACGGATTCACCGGAGGCGAGCTTCTCGCCGCGTTCGAGCATGATGTGTGCCAGCCGGTCAACGAGTGGGAACTGCTTGGCGTGGACGATTTGCTGAGCCAGATCGGCGTCGGTGAGTGCTCGGAACTGTTTTTCACCTTCGGTTGGGGCGAATGGCGGCGCGGCGTTGTTGCTGGATCGCAACTGCTTGAGCATGGGCTGAACCAGTGAGATCGAAACCATCTGCTCGGCGACCTGCCGGGCGTGCTGTTCGGGCGTTGTCGCGTCGGGCTCTTCGACTTGCTTGCCGAGCACGGAAAGGAACGAACGCTGGGCCGCGGCCAGATCGGTGCGCGTCGGAGCGATGGAGTCTTTGCGCTGGAGTGGTGTGAAGGGGTTGATGGTGGCGGCGTTCATGGGAACTAATCTCTAATGAGACGGGCGTGGAGCTTGCCGGATTTTTCGAGCATGGCGAGGATCGCAATCTGCTCGGGGACGCCGATCTTGAGTTGGTTGAAGGCGTTGAGCAGGTCCTGGAGCTTGGCCCGGTCGCCTTCCTTGGCGCCGGTGGACAGCCCTGTCCAGTGCTTGGTCTCGATCATGGGGTTTGCGGGAGTTGCGACGGGGGCAGGAGCCGTCGTCGTGATCGTCAGGTCCTTCTGCGTGATCGCGACCGGGCTGATTTCCACATCACCAGTCAGGATGATCATCTGGGTTTCGGAGTTGTAGATGACCTGAGCGGGGAGCTTGAGAAGGGCGACGTTGATCTTGGTTGCCAGGACATCCCCAATGAAGCCGGAGCGGTCCATGCGTTCGGTGGCGGGGATGTCGATGCGGATGCTGCGGTCGTCAAGAACGGTCGCGACGGGAGGGAGGCCGCTCAGGCCGCGGCTGCCTTTGTTGTAGTACTGCTCGGTAATCGCGGTGGCGATGATGTTGGTGGAGCCCCAGCCTTGGAAGTGGGGGCGGAGGACCAGCGTGAACGAATCGCCGACATCGCCACGGAGGATGTCCTTGACCAGGTGACCGCCGCCGCGGATGCGGCCCTTGGTGGGGAAGGCCGGGTTCTCGATGATGATGGAGCCTTCAGCAAACGCCCAAGGAGTGTCTTTGGGGTCCTTGTTGGGTCCCAGCATGGGTGTGATGTAGAGCACGCCGCCCGCGAGGCTCGTGGCGCTGTGGACGGATTCAACCGAAACGTCGAACGCGTCATCGATGCGGGCGCCACCTTCGGGGATCTTGATGGTGACGTTGACAATGGCGACGTTTTTGACGTTTTTGAGGTCGGCAAGGTCGGGTACGGGGCTGCCGTTGTTGCGGTAATACTGGGCGAGTTGCTGGGCGAGCATCAGCTCTTTGCCGGACTCGCCGGTGCCTTTGAGGCCGAAGACAAGGCCCTGGCCACGGAGAATGTTCTCACCCTGGCCCTTGATGCGGGCGAGTTCATTAACAGTGGTGGCGGCGGCAGCGCGGCAGAAACCGCCGATGAGCGCAACGGAGATCAGAATGTGCGCAACATGCCGTCGCATCGAAGGTGCCTCCTGCACGGGGAACGATTCCAATCCGAGGAATCGCAAGGCGTGTGCCAAACACACGATCAGAACGAGAAGATCGCATCCAGGACTCGAGGGATCAGACCCTTCTTGCCGGCCTTGTTGACCTCGCCCTCGTTCTTGATGACCAGGGTCATGTCCGCGATTTGCGAGGAGAGAATGGAGTTGTTGGTTGTGATGTCAGCGATGCGGCACACGCCGGAAAGCACGGTGAGCTGCGATTCGCCGTTCTTGTCGATGCTCTTTTTGGCTTCCACGACGAGCGTCCCGTTGGGCTTGACGTCGATGATCTCGGCCTGGATCTTCATCGAGAGGGCATCGTTGCGCGTGTAGTTGCCCTTGCCGTCGTACTTCTGGTTGTACGCGGCCTTGAGGAGTTCTAGATCCTTGAGGCTCGACGATTGCAGGCGGAGTTGCAGGAGCTGCCAGGGGTCGATCACGCCGTTGATCGTGCCGCCGACGCTGTAGGTCTTGTCCTGCTTTGTTTCCTGGTCGGCCGATTGTTTGCTGGATTCATCGATAATGATCGTGACCAGGTCGTGGACTCGGAAGGAGCGCGGCAGCGGCGGGACCACGGCCGTCAGGCTGTAGTTGTACAGCGGCTGGGCCGGATCGGGCCGCTGGCTCTCGGTGCCCGGGGGCATCGGGGCGGGCTGCTGAAGAAAGAGATTTTGAGCGGTAGCGGCGTTTGCGGCCAGCAGGATCGAAGTGAAGAAAGTAGCCAGTTTCATGGGTTATTCTCCGAGTTTTGGGGCGTTGAGGCTTCGGCCGTGACCACCGCGCGGCCGCGGGCGTTCATTCGGGCTTGAAAGATGCGTTTGTCGTCCAAGGCCTGGAATGGGAT
>Ga0154020_10008521_pt1 | contig 11884 bp, 10 predicted proteins | sample Klosneuvirus_201_FD_109709 | JGI IMG/M metagenome (GOLD analysis project Ga0154020, IMG submission 109709) | Active sludge microbial communities from wastewater, Klosterneuburg, Austria - Klosneuvirus_20160825_MG | ecosystem: Engineered > WWTP > Aerobic digester > Activated sludge | place... | reverse complement strand
TTCCCGCGTCCACCACGCGCCACGCAGGACTCGCCAGGATCGCGTCGATCTTCTCTCCCGACCGGTCGCCTCTGAAGCCGTTGAAGGTCCCGCCCCACTGCTCGTACGTCGCCAACTCACGGTGCACGTCCCGCAGTTGGACGCCCGGATCCGTCGTGAGTGTCACGAAGGCCGGGTTCGAAGGCCCTGAGTTGAAATCCCCCAGGACGAGGACGGCGTCGGTCGTGGACGGCGACGCCTGCAGGCGCTCGAGGAGGAGCTTCGCGCTTCGTTCACGCGACGGCTGCGACTCGTGGTCCCAGTGCGCGTTGTAGACCCGCACCGAGTCCCCCGTCGCTCGGTCCACCACCCGCACCCAAGTCGTGATCCGGGTGATCCGGTTCCCCCAATGCATCGAGCCCGGCACTCCCGGGGTATCGGACAGCCAGAACGTCCCTTCATCGATGATCGTGAACCGCGAAGTGTCCACCAGGATCGCAGTGTATTCGCCGGACCGACGGCCGTCGTCACGACCGACGCCGACCTCGCGATAGCGCCCCAATCCGCGCCCCAGTTCGTCGAGCTGGAAGCGTAGCGCCTCCTGCACGCCCAGCAGGTGGGGCGCGTGATCCTCGATCGTCGCGAGTACGGCGGCCCGACGATTCGGCCAGGCATGCTCTCCGTCGTTCGCCGTGCCGTAGCGGATGTTGAAGCTCATCACCCGCACCGGCGCCTGCGCGGCACCCGCCGCCGGGGACGCGCCGAGCAACACCGCCACCAGCACGAGGCCCAGGCGAGCGGCGCGCGTCCGCACGTCGGGGCGCGCGCGCTTCACGCCGCTCCCGGCCGGCGATCGGCGATCCAGCTCGCGACCCCGCCGCCGATGAGCACGGTGAAGATCACGCCGAGGAGCCAGAAGTTGGAAGCATCACCCAACCAGTGCTTGATCCACTCGGCCGTCAGCATCTTCACGCCGACGATGGCGAGCACCAGGGCCAGTGAGACCTTCAGGTACTTGAACTTCTGGATCAGGCCGGCCAGGCCGAAGTAGAGCGAGCGCAGGCACAGGATGGCGAAGACATTCGACGTGAACACGAGGAAGGGGTCCGCCGTGATCGCGAAGATCGCGGGGATCGAGTCCACCGCGAAGATGAGATCCGTCGTCTCCACCAGGACGAGAGCGACCGCGAGCGGCGTGAGGAACCTCTTCCCGTTCAACTCGACGACGAAGTGCTGCTCGTGGAAGCGGTCGGTCACCGGGAAATGGCGCCGGAGCCATCGCGTGACCCAGCTCTCGACCTCCTCTTCGTGCTCCTGCGTGCTCTGGAAGAGCATGCGCACGCCGGTGAAGACGAGGAAGGCGCCGAAGAAGAGGAGGATCCAGTGGTAGCGCGCCACGAGCTGCGCACCGACCCCGATCATCGTGCCCCGCATCGCCAGCGCCCCGAGGATGCCCCAGAAGAGCACCCGATGCTGGTACATGAGCGGGACCTTCAGGTGCTCGAAGATCAGCGCGATGACGAAGACGTTGTCCATCGAGAGGCTGAGCTCGACGACGTAGCCGGTGAGGAACTTCACCGAGGCCAGGCGCCCACCGTTGACCTGCCCATCCACCGCATCGATCGCCTGGCCGAGGCCGAGCCAATGCGCCTCGTACGCATAGTACACGAGCACGGCGAACAGCCCGGCCATCACCACGGTCCCCGTGGTGAAGATCATCGCCTCGCGAAGGGTCGGCGCGTGGGACTTCCGATTGAACACACCGAGGTCGAGCGCGAGCACGACGGCGATGAACGCGAGGAACCCGCTCCAGGCCCAGATCACTTGGTGCGCTCCGCGTCGATCCACGCGGTCCACTCGGCCTCGTTCACGCCGAGCGTGAGCTTGCTGCCAAATCGGGTCAGGGGCGTGGTGAGCAGGAGCGGTTCCTCGGTGAGGAGCGTGAGCCAACGATCATCGGAGAGTCGAGAGGCGCCGAGCCCCAGATCCTGGTACCGCCGCGAGGTCTTGTCGATGAGCGGCGTCAGTCCGAACTTCTGCACGAAGCGTTGCAGCTCACCCTTGCTCGCCGCCCGTTCCTTGAGATCCACGAAGTGGACCCGCACCCGGCGCTCGCTCCAGAAGCGGAGGCTTCGTCGGGTGTCCTGGCTCTTCTGGGTCCCGAACACCTGCACTTCCACCCGGTCGTCCCCCGATATTGCACGGTTCGTTCCCGGGGCAGGGCACGATGGCCCCGGGCATCCGTCCCGCAATCTACCGAGTCGTCCCTGTCGAATCACCCGCCGTTCCGGCCCGCCTGGTGGCTGCCGGGGCCCCACCTGCCGACCATTTGGGGCAAGCTCGCCCGGCGTCTGCCGGAGGCGCACGACCGGATCGAGTCGTGGCCGACCCCGGATGGCGATCGCGTCTCGGTCGCGCGCCTCGATCCCGCGACGCCGGACGCGCCGATCATCGTCCTGCTCCACGGACTCGAGGGAACCGTGCGCTCCAAGTACGCCCAGGGTCTCATGCATCTGGCGCGTGCGCGTGGTTGGGGTGCGGCGATGCTCATCTTCCGGACCTGCGACGGTCGCATCCCGGACTCGCCGCGGCTCTACCACTCGGGTGAGACCACGGATGCCGAGCTCGTCGTCCGGCGGATCGCCGCGGAACGGCCGGGCCGCCCCATCCATCTCTTCGGAGTCTCGCTCGGCGCGAACGTCCTCCTGAAGTGGCTCGGCGAGCTGGGAACCCGTGCGCCGCGCGAGATCGTGCGCGCCGCCGCGGTCTCGACGCCGTTCGACCTCGCGGCCGGAAGCCGCTACCTCGAGCAAGGCCTGTCCCGCATCTATGTCAGGCACTTCATCCGGTCCTTGCGCGCCAAGGCGCTCGCCGCCTTGGAGCGGCATCGGGACCTGCCCGTGGACCGCGTGCGGCTCCTGACCGCGCGGTCCTTCTGGGAGTTCGACGAAGTCTTCACCGGTCCCGTGCACGGGTTCCGCGGTGCGGACGACTACTATCTACGCTCGAGTTCGATCGGATTCCTGCCGGACGTCGCGGTGCCGACACTACTGTACTCGGCCGTCGATGACCCATTCCTCCCCCCGGTCGTCCTCGATCGAGTGCGGGAGACGGCATCACGGAACCCGATGTTGCGCATCGATTTTACCGCATCGGGGGGACACGTCGGGTGGGTCGCCGGGCCTCCGTGGGCGCCGGTGTATCACATGGAAGGCCGCGTGATGCATTGGTATGAGACCGCAACCTGATGCGTTAGATTGTGTTGATAAGCATTCTCAACAATCCGTAAGGACGACACCGTGAGCGCTGCTGTTTCCGAGTACCACGACGACATCATCTATCCGAACACCGCGGCGTTCATTTTCGTCCACCTCGCGCCGCTCGCGGCCATCTGGACGGGGGTGACGACGACCTCGGTGCTCCTCGCCGTCGCGCTCTACGTCGCCCGCATGTTCGGGATCACCGCCGGATACCACCGGTACTTCTCGCACCGGTCGTTCAAGACGTCGCGCGTCATGCAGTTCGTCTTCGCCTTTCTCGCGATGAGCTCCACGCAGAAGTCGGTCCTCTGGTGGGCGGCGTTGCATCGCCACCACCACCGGCATTCGGACCAGGAGGACGACGTGCACTCGCCGCTCCACCGCGGCTTCTTCTACTCGCACGTCGGCTGGATCTTCGACAAGAAGCACGACGAGACGCGGCTCCATGAGGTCCCCGATCTCACCAAGTATCCGGAGCTGATGTTCCTCGACAAGCACCAGCTGATCCCGGGGATCACGCTGGCCATCGCCTGCTTCCTCATCGATGGGTGGGCCGGCCTGTTCATCGGCTTCTTCCTGAGCACCGCGGTGCTCTACCATGGCACGTTCTTCATCAACTCCCTCGCGCACGTGCACGGCAAGCAGCGCTACGTCACGGGCGACACCTCACGCAACAACTGGTGGCTCGCGATCATCACGCTTGGTGAGGGGTGGCACAACAACCATCACGCGTACCAGCGCTCCACGCGTCAGGGGTTCCGCTGGTACGAGTTCGACCCGACCTACTACGCGCTCAAGGTGATGAGTTGGGCTGGGCTCGTTTGGGATCTCGGTGAACCGCCGGTCGAGGTCGTCCGCAACGAACGCCGCCTTGGCGCCGCGGTCCTCGAGCGCGTCGCGCGGCAGCTCGCCGAACGCTTCCCACCCGGGACGGTGGCGGCGCAGGTCGCTCAGGCACGGGAGAGCTTCGATGCGCACCCCAAGGTGATCGAGCTGCGGGCGAAGCTCGCAGCAGGCCAGACGCGCGCAGAGGAGGCGTGGCACGAACTGGAGCAGCACCTGCCGCACCTCCCGCATCTGCCGACCGCCGCCGAGCTCCGGGCGCGGGCGCTTCAGATGTACGCGGACAGCCCCTCGACCGACGAGATCGTCGCGCGGGCCCGCCAAGTGATCGCCGAGCGGTTCAGCATCGAGGTCTTCCCCGAACTGCGCCCGGCCCTCGCCTAGGGTTCATGCCCTCACGAACGGCGGGACACGATGGCACGTTATGGGGGTGGCGAGAAGCCATCCCCATTCGCGTTCCCGCCCTCACCCTCGGAGACTCCCCCGCATGAAGCCGTCGCTCCTCCTTCCCGTCACGCTCCTTGCACTCGGCGCCTGCACCGCGCAGCGCCTGACGCCCGAACAGGCCAATCTCGCCGCCGCAGCGGATGAGCACGCGGACCACGAGATGTCGGGCGGGGCCACGCATGGACCCGCCGTGCTGGGGGAGGCTATGCAGCAAGCCCCCGGGATCGCGCCAGGTGCGGCCGATGCGGCGGCCCGACTCGCCGCCTCCACACGTCACGGCGAGTGGGCCATGATCCCAACCGCCGGTGGGGCGAAGGACTCGATCGCCGCATGGGTGGTCTACCCCGAGCGGCGCGACAATGCGCCGGTGGTGGTGGTGGTGCATGAGATCTTCGGTCTGTCGACCTGGGTCCGGAGCGTCGCCGATCAGCTCGCGGCCGATGGCTTCATCGCGATCGCGCCCGACCTGCTGTCGATCGAACGGGGGGGAGCCACGACCGACACCATCGCCACGGCGCAGGCGACGGCGCTCATCCGGAACGTCTCGCCGGACAAGATGAACGCGATGGTCGCCGCGGTGGCGCGCTACGGGATGGCGCTCCCGTCGGCGAAGAAGACCTATGGCATCGTCGGCTACTGCTGGGGCGGGTCGGCGTCATTCAATCACGCCGTGTTCAATGCGCCCGGCCTCGCGGCCGCCGTGGTGTACTACGGCGCCTCGCCGGCCGACTCGGCGATCGCGACGGTCCGGATTCCAGTCCTCGGCTTGTACGGCGGCAACGACCAGCGCGTGAACGCCACGATCCCCCGTGCCGATTCCGTGATGAAGGCCATCGGCGGCACCTTCGTCAGCCGCGTCTACACCGGTGCCGGTCACGGCTTCCTGCGACAGCAGGCGGACACCGCGAACCTCGCGGCCGCTCGGCAGGCGTGGCCGGAGACGGTGGCGTGGTTCAGGAAGTACCTGCGATAGAAGAGCAGAGCGTAGAAGGCAGAAGCGGGGGGCGGCCGATGGCCGCCCCCCGCTTTCCGTTTCGACCCCCGGACGCCGCTACGACCGCGGCTCCCCGACCCACACGCCAAGCCACTCGGGGAGATTCCCGCTCATCTCGAGGAAGTCGTCGAAGTACACCAGCCCCTTGTCCTCGAGGGCATTCACGAGCGCCCCCAGAGCCGCCTCGTCCCAGACCGGCCCGATGCAGATCACCGACTGCTCCACCCGGAACTCGTCGGGGGTCAGGTTGAGCCAGGTGTCGAACATCTCGCGCGTGAGCTGGGCGGATTCGAAGGCGGGACGCCGGATGATCAGGGTCGGCGCGTTGTGGATGAGCGGAAGGGGCATCGGAAGGGTCCGGTCGAGTGGGCGTGGCGCTGCAAGTAGATTATCGGCGTGCGGCATTCGGCGCAGGGGTTCGACGTCGTCGTGATCGGCGGTGGGCACGCGGGCACCGAGGCCGCCGTGGCCGCCGCGCGCCGCGGCGCGCGCGTCGCCCTGCTCACCACGTTGCTCGAGACACTCGGCCAACTCTCCTGCAATCCCGCCATGGGTGGTGTCGCCAAGGGGACGGTCATTCGCGAGATCGACGCGCTCGGCGGCATCATGGCGCGGGCGACCGATCTCGCGACATTGCAGTTCCGCATGCTCAACCGCGGCAAGGGCCCGGCCGTCTGGGCGCCGCGCGCGCAGGCCGATCGCGGGCTCTACCGACGCGCGGTGCGTGGCCTGGTCGAGGCGCGACCCGGGCTGACTCTGGTGCAGGGTACCGCGGCCCGCCTGCTCCTCGGCGCGAGCGGCAGGATCGAGGGCGTGGAGTCGAGCGAGGGGCTGCGACTCGAGGCGCGTGCCGTGGTGATCTGCACGGGGACCTTCCTCCGCGGTCGCATCCACATCGGCACGACCCACAGCATCGGTGGCGGGCGCGCCGGAGAGGCCGCCACGACGACCCTGGCCGAGCAGTTCGCGGACCTCGGGCTGACCACGGCTCGCTTCAAGACCGGCACCCCGCCACGGATCGATGGCCGTTCGGTCGACCTCGATCAGCTCCAGCGCCAGGACAGCGAGATCGAGGATTTCGACTTCTCCTGGTCGGCCTTCTGGCCCGTGCCCCGCCGACAGGGGATGAGCACCCGTCATCCCGAGCAGCTGCCGTGCTGGATCACCTACACGGGGGAGGCGCTCAGGACGCTCGTGCAGGAACGGCTCCACGAGTCGGCGATGTACGGTGGTGCGATCGGCGCCCGAGGTCCGCGATATTGCCCGAGCATCGAGGACAAGGTCGTCCGCTTCGCCGAAGCCGAGCGCCACATGCTCTACCTGGAGCCCGAGGGACTCGACACCCCCGAGTTCTACGTGAACGGCCTCTCGACCTCGCTCCCAGAGGAGACGCAGCGCGCGATGTTGCACACGATCCCGGGGCTCGAGCGGGCGGTGATGACCCGCCCCGGCTACGCGATCGAATACGATTACGTCCCGCCGACCCAGCTCGTGCCGACGCTCGCGACGCGCGTGCTTCCCGGCCTCTTCCTCGCCGGTCAGATCAGCGGGACCACAGGCTACGAGGAGGCCGGGGCGCAGGGAGTGGTCGCCGGCCTGAACGCGGCGGCGCACGCGCTGGACGCGGACCCGCTCGTCCTCGGACGCGAGACGTCGTATCTCGGGGTGCTCGTCGACGACCTCATCACGCGCGGCGTCGATGAACCCTACCGGCTCTTCACCTCGCGATCCGAGTTCCGCCTCACGGTGCGGCAGGACAATGCCCTCGGCCGGCTGTATGGCACCGCCAGCGCCCTGGGCCTGCTGTCCGAGGCCGAACGTGCCCTGGCGGATCGGCGACTCGACGACGAGTCCGAGGCCGAGCGGCTCGCCCGATCGGTGACGATCTCCCCGAGCGCGGCGGCGGCCGTCCTCGACCGGGCCGGGGAGCGCGGCCTGCAGCATGGTGTCCCGATCCTCGAGGTCGCGAAGCGACAAAAAGTAGCACTTCGTGACTTATTCGTGGCCGCCGGTGTCGGAACCACGCTGCGCCCGGAGGCCGTCATCACCGCCGACCTCGAGCTCAAGTACGCCGGCTATCTCGCGCGCGAGCGCGTCGCCGCCGCGCGCTTGAAGCAGCTCGGCGGCTTCGCGTTGCCGGCGGAGGCACCGTACACGGCCATGCGGACCGTGAGCGTCGAGGCCCGCCAGAAGCTCGCGCAGCGGCGCCCGGACACGCTCGCCCAGGCCGCGAGCATTCCGGGCATCAGTCCCGCGGATCTGCAGAACCTCGTGCTCGAAGTGGAACGATGGCAACGCGGCTGATCGCGATCGCCGTGCTCGCCCTCTCGCTCCTTCCCATCGCCAACTGGCTGCCGGGAGGGGAGGTGGACGGCGAGTACGCGGCGCGACTGCTCGACTGGGCGTACGGCCTCGCGCTCTGCGCCGGGATCGGCGGGCTCGCGGCGTTCGTGACGCGCAAGCGCGCGGCTGCTGCAGGACCGCGCGCCGAAGCGGTCGAGGTGGGGTCTGCGGGCCGGGGCTTCATCGCGGGGGTCGCCGCGGGTGCCCTCGCGCTCTATGCGATCATCGCGCGGCAGGTCTTCACCGGAAAGCCGCTGCTCATCGACGAGATCGTGCAGGTCCTCCAGGCCCGGTGGTACGCCGAGGGGCATCTGTCGGTCCCCACACCCGCCCTGCGGGAGTTCTTCTCGATCCTGCATTTGGTCGATCTCGGGGACCGGACCTACAGCCAGTTCCCGGCCGGTGGGCCGGCGATGCTCGCACTCGGTTCCGCTGTCGGCGCGGAGTGGCTCGTGGGTCCCGTGGCCGGCGCGTTCTCCGTGCTGTTGTACGCGCGACTGCTACGGGTGCTCGAACCGAGCGCGCCACGGGGATGGCACCGGTTCGCGCTGCTGCTCTTCACCGTCGCGCCGTTCGGCGCCTTCATGTTCGGGTCGCACATGAACCACGCGACCACGCTGCTCTGGTTGCTCGTCGCGATGGCAGGGCTGGCGGGCTCGACGGCGCGCGAGGATGCGTCGCCGGTCTGGGGACTCATCACCGGTCTCGGGCTGGGCATCGCCGCCACCATCAGGCCGGTCGACGCCGCGGCCTTCGCCCTGCCGGCGGCCGTCTGGCTGCTCTGGAGAGCTCGGCGTGGCGGACGCCCGATCGTCGCGCTGCTGCTCTCGGGGCTCGGCGTGGCGATGCCGATGGCGTTCCTCCTCTGGGTAAACGCACGGACGACCGGGAAGCCCTTCCTCTTCGGCTATGACCTGCTATGGGGCGCCGGGCACGGGATCGGCTTCCACCGCTCACCATGGGGTCCGATCCACACGCCGCTGCGCGGTCTCGAGCTCATCAGCCTCTACTTCACGAGACTCTCGGTCTATCTGTTCGAGACGCCGTTCCCGGCACTGCTGCTGGCCGCAGGCGCGCTCTGGTGGCGACGCGCGCTCTTCGCGATGGACCGATACCTCTTCGCGACCGCAGCACTGGTCATCGCCGGGTATTGGGCCTACTGGCATGACGGGTTCTACCTCGGTCCCCGATTCATGGTGCCGTTGCTCCCCGTCCTCGTGCTCTGGTGCGCGCGATTGCCGCTCGTCCTTCGCGAGCGGTTCCCCTCGGCTCGCGGGCTGCATCTCGCCATGCGGGCGTCGCTCGCGTCCGGCGCGGCGTATGCTGCCCTCTCGCTCGCGATGGTCCGCGTGCCGCAGTACCGGAACGGGATGACGAGCATGCGGGTCGACATCGCGACAGCGTCGCGAGCGGCCGGCGTCACGGGGGCGCTCGTCCTCGTGAAGGAGAGTTGGGGCGCGCAACTCGTGATCCGGATGTGGTCGCTCGGCCTCTCGCGCAGCGACACCGAGGTGCTCTACCGCAATGCCGACGCGTGCCGTCTCGAACTGGCGCTCGGCGCGCTCGAGCGGGAGGGCGTCCGCGGAACGGAGGCGCTGGCTCGGCTGGCGCCGCTCCAGGCGGACTCGGCGCGGCTGGTGAAGAGCGACCGCTCCCCTGACTTCACCGAGCGCCTGCTCCCGGGACTCGCGTACGCGCCGATCTGCGAGGCCCGGATCCGGGAGGATCAGAGCGGGTTCTCGCACTTGGCACCGTTCCGTCTCGCTCAGGACGGCAACGTGTACGCCCGCTGGTTGCCCGGACGCGAGGCGGAGATCGCGGCGCAGTATCCGGAGCGGCCCCTGTATCTGTTGACTCGACGAGGGGCAGGGGTGGAGGCGCCACTCGTCTGGCGTCGCCTTCGACCGTGACGCCTCGGTCCCGCGGTGTGCATCCCGCGGTGTACATATAGAAGGGCACGGTCGTCTGGATGCGGGTGCCCATCACCCCGTCCGGGTGTGAGTCTAATAAGTACCACATAGTTACTAAAAGGAGTCATGGATGTCGAGTCCCCGTCCTGCGCCTTCCTCCGTGCGGCCGGTCTCCGCGCTATCGGTCGTGCCCCGTCGAATCTCGCTCGTGCTCGGCTTGCTGCTGCTCGGCACTCGAGTGCTGCCTGCGCAGGTCAGCCCCGGCTCCGCGTCGTCGGCACGGATCGTCACCACCGCGACGGAAGAGGTCGAAATCGCGCCTGATCGGGCGGTGATCACCTTCGCAGTGGAGACGCGGGGCCGCACGGCTGCGTCCGCCGGCACGGAGAACGCGCGCATCCAAGCGGCAGTGCTCGATACGCTACGCCGCGTCGGAATCGCATCGGCCCAACTCAAGACCCAAGGCGTGAGCATCAACCCGGAATACGAGTACCCGACCCAGGGCGGTCGTCCGACGGTCGTGGGCTATCAGGCCCACAACAGCATTCAGGTCGAGGTGCGCCAGATCTCGTTGATCGGGACCGTGATCGATGCTGGGCTTTCGAGAGGCGCGACCAACGTGGGGGGGCTTCGGTTCTTCGCCTCCAGCACCGAGTCAGCCACGCGGGAGGCAATGCGGAAGGCTGTGGCCCGGGCTCGAGCGGATGCGGACGCCATCGCCGATGCTGCCGGTGGGCGGGTGGGAGGGGTGATCGAGATCATCGCGAGCCCGAGCACCGGAAGCCCTCCAGGACCGATGGTGATGACCTCGATGGTGATGCGCTCGTCCGAAGCGGCGGACGTGCAGACGCCGATCGAAAGCGGCGTGCTCAAGGTGATCGTCTCCATCGAAGTCCGGTTCAGCTTCGTTGGGCGCTGAGCGCCAGCGAGTGCTGACGGGGGAGTTTTTCACGTGAAACGAAACCAGTTGTGGGGAGACTGTTGTTTCACGTGAAACATTCGGTCTGGTAGGTCCCGGGGTGAGCCGGTATATTCGCCGGTTCACCCCTTCTTCTTTCGTTCCAGGACATTCGTGGCCCGCATCATCGCAATCGCCAATCAGAAGGGTGGCGTCGGCAAAACGACGACCGCCGTGAACCTCGCCGCCTCACTCGCGGCCGCTGAGCAACGCACGCTACTCGTCGATGGCGATCCGCAGGGAAACGCCTCCAGCGGAATAGGCCTCGTGCGCGACGAGATCGGAGAGACGGTCTACGATGTTCTCCTCGACGCATCCCGGATCGAAGGAGCGATCGTCCACGGCGTCCAGTTCAAGCACCTAGATGTGCTGCCGGCGACGCCGGACCTGGCGGGTGCCGAGATTGAACTCGTGTCGGAAGATGAGCGCGAGCTCGCGATGCGACGAGGGCTGGAGCGGGTCCGCGATCAGTACGATTACATCCTGATCGACTGCCCCCCCTCGCTGGGGCTGATCACCCTGAACATGCTCGCGGCAGCTGACGCCTTGCTCATTCCCCTGCAGTGCGAGTACTACGCCCTCGAGGGACTGAGCCAGCTCCTGAACACGGTGCACTTGGTCCAACAAGGCGTCAATCCGTCACTCGGCATCGACGGCGTCGTCCTGACCATGTACGACGCCCGTCTCAATTTGTCGCGACAGGTAGCGACGGACGCGCGCGAATACTTCGGCGCGAAGGTCTTCCAATCGGTGGTCCCTCGCAATATTCGCCTCGCCGAAGCACCGTCCTTCGGGAAGCCGATCATCCTTTACGACGTCGCTTCGGTCGGGGCTCAAGCCTACATGGGCGTCGCGCGCGAACTCATCGAGATGGGATCGAGTAGGAGAGACGCGTCAGTGAACGGCACGGACCACGTTGCGTAAATCTGACGGAATCTCGTACACAATATGCAGCTAAACTGTTGTTATATAACAACTTACATTACTTCTTGATCCCACGAATCCGATCATGAGCGTCGACAAGAATCGAAGGCTCGGCAGGGGGCTCGAAGCCCTTCTGGCGCGCACACCCACGAGGCAGGAGGCCGGGCCCGACGCTTCCGGACGGGAGGGGTCGCGCGACTCCGGACGAGACGCCGCCCCTGGGGGA
>Ga0154020_10008520_pt1 | contig 11885 bp, 4 predicted proteins | sample Klosneuvirus_201_FD_109709 | JGI IMG/M metagenome (GOLD analysis project Ga0154020, IMG submission 109709) | Active sludge microbial communities from wastewater, Klosterneuburg, Austria - Klosneuvirus_20160825_MG | ecosystem: Engineered > WWTP > Aerobic digester > Activated sludge | place... | reverse complement strand
TATTTTCTTGGAAAAGGAAGGAATATTTTATACTCCACCCCTAAGTGAAGGTTGCATTGATGGAGTGCATAGACAATCCATGATATTGGATAAAAGCAAAAGAATTATAATTGAAAAAGAACTAACTTTGGATGAACTTAAAACCGGACAAATCTATTTTAGCAATTCTATAAGGGGTTTAATTCCGGCTAAATTAATATTGTAAAAAATGAAAACATACGATTCTAATGAAGTCCATCAAAAACTGGCAAATCTAAAAAAATGGATACACGAAGGGGATGCTATAGAAAGAACTTTTATATTAGATGACTTTAGTGAAGCACTGGCTCTTATCGTAAGAATTGGCCTGATTGCAGAACAAGCGGATCATCATCCCGAAATTTATAACGTTTACAATAAGGTCAGGATTCGTTTGAATACCCATTCAGCCGGCGGTATAACGGACAAGGATTTTAGTCTGGCAGAAACTATAGATGCCTTAGATTAACAAACTCAATCTTCCAGTTTTTTTTAAATTCAAAGACTTAACTTTAATGTTTAATGACTTTCTCATGCCATTGTCCGGATTTGGAACTTAAAATAACCGTATAAATACCTGAAGGTAAATTAGCCATATTTATTTCTTCATGCAAATCTATAACCTCCTTTGTCAACACTACTTGACCTAAGGCATTGAGCAATTGAAATCCCATTTTTTCTCCTGATACCTGATCGATGTTCAATATGGTTGAGGTTGGATTTGGATAAAGATTTGCAATTTTTAAACTCATACCGGTCATTCTTCCTGTAAAGGCAGGTTTAATAACACTATCCTTTTCACAGGTGCCATTTTTAACTTTTAAAGTAATAGTTTTAGTACTTGCAATAAAACGTGATAACTTAATAGAGGCATTTGTATTAGCTGCGGCAGAACCCACAATCCATTCTCTTGAAGTAGAATTTACCGATTTATCTGTTAATGTAATTGTGTCGCCTTGGGTTATTTCCGACCAACGAATTTGAGGCATTATTTCAATTTTCAGCTTGGTATGCCCGGATGAAAAACATTGGTTATTTTCTAAAGTGTAACGCAGTAAATAAGTTCCGGCTGTGTTTGAAAGAATATTAGAGTACACTTTTTCTTTAAGATTAACATTGTTGCCCTGAGGCCAGGTCGAATATCCCGACGAATCATTGCAGGTAAACCATTGTCCTCCATAAAAATTAACGCCATAATCATTTGATAGATATGTTATTGAATCGCCATGGCATATGGGTATTTGACTTTGTAAAAACGAAACACCAAGGTGTGAACGCACAATAATTCCGGCAGTGTTTGAAGCCTGGCTTGTACAACCATACTCGTCAGTGTAAATTAACACGAGTCGCAAGGAATCAAAATACTTCCCATGTAGATCAATATTAGACTCTCCAATTTTTATGAAGTAATTATTAGAACCTGTTTGATCTTTGTTATATATCAGATCCTCCGGCTTATTTGCAATGCCCCCTGGTTTATCCAATGTTTTATTAAACTGCCATGTTAGAGTCCCTTTGTTTAAGTCTTTAGGTGTTATAACAATGGAATTGAGACTAAATTCGGTTTCATTCTGACAAGCCACTCTCCTACCTAATTCAACCTCAGGTAAAGATCTTACCTTAACTTCTACAGTATCAGAAATACTCGACTTGCACTTTAAAGTATCTGTTTGTTCAAGAACTACCACAAACCTCGAATCAACCTTATCTTTAAAATAATATGAAGAAAAATTACTTACAGGTTTTTGAGTTTGCAAATCAAACCATTGGTATTTTCCCTTAAGTCTAAAAGTGGTATCTAATCCCGTGGCTGACAATAGCACAGAATCACCAAAACAGATAGATTCATCTTTTCCTGCATCTACTCGTAAGTTCAAAATACTGTGTTTTAAATTAACCGAATCAATAATTGACCTGCAACCATTGATATCAGTCACTTGTATGTAATAGTTTCCCGGTTCTTTTGCTATCAGTTCAGCTTTATTTCCAACCTGTTTTAAGTTGAATGTCCAATTCCAATAAATCGAATCTCCGGTATAGGTTGTCACAGCTTTTAATTTTGTAGAATCATACACACAAATTGAAACATTTTTACCGGCATCTACAGTTGGTAGTTGATATACCCTTCTACTTACCTGATACCAAAAATCTGATTTTTGCCCTTTGGCATCAGTTACAAATAGTTCAACCAAACTGTCTTTTTGTGTTGTTAATGTAAATGATGAAAAGGAATCTTTTGGATTGTATCCCCACTGAAATTTATAGGGAGGTGTTCCATTGATGGCCTTTGCGATTAAATGCACGCTGTCGTAACTGCAGATAAAAGTATCAATTCTAGCCTCTATACTTGCTTCCATCATAATTGGAATGATAAGGGTATCAACAACATAAGTCGTTGGGCAATTTAATGGTGGATTATTGATGGTATGATGAATAATGTACTTACCACCTTTACGAAACTGTAGTGTATCTTTAGCTCTTTTAGATACACTTCCGGTTTTGTTCGAATAAAAATAATAGGCTGATTTTTCAAGTGGAAGACCTAACGAATCACTCACCTGCCATAGATAAGTTGGTGTTCCGGCAAAAGGATAAATTGCATTACTTTTAAGTTCATAAGAATTTGAGCTTAATTTTTTATTTGTTGCTTTTGCTCTGGCTATAGACTTTACTCTCACCGAATAAGATTTTGAACTTAGCGCATTCATAGGACAACTATTATCTCTTGCAGTTACAGTAAAATAATAGGGTAAACTTCTAGCATCCGAATCGTGAGGGGTCCAACAAAATCTACCTTTTTGTATTCTTGCAGTTTTATCCACTATTTCAAATTTTGCACCTCTATTTATACCATAATTCCAGGTTAAAGTAACTGTATCGGGGGGTGATGCTTTAGCAGGCGGTGGTGGAATAAAGATTTTATCGTCAGAAGTAATATTAAAACAAATTTTGTTACCGGCACAGATATCAAACTTGAAAGGTCCATTTAAGTTAGGAGGATTATTACCCGGGCATGTTTGCACTAAAAATAAAATATCTCTTCTAACCTCGCCAATTTTGACATAATTTCCTGAACTGTCTTTCCGCCATTCCATTATTCTAAAAGCAATATTTCCGTTTTCCGAACAATCGGTAGGTGTAAATATCAAATCACCGGTTTCAGGATCGAGGTACATACCAATGGGCGGATTTGCATCTGGTTTGGGACCAATTGATCTATTGTAGCCGGATGGCCAGAATGTTGAAATCCATTCCTTTGGTGGTTTAGGTAATGGGTTATATTTAGTCCAATTTTCATAGGTGTCAATAAACGAATAAGATAGTGAATCATGATCTGCAGTATCTCTACCTCCTAAACAATAATAAAATGGTTGATTACAACATAAAATATTATTCGGCATTGCATTAAGTACCGGTGAACTATTTTTGGAAGCCTTACAAAGATTTAACTCACTCCAAACCCAAACATTTACAGAGGTAATTCCTAAGGATTTACAACACCCACCTACGCCAAACTGAATAATACAATGTTTGCGAAACGCTGAATCCTTTTTTTCAAAATCAACTGTATCACGAAATAAATGTTCCTCCATTGCTAATTTGCCCGAACTGGTGGTTTGGTTTGCCGGATTACAATAGTTTGAAACGCTTTTGCAGGTTGGGGTAAGATCCAATATATGAACGCGATTGGGATAGAAAGTATCGATGAGCGAACCACCTTTCATTTGTATACTAACAGAATCCAAAGGAACGCCTCTGCAGTCTCTAAAAACTTTTACATTGAGTTCATACTTTAAGCCACCAAGATGCCTGTAGGTTATCTCAGCACCCAGAATATGCGATGCTTTTAAAGATGAACTGTTTATAAAAAATATTAGAAGTAAGAGAGTAAGATATTTATTCATAATCAAGCATATAAGTAAAGACAAGCATATCTTTAATCCGTTGCATGCCGGGGCAAATTAAAAAGGGTCCAATTTGAAAAAATTGAACCCTTTTTAAATATTTTAAGTTATTGGAAATGAAACAATTCTTAGGCTTCGCCAATCGGCCCGCTGAAATTCATTGGGAAACCTTGTTGACCTTCATGCATTTCAATATTACCGAAAATATCTTCATACTTGCTTACATTTTCGCCTAATGCCATTAACAAACGCTTGGCATGCTGTGGTGTAAGTACAATACGAGATTTTACCTTAGCCTTTGGTACGCCGGGTAGCATACGTACAAAGTCTATTACAAACTCTGCATTGGAATGTGAAATTATTGCAAGGTTAGAATAAATACCTTCGGCTACTTCTTCTGATAATTCAATATCTATTTGATTTTCTTGGTTTTGATCTTTGTTTGCCATTGTTAAATTGTATTTAAAAAAAAAGAGGCCGGATAGTGGAATGTAAATATTCGTTTATCCGGCTTCTATATTGGTTTATGATTAATTAGTTTGAAGAAAAAAATATCTTTTAGTTAGATACCTCTTCTACGAATTCTTCTTTTTCGCTTTCTTTTGAAGCCATCAACAGGTCGTATTCTTCACGAGATCCAACTACCAAATTTTGATAGTTTCTCATACCGGTACCGGCAGGGATAAGGTGTCCTGTGATAACATTCTCTTTTAAGCCTAGCATTAAATCCACTTTACCGGCAATGGCAGCTTCATTTAATACTTTGGTTGTTTCCTGGAAAGAAGCGGCACTTAACCAGCTGTAAGTTCCAAGGGATGAACGTGTAATACCCATCAATAATGGAGATGAAGTTGCAGGAACAGCGTCACGTACTTGAACAATTCGCATATCTTTTCTGCGTAACATAGAGTTTTCATCGCGCAAACGACGTAAACTTACTATTTGTCCTAGCTTTAATGCTTCACTATCACCTGTTTCAACAACAACTTTTTGGTCGTATATCCAGTCATTCTCTTCTTTGAAGTCAAGTTTTTCAACATACTCTCCTTCCAAAAATTTGGTATCGCCCGGCTCAACAATCTGAACTTTCTGCATCATTTGACGCACGATAACTTCAATATGCTTGTCGTTGATTTTTACACCTTGCAAACGATAAACTTCCTGAATTCCATTCAATATATAACGTTGAACAGCACCGGGGCCCTGAATACTCAAGATATCTTGTGGAGTAATTGCTCCGTCAGATAATGGGTAACCGGCTTTGATAAAGTCACCATCTTGTACAAGTATGTGTTTAGACAATGGAACAAGATATTTCTTCCTTAATCCATCTTTTGATTCAATAGTTATCTCTCTGTTTCCACGTTTAATACCACCGTATTGAACAATACCTTCTATCTCAGAAACAATTGCAGGATTGGATGGATTTCTCGCTTCAAATAATTCTGTAACACGTGGAAGACCACCGGTGATGTCACCTGTTTTACCCAAAGTTCTTGGGATCTTTACAAGTACAGTACCTATTTTGATCTTTTCACCATTTTCAACAACGATATGCGCACCCACTGGTAAGTTAAATTCTTTTAAAATTTCTTCACCTTTTCCAACAAGTTCCAATACTGGAACAAGTTTTTTATCCTTGCTTTCAATCATCACTTTTTCAACGTGACCGGTTTGATCGTCAATTTCCTCACGGTAAGTTAATCCGTCTACAATGTCTTTGTAAACAACCTTACCTTGAACGTCACTAACAATTACCGCGTTAAATGGATCCCATTTACAAACAGAATCTCCTTTGGTTATTTTTTGACCATCTTTGATCAATAAATGAGCACCATAAGGAATATTCATGGTAATAATTGGATCACTTTCATTTTCGTCCATGATTCTAACCTCACCAGAACGACCAATAACTACAATGATTTCTTCACCTTCGTCATCCGTTGTTTTTACGGTTTTTACACCGTCAAATTCAGCTCTACCGCCAAACTTAGCAAATAAAGTAGATTCAGAAGCAACACCCGAAGCAGCACCCCCTGTGTGGAAAGTACGAAGTGTAAGCTGTGTTCCGGGTTCACCGATAGACTGAGCGGCAATTACACCTACAGCTTCTCCGTTTTGAACCACTCTACCACTGGCAAGATTTCTTCCGTAACATTTCACACAAACACCTGTTTTAGATTCACAAGTCAATACTGACCTGATCTCTACTGTTTCGATAGGTGAATTTTCTATTTGCTCACAAATATCTTCGCTCAATTCAGCACCTGCCTCACATATCTGTTCACCTGTTAATGGGTTAATGATATCATACAGACAAGAACGTCCTAAAATTCTTTCATAAAGTGACTCAACAACTTCCTCATTATCTTTAAGGGCAGTCATTTCAATACCACGAAGTGTGTTACAATCTTCAATTGAAATTACAACATCCTGAGCTACATCATGCAAACGACGAGTTAAGTAACCCGCATCAGCCGTTTTTAAAGCTGTATCCGCAAGACCTTTACGCGCACCGTGTGTTGAGATAAAGTATTCAAGTACCGACAGTCCGTCTTTAAAGTTTGATAAGATCGGGTTTTCAATGATCTCACCACCTCCACCGCCTACTTTCTTTTGCGGTTTGGCCATCAATCCTCTCATTCCACCAAGCTGACGAATCTGCTCTTTAGAACCCCTCGCACCTGAATCCAACATCATAAAGATTGGATTGAATCCTTGGTTGTCTCCGGTTAATTTTTTGATAAGTGCATCCGAAACCTTTGAGTTAACACGGGTCCAGATGTCAATTACTTGATTATAACGCTCGTTGTTAGTAATAAATCCATTATTGTAGTTATTCCAAACTTCTTCTACTTCTTTTTTAGCAGAAGCTACCAAGCTCTCTTTTTCATCCGGTACAGGAATATCCGCAATGTTAAAAGACAATCCACCTTTGAATGAAAATTTAAATCCTAAGTCTTTAATATTATCCAAAAATTCAGATGTAACAGCAATACCTGTAGTTTTTACAAGATCACCAATAATATCTCTCAATGATTTTTTGGTTAAAAGGGTATTGATAAATCCAACTTCTTTTGGAACAAATTGATTAAACAATACACGTCCAACTGCAGTATCGATTATTTTAGTAACCAATACTTTGTTTTCGAGTACTTGAGTTTTAACTTTGATCGGAGCATGAAGATCAATAATGCCTTCATTAAATGCAATTGTAACATCCTCATCAGAATAGAAAATCATACCTTCACCTTTCACTGGATGACTTGGTGTGCTTTTTCTAATTTTGGTCATATAATAAAGACCAAGTACCATGTCCTGAGAAGGCACTGCAATTGGAGCACCATTGGCAGGGTTCAAAATATTATGAGGTGCAAGCATCAATAACTGAGCTTCAAGTATGGCGGCATTTCCAAGTGGAACGTGCACAGCCATCTGGTCACCGTCAAAATCCGCGTTAAAACCTGTACAAGTCAAAGGGTGTAATTGAATAGCTTTTCCTTCAACTAATTTTGGTTGAAAAGACTGAATACCAAGCCTGTGCAATGTAGGAGCACGGTTTAGCATTATTGGATGACCTTTCAATATATTTTCAAGAATTTCCCATATTACGGGATCTTTTCTATCTACAATTTTCTTGGCAGATTTTACTGTTTTTACAACTCCACGCTCAATTAAACGACGAATGATAAACGGTTTGAAAAGCTCAGCTGCCATACCCTTAGGTAAACCACACTCGTGTAATTTAAGCCATGGTCCAACCACAATTACCGAACGACCTGAATAATCCACACGTTTACCCAATAAGTTCTGTCTGAAACGTCCTTGCTTACCTTTTAGCATGTCGCTTAAAGATCTTAGAGGGCGATTACCTTCAGATTTTACTGCGTTAGCGCGTCTTGTATTATCCAATAAAGAGTCAACAGACTCCTGAAGCATACGCTTTTCGTTACGTAAAATTACCTCAGGTGCTTTGATCTCGATTAATCTTTTTAAACGGTTGTTACGGATAATAACCCTTCTATAAAGATCATTTAAATCGGAAGTAGCAAATCTACCACCTTCTAATGGAACCAATTGTCTTAATTCCGGTGGAATTACCGGTAACATTTTGATAATCATCCACTCCGGACGATTTTCAAAACGAGAATTAGAATCTCTAAAACTGCTAATAACTTTTAAGCGTTTTAAGGCTTCTTGCTTACGTTGCTGAGAAGTTTCGTTAGCAGCTTGGTGACGCAATCCATAAGAAAGTTCATCAAGTTTAATACGGGATAATAATTCCCATAGGGCGTCTCCACCCATTTTGGCTATAAATTTATTTGGATCTTTATCATCCAAATAGAAGTTATCCTTTGGTAAAGTATCTAAAATATCCAAATACTCTTCTTCAGTAAGGAAATCAAGATAATTTACTCCATCTTCAGCTTTTATACCTGCCTGAATAACTACATAACGCTCATAGTAAATAAGCATATCCAATTTTTTGGTAGGTAAGCCCAACAAATAACCAATTTTATTTGGAAGTGAACGGAAATACCAGATGTGAGCTACCGGAACAACCAATTCAATATGGCCCATTCTTTCACGACGCACTTTCTTTTCGGTTACTTCTACACCGCAACGGTCGCAAACAATACCCTTATAACGAATACGTTTGTATTTACCGCAATGACATTCATAATCCTTTACGGGACCGAATATTCTTTCGCAGAAAAGACCACCCATTTCGGGTTTATACGAACGGTAATTGATCGTTTCCGGCTTTATTACTTCACCAAATGAACGTTGCAGGATAGTTTCGGGAGAAGCTAAACTGATACGGATTTGGGTAAAATTACTTTTTAATTTTAAATCTTTTTTATTGAATGACATGTGTTATTTCTAATAAAAATTAATACTTATTCAAATGTTACATCTAAACCAAGACCTCTTAATTCATGTACAAGTACATTGAATGATTCTGGAATTCCGGGTTCGCCAAGGTTATCACCTTTAACAATGGCTTCATACGCTTTGGCTCTTCCCATGATATCATCCGACTTAATTGTAAGAATCTCTCTAAGGATATTGGCCGCACCGAATGCCTCCAATGCCCAAACCTCCATCTCACCAAAACGCTGACCTCCAAATTGAGCTTTACCACCCAATGGTTGTTGTGTAATAAGTGAATATGGTCCGATACTTCTTGCGTGCATCTTATCATCTACAAGGTGACCAAGTTTAAGCATATAAATTACACCAACCGTTGTTTTTTGGTCGAATCTTTCTCCGGTTAGTCCGTTGTAAAGATGCGTGTAACCCCATTTAGGAAGTTTTGCTTTTTCAACATAACTGATGATTTCTTTTTCAGAAGCACCATCAAAAATTGGAGTCGCAAATTTCAATCCCAATTCTTTTCCGGCCCAACCCAAAACAGTTTCGTAAATCTGTCCAAGGTTCATACGCGAAGGCACACCTAATGGATTAAGAACGATATCTACAGGTGTTCCATCTTCCAAAAATGGCATATCTTCTTCAGGAACTATTTTGGCTACAATACCCTTGTTTCCGTGACGACCTGCCATCTTATCACCCACTTTTAACTTACGTTTGTGTGCAATATAAACTTTGGCCATTTTCAAGATACCTGCCGGTAACTCGTCACCAACACTGATTGCGTAATAACGACGCTTGTACTCAGTGGTGATCTCATTGATTTTAAGTTTGTAGTTATTAAAGATCTGAACTATTAATTCATTTTTCTCTTTATCCGTAGTCCAATTATTATATGAAACTATTGTAAAATCAGTATCTCCAATATTTTTAAGAGTAAATTTGGTTCCTTTTGGAATTACCTCTTCTCCATATATATTGAACACCCCTTGAGATGTTTTTCCATTAACTACTTTGAATAATTTTTCAACCAAAATAGATTTCAATTTGGCAAGATTTTTTTCGAACTCCTGATCAATTTTAACCAAATGTCCTTTTTCCTCTGCTTTTGAATTCTTATCTTTTTTGGTACGAGAGAATAATTTTTTATCTACAATAATACCCTCGGTGCTTGGAGGTGCTTTGTAAGATGCATCTTTCACGTCACCCGCTTTATCACCAAAAATTGCTCTTAATAATTTTCCTTCAGGAGATGGTTCAGTTTCACCTTTTGGAGTAATTTTTCCAATTAAGATATCGCCTTCTTTTACTCTGGCTCCAATTCTAATCAAACCATTTTCATCCAAATTTTTGGTTGCTTCTTCACTTACGTTTGGAATATCATTGGTTAATTCTTCCTCACCACGTTTGGTGTCTCTAACCTCCAATTCATACTCTGTAATGTGCAATGAAGTAAAGAAATCTTCTTTTACAACTTTTTCTGAAATTACAATAGCATCCTCAAAATTGTAACCTTGCCATGGCATGAATGCCACCATAAGATTTCTACCAAGGGCTAGTTCTCCCAATTGGGTTGCATATCCTTCCACAAGTACATCACCCGATTTAACCTTTTGTCCTTTTTTAACAATTGGACGAAGATTAACAGTGGTATTTTGATTTGTACGACGGAATTTAGTTAATTTATATGTTTTAACTTCTCCTCCAAAAGAGGCAAGTTCCATTTCTTCGGTATGTATGTAACGAACACGAATTTCATTAGCATCCACATATTCCACAACACCATCACCTTCTGAAAGCATTAATGTTCTTGAATCAGTAGCTACTTTTTTCTCTAAACCGGTTCCCACAATTGGGGCTTCAGGTCGGAATAATGGCACAGCTTGACGTTGCATGTTAGAACCCATCAAAGCACGGTTCGCATCATCATGTTCAAGAAAAGGAATGAGCGATGCTGCTATCGAAACGATTTGGTTAGGGGCCACATCCATAAATTGCAATTTGGATGGATCAACCATTGGAAAGTCACCTTCAAATCTTGCTTTTACCTCATTGGTCTGGAAATTTCCATCCGCATCCAACTGAGCATTTGCCTGTGCGATAATTTTACCGTCTTCTTCCTCAGCACTTAAATATATTACCCCACCTTTGTTATCTACTCTACCATTATCAACTTTTCTGTATGGAGTTTCAATAAATCCAAGAGAATTGATTTTAGCATGCACACAAAGAGAAGAAATCAAACCAATATTTGGTCCCTCAGGAGTTTCAATTGTGCACAAACGACCATAATGGGTATAATGCACGTCACGTACCTCAAAACCTGCTCTATCTCTGGAAAGTCCACCGGGTCCAAGTGCCGATAAACGGCGTTTGTGTGTTATTTCAGCCAATGGATTGGTTTGATCCATAAACTGTGATAACTGGTTGGTTCCAAAAAACGAGTTGATAACAGAGGCCAATGTTCTGGCATTGATCAGATCTGTAGGTGTAAATACCTCATTATCTCTGATGTTCATTCTCTCGCGGATAGTTCTGGCCATACGAGCCAAACCTACACCAAACTGAGAATATAACTGCTCACCAACTGTGCGCACACGTCTGTTACTTAAATGGTCAATATCATCCACATCAGTGCGAGAATTACTCAAATCTATCAAAAATTTGATGATGGAGATAATATCTTGTTTTGTTAAAACCTTGGTATCCATAGGAATATCAAGATTCAATTTTTTATTGATCCTATATCTTCCTACATCACCAAGATCATAACGTTTGTCAGAAAAGAACAAACGCTCAATGATACCACGAGCCGTTTCTTCATCCGGTGGATCAGTGTTTCTTAACTGACGGTAAATATGCTCAACAGCTTCTTTACCAGAGTTAGATGTATCTTTTTGAAGTGTATTTTGAATAATTGCAAAATCATTCTTGTTATCATCTTCACGAGTTAAAATAATGGTTTTAACACCGGCATCAATGATATCGTCTATTTGACGGTCTTCAAGAATGGTATCACGTTCAATAATAATTTCATTTCTTTCGATAGAAACCACCTCTCCTGTATCCTCATCTACAAAATCCTCG
>Ga0154020_10008518_pt1 | contig 11885 bp, 7 predicted proteins | sample Klosneuvirus_201_FD_109709 | JGI IMG/M metagenome (GOLD analysis project Ga0154020, IMG submission 109709) | Active sludge microbial communities from wastewater, Klosterneuburg, Austria - Klosneuvirus_20160825_MG | ecosystem: Engineered > WWTP > Aerobic digester > Activated sludge | place... | reverse complement strand
TTGCCCTGAAAGGGCTACACAAAACCGCATTGTGGAACCCTTTCAGGGTTCGTGTTCGGATGGTGCGTGAACCTGGGGCGGCGTTCATCCGCATTCGCGGATTCTCTTGCCCCAGGCTGATTTCTGCGAGCCTTTCAGGCTCAATCACAGCATCCATCAAGTCCAACTCGTTTGTAGTACGAGCCCGACCGCGCACTTCATTTCGCGCAGAACCACAAAACGGTAGAGTCAGCGTTTTTCAATTCCGACCGTTCGCCTCTGTGTCGAATGCTGGAGATCTCTGATGAATTGTGGTCTTAACGAGATCGCCGGGCTTGATCTTTCCTCAAATTGAGTAAGCATCATGCCACATTCGACCGGGTAAAATGTCTTCGTCCTGCTGCCGGACAAACATCCCTAAAGATGTAGGCCAGCAAATTCACAGGACTTTCACTGCTCTATTGCGAGATGTCTTAATGCCAGTGACTCCAGTAATCCCGCCGTTTCACACAACGGCCATTGCTTCAGCGATGTTGCTTGCGTTTGCCATGCTGAACCCGAGTGCAATCACAGTTGCCGACGACTGGCCTCAGTGGGGTGGCCCGCAGCGGGATTGCGTCTGGCATGAAGATGGCATTGTTGACAAATTCTCAACCGACGGACTGCTTCCTCGCGTCTGGTCGGCGGAAGTGCATGAAGGCTACTCAGGTCCGGCGGTGGCCGATGGGCGAGTCTTCCTGACTGACCGTATCGCCGATGGCGAATTCGAACTGCTGCTGTGCTTCAACGCCGAAACCGGCAAGCCATTGTGGAAGCATCAATATTATGTGCGGTACACGATCAACTATCCCGCCGGGCCCCGAGCGACTCCGGTGATCGATGAGGATCGCGTGTACTTCGTCGGCGCGCAGGGGCACATGTTCTGTATGAACGTGAAGGACGGTTCCATCATCTGGCAAAAGGTCTTTGAAAAGGACTTCGGAACCGAACTGCCCGCATGGGGCATGGCCGCGTCGCCACTTGTCGATGGAGACAAACTGATCACGCTCGTTGGCGGCAACAACAACGGGCTGATCGTCTGCTTCAACAAGCGAACGGGCGAAGAGTTGTGGCGATCTCTGGAAGATCGGGAGACTGGTTATTGTCCGCCGGTGATTTACGAATTTGGCGGACGACGGCAATTGATCGTCTGGCATCCGTCGGCCATCTCCGCGCTGGATCCGGAAACCGGAACGGTTCTGTGGGAAGTGCCCTGGTCGGTCAAGTACGGGCTGTGCATCCCGATGCCGCGAAAACTGGATGATCGACTATTTTTGACGTCCTTTTACGACGGCCCGCACATGCTGAAGGTAGGTGCGGATCATGCCGACATTTTGTGGAAAGGGAACGGCATCAACGAACAGCAGACGGACAAGCTGCATTCCATCATGCCGACTCCGGTCGTCACGAAAGACAACATCTTCGGCATCTGCAGCTACGGTCAACTGCGATGCCTCAAAACGGAAACTGGCGAACGTGTCTGGGAAACACTGGAAGCGACCGGCAGCGGTCGCTGGTGGAATGCCTTCATTATTCCACAGGGCGATCGGTACTTCCTGCACAACGAACAGGGCGACTTGATCATCGCGAATCTGTCAGAATCCGGCTATGACGAAATCAGTCGCGCGAAGCTTGTTGAGCCCACCCGCCCGGTACAGCGTCGCATGACGATTTGGTCTCATCCGGCATTCGCCATGAAGAGTGTTTTTGCGAGAAACGATAAGGAACTGGTGCGCGTGAATCTGGCAAAGTAGTTTGACTGTCCCCTATTGGCGGTTTATTGGTGTGTGCAGAGGGTCGGGAGTCTTTTTTGGACGGAAAGCCCGGCATTTTTCACCAGACTACTCTCCAAAAAAGACTCCCGACCCCGTCCTTCATCGCCCGAGTAAGAAGTCCGAAGACTCACGAAAGCCGAAACAACTGCATTGCATTCGCCGTCGTAGTTCAGGCACGGGAGACAGAGCCAAATAGAATCACGACCTGCTGAAAGTCCGTAACCCAGCTGACTGCCTTCCGGACGACCGATGCTGACGTCACCAAACGCATTGGAGTAACCTCCATTGCCAGCCCATTCCACCAGTACCGGATACTCAGCGCCATCAGCATGCCAGTTTTCGGGCAAGTGCAGAACGTGATAGACCCGGGTGTCCTTCCAGTCGGGGAGTGTTTGCCTTATTCGCTTGCAGCCGAAGGCTCGCCTTCTGTGAACGCAGGCACCTGAATATCAGGCGGTACCGAACGAAGGTATCTCGTATCACCTTGTTGCAACATTCATGATCGCGGGAATTGGACCCGGAATTCACTGCCCTGCCCAAGAGTGCTGGTCACAGAAATCGTTGCTCCCAGCGACTGGCAGAGATGCTTAACAATTGCCAAACCAAGACCCGTACCGCCACGCTCACGAGAGCGATCTCGATCGACCCGGTAAAACCTCTCGAAAATTCTACCCAAAACTTCCTCCGGGATGCCCGTGCCGGTGTCAAGAACGATCAATGTGGGGGCCAATTCATTCACCTTCAGTTCCACAGTCACGATCCCGCCCGCATCTGTATGTTTCAGGGCGTTATCGACAAGGTTGCAGAGAATAGTCTGCACGGCCTGATCATCAGCGACGACTTTCATTTCTTTCGCACCGGTCAGTACAAGGCTCACTGATTTTGTGTCCGCGATGGTCTGAAACCCGCGAAGCGCGTCCTGCGCAACAGCAAAAACGTCTACCGGTTCAAAGTGCAGTAATTGCTGGCCTGATTCGACGCGCGCCAACTGCAACATGCCAATGATTAACTGCAGCAACCGTTCGGACTGTTCACTGATCTGTTTCAGGAAGCGTTCCGCAGCAGTCGGATCAGAGAGGGCACCGTCAAGCAATGTGTCCGTGCAGGCCTGAATGACGGTGAGGGGCGTCTTCAGTTCATGGGACACACCACTCACGAAGTCACGCCGCATCGCTTCCAGTCGCCGGATCTCCGACACATCACGAACGACCGTCACAGCTCCGGCGTGCGGACCGGTCAAAATTGGAATCACGACGAGCGCCAGATGGGCACGTTCGCGGGCAGTACGATACTCCAGCGTCTGCATCTTTTTTGACGTTAACGCATCCTGAACCGTTTCCAGAAACGCGGGAACTCGCACAGCCTCATACAATCGGTGGCCCACACCAATCACGCGCCGAATCCCGAGCAGACGGCGGGCTCCCGTGTTCATGAAGACGATCCGCTGTTCGGGATCGATGGCAATCACTCCTTCCACCATCGAATCCAGCACTGCGGACAATAAATCAGCCGAAGAACGGGCTTCCTGCTCGGCGACATGCAGCGCATCAATACGTTCCTGTCGCTCTTCTTCCATGCGATGCAGCGAGGTCGCGACGTGCCCCAGTTCATCGTGGCGATCCGAAATGGAAAGCAGCATGTCTTCCCGATCAGCTTTCTCTGCCGACTTGTCAAGCTTCAGTGACATGGCCTGCAGCGGTCGAACCAGACTCGCGGCAACAAACGCAGCACAAATGATCCCAATGAGCCACATGAATAACACAGAAGTCGTTATGGCCGAGCGAACTGGAGCGGCACGTTCCGCAGCGACATCATCTCGCACAAGCGCCAGCAGGATTTCAGTGGTCGCACGATCCACTCCTGGAGCGACGTTCCTGGCGAAGGCGATGTATCCCTGCCGCTCAGTGCCGATCCGGATGCGCCGCATGGACCGGTCTGATCGCACGGCCATCTGTACGATCGACTGAATCGCAATGTCGCTGGGAGGCGGATCGCCCGTTGCGATCACCGAACGGTTATTTTCATCCAGCAGCCACAGCGTGGCTTGTTGGTTGGCCATACGTGCCTTCCAGGTCTCAATCACTTCATTCGGTGTTATTCCTGAATGAAGTTCGTCGCTGATCGTGTCCAGCGCCGCCGAAATGCTGGCTTGTTGCTCAGTCGATGCCTGTCTCTCAAATCGACTGCTCATCGTCGTCATCAGCCCAGCCAGCGCAATGGAGGAAAGCAGGGCGTAGAGCCCTGTAATCTTCCAGAATAGCCGTGATTTGAGCCAATTCACTCAACACCAGGTCCCAAAATTGACGCATGCCACCAGGACGACATAATACCCCGCTCCTGAATCAACTCGAAGTTCGATTGCTCAGTCCCAAACATTAACAACGGCCCGCTGCAAGGCTAAGTCCCTGTCCAAAAACAAATCCGAGGAGCCGCGCCCGTGAGGAAGCGGACGTCAAGCCCCGCTTCCTAACGGGCGCGGCTCCGAATCTCGCACTTCTTTTTGCAGACGACGCGGCCACTCCAGAATCCATCTTAGCCCGGAAGCGGGGCATTGAACATTAAGCCGGCTGTCGATTTTTTTGCGAGTTGCCTTACCTCATGATCGCCCCATTCGGGGTGAGCATCTTTGATCTTCCCAATGACCAATGTCGTCTCAAACTCGGGGTCATCCGTTTAAAAAAAACAACGTTGCCCCATTTGGTATTGAGTTGTTTCGCCCATTTCAAATCCTCGCGTTTCTTTTTCAGACAGGACTGGAAATTCCGAGGGAACTGAGGATGCCCTGCGTGACCACGATTCCGCTTCCTCCTGGACTGCCAATGTTCAGAACCGGGTCGCCCAGCATCACTTCATTTAGAAAGCCCTAGTCGAGATGTGAGTGGCATTCTTTGGGGTAACGTGAAGAGGATGCATCAGGGGCTGTCCAGGACTGATTCTAGCGCGATCAGTCTATTCACTACAAGCACGGGTGTGGCCGAGATTCCGCACAGCGTGCTGCGACTGGTCGCAGAGCGGTCGCTGAATGTAACCGTGGGTTTTAATCCACGGAAATGTCTGTTTGTTTGCATCCTCTGCAGATTTCAGAAAAAGACGCTGCAACGCATCGCGTACTTTCTGTACAATGCCCCTCATGCGGAAACTCCATTTCCCAGATCTGCTTTGCTTTGGATCGCTCCAATTCTTTGTTTTTTTCGGCTTTTTAGAGCAAAACTTGATAGCTCCTCCAAAGTCACCTTTAAAAGTTCTTTACCAGATTGCTATTTGTCGCAAACCCCATGCACTGAAACACTTTACGGATGAATACGTTCTCACACAACAGCGAGACAGAAAGCTATGAACAGGAATGAACCAACCGACTTTGGCCCGTCAGTGACTCGACGCCAGTCGCTGCAACAGGGGGTGACTGCTGCGAGCGGCTTGCTGCTTGCCCACGGCCTGTGTGCGAATTCCGGAATCGCTACCGATACACCGCCAGGTGTGGCAGACGAAACGAACGCGGCCACACCATCGAAGGGGCGAGCCAAATCGGTCATCCAGATTTTTCTGTGGGGCGGCATGTCCCACAACGACACATGGGATCCGAAACCCGATGCGGGCCGAGACTACGTGGGAGATGTCGGCAAGGTGATTTCCACCAACGTGGCTGGCACTCAGATTTGCGAATTATTCCCGGAACTGGCGAAACAGGCAGACAAGTATTCGCTGATTCGCAGCATGACGCACGGCAACAACGGCCACGAGACAGCAGCCTACCTCATGCAGACGGGGCATCAGCCGGGAGAACGGTTGTCGTATCCGAGCATCGGAGCCGTGTTCGCATTGTTCAAAGGCCGCGACTATGAGGGTATCGTTCCGCCGTACGTGGTACTGACGAAGCCTCAGGGACGTTTTTCGGAAGAAGGATTTCTGGGACCGTTGTTCAAGCCGTTTGCCACCGGCGGCGATCCGAACGCGCCGAGATTTGCCGTCGAAGGAGTCGTGTCCGCCAGCATCAGTGATGATCGGCAGCAGGCTCGACGTCGTCTGAGCGATGACATGGATACGCTCAGCCGCGTGATGTCGGCAGATCCGCAGATCAAGGACGCCAGGCAGACCAAACAACAGGCCTACGACCTCATCCTTGGTCGGGGTAAGGGAGTGTTCGATCTGTCGAACGAAGAGGCAGCCCTGCGAGATCGGTATGGCCGACATACGTTCGGTCAGGAGTGCCTTGCGGCGCGGCGAATGGTCGAGGTGGGTGTTCCGTATGTCGTGATCAACTATCCGGCGGGCTGGGATACGCACAAGGATCACTTCAAGCGAATGCGTCGCCAGGTGCCAGAACTGGATCAGGGGCTGGCGACGTTATTGAGTGACCTGAGTGATCGCGGCTTGCTGGAAAGTACCCTGGTATGGTGCTGCGGCGAATTTGGTCGCGGTCCGAAAGTCGATTGGCAGCCGCCCTGGAATGGCGGACGAAATCACTATGGGAAAGTATTCTCGGTCCTGGTCGCCGGAGGTGGATTCAAAGGCGGACAGATCGTCGGTGCTTCGGATGCGAAAGCCGAAGCCGTTGCTGATCGGCCCGTGTATCCAATCGATCTGTTGGGCAGCATCTATTCCCTGGCTGGAATCGACACCACCGCGCGCCTGCCGCATCCGCTGGGCGAGGAGGCCCTTGTGTTGCCGTCGATGTCCGAGACCGTCAAATCCGGCGGCCTGCTGACAGAAATCATGTGAAGCAATGAACCATCTCATGAACAAAGATTCTCGTATCGCACGAATCTTCATGCTGCGGCATTCGCTGGCGGCGTTGGCTTTTGTGACCGTGTCGTTGTTAGGGTCAGCCGTTTTTGCACAGGCTCCCCCCTATATCGGCTACGTCTATCCGGCTGGCGGCCAGCAAGGGACGACATTCCGCGTGAAATTTGGCGGCCAGCGTCTACGCGGTACCGATCAAGTACTCGTGACCGGCGAGGGTGTCACGGCCACGGTCGAAAAGGTCTTTCACTCGCTCAGCAATCAGGAAATGGTCGTGCTGCGAGAGCAGCTCAGTGCGTTGCGGAAAAAAACGAAAGGTAAGGAAGGACGAGAGCTGTCGAAGGACGAACAACGAGTCGCCGACAACGTGGAGGATCGACTGGCAGAGTATTGCAATCGACCAGCGAGTACCTCGATCGCCGACTTGGTGTTCATCCATGTCACGATTGCCGCCGATGCGGAACCAGGTCCGCGAGAGATCCGTGTAGTGAGCGACGTGGGCGTCACCAATCCGCTTGCGTTCCACGTTGGCCAATTGCCCGAAAGGGCTCGCACGCCCATGCGGATCAGCAGCATGCAGGTGCTGGGCAAAGAAGAACAGGCTCTGCGAAAACGACCGGCGGAAGAAGCCGAAGTGAAGATCGAGCTGCCTTGTACCGTCAACGGACAGGTCGCCTCAGGAGAAGTGAACACCTATCGCTTTCAGGCGCGCAAGGGCCAGAGGCTGGTCGTGGCGTGTGCCGCGCGCGAACTGATTCCGTTCATCGCCGATGCTGTTCCCGGTTGGTTTCAACCTGTCATCTCGGTGCTGAACGCGCGCGGGGAAGAGCTGAGTTACAACGACGATTTCGGATTCAAGCCGGATCCTACGCTGCTGTTTGAAGTTCCTGACGATGGTGAGTATCAGGTGCGTATCTTCGATGCGATTTATCGCGGTCGGGAGGACTTTGTGTATCGCATTTCGATCGGCGAATTGCCATTGCTGACTGGCCTCTTTCCGCTCGGCGGTACCGATGCGACGCTGGCTCAGGTGCAGTGGCAGGGATGGAACGTCGAAGGTGCACAGGTCAGGCTCGCGACACGTGACGAAGCGCAGGGAATTCAATGGGTGACGGTTGTGAAAGAAGGCCTGGTCTCCAACCGCTTGCCGTTTCAGATCTCGCAGCAGGCAGGGCTGTCCGACACTGAACCGAACAATGCCATCCAGAACGCTCAGCCCCTGACGCTGCCAGCCGTGGTCAATGGACGGATTGATGCGCCGGGTGACTGGGACGTGTTCGAGATTCCTGCCGTTGCTGGTGAAACGATTGTGGCGGAGACCACGGCGCGGAGGCTCGATTCCCCACTCGATTCAGTGCTGAAGATCACGGATCGATTGGGAAACGTGATTGCCGTCAATGATGATCATGCGGATGTGGCTTCGGGGTTGAACACGCATCACGCGGACTCGTATGTGATGTTCGATGCTCCGGCGGACGGACCGATCTACGTTCATCTTGGCGACACGGCGCGCACGGGCGGAGACGCATTTGCCTATCGTCTGAGAATCAGCCATCCGCAACCCGATTTCGAACTTCGAGTCACGCCGTCGGGCGTGGGCCTTCGAGGCAATAACGGTGCAACACTGAATGTGTATGCGATTCGAAAGGATGGCTACGACGGAGATATCAAAATCCAACTGGATGCCCCTCAAAAAGCATTGAGTATGGCTCCCGTGACACTCACGCCGGATCACGACACCGCGAAGCTGCGACTCAATACCAAACGAAAACCCACACACGCTGCTATTGATCTTTCGATTCGAGGATATGCGACGATGGAATCGGAACAATGCGTGCGTCAGGCGGTGCCGGCGGAAGATCGAATGCAGGCGTTTCTGTGGAGACATCTGGTTCCGGCGGAAACGATGACGGCGGTCGTCCTGAGCCCGAAATCCGCCGACTCGTCCCGTCGCCCGCTACCATCATCCCCAATGCCCAGCGAGTTAGCAGGGCAAGAGGCTTCGCCACCAAAGTTCGGCAAGCAGGAAGTCGGACGGCGATTGAAGCAACTGCGAGACCTGTTCGATGAATGGCTGCTGACTGATGAGTTCTACAACGAACGTGTCGCGGAGTGCGCGGCGGTGGAGTAGGATAAAGAAAGGGTCGGGAGTCTTTTTCAGAGAATTGCGTGGTGAAAAACGCTGACGTTTCCGTCCGAAAAAGACTCCCGACCCTCTACCCACACCCATAAAGTAACTGCCACTCTGTGGGTGACGAATGTCGCAGGCCGCGTTTTGCGGCCTGCCTCACTCGGAGAGTGAGGTCTACTATGTGAATATGTCGGAACGCAGCGTTGCTCCGGGAGTGTTCTTTTGTTATCCTCATAAAGCAGCGCGTGGTTATCCGGATTTTCCTTTTGACGGCATGGGTGATGCGTACTGGGTTTCTGCGGAGAGGTTCTTTCAATGGCAATTGGCCAGTTTTTTTCTCAACGTTTCAGTTACGGTGTGCATGCGCTGGCCTATGTGGCCACAAAGCCAGCGGGCGAGTTGACAACGCTGCCGGAATTGGCCGAGTGGACGCGAAGTCTGTGGCCAGCCGCCTCCGAAACGTATTTGTCGAACATCGTGCAGCAGATGACACGAGGAAGGCTGCTCCGCAGTCACCGTGGCGTCGCTGGCGGCTATTCTCTTGGACGCTCCGCCTCGGCGATCTCATTGCGAGACGTGGTCGAATTGCTGGAAGGCGTCGATACCGGACGTTGCAGTCTGTCGCTCGAAGACAGTTGTCCTGTGGTTGGGCGATGTGCGATTCAGCGGAAGCTCAGCAAGCTTGAAGAAGACTACCTGAAGGCACTGTCCGGAGTCACGATCGCGGAATTGTCGCAGACGGTTGTGACAAAAATTTGAGACGACAATCAGAGGTTGATCATGATTCGCTCAGCCACAAAAATTCTGCTGGCCGCGTTCATTTTCCTTGCAGCGGGGTGTCAGCCCGTCAGGACGCAGGACACTTCCGAAGTGATCTCCGTTTCGAAACTGCAGGCGCAGATCGAAGCACTCCCGCAGACTCATCCGCGTCTGCTGGCTGACGCCGATGACTTCCGGTCATTGCGAGAATCGCTCGGTCATTCGTCGTCAACCCGTGACCAGCTTGCGCGAGCCGTGATTCGTCATGCGGATCTGCTCGCCGATGTGCCACCCATCACGCGAACCTTGCAAGGACGACGACTGCTCAGCGAATCACGCCGGTGCCTGGAACGTCTGCTCAACCTGTCAATGGCCTGGCAGCTCACTGGCGACGCCAAATACGTGCAGCGCGGCAAAAAAGAGATGCTGGCCGTGGCTGAGTTCAGCGATTGGAATCCGAGCCACTTTCTGGACGTCGCCGAGATGACACTTGCGATGGCCATCGGATACGACTGGATGTTCGACGGATTGGACGACGCCAGTCGTGAAACGATCCGTGAGGCCATTCTGAAGAAGGGAGTGACGCTGCCGTTTGAAACGAAGCACAAAGGCTGGGTCAAAGCGACCAACAACTGGGGCCAGGTCTGTCATTGCGGACTGACGGCCGGTGCGCTGGCGATTTTGGAAGATGAACCGGAGTGGGCGGCAAAGACGGTACACAACGCCATCCAAAACGTGCCGCGTTCCATGAAAGCCTATGCGCCGCACGGCAGCTATCCGGAAGGTCCATCGTACTGGGCTTACGGAACCACGTTCAACGTCGTCTTGCTGGCGATGTTCGACCAGCTTCTGGAGACGGATTTTGGTTTGAGCAATATGGCTGGCTTCGATCAGACGGGCGGCTACCCGAATCTGGTGACCGGGCCATCGGGCGAAGCGTTTAACTATGCCGATGGCGGGGCGCGTCGAGGACCGGCGGAGGCGTTGTACTGGTTCGCCAAACGTTATCAGCGCCCGGACTGGCTGCTGGGAGAGAACGCCCGACTGCAAGCTGCGATCAAGAGTTTCAATGTCCGTGATGCCGGAAAGGGCGGAAATCGTTTGTTGCCACTCGCCCTGTTGTGGATGGACGGAAAAGACGAACCTCTGGCCGAATCCAGTATCGCTCTGCCGCTACATTGGCAGAGTGGCGGTGACACACCGATTGCCGTTCACCGTAGTTCATGGACCGATCCTAATGCCACGTTTGTCGGCTTGAAAGCCGGTTCGCCGTCGGGGCCTCACGGTCAGATGGACACTGGCTCGTTCGTACTGGACGCCGACGGCGTGCGGTGGGCCATGGACCTTGGGGCGGAAGGCTATCATGGGATCGAATCGCGGGGTATGAATCTGTGGAGTGCCGCCCAGAACTCCGACCGCTGGACCATCTTTCGTCAAAGCAATGCCGGGCACAATACACTGGTCATTGATGGACAATTGCAGATTGCCAAAGGCCATGCCCCCATCAGTGCGTTTTCGGACAACCCCGAGTTCCCGCATTCCATCACCGACCTGAGCGCCGTGTATCAGGGACAGGCCAAAAAAGTCCGGCGAGGTATCGCATTGCTGCCGTCGCGGGAAGTGCTGATTCAGGATGAATTGAACGGACTCAAAACTGGTCAACATGTGCGCTGGGGCGTGATCACTCGGGCAGAAGTGGCGACGCAAGCCGACGCGACACTGCACCTGCAGCAACAGAATCAGCGACTGGAACTGACGATTGTCGAACCACCAGGAGCCACGTGGTCGATCATCAATACGGAGAAACCGCCGCACGAGTGGGATTCCCCCAACCCTGGCACCCGGATGGTTGCGGTTGAAGTTGAGACCCCGTCGTCCGGTGAACTGCGCGTGGTCGTCCTGGCGACACCTGGAAGCTGTGATGCAAATTCAAAGAAGTCGCCTGGGGTCCGTCCGCTCAGCGACTGGTAGACATTCCAGCACTGACCACTGACTGCGAGGCACCCGATGAATCGATTCTGGTTTCCCGTCTGCATCTTTCTGATGTCCAGTTTCGCCGCCAATGCCGACGCGACTGATCCACCTCTCCAACCGTAGCCGACAAAGGGCGTGCTTATGTGGTCTACTTTCCTTCGGGCGGTGAAGTCCAGGTGGACGTCACCGCAGCAGAAGGCTCGCTGGATGTTCACTGGATCAACATCGACACAGGAGAACTTGGCGCAGAACAAACGATCAACGGCGGTCGGCGGATCACGCTGACGTCACCTGACAAGGCAAACTGGTGCGCTGTGATCGTGGCTCGGTAAGGATCGCTCGATAAATAACTGTTGCATTTGTGCCGTAGGACAGGCTTCCAGCCTGTCCGTTTGCAGAAGACAGGCTGGAAGCCTGTCCTAGTGCGCCTGTGAAGGCGTTTGATCGGAAGGGTGCGAGTCCCTTCATGGGTTGATCTGAACCCATTA
>Ga0154020_10008517_pt1 | contig 11890 bp, 10 predicted proteins | sample Klosneuvirus_201_FD_109709 | JGI IMG/M metagenome (GOLD analysis project Ga0154020, IMG submission 109709) | Active sludge microbial communities from wastewater, Klosterneuburg, Austria - Klosneuvirus_20160825_MG | ecosystem: Engineered > WWTP > Aerobic digester > Activated sludge | place... | reverse complement strand
GCCGACCAGGGCCCCGAGGCGGCGCACGTCCTCGCGCAGCGGGCGGTCCACTTCGGGCAGCTCGACGGTACGCAACTCCTCCACGCCCCACCCCGATCAGGATGCCGCGCCACCCGGCGCCCTCGCACCTATACCGCATTGCAGCAAAATGCGCATTCGGGCACCGCCGGGGCTATAAGCACGGGCCGGCTTCAGGGACGTCATTCCCGCGAAAGCGGGAATCCATGTTGTTGATTGACAATGGATTCCCGCTTTCGCGGGAATGACGTCCCTGAGGCCGGCCCGCTCCCATATCGCTTTATCCGAATCAAGCGATATAATGCCGCCCCTCCTCCCCGCCGAGGGGCGCTGCAACCCCGCCTGTCGCGACGACGGCCAGGGATCAGGCTCGGCGGAGGTTCGGTAACCACCGAACGGCGCCCGATCAATGGGAACGCGAGTCCCTTCGCGAAAGCCGCGGCCATCCATGGCCGCAGTTCTCAAACCATCCGGAGCAACGCCATGAACGCTGTGGTCAAGAACCTTCCCGACTACAAGGTCGCCGATCTCTCGCTGGCCGACTGGGGCCGCAAGGAAATCGAGATCGCCGAGCACGAGATGCCCGGCCTGATGTCGATCCGCCGCAAGCACGCCAGGGCGCAGCCGCTCAAGGGCGTGCGCATCACCGGCTCGCTGCACATGACGATCCAGACCGCGGTCCTGATCGAGACCCTGAAGGACCTCGGCGCCTCGGTGCGCTGGGCCTCGTGCAACATCTTCTCGACCCAGGACCATGCCGCCGCCGCGATCGCCAAGTCCGGCGTGCCGGTGTTCGCGTGGAAGGGCGAGTCGCTGGAGGAATACTGGGACTGCACGCTCGACGCGATCACCCATCCGGGCCACAAGGGTCCGGAGCTCGTGGTCGACGACGGCGGCGACGTCACGCTGTTCATCCACAAGGGCTTCGAACTCGAGAACGGTTCGAACTGGGTCAACGAACCCGCCGCCTCGCACGAGGAGCAGGTGATCAAGAACCTGCTCAAGCGCGTGCACAAGGAACGCCCCGGCTTCTTCAAGGGCATCGTCAAGGACTGGCGCGGCGTCTCCGAGGAGACCACCACCGGCGTGCACCGCCTGTACCAGATGAAGGAAGCGGGCAAGCTGCTGGTGCCGGCGATCAACGTCAACGACTCGGTCACCAAGTCCAAGTTCGACAACCTCTACGGCTGCCGCGAGTCGCTGGCCGATGGCCTCAAGCGCGCGATGGACGTGATGCTGGCCGGCAAGGTCGCGGTGGTGTGCGGCTACGGCGACGTCGGCAAGGGTTCGGCGCACTCGCTGCGCGCCTATGGCGCCCGCGTGGTGGTGACCGAGATCGACCCGATCAACGCGCTGCAGGCGGCGATGGAGGGCTTCCAGGTCGACACGGTGGAATCCACGCTCGGCACCGCCGACATCTACGTCACCACCACCGGCAACAAGGACGTGCTCACCTACGAGCACATCGCGGCGATGAAGGACCAGGCCATCGTCTGCAACATCGGCCACTTCGACAACGAGATCCAGGTCGAGCGCCTCAACACCGCGGCCGGCGTGATCAAGACCAACATCAAGCCGCAGGTGGATCGCTACCGCCTGCCGGATGGCCGCGAGATCTACCTGCTGGCCGAAGGCCGCCTGGTCAACCTGGGCTGCGCCACCGGCCACCCCAGCTTCGTGATGTCGAACTCGTTCTCGAACCAGACCCTGGCGCAGATCGACCTGTGGGCGAACAAGGACACGTACCAGAAGGACGTGTACCGCCTGCCCAAGAAGCTCGACGAGGAAGTGGCGCGGCTGCACCTGGAGAAGATCGGGGTGAAGCTGACCCGCCTCACCGACGAGCAGGCGGCGTACTTGGGCGTGGACGTGGACGGGCCGTACAAGCCCGAGCACTATCGCTATTGAGGATATGCGGGGTTCCGAGGGCGTGGACGCCGCGCCCTCGAACTCGCGCCTATCGCGCGCAGAGCGCGCTCCTGCAACGCCGGCGCTGTAGGAGCGCGCTCTGCGCGCGATAGGCCTGGCCGCGACCGGAGCCGACCGTGATTCCACGGATCAAGATCTGCTGCATCGCCAACGCCGCGGAAGCGGCGCTGGCGGTGGCGCATGGGGCCGCGGCCGTCGGCCTGGTATCGGCCATGCCCTCGGGCCCCGGGCCGATCGCCGAGCACGAGATCGCGGCGATCGCGCCGACCGTGCCGCCGGGCGTCGCCACCTTCCTGCTCACGTCGCTCACGGATGCCGATGCGATCATCGACCAGCAACGGCGTTGCCGCACCAACACCCTCCAGCTCGTCGACGCCGTGGCGCCGATCGTCTACACCAGGCTGCGCCGCGCGCTGCCGGGCATCGCGATCGTGCAGGTCATCCACGTCACCGGCAACGAGTCCGCGGGCGAGGCGCTCGACCTCGCGCCGCTGGTCGATGCCCTGCTGCTCGACTCGGGCAATCCGGCGCTGGCGGTGAAGGAACTCGGCGGCACCGGCCGCGTGCACGACTGGTCGATCAGCCGCTACATCGTCGAGCGCGCCGGCAAGCCGGTGTGGCTGGCGGGCGGCCTGCGTCCCGACAACGTCGGCGAGGCGATCCGGGTCGTGCGACCCTTCGGCGTCGACCTGTGCAGCGGCGTGCGCAGCGACGGCGCGCTGGACCCGGACAAGCTCGGCCGCTTCGTCGCGGCGGCGCGCATCAGCGCGTAGCGGCCAGGCAGGCGCGGTTGCGCCCCTCGGCCTTGGCGCGATACAGCGCCTGGTCCGCTTCGCGATAGAGGGCGTCGCCGTCGGCGTGGCGGGTCGGTTCGAACACCCCGACGCCGATGCTGGTGGTGATGACCAGGCGTTGTCCGCCGGCGGCGATCGGCCGCTCGGCCAGGGCGGCGCGGAACGCTTCGGCGCGCGCCATCGCCGCCGCCGCGTCGTGCCCGTCCAGCAGCACGCCGAACTCCTCGCCACCTAACCGCACCGGCAGTTCGCCCGCGCCGCCGAATTGCGCGCGCAGGCGCGCGCCGACCTCGGCCAGGCACTCGTCGCCCACCGCGTGGCCATGGCGGTCGTTGACCGCCTTGAACTGGTCGAGGTCGAGGATCAGGAGCGCGAACCCCGCACCGTGCCCGACCGCGCGGGCGACGCGCTCGGCCAGCGCGGCGACGAAGCGGCGCCGGTTGGCGAGACCTGTCAGGCCGTCGCGCCGGCTCTGCAGTTCGTAGCGGTCGCGCTGGTGGCGCAGTTCCGCGTCGAGCGCGAGGCGCTGGCGGTACTCGAGGTGGCTGCGCAGCAGCGCCAGCACCACGTACAGGAGGTAGACCCCCATTGCGGTGGCGAGCGCGATGCGGTCGGTGCTGGCGAACGCCGCCATGCTGGGCAGGTAGATCAGCGCGATCGCCAGCAGCGACAAGCCGCGCCGCATCGGGAAGGAATGCGCGAAGGCGGTGGCATACGCCACGGTGGCGAACAGCGCGATCGGCCGCGCCGCCTCGAAGCGCGCATCGGTCGCCACCACCACGGCGACCACGCCCCACAAGGCCGCGGACGACAGCGCCACCGCCCACGACCAGTGCAGGGCGCGCTGCAGGCCATCCAGCGTGTCATCGCCCGCCGCGGGCAGCAGGTAGCGCGCCACGGCCAGGGCCGCCATCGCGGCGCCTACCGCCCAGGCGACCGCGCCGCCGAAGCCCGCGGCGACGCACACCAGCACCCAGCCGCCGAGGTAGAACCAGCCCCCCAGGCGCGCGCGCTGGCGCGTCTCGGTGGCCTCCAGCGCGAGGGCGAACAAGGCGTCGCCGGCAGCGGGCGTCGTCGCCGCATCGGATTCGTCGGCTGGCTGGAACTCGGGCATGGGACTCCCCGCGGCGCAGCGGCGACGATGCGCAAGCGCGGACGACCCGTCAAGCGCCGGTCCCGCCAGCCATCCTTCTATCGCGACAAAGAGATATACTGGCCGCGGTCCAGCCGCCGAATCCGCCGATGCCGCCGATCAGCTTCGAGTTCTTCCCGCCCAAGACCGACGAGCAGCGCGAGCAGCTCGAGCGCGCGGCGACCCAGCTCCGGCGCTGGAAGCCCGAGTACGTTTCGGTGACCTTCGGCGCCGGCGGGTCCACGCTCTCGTACACGCCCGAGACCATCGCGCGCCTGCGCGACGTGCATGGCTACGATGCGGCGCCGCACCTGTCGTGCATGGGCGGCACGCGTGCCGAGATCAAGGACCTGCTCGACCGTTACGTTGCCGCCGGCGTGCGCCGCATCGTCGCCTTGCGCGGCGACATGCCCTCGGGCATGGCGACCTCGGGCGACTTCCGCTACGCCAGCGACCTGGTGCGCTTCGTGCGCGAGCAGGCCGACGGCACGTTCCGGATCGAGGTTGCCTGCTATCCCGAGGTGCATCCGCAGGCGGACGACGCGCGCACCGACCTCGAGAATTTCAAGCGCAAGGTCGAGGCCGGCGCCGACGGCGCGATCACCCAGTACTTCTTCAATCCCGACGCCTACTTCCGCTTCGTCGACGACGCGCGCCGCGCCGGCATCACGGTGCCGATCGTGCCCGGCATCATGCCGATCTCGAACTACGCGCAGCTGCGGCGCTTCTCCGAATCCTGCGGCGCCGAGATCCCGCGCTGGATCGCCAAGCGCCTGGCGGCGTATGCGGACGACGTGCAGGGCATCGGCGAATTCGGCGCCGACGTCGTCGCCAGCATGTGCCGCAGGCTGGTCGCGGGCGGCGCGCCGTCCTTGCACGTCTACACGCTCAACCGCGCCAAGGCCACCGTGGCCCTGCTCGAACGCGTCGCCTGAGCGGGACCGCGTTCCCTGACACCGCTGCGGATTGCAGCGGGACCCCTGCCTTGCGATAATGAGAATAGTTCTCATCTTCAAGGATGGCCCATGTCGCCCAGTCGCTGCGGAATCCTCGCCCTGCTGCTGCTCGCCGCCCCCGCCTGGGGCGTCGAGCTCACCGTCTACACCGCGCGCAACGAACAGTTGATCAAGCCGGTGTTCGACCGCTACACGCAGGAGACCGGCACCACGGTGCGATTCCTCACCGACAAGGAGGGCCCGTTGCTGGCGCGCCTGCAGGCCGAGGGCAAGCGGACCCCGGCCGACCTCCTGGTCACCGTAGATGCCGGCAACCTGTGGCAGGCGGCCGAAGCCGGCTTGCTGGCGGCGGTCGAGTCGCCGACCCTGGACGCCAACATCCCGGCCCACCTGCGCGACCCCCGGGGCCGCTGGTATGGCATCTCGGTTCGCGCGCGCACGCTGGTCTACAACACCGCGACGACCAAGCCGGCCGGACTGTCGACCTATGCCGCGCTGGCCGAGCCGGCCTGGAAGGGCAAGCTGTGCCTGCGCACCTCGCAGAAGGTCTACAACCAGTCGCTGGTCGCCGCCTTCATCGCCGCGCTGGGCGAGGAGCGCGCCGAGGCGATCGTGCGCGGCTGGGTCGCGAACCTCGCTGCCGAACCCTTCGCCAGCGACGATGAAGTCATCCTCGCGGTCGCCAGCGGACGCTGCGCGGTCGGCATCGTCAATACCTACTATTTCGGGCGCCAGCAGCGCGCCGACGCGAAGCTGCCGGTGGCGATCTTCTGGCCCGACCAGGGTCCGGGCGAGCGCGGCGTGCACGTCAATGTATCGGGCGCCGGCGTGACCACGCATGCGAAGGAGCCGGCAGAGGCTCGCCGCTTCCTCGAGTGGCTGTCGACGGACGCCGCGCAGGAGATGTTCGCCGGACTCAACCTCGAATTCCCGGCCAATCCCGCGGTCGCGGTGGATCCGCAGGTCGCCGCATGGGGGCCCTTCCGCCAGGACACCATCAACGTCGCCGAGGCGGGCCGCTTGCAGGCCGCGGCGGTCAAGCTGATGGATCGTGCCGGCTATCGCTGAGCGCCTTCCCTCGGCAGCGGCGGCGCGACCCTCGCTGCTGCCGCTGCTCGCGCTGGGCCTGTGCGCGCCCACCCTGGTGCCGCTGCTCGCCACGGCATGGGCCTGGACGCAGCCCGATCCCGATACGGTGGCGCACCTTGCGCGCCACGTGCTGCCGCGCGCCGGCGCGCAGTCGGCGTGGCTGGTGCTGGGCGTGTCGACCGGCGCCGCGCTGCTCGGCACCGCGCTGGCCGCGCTGGTCGCGCTGACCGAATTCCCGGGCCGGCGCTTCTATGCCTGGGCCCTGCTGCTGCCGCTGGTCCTGCCGGGCTACGTGATGGCGGTGGCGCTGATCGGACTGTTCGACACGGCGGGCCCGGTGGCGCGCCTCGCGCAGGCGCTCGGAATCGGCGCCTGGTTCGAGTTCCGTTCGCGCGGCGGGATCATCCTCACCCTGACGCTGTCGCTGTATCCCTATGTCTACCTGGTCGCGCGCGAAGCCTTCGCCCGCCAGGGCGGCCGCGCCATGGAGGCGGCGCGCGTGCTCGGGCTCGGCCCGTGGCAGGCCTTCCGCCGCGCGGCGCTGCCGCTGGCGCGGCCCGCGATCGTCGCGGGCACGCTGCTGGTGGCGATGGAGACCCTGGCCGACTTCGGCACCGCGGCCGCGTTCAACCACGACACCCTGACCACGGCGATCTACAAGGCCTGGTTCGGCCTGCAGTCGGTCGACGCCGCGCTGCGCATCGGCGGGGTGCTGCTGCTGTGCGTGCTGGCGATCGCGGTCGCGGAGGCGCGTTGGCGCGCGCCGCGGCGCTACACCGCGGTGGGCGCGGCGCCGGTCGCCCGCATCGCGCTGGGTCGGAGCGGGATCGCGGCCAGCGGATTCTGCGGCCTGGTGCTGGCTTGCGCCCTGGTCGTGCCGGTTGCGCGCCTGGCCTGGAGCGCGTTGCCGCGGCTGGCGCAACTCGACTCGCGCTGGCTGGTGTACGCGCTCGATTCCGCGCTGCTGGGGGTCGCCGCCGCGCTGCTGACCGTGGCCGCGGCACTGGCGATCGAATTCGCGGCGCGCGAGCGGCCGGGCGCGGCCACCGCGACCGCGCAACGCCTGGCCGGGCTGGGCTACGGCCTGCCGGGCGCATTGCTCGCGGTCGGCCTGTACGTCCCGATCATGGGCCTGTCCAACCGGCTGGCCGACGCGACCGGGATCGACGTCGTGCTGCATGGCGGCCTCGCCCTGCTCCTGGTCGCCTATGGCGTGCGCTTCACGGCCGTGGCGCAAGCCACGGTCGGCAGCGCGCTGGCGCGGGTGCGGCCGGCGGTGACGGAATCCGCGCGCACCCTCGGCGCCGGTCCGGCGCGCCTGGCAACGGCGGTCTATGCGCCCTTGCTGCGCGGGGGCCTGGTGACCGGCGCGCTGCTGGTGTTCGTCGACACGATCAAGGAAATGCCGATCACCTTGATGATGCGGCCCTTCGGTTGGGACACGCTGGCCACCCGCCTGTTCGAGCTGACCAGCGAAGGCCAGTGGGCCGACGCCGCGGTGCCGGCGCTGGCGATCGGGGTGGCCGGGATCCTGCCGGTGTGGTGGCTGGAACGGCGGTCGCGCGATGAAGCTTGAATTGCAGGACGTCAGCGTGGCCTACGGCGACCGGACCGTGGTCGAGGGCGTGGACTTCACGCTCGAACCCGGCACCATCGGCTGCCTGCTCGGGCCTTCGGGCTGCGGCAAGACCACGCTGCTGCGCGCGATCTGCGGGCTCGAGCCGCTGGCGCGGGGCGCGATCGTCGCCGACGGCGTCAACCTCTCCACGCCGACGCGCCACGTCGCGGTCGAGCGCCGCGGCATCGGCATGGTGTTCCAGGACCTGGGGCTGCTGCCGCACCTGGACGTCGCCGGCAACGTCGGCTTCGGCCTCGCGCGCATGCCGGCCGCGGAGCGCGACGCGCGGGTGCGCGAGCTGCTGGCCCTGATGGGGCTGGGCGACAGCGCGCGGCAGTTTCCCCACGCCTTGTCCGGCGGCATGCAGCAGCGCGTGGCGCTAGCGCGGGCACTGGCGCCGCGTCCGCGGCTGCTGCTTCTGGACGAACCCTTCGCCAGCCTCGATCCCGCGCTGCGCGAGCACCTGGGCTTCGAGGTGCGCGAGGTCCTGCTGCGCACCGGGACCACGACGCTGCTGGTCACGCACTCGCAGGCGGAGGCGTTCACGATGGCCGACCGGGTCGGCGTGATGCGCGCGGGACGCCTGCTGCAATGGACCACGCCCTACGGCGTGTACCATCAGCCTTGCAATCGTTTCGTCGCCCGCTTCGTCGGCGAGGGCGTGCTGCTGCGGGGAAACAGCCTGGGCGACGGCCGCCTCGACTGCGAACTCGGCGAGTTGCAGGGCCGGGATCGCGCGATCCCGGCCGGCGTGGCCGTGGAGATCCTGCTGCGCCCCGACGACATCGTGCACGACGAGGGCTCGCGCCTGCGCGCCGTGGTCACCCGCAAGGCCTTCCGCGGCGCCGAGTTCCTCTACACGCTGCGCACCGCGGGTGGCAGCGAACTGCAGTCGCTGCTGCCCTCGCACCAGGATTTCGCGCTGGGCGAGGCGATCGGGATCCGCCTCGACCTCGAGCACGTGGTCGCGTTCCGCGCCGATCCCGCGCCCGGCGCCTGACCGCGACGCCGCGACCGCGGGCGCCGGCCGGCACGCGAGGCGATATCATCCCGGGCCAGGACGGAGGACGACGACATGGCGCAGCAGTACCCGGCGTGGATCTGGCACAACGGGCGGATCAAGCCCTGGGCCGAGGGCACCACGCACGTGATGGCGCACGCGCTGCACTACGGCTCCTCGGTCTTCGAGGGCATCCGCGCCTACGAAACCCCGGGCGGCGCGGCGATCTTCCGCCTCACCGACCACATGAAGCGCCTTTACCTGTCGGCCAAGGTCTACGACATCGTCATTCCCTACACGCTGGCGCAGCTCAACGCCGCCGCGCGCGAGGTGATCAAGGCCAACGGGCTCGGCAAGGCCTACCTGCGGCCAGTCGCATTCCGCGGCCTGGGTGGGTTCGGCCTTTCCGCCGACACGCCCACCGACGTCGCGGTGGCGGCCTGGGAGATGGGCGCCTACCTCGGCGCCGGCGTGCTCGAACAGGGCATCGATGCCTGCGTGTCGAGCTGGAACCGCATGGCGCCCAACACCATCCCGGCCGGGGCCAAGGCCGGCGGAAATTACCTCTCCGGCCAGCTCATCGCGCGCGAGGCGCGCCGCCTGGGCTTCGGCGAGGGCATCGCGCTGGACAGCAACGGGCTGATCAGCGAAGGCGCCGGCGAGAACCTGTTCCTGGTCTTCGACGGCGAATTGCACACCACGCCGGTGAGCGCCGCGATCCTGCACGGCATCACCCGCCACACCGTGATGACCCTCGCCGCCGACGCCGGCATCAAGGTCGTGGAACGGCAGTTGCCGCGCGAGTACCTGTACTTCGCCGACGAGGTGTTCATGTGCGGCACCGCGGCGGAGATCACCCCGATCCGCTCGGTCGACGGCAAGCCGGTCGGCGCCGGCAAGCCCGGCCCGGTCACCGCGCGCATCCAGGAGGCCTTCTTCGGCCTGTTCACCGGGCGCACGCCCGATACCCGCGGCTGGCTCGAGCCGGTCTAGCGCGCGCTGCTCCCGCCCTGTAGGAGCGGCTTCTGCCGCGACCGAGGCCTATCGCGCGCAGAGCGCGCTCCTACAGAGCCGGCCCTGTAGGAGCGCGCTCTGCGCGCGATAGGCGTCCGCCGCGCATGAGATGCGCTCCTACAAAGGCGGCGGACCGCTGCGGCTGGAATCGGCGCGGAAATCGAGCACCGCCATCGCGCCACCGTCGGCGCGCGGCGCGAGGCTGACTTCCCAGCCGTAGAGTTCGCACAGGCGGCGCACGATGGCGAGGCCCAGTCCCGCGCCCTTGCCGACCACGCCCTCGCCGCGCACGCCGCGCTCGAACAGGCGCGTCGCGTCCTCGGCCTTGATCCCGGGACCGGTGTCCTCGACCACCACGCGGCTGCGCTCGATGCGCACGGTCACCGTGCCCGCGGGGGTGTACTTGAACGCGTTGCCGATGAGGTTGCCCAGCGCGACCGCGACCACCGCGGCCGGCGCGTCGACGTGGATGTCGGCGTCGCCGCCGATCTTCACCTCGACCGGCTTGTTGCCCAGCAGCGGCCGGTAGGTGTCGATCACCTGCTCCACCACCTGGCCGACGTCGCTGGTCTCGCCGTCGGTGGGCGCCTGGCGCTCGCTGCGCGAGAGCAGCAGCAGGGCCTGGGTCAGTTCCGAGGACTGGCGCGCCGCGCGGTCGATGCGACGGATGCGCTCGCGGGTCTTGTCGGGCAGGTCCTCCTGCGCGAGCAGCAGTTCGGTGGCGCCGCGGATCACCGCCAGCGGCGTGCGCAGCTCGTGGCTGACGTCGGCGTTGAACTCGCGGTCGCGCTCGACCACGGCGGTGAGGCGGCCCGAGTAGTCGTCGAGGGCCGCGGCGAGCTGGCCGACCTCGTCGTCGGCGAAATGCGGCGCCAGCGGCACCGGCCGGCCGCTGCGCTCGAAGTGCTTGACCCGGTCGACCAGGTCGGTGACCGGGCGCAGGACCCGGCTCGAGAGCCAGACCGCGACCAGCAGGCTCAGCAGCGAGAACGCCGCCACCACCACCGCCAGGCCCCAGCCCAGCAGGCTCTGCGTGCGGCGCTGCGCGGTGACGTCGTACTTGAGGAAACCCCAGATGTCGTCGGACTTGCGCACCGCGAGCTTGTAGTCGCGCAGGTTGCCGTCCTCGTCCTGCTCGCGGATGTCGTAGACCCCGGTCTCGAAGCCGCGGCGGTCGAAGGGCACGTTGGCGAACTTCGAGCGGCCATAGACCTCGGCCTCGATCCGGGTCGAGAACTTGAACAGCGCGTCGGGGTCGGGATTGGCGCGCTTGAAATCGACGAAGTTGTCGACCTCGCGGCGCAGCGTGGTGACGATCAGTTCCTCTTCGAGCAGTTCGCGCATCACCAGCGTGATGCCGGCGAACAGGCCGGTCAGCCCGATGCCGAACAGCAGGAACGAGAGGATGATCCGGCTTCTAAGTCGACGTCTGTACTGCATCCGGATCGACCAGGCAGTAGCCGATGCCGTGCCGCGTGTGGATCAGCGGCTTGCCGAAGGGCTTGTCGATCGCCGCGCGCAGGCCATGGATGTGCACGCGCAGGGAATCCGAGTCGGGCAGCTCCTCGCCCCACACCCGCATCTCCAGCTCGCGCCGCGTGACCACCGAGGGCGAGGATTCCATCAGGCACTGCAGGAGCTTGAGGCCGGTGGGATTGAGCTGCAGGATCTTGCCCTGCCGCGCCACCACCAGGGTGTCGAGGTTGTACTCGAGGTCCGAGACCTTGAGGATGCGGGTCTGCGGGCCGCGGTTGCGCCGCGCCAGCACCTGCAGCCGCGCCTCGAGCTCCTGCAGCGCGAAGGGCTTGACCATGTAGTCGTCGGCGCCGGAATCGAAGCCCGAGAGCTTCTGCTCGAGCGCGTCGCGCGCGGTCAGCATCAGCACCGGGGTCTGCTTGCGCGCGTCCTGGCGCAGTTTGCGGCAGACCTCGAGGCCGTCCATGCCCGGCAGGGTGAGGTCGAGCACGATCGCCTCGAAGTCCTCCACCACCGCCAGGTGCAGGCCGGTCACGCCGTCGCCGGCGAAGTCGACGATGTGGCCCTTGTCGGCCAGGAAGTCGCCGATATTGGCCGCGATGTCGGGATTGTCTTCGATGACGAGGATATGCATGGGGGAGAGGATATCGGGAGCGGAGGGTTTGGGCACGCGGCCGCTCCGGGACGGAGGGCAGGCGCGAGGCGGGCGGCGGCGGAACGGCGCGCGACACGCGCCCAAAAAAATATGGCCCAAGGAGGCGCCATTGGGGGAACGCGCCTCGCTTGGGCCCAAGCTACTGCCCCGATTACCGTAATCTGCCTGTCACCGAACCTGACGTTAGGAGTGTCGAGCAGAACTTACGT
>Ga0154020_10008516_pt1 | contig 11891 bp, 6 predicted proteins | sample Klosneuvirus_201_FD_109709 | JGI IMG/M metagenome (GOLD analysis project Ga0154020, IMG submission 109709) | Active sludge microbial communities from wastewater, Klosterneuburg, Austria - Klosneuvirus_20160825_MG | ecosystem: Engineered > WWTP > Aerobic digester > Activated sludge | place... | reverse complement strand
CGATGCGGTCGTCGAGCAGCTGGCGACCGATCCCGGCTATGGCAGTGGGCGCAAGGTGCACCCCCAGGGGCTGCGTCCCGAGGAGGCCGGCGCGGTGATGGCCGATCTGTACGTCGCGCACGCCGACGCGGCGCGGCGGCTGCCCATGGCGGCGCGCGATCTGGGGCGGGTGATCGCCTGCCAGCGCGGCTGCAACGCCTGCTGTCACGAGCTGGTGCTGGTCAACGAGGCCGAGGCGTTCCTGCTCGCGGAGGCGCTGCTTGAGCCGGGGGCCGAGGACGTGCTGGCGCGTTTCGAGGCGCGCACCCCGGGCTGGCAGGAGGTCGTGGGCGAGGTGGCGGCGCGCGCGGCGGCGGCGCACGCCGATGGCGGCCGGGTGCGCTACCTGGCGGCGCGGCACGAGCACCAGCAGGCGCAGCTCATGTGTCCGCTCAACCAGGACGGCGACTGCGCGCTGTACCAGGCGCGCCCGCTGAGCTGTCGCGAGGGCTGGGTGGTCGATACCGCCGAGCGCTGTGGGCCGCAGCCGGACGACGCGCCACCGCCGCAGCGGGTGTCCTACCCGGGCTACGAGAGCTTCCTCGGCATGGCACGCCGGGTCCAGATCGGGCTGCAAGGCACCCTGGGCCGGCCGCCGCTGGCGCTGAGCCCGCTGCCGACCGCGGTGGCGGCCGCGCTGGCGGCGCTGCGCGATGTGTAACCATCGGCATTGACAGCAGATCGAACGCGGGGCAAACCTTGGCCCCGATGCGCTTCCTGCTCGCGATCAAGTGCTTCTTCCGGGTCTGGTTCGGACGCAAGCTGCCCGACGATGCGCGGCTGCTGCCGCTGCTGCCCGCGGCGCCGGCTCCAGTGCCCGCGCCCGTGCCGGTGAAGGAGCTGCCCGCGCCGGCACCGGTGCTGCCTGTGCCGCTGGTCAAGCAGGGGCCCGATGGCGCCGCGGCGGTGCAGCTCCTGGCGCTGCTGCAGCGCGAGGGCCGGTTGCTCGACTTCCTCGAGGAGCCCATCGACAGCTTCACCGACGCGCAGATCGGCGGCGCGGTGCGCTCGATCCACAAGGGCTGCAAGAAGGTGCTCGATCAGGTCCTGGTGCTGGGGCCGGCGCTGGCCGGGGCCGAGAACGCTGCGGTCGAGGTCGCGGCGGCGCCCATCGCGCGCGGCGCGGTCAAGCTGGTCGGCAACGTCGCCGGGTCGGCGCCGTTCAAGGGCGTGCTGCGCCACCCCGGCTGGGCCACCACGCGGATCGAGCTGCCCGCGGTCGCCACCGGGCAGGACCCGCTGGTGATCGCGCCTGCCGAAGTGGAGCTCTCGTGAGCGCTCGCTTCGTGGTCGGCATCGACCTCGGCACCACCAACACCGCGGTCGCCTTCGTGGATACCCTGGGGCTCGACGAGGGTGATCTGCCCGAGCCGCGCATCCTCGAGATCCCCCAGCTGGTGGCGCCCGGCCAGGTCGAGGAGCGCAGCGCGCTGCCGTCGTTCATCTATCTGCCCGCGGCCGGCGAGCTGGCGCCGGGCGCGCTGGAGCTGCCCTGGGGCGGCGGGCACGACTTCGCGGTCGGCGAGTGGGCACGCAGTCGCGGCGCCGAGGTCCCGGCGCGCACGGTGTCGTCGGCCAAGTCGTGGCTGTGTCACGCCGGCGTGGATCGCACCGCGCCGCTGCTACCCGCGGTGCCGCTGGGGGCGGAGGCGCCGGACCTGGTGAAGATCTCGCCGGTCGAGGCCTCGGCGCGCATCCTCGGCCACGTCCGCGCGGCCTGGGATCACGTCATGGCCGGCGGCGATCCCGAGGCCGCGTTGGGCGAGCAGGATGTCTTCCTGACCGTGCCGGCGTCGTTCGACGCGGTGGCGCGCGAGCTGACCGTGCGCGCCGCGGCCGCGGCCGGGCTGCCCAGGGTGACGCTGCTGGAGGAGCCGCAGTCGGCCTTCTATTCGTGGCTGGCGACCATGGGTGACGGCTGGCGCAAGGCGCTGGCGGTCGGCGATCTGGTGGTGGTCTGTGACGTCGGCGGTGGCACCACCGACTTCTCGCTGATCGCGGTCGGCGAGACCGAGGGCACCTTGTCGGTCGAGCGGGTCGCGGTCGGCGACCACATCCTGCTCGGCGGCGACAACATGGATCTGGCGCTGGCCTACCGCGTCGCGGCGCGCCTCGGCGAGGCCGGCACCACGCTGGACGCCTGGCAGCAGCGCGCGCTGACCCACGCCTGTCGCGGCGCCAAGGAGGCCGTGCTGGCCGGCGCGGCGTCGGCGCCCATCGCCATCCTGGGCCGCGGACGCAGCGTGATCGGGTCGTCGGTGCGCGCCGAGCTCCTGCGCGAGGACGCCGAGGCGGCGCTGCTCGACGGCTTCTTCCCGCTGGTCCCGGCGGCGGCGCGCCCGCAGAGCAAGCGTCGCGTCGGCCTTCGTGAACTCGGACTGCCTTACGCGGACGATGCTGCGGTGACGCGCCACCTGGCGCGCTTCCTGGGCGGCTATGCCACCCGTCCGACCGCGGTGCTGTACAACGGCGGCGTCATGAAGGGGCCCGCGCTGCGAGCGCGCGTCTCGGAGACGCTGACCGCGTGGGCCGGCGAGACCGGCGCGCCGCAACCCAAGGTGCTGGACGGCACCGACCTCGATCTCGCGGTGGCCCACGGCGCGGCCTACTACGGCCTGGTGCGGCGCGGGCGCGGGGTGCGCATCCGCGGCGGCACCGCGCGCGCCTACTACATCGGCATCGAGCGCGCCGCGCCTGCGGTGCCCGGCATGGCGGCGCCGCTGTCGGCGCTGTGCGTGGCGCCGTTCGGCATGGAGGAGGGCAGCGAGGCCGAGCTGCCCGGCCAGGAGTTCGGGCTGGTGGTCGGCGAGCCGGCGGAGTTCCGCGTGCTGACCTCGAGTACCCGGCGCGCCGACGCGGTGGGCACGCTGATCGACGAGGTGGGCCCAGGCATCGACCTCGAGGAGGGCGCCGCCATCGAGGTCGCGCTGACCGGGAGCGAGGGCCAGCTGGTGCCGGTGCGGCTGCGCTCGCGCGTGACCGAGGTCGGCACCCTGGAGCTGTGGTGTGTCGCGCGCGACGGCCAGCGCTGGAAACTGGAGTGGAGCGTACGCGAGGCGGGCGCCGCATGAGCGCCCGCTACCTGGTCGGCATCGATCTCGGCACCACCAACTCGGCGCTGGCGTACATCGACCTCGCCGCGCCCGAGCCGCGGGTGATCGATCTGCCGCCGCTGCAGCTGGTGGCCGCCGGCGAGGTCCAGACCCGGCCCACGCTGCCCTCGGCGGTGTACCTGACCGGGGCGCACGACTTCCCCGCGGGCGGCACCGCGCTGCCCTGGCGCGCCGAGACCACGCCGCCGGGGCCGGTGGTCGGCGAGCTGGCGCGGCGGCGTGGCGCCGAGGCGCCGGCGCGCCTGGTGACCTCGGCCAAGTCGTGGCTGTCGCACCCCGGGGTCGACCGCAGCGCCAAGATCCTGCCCTGGGGCAGCGCGGCGGGCCAGGGTGGGGCTGCGAGCGGCGAGAAGAAGGCCGAAATTGCGCCGATCTCGCCGGTCGATGCCAGCGCGCTGATCCTCACCCACGTGCGCGAGGTCTGGGACCACGTCATCGGCCAGGGCGACCCGGCGCGCATGCTGGCGGCGCAGGAGGTGGTGCTGACGGTTCCGGCGTCGTTCGACGCCGTGGCGCGCGAGCTGACCCTGGAGGCGGCGCGGCGCGCCGGGCTGCCGATGGCGCAGCTCAGCCTGCTGGAGGAGCCGCAGGCGGCGTTCTATGCCTGGCTGGCCGAACCCGGCAGGGAAGGCGAGCTGTGGCAGGCCGAGCTGGGCGATGGCGGCCTGGTCCTGGTGTGCGACGTCGGCGGCGGCACCACCGACTTCACGCTGATCGATGTGCGCCCCGGTGCCGCGGGCGCGCCGCCCACGCTGGAGCGCGTCGCGGTCGGCGATCACCTGCTGCTCGGCGGCGACAACATGGATCTGGCGCTGGCGCGGCGCCTGGAGGGCCGCCTGGCGGGTGGCGCAGGCGCGCGCCTGGAGGCGCAGCGCTTCCAGGAGCTGGTGCAGAAGTGTCGCGCCGCCAAGGAGGCGCTGCTCGGGGACGAAGGGCCGACCTCGGTGCCGGTGCACGTGGCCGGCCGAGGGACCCGTCTGATCGGCGGTGGCGCACAGACCGAGCTCGCGCGCGACGAGGTCCTGGAGCTGGTCCTGGGCGGCTTCTTCCCCGAGGCGCTCAGCCACGCCGCGCCGACGCGGGCGGCGCGCGCGGGCCTGGTCGAGTGGGGCCTGCCGTATGCGTCGGATCCGGCCATCACGCGCCACCTGGCGGCCTTCCTGCGCCGGCACGCGGGCGGCGGGTCGATCGTGCGGCCGGCGTACGTGCTGTTCAATGGCGGTGTCATGCGCGTGGCCGCGCTGCGCGAGCGCGTGCTGGCGGCGCTGCGCGGCTGGGCCGGCGAGGAGGCGCCCGCGCTGGGTGCCCTGGCGCGCGAGCTGCCGAACAGCTCGCCCGATCTGGCGGTGGCGCGCGGCGCGGCCTACTACGGCCTGGCGCGGCGCGGGCGCGGCGTGCGCGTGCGCTCGGGCGCGGCGCGCGGCTACTACGTCGAGCTGGATCCGCCCGGCGGCAAGGTGGCGGGGCAGGTCACGGCCCTGTGCGTGGCGCCGCGTGGCATGGACGCCGGGCACGCCGTGGAGGTGCCGGGGCGCGAGTTCAAGCTGCTGATCAGCCGGCCGGCGCAGTTCCGGCTGCTGTCGGCCAGCGCGCGCGCCGACGCGCTGGGTGCGGTGGTGACGCTGCCGCACGGGGAGGACACGGCCGGGGCAGCGGTCGCGGGCGCCGGCGAGCTGGGTGACCTGCCGCCGATCTACACCGCGCTGCGCTGGGCGCGCCCGTCGCCCGAGAGCGAGGCGCGGGTGCGGCTGGAGGCGCGCGTGACCGAGCTCGGCACCCTGGAGCTGGCGCTGCGCAGCCAGACCACCGAGGACCGCTGGCGGCTGCAGTTCGACCTGCGCGTCGATGGTCGGGCCGCCGAGGCGGCCTCGGGCGGCGCCGACAAGATCGCCGCCGCTGCGCAGGCGGTGGCCCAGGCCGCCACCGCGGCGGGCGCCGTGGCCGGCCCGGCCAGCGGCGAGACCGCCGCCAGCGAGCTCGGGCGCGAGGTGGTGGCGCGCGGCGCCGAGGTGCTGCGCCGCGTGTTCGGCAGTTCAGACGCTGGCGCACTACCGCCGAGCGGCGTGATGAAGGAGCTCGAGCGCGCCATGGAGGCCGAGCGCACCACCTGGTCGAGCTCGACCCTGCGGGCGCTGTGGGACACCCTGCGCGAGGCGCGTGGCGGTCGCGGGCGCTCGCCCGAGCACGAGCAGCGCTGGCTCAACCTGGCCGGCTTCTTCCTGCGCCCCGGCTTCGGCGTGGCGCTGGACGACTGGCGCATGAAGGAGATCTTCCGCGTCTTCCAGGCCCCGCTGGTGCACGAGAAGGATGATCACTGCCGGCTGGAGTGGTGGATCCTGTGGCGCCGCGTCTCGGGCGGCCTGCGCTCGACGCAGCAGGACGAGGTCTTCAAGCGGATCGCGCCGTACTTCGTGCCCGAGGGCGGCAAGCGCGCGCAGTGGCGCAAGGCGCCCGCGCAGCAGGAGGAGATCGAGATGTGGCGCACCGCGGCCTCGCTGGAGCGGCTGTCGTCGCAGCAGAAGGTGCAGCTCGGGCAGGTGCTGGTGGCGCGGCTGGACAGCCGCCGCGGGGCCGAGTTCGCGTTCTGGGTCCTGGGCCGCCTGGGCGCGCGCGTGCCGCTGTACGGCCCGGTCAACTGCACGGTGCCGCGCGCCATCGCCGAGGGCTGGCTGGAGAAGATCCTGGCCATGGAGTGGCGCGACCCGCGCCAGTCGGCCTTCGCGGCGACGCTGCTGGGCCGGCGCACCGGCGACCGCGCGCGCGACGTCGACGACGGTCTGCGCGCCCGCCTGATGGAGCGCCTGAGCAAGCTGCCCGACGGCGAGCGCCTGATCGAGCTGGTGCGCGAGGCCGGTGCGCTGAGCGCCAAGGAGGAGCGCTTCGTGTTCGGTGATGCGCTGCCCGCGGGGCTGGCGCTGATCACGGACGACGAGCGGCCGGCCGAGCCCGAGCCTGTGGCGTAGCTCGGCCTCGGGCACCGGCTGGCCACCCTCGCAATGTCAGGGTCGCGTGGTAGGACCCACCCACCCCCAAGGCGGCGGGGGATCCGATCTCAGCGGCGTCGGCGCCGCGCGACGACCAGCAGCGCGAGCCCGAGCAGCACACCCGCCAGCAGCCCGGTGCGCGAGCGCGTCCCGGTGTTGCAGCCGCAGCCATCGTCGTCGCGGGTACCGCCCGGCCCCGGCGGATTGATGACCCCGCCGCCATCCCCGGTCGGCGTCACGCCGCTGTCCTGCCCGGGCGCGCACACCTCGGGCGTCTTGGGCGCGATGCGCACGATCCGTCCGGTCGCCGCCGCCCCGGTGCCCAGCACCGCGATGTACAGCGCGCCGTCGGGACCGCCCCGGATCGACACCGGCGACCCGCTGGTGATCTCGGCGAAGTCCTCGCGCCGGCCACCCGCCGCCACGCCGTCGCGCGCCGCGTTCACCGGCAGGCTCCAGATCGCCTGGGTCGAGTTGTCGCCGAAGAAGTAGCGGCCCCGGTACGGCGCCGGCCAGTCACAGCTGTCGATGATGAGGCCGCCCGTGATCGACGCACAGTTGCCGTCCAGCGTGGTGTCCTGCGCGCTGCCATGCCGGCACTGGTAGATCGGATCGACACAGTCGCCGTCCTGGATCGCCGCGCCGCCGCCGCTGGTGCCGACGCGCACGTCGCGGCACTTGCTCAGCGGAAAGCCCTTCTTGCCCTCGCGCCACGGCCAGCCATGGTGGCGCCCCGGGCTGATGATGGTGACCTCCTCGTACGACACCTCGCCGACATCGCCGACCCACACCTTCGAGGTCATGGGGTCGACCCACAGCCGCCACGGATTGCGAAAGCCCCAGGCGAAGATGGCCTCGCGCGGGGCGCCGTTGACCGCCTGCGAGATGGCGTCGCCACAGCTCGGCCCGCACTGGGTCACGTTGGTCCGACCCACCAGCGGATTCGTGCTCGGGATGGTGCCATCCAGCTTGATGCGCAGGACCTTGCCGTTGGCGGCGCCGTTGTTCTGCGGATCGTCCGACAGGCAGGTGCCATAGAAGTTGGTCGGCTGCGCCAGGTTCTCCGGCTCTGCATTGGAGTTACAGCCAGTGTCGCCGACCCCGATGTACAGCAGGCCATCGGGCCCGACCTCGAGCGCGCCGCCGTCATGGTTGGCCGGCCCGCGCAGCTTGTCCATGATGATGGTCTCGCCGGCCTCGAGGCGACTGTCCGCCCCCAGCTTCTTCTTCACCACCCGGTGCCGGCTGTTCTCGCTGCTGCCGCTGGCAGAGTAGTAGAAGATGAGGTCGCGCGAGGTCGCGAAGTCAGGCGCCACCGCGACCCCGAGCAGCCCCTGCTCGTCCTCGGCCGAGGTCACCGGCAAGGTGCCCGCATTGATCAGCGCGCCACCCCCCGCCGGCCGCACGAACACCGTCCCGGTCCGGTTGATGACCACCAGCCGCCCATCCGGAAGGAAGCGAAAGTCGGTGGTCTGGCTCGACCCGGTGACGAAGTTGGCGATGTTGAACGCCGCCGCCGGCGCCCCGCTGCTCATGTTGTCGGCCCGCGCGGGCCCCACCAGCGCGGCACAGGCCCCGAGGCCGAGCACCGCCAGCGCGCCCGCCCCCGCGCGCGTCACCGGCGGCGTCTCCGCGCCGCCACCAGGCACAGCCCCAGCATCAGCAGCGCACCCAGCACCGGCGCGCCCGCCGCACCGCCGCGCGCCCCGGCACGGCAGCCGCAGCCCGAGTCGTCGCCATCATCCGTGGTGCCACCATCGACCGTCGGCCCCACCGCACCATCGACCGTCGGCCCCACCGCACCATCGACCATCGGCCCCACCGCGCCATCGACCGTCGGCCCGATCACTCCGCCGTCCATCCCGGGCTGACACGCCACCGGCGTCTTGGGCGAGATGCGCACGATCCGCCCCGGACTGGTGTTGCCCTGCAGCACCGAGTAGTACAGCGCGCCATCGGGCCCGACGCGGATCGCGGTCGGCGTCCCGTTGACCGCGCCGAAGTTCTCACGCGCCCCGGCCACCCCGTCGCGTGCAGCGTTGATGGGCAGGCTGTACAGGGCGCCGTTGGCGTTGTCGCCAAAGAAGTAGCGTCCCTTGAACGGCGCCGGCCAGTTGCAGCTATCGACGATCATGCCGCCCGTGATCGAGTCGCAGCCCGGGTCCACCGTGGTGTCGAGGCCAGCGCGACCGTGCCGGCAGTTGTAGATCGGCTCCACACAGTCCTGATCCATGACCGGGGTGCCACCGTTGGTGCCGACGCGGATGTCCCGGCACTTGGCGACCGGGTTGCCATGGCGCCCCTCGCGCCAGGGCCAGCCATGGTGGCGGCCGCGCTCGACGATGTTGATCTCCTCGTACGAGACCTCGCCGACGTCGCCGACCCACAGCTTATTGGTCACCGGATCCATCCAGATCCGGAACGGATTGCGAAAGCCCCACGCGAACAGCTCCTGGCGCCCCGCCGCGAACGTGGTGGTGCTGGGCGCGGTGCTACAGGAGTTGGCGCACTGGGTGACGTCGCCGACACCCACCAGGGGATTGGTCGCCGGGATGGAGCCGTCGATGTTGACGCGCAGGATCTTGCCGTTGCCCCCGCCCTTGTTGGTCGGGTCGTCCGCCAGGCAGGTGCCGTAGTAGTTGGTGGGGGTGTAGATCGGTTCCGGGATTCGTCCTGAGTTGCAGCCGGTGTCGCCGACGCCGATGTACAGGAAGCCGTCGCTGCCAACCTCGAGTGCGCCGCCATCATGGTTGGCCGGCCCACGCAGGTTGCGCACCAGGACGGTCTCGCCGGCACCGAGCTGGTTCTGAGCATTGAGTGTGCGAACCACAACCCTGTGGCGGTCCATGTCGCTGCCGTCGCCACCAGGCGGCATGGCAGGAGGGGCCGGATCCTTGGCCGAGTAGTACCAGATCAGCTGTCCAGTGGTCGCGAACTGGGGGTGGATCGCGACCCCAAGGAGACCCTTTTCGCTCTCGGTGTCCACCAGGAAGGTCCCGGTCGCCTGCACCAGCGCGCCGCCTCCCGCGGGGCGGACATAGACCTGACCGGTCTTGACCGTGATGACGAGGCGCCCGTCGGGTAGCCACCTGAAGTCGGTCAGCTGGTTTGGCTGGCCAGCCGGGGTCTGCACGAAGGTCTGATCCATGTCGAAGGTGGCGGTGGGGGCCCCAGTCGACAGCGTGTCCGCTCCTGCGACGGGTGCAATTCCGAGGGCGACCACAGCTGCGGCAGCAAAGAGACGCTTCATGGCCGCAAGGCTACCGCAAACACGCCGGGTTCAGCCACAGATCGATGCCGTAAGCGGGCAAACGCTGATCCGGCGGGGAGTCGGATCCAGCTACTGCAGCGACACCACGGAGACCCCTGTGCCGTCGCCGAGGTAGATCTCGGTCTCCGTCTTGTTCCAGGATGGGTACTCGGCGACCGCGTCGACGGGGGCGTAGGTCGTGACCGGTGGGAAGCCGAGGGATCGATCTGCTCGCCATGCCTGCCCACCACTTGGGTCGACACCGAAGAACCGTCCGCGCAGGAGGATGCCCCGCTCGTCTGATGAGATATCGAGCTCTGCGTACTGAACTGCGGCGAACCCAGGGATACTCTGCGGCCCACCCCAGGCGCCTCCGATCGAGGGCCGCGAGATGCTCGCCAGGCATGGCCCTTGGTTAGCGCAGGTTCCTCCGAGCCCCACGACATAGTAGAGCGTCAGTCCATCGCCCGAGATGGCCAGATCTTCCACGCTGAACACGTCGGTTGGGCGTATGGGCGTGGCGGCCGGCCACGGTTGGCCAAGTGCTGACCGGGTCGAGACCATCACGGCGGCACCGCGGAGGAAGAACAGCTCCAGCCCCGAGGACGAGATCTCGGGCTGGAATTCGTTGCCGGCGGTGTTGAGGCTGACAAGCGGGGATGGCCCCCCGAAGGCACCGCCAGTCGAGCTTCGCACCATCTCGGAGAGATCTCCGTTGGAGACGAACAACGTCAGCCCATCAGGTGAGAGCGAGGGATGGCCGTAGCCGCTTGTCATCGGGATGATCCTCTGGTTTCCCCAGGTGCGCCCGGCACCCATCACGGCAAGGCTGGCGGATCCGCCTGGACTACCGAGCGCCGCCAGGGTCGCGACCTTGGCGCCCACCGAGGTCGGCGAAAAACGCAGCGTCGCCGAGCAGCGGGCCCCCGGCGCCAGCACCGCCGAGCAATTGCTCACCAGCACGTACTGTGCGGCATCAGCTCCTCCGAGGGTTACGCTGACCACCCCCGATGGCTGCTCGCCTGTGTTCACGACCTCCACTGTCGTGGCGCGGATCGATCCGGTCGCGGTGTCCCCGAAGTCCACCGTCGCGGGCATGAACGCCAGCGCTGCGTCGCGGACGAAGGTCGCGGACACCATCTTCGTCGAGGCGTCGAGCGTGACCGGGCAGGCGCCGACGCCCGAGCAGCCTCCGCCTGTCCAGCCCGTGAACACCGACCCTGCGGTCGGCGTGGCGGTCAGGGTGACCGTCGGCACCGAGAAGCTCGCCGAGCAAGCGGTGCCACAGGTGATCCCGCTTGGTGCCGAGTTGACCGTGCCCATGCCTGTCTTCGTCACCATGATCTGCCCCGTGCCCGTCCCCGTGAACGACACCGCGGCGTTGCCGCCAGGCGTCGCCGACAGCGTGACCGACCCTGGGCGGCTCCCGGCCATCATGGGCTGAAACCGGATCTGGATCGTGCACGTGCCGCTGCCGGCCAGGGTGCCCGTACAGGTGTTGGACGCGATCGCATAGTGCGTCGAGTCGGCGAGAACTGGCGCGGCCAGCGTCCCGGTCGCCGTCGTGCCGGTATTGGTGAACGTCAGCGACACCATGCCCGTCGAGCCGATCGCAACTGTGCCGAAGTCGTGGGACGGCGTCATCGCCATCAGCGCACCAGGCATCAGCGCGGTGCCCGTGAGTGCCGCCGCGACGGCCCCGCCGGGGCTGCCGGTGACGTCCAGCGACGCCGTCTTGGCCCCCGCCGCGCTCGGCACAAAACGCAGCCGGATCTCGCACGACGCGGTCGGCGCCAGCGTCGCTGCGCAGCTGTTGGTCGTGATCGAGAAGTCGCCCCGATCGGCGCCCGACTTGGTCACGGCGAGCGTTCCGCTAGCGGCGTCACCCGCGTTCGACACCGTGACCACGGTCTCCGAACTCTGTTGCCCCGCGACCACCGACCCGAACGGGACCGCCAGCGGCGAGATGGTCAGGCGCGCCATCGCGGGCGTGGCGTCCAGAGGCGCCGCGTCGGGAATGCTGGCGTCAACGATGACGCCGCCATCTTGATAGAGCCGGCAGACCCCGGGCTCCTGGGGGAAGGGCGGACCCAGATCGCACCAGAACCGGGGGTCTTGGCACCCCTTGTCGAGGTCACAACGGCCGTCGGCCTGCTTGGTACATGCCGCCGTGGTCAACACCGTGAACAGCACTAGCAGTCCACCCCTCGAACCGATCTTCCGCGTCATTTCCAGCTCCTGTGAAGGTCTGCCCCTGTCATCGAGCGGCCCTTCACGTTGTTGCTCCGAAATCGCCAAAGCCGGGCTGGCTCTGGTGTCCGGCGAGTCAGACGTCCAGGTCTGACTGTCAGACGTCCACGTCTGACTCGTCGGACGTCCCCCGCGCTCAACGCCCGAGCCGCAGTCTCGCCGCCAACTCCACCGGCAGCTCGACCACCAGCCGCCAGCCCCCGTCGCGCTTGCGCACGTCGACCGCAGCCTTGCGCTTGCCTCCCAGCACGCGCT
>Ga0154020_10008515_pt1 | contig 11892 bp, 16 predicted proteins | sample Klosneuvirus_201_FD_109709 | JGI IMG/M metagenome (GOLD analysis project Ga0154020, IMG submission 109709) | Active sludge microbial communities from wastewater, Klosterneuburg, Austria - Klosneuvirus_20160825_MG | ecosystem: Engineered > WWTP > Aerobic digester > Activated sludge | place... | reverse complement strand
GATTTCGCAGGAAGTGTTACTCCGAGTCCATGAGCTGCTATAGATCCACCATCAACAGCAGTATCGTATTCGAACCTTGCGATTCTTTGACCCATTAAACCTTCAGCATCATAATCAGTAGCACTTGGAAGTGCGATCAACTGATTAATTTTTGTAGTCACCGTTTTTCGAAATGAAGACGGTACCGCATTTGTTGGGATCGGCGCAATTGCAGCTCCCGCAATAAGACTAGACACTAAAATACTGATAAGTAACATAAACTTCATAGATCCTCCTAAGATTTGTTTAATGGAATTATTCCCCTAATTTTTGGCTTTAACAACTAAAATTAAATCACACCCATGAGAAATAACTCCCGTAAAATCGGAGCAACCCCTGAGTAAGTATTTGCAAGTGCGTTCTTGTCATACTTCCCATCACTGGCGTAACGCCCATGGGTTTGCGTGTGATAGGTGTATCCCCAAATGTAGGGGGAGTTCTGCTCAGGATGATATCTAAGGTATCCTGTGCCGTTATAGCGTTCAAATAAGAACAACATATTGGGTATCGACCAGTCATAGTTTATATGTAACTTTTGCAACATTAAAACATCAATGGCAGCCTCTTCCCAAGTCTGGAATGGACCTCGACCTTTGGGTACAAGTTTAGTTTTTTTATTGGTTCCAATGATTTTTTCACCGTTATGGAGCACTCCTCGAAAATCACAAACCGCTTCACGCCAGTGAATAAGGCCAGTGAAGTACCAAGGGACGCCCGTTTCGGCTGCGACGTAATCATATCTTGGTTTTCCATCGAGCACTTTTATAGTGGCAACTCTGATTTTTAAATCAAACTCGGGACGCATCCGCATACTGTTCCACATTTCTTCGTACCACTCTAATGATCCCCGAATCATAAAGCCTCCAACTGTTTTATTATTTCGTCTTCGTTTAATGGACTCACAACTGCCACAAAAGCGCCAGCTTTTTTCCACCAATAGAGATTTCTCCCTTGGAGTTTAGTGGCTCTGCCCGTGTCAGTTTTTAACTCTAACACCACAGTGTGACCGCGAATACAGCCAAACATGTCTGGCACCCCGCAGACGGACCTTTGGCTAATTTTTTCCCATTTTGAATTTGGTATTTTATCGAGTCGCTTTCTAAAGCGAATTTTGAACCTTGTTTCGGGTTGCATTAAAACCCAAGCGGAATATGTGCTGAGACAAATAAAAGAGCGGCTGCGGATATCGCAAATAAAATAAATCCACCGATGTAAAGTATTACTTTAAAAAGATTCGATTGAAACATTCGGAACCCCTTCGATCACCATGTACTTTGGATAGTAAAAGAATTTAAGCTCCTGAAATTTTCCAGGTTTTATTCTCCACTTTCGCATGAAAAATAATTTAGTTACAAAATCTCTGTGATCTTTAAATTTATCACTGTCAATGGCATCAGCAAGTTGCTGATTACTAATGTAAATGTGAACTGGTTTAACCTTCATAGCGTCCCTCAACCAAATCACGTTTACCCCAGGATTTAAAGCTGTGCGCGGTAGACGTGGTAAGTTTTATTCCATTTCTTGCTTTGTAGACATTCTCCATAATTTCACCGATTGGTTCAATCATTTCTTCATACTTTGGATCAAGTTCAAATATTAACTCATCGTGTACTTGTAAAAGCATATCGAAAGGGACTTTTTTCTCCAGTAATAAATCATCAATACGATTCATTGCGATTTTAACTACGTCGGCGCAGCCGCCAGAGATAATGTGGTTCGGGATGCGGTAGCTAAAATCTTTATTGTTTAAGTGGCAACGTCTGCCGTACCAGTTAAAACAAAAGCCTCTGATTTCAGCTCCTCGTGCGCACTGTCTGAAGAACTGTTCAAGTCTCCAAAGTTTTCCAAAGAACTCTTGCTTGATTTCAGAAGCTTCTTTGCGGGAACATCCTAGCATTTTAGCAAGCTTATCAAGTCCTACCCCGTAGGCGAGAGCAAAGTTCAAAGTTTTGGCTTGTTTCCGCGTGATTCCAACTTCATTAGCGGTAGCTTGATGTCCATCAACCCCGTCCATCATTTGTTTGATGACACCTTTTTCTCCGGCATAATCCATCATCATTCGGAGTTCCATTTGCTCGTAATCTTTCGAATAGAATAATTTCCCTGGACGCGGGATAAAACTTTCGCGAACGTGGTACGGGATTAAGAGGTCCTCTTCTTCATCTTCTTTTTGAATATTTTGAAGATTTGGGTCACGATAGCTCATGCGACCATGAGTAGTTCCCGCTTGCCTCGCATCGGCATGTATTATGTCACCATCTCCAGCGTAAAACAAAAAACTCGAGTAATAAGTTCCCGCTCGTTTATCGTGATAGCGAATTTTATTTATAATATTAGCAAGTGGTGTTTCCATATCCTCAAGCGCTTCAGCCGCAAACGAAGCGTTACCTTTTTCAGTCAAGGGATACTTCTCACCAAGTCTATCAAATATTTTTTGTAGTGACTTATTGGAATCAGAAAAATGTTCTCCAGTAAAATCCAAGAATTCTTTTTGATATCGGTTTATTAAACCCATTTCATATTCTAAAGCTTTCGCAACGAATGGTTTATCAATCTTAATTCCAGTTCTCTCCATTCGGAAGCAGGTTTTGGTGAGTCGCTTTTCATTTTCGAACACTGGCATAATACTTGGAAGTGGTTCTTTTTTTGGAGCGTCCATTTCTTTAAGCTCTTTGATTTGGCTTAATGTGATTGCGCGGTGAAGGTATCCATCTTTTTCACCATACGCAGAAATAATTTCAAATGGAACTTTGTCGAAATGTTTTTTAATAAATACTTTCTTTTTCCCTGGGATTTGAATTTTGGTGTAGAGCTTATGTTTGGAGATATACTCCTCAACCGCATCACTTTTTTGCATCCCACGACGTTTTGCCTGGTGTTCTAAGCCATAGGCTTCACCAACGTAGTCATTCCTGATAAGTCTTTCAACTGCGTAAGTACAGTGGATATCACCTTGTATTTCTAGTTGTTCCTTAGCGACCATTCGCATATCGAACTTGGCATTTGAAATACCCCAAGTAGAGTTACGGTTTGAAAAAACTCTCTCCTTGAGTAAGGTGAACACTTGCTGTCGAGGGAGAACATAATTTGGGTCAATGTCAGGATACTCAATAAAATTGAAATAATAATTATCTCTTTCGTTAGAAAGAATAAGAGAGAAGAGACAATCATCCTCAAATAAACCAGTACTTTCAGTATCAAGCCCGTAAACTCCATCGGGAATGAATTCGGAAATAACCGCTTCATAATTGTCTCTCCTCACGATCATATAATATTTTGCTCTCGCAGATGTGTAATCAATTTATCAGTGTATTCGCTGATACTAAGCTCCGCGTTTGCAGCACATGATGCCATATAATTTTTATTATCTTCGCTGATGTGTGCAAAGAAAACACTCTCCCGCTTCACGGAGCGGGGTACAAATTTATCCGACGATGATGACTCGGTATCCGAGTTCGTTTTGCTCTTTTTCAATCTGATCCTCCTTAACAGTTTTTGTCCAAATTTTAGTGTCATTATTCCAATTGTAACCAAGAGATTTTGCTTTATCTTTACCAACTCCGCCGTCACTCTTTGGTCCAAATGGTGGTGGCACTACGGCTCGTATAACTATATCTTTTAAATGTGCTCTCGATAAAACATCTTCAAAATTAGCTTCCATTTTCTCAAGCATTTTTATCATCACATGAATATCGCCGACAGCACGATGTAGATCCTCTGGATTAATGGGGACACCATAATCCAAGGCTAGGTGAGAAAGTTTTTTACACTTGAATTTTTCTGGATGTTTGAAATCTCGCATGGAGCAAACAAAGGGTAGCTCTATTTTGAACCCACATCTCTCAGCTTCAGCAAGTAGAAATGATTTATCAAATCCAGCGTTGTGTGCAATGAAAGCTTTTGGCTTTAAATTATCAATTCTTAACTGCAAGGTTCTAAGTGCTCCTTCAGGAAGTAAATGATTTTTCATAAGCATATCAAGTGTTATACCAGTGATATCTGTAATTTCTTCTGTGATTCGGGGATACGTTGAATCCCAAACAAAAGTTGAAAATTCATCTATAATTTTAAAAGACGCAGTGTCGAAAAACACTGCGCCTAGTTCGATTATTCGATCTTTCTTGCTGTCTAAACCAGTGCTTTCAATGTCGAGTGCGCAAACTATAATAACTCCCCCTCAGCAACAACTCTCGATACTGTTGCTTTACTAACATCGTACATGAAAGCAATTTGCTGCATCGTAAGATGTCCTGTTGAATAAGATTTTATAATAGCTGTCTTTTGTACAGGAGTTACTTTATAAAAAGGATGTGTTTCGCCCCTTCGGTAAGCGCCTCTAGCTAGAGCATTTTTAGCGTTTTCAAGACGTGTAACATACTCTAAATTTTCGGGCCTATTATTTTTCTTATTTCCATCTATATGATTAACTTCTTTTCCGGACGGACACTCCCCAAGGTACGCAAGCGCTACAACTTGATGTACTAATTTATGAACATGTTTCGTCTTAATACGAAATCTAGTTCTTAGATAACCCCATTTATTTAAACCAGTAGACAGGATTCTAAATGTGCGTACTCGCCCAAAAGTAGATGCCTCAAAATTACTCCCTGGAATCTGTCTCCAGGTTTCACCTGTGAAAACTTCAGATTTGGTCATCGGTACCTCTGACTCAATTTCTTATGTGCTAAAATCACAGCTTCTCTTCGAAGCGCAATGATAGCTGATTTTTTATTGGCAACTGTAGCCTCGGCATCGAACTTCACAAGAAGTTTCAGCGTCTGCCTCATATCTCCAATTTTTACTTGGGATTTCCCACCTTCCATTTTACAAAGCTGAGCTGCCAGATCACTTCTATCTTTAACCGCTTTTTTTCTTCCAGTACCTTTAACGTATGCCATAAACTCTCCTTAGAAATCTTTTAAATCATTGGTTTGAGGTGCTGCATTTGTAGTTCCCTCGACATCTCTGTCAAAAGATTCTTCATCCACTTTAGCCGCGCCAGATTTAATAATTTTATACCAGTAAAACGCTTGCTCGATGTACTCAGTTGGCGTGTCCTTAAGAGGTTTCACTTTAGTAATTGCGAAAGTTCCTGCGTCGTTTGTTTTCTTCTCAGCGGAAATTTCACAGATCACACCAGCTGGTGCTTTTTTCGCCATTTTATTTTTAACTTCCATCTGTGTGATGAGGGTTTTTCCGCCATCAATGCTTGAGCGTCTGAAAGATAAAAGGTACGGGATTGCTCCACCAATTTTTAATTCGCTTGGTAGTAAAACATAAAAATTCATACATTTATCACGCATAATTTTTACTTTTCCACCATCTTCAGTATCTTTATAAGGATATGCTTCATTTGCCGGAGTGATTTTCACAGTTCGTAAAAATTTTTTATTTTTGAAATCATCCCCTTGAGTTACATCGTACTCAACCCAAGCTTTATCCATACAAATTGGCACAATCTCAAAAGGTTTTTTAAAATCCCCAAGCTTGGTATTATCCAAGGATGAGATGAATTCACCGAATGCAGCTTCGCCTTCCACAACCAAATCACTTGTTGGCTGCATTAGCAAAATTCTTGGGATGATAACATCCTGCCCACTAATTTCTGAGGGTCCCCAGTCTTCGACATTTGCCCCCGTAGGTATTGCTACCTCTTTATTTTCTTTTTTCGCTACTTCATTTTTCATTTCTTCTCCTTCGTTAGTTTTAATGACCTCATGTTTGTCGGCTGCTCAAGTCCAGGGATATGAAACAAACTTGGATCAATACCCCTTTCAGTGGCAGATTTTAAATCTTCATTATAAAGCTTATTCAGTGTCTGACTGTTCACAGAGATTTTATCCCAGTAAAAAGTTTCACCGTGTGTTTTTAGGATATAATCCAAAAGTAATTTTTTATCCTCTATGGTCTTTGGGATGCGGGTGCTCATCTTATCCATGAAAGAAAAAGTTCCTATCCCTTCCACAAAATACTTGGATTTACCAGCTTGTTGTAAAGCCTCAACAAGTTTTCCCTCAAGTTCTTCTGCCTCTTTATAGAGTGCTGTTTGCACTTCTTTGGCTTTTTCGTACTCTTCATATTTCTTTTGGTATGTCTTTGCTAAATTGTCTAACTCATCCACCGTAATTGGTGACTGTGATTCAGCAAATTCATTCCACTCTTCAGCTACATTTTTCATATACTGTCCTCCATTTCATAGTCCATGCTAGCACATTCGCTAATCTGTTTGCAAGCATTTCCATGAAACTGTATCAGGTCGCGGATAAGCATTGCGATATGTTTATTCTCAGGCGTTCCACCCCAGTCTATCTTTACAGCGTAAGCATACAAAACATCTAGATCTTCCTTACTTGTATGTCCTGGAATAAGTTCAACTGAGTCAATATTATTACATGTCATTTTTCTTACTCTTTTTGGTTTGAGGAGACATTATTCCCATTAATTCCACTCGAACTTTTAAATCTTTGGCATCCACTCTTTTTATTAATCCATCAGAAGTGGAAATTACAGCTTTTAAAATACCAACATCAATACCTACAAAACCCATTATGTAGACTGTCTCACCTTCATAAGTAGCAGGTGTCATCATTTATAGCTCCTTTGTCCAGTCGAGGACTTTCTTAGATATGTCTTGCTTACTCGCTAGCGCATCTGAAATCAACTGATCTATTGTATCTGGTGACACCATGTCAATTCGAGTCACCGAAGTATGTCGCTCACTTCCGCCACGATAATTCCTAGCTTCACTTTGTAAATCTTGCTCAAGACTAAAGTTTTTCGAGTAATAAATGGACACATCACTTTCAATCAAATTGATTCCGATTCCGGCTGCGGCTTGATTCGCAATAATCACTCTGCACTTGGGATCTTCCCTGAATGCTTTTAAATTTTTATCTCGGTCTTTGTGCTCAATTTTTCCGTGAAGTTCCACGAATCCAATCTTTAACTTCTTACAAACTTCCGCAATATCTGTGTAATTCTCATGAAACACACTCCATACAATCACCTTATGATTTGGCGTGAGGTCCTCAAGTAGCTCTGAGAGGGCATCCAGGCGCGGGATATCTTTGATTTTATATATTTCTCCCTCATCAGTCTTGGCATAACCAGTCACTATTTGCATAAGCCTTAGAGCCTTCACTACCGCCATGTTGGCCACAACGGCGCGGGGTGTATCTGTTTTTAAGACATCATCAATATAGGCCACGTACTGATCACGCATCTCTTTATAAAGCCTTTGCTGCTCTGGATTCATTTCAACGAATATTTCTTTTCTCACAAGCGGCGGTAAATCCAAGCATTCGGACTTTACCGCACGAACTGCTTTTTTATAGATCATATTGTGTAGTTCACGGTAGGTTTCAGGCCTAGGCTCATACTTTGGAAAATAATTGGGTTGTCCAGCCCAGCCAGAATTTGCATCTTCAAACCAAATGCTTCTAAATTTCCAGAAGTTTGTTCCGAATGTTTCGCCGTTATCAAGGAAACGGTAGATGTTAAATATATCCATGGCAGAATTCAGAATCGGGGTTCCAGTGAGCGCAAGCTTATACCTTGCGGTGTCTGAAAGTTCGATACATTTTTTAGCACGTTTCCCCTCTGGATTTTTTAATCTGTGACATTCGTCTGCGATAATCATCTCAGGACCCCACTCCATTAGAGCTTTGAAAGTGGATTCCATTCCAAGAGTTTCATAGTTTGTAATGAAAATCTTTGGAATCTGCATATTGTCCTTGTAACCTTCTTTGTTGATTGTAGCTGTGCGCTTAAGGCCCGTACCTATCAACGGTATCACGTCAAACTTGTGAATCTTGGAGTAATCAGCAATCTCTTTTTGCCAGTTGGAAATAACAATTTTTGGAACCAATATCAGAGTGCGAAGTAATCGCTCGTTAGCTGCGCATTTATATCTCAGAATATCAATCGCGGTGCGGGATTTTCCAGTTCCAACTTCAAAAAATAGAGCTAACTGGTTTTTACCATGTGATAGCTCAATCGCTTTTTTCTGATGATCCCAAAGTGGTTGATTTAACTTACTCAAAAATCCGCCATATCTAGCATTTTAAAATGGTTTATAAGTCTTGATCGAATACCTTTTTCACTTGTTCTTTTTTGTATTAATTCGAAACCTTTTTGCTCAATGATTTCTTTTATTTTTTTAAAAAATATAGATTGGTTATCGGGTTTATGATTTCCGTTTTCGCAATATGTATTATATTTTTCGTACATGGTTTCTTTGTTTACAAATGATGTAGGATCTTCTGTAAATGCCACGTCAAACTCGCCTTCAATCCATTCTAAAACATTATCCGCTTCAACTTTATAAGAATTAAGTAATCTATTCGCAGCTTTGGACTCTGTAAATTTACCTTGTCGTTCAAGACGACGATATCCTTCTATTGCCCAATTAAAAATACCTGTAAGCTCAGGTTTTAATTTATCAATTATATTATTATCTCTATTTCCCTTCGCATCAGAAAATACTTGATCGAATGGAAGCATAATAAAAGATCTAAAAAATCCATGTGTCAAATCAGTGGTTCGGGGAAGCGAATTACAAAGCATTATAAGTTTTGTTTTATTTTCATAGAAGTATGGTGTCTCGTAAACTTTTTTAACAGATATGTATCCACCCCGAGAAAAGTTTTTAACAACCTCAGTATTTCTAAAAGAATCATTTGAATTTTCTTCCGCAATATTTACTAAACGTCCTTCAAGCATGTACCTATTTTGCTCATTACGCATATCTTTCACAGATAAAGCCGCATGACCGCCAGTACCACAAAGAAGCCTTAAAACTTCTACAAGCTTTGATTTTCCATTAGCTCCTGATCCCAAAAGCATAAGCATTTTTTGATACTTACACGGCCCGTTTGCCAGTGAATATCCAAAGAATTCTTGGATTATGTCGATAAGTTCTTGCCGATCCATTGTGACTTCTTTTAAAAATTTATCCCAAAGGGGGGCACGAGCTTCAGGATTGTACTCACATGGAAGTATAGATCTAAAACCGTACTCCATTGAGTGCGGATTTAGAATACCTTTTTCAATATCATAAACACCATTTTGAAAATTCATTTTGCCATCTGTAGATCTTGTAAACCATTCAACAGGAACTGTATTTTTAAGAGTAATTTCAGATACGAATTCAATTCTTTGAGATTCATTACAACGAGGTTTAAAATGTTCCAGAGCAAATGCTCTAATTGAATTTCTGGAGTAATCATCAAAATATTTTCCATTCCAGGTTCTTATAATGCCAGCGCCTTCTAGTGAAACGTATGGATGTTTTCGTACGAAAAACTTTCTTAAATCTTCAAAGTTTGGTTTTCCGATTTTTGTTTTACCAGTTTCCTCGTCAACAAAGAAATTGTGGAAACCATGTTTTTCAGTCCTGATATAATCTTCACCGACGATGGCAATCGGGGTGTAAAGCTTCGTTTTGTAATGCTTACATCCAAGACATTTGCCACCCGAAACAGCATTAATATTTTCGCAAGTCCTAGGATTTGAGGCATCGAGTGCTTGTTTTATCTTAAGCTCAGTCTCTTCAAACGAGTATCCTGGATGCCCTTTAGATATTTGGTGTGTAAATTGGTGCCCATTCTCAAACCTGGATGTGATGCTAACACCTGCGTACCATTCGGGCTCTGTTACGTCCGCAGGATGTGTCTGCATCCAGTTTAAGAACTTACATTCCTTCATTATGGTTTTGTGATCAGGAGTCGGGTATGCGTTGAATACATCGGTCTTGATATGATCTTTGGCATCCACTTTCAAAAGTTTGGATTCAACTCTCACGTCATAATCCAAAGCTTCCATTGTGGCATTCATCAAGATGCCCATGCGTTGTGGCTTGCCAGCTTTTACGTTGAGAGTTTCGGGGTAACGCATGATTCTTGCACTATCCCATATAGATCGGTCGGTTTTTCCAATGATCTTTGCCTGGATTAATTGCAAATCAATCCTATCGCAAATCGAGCCGTAGTGTTTTCTGGTTTGATCAAAAAAATCTGGATCTGTTATAACATGCGTTGTTTTTACAATGATCTGAAGACCGTTACCGCTGAATAGCACTCCTACTTTTTCAAACTCCACTCCAATTGCTTTACACGCAACCCTAGCCATTACGCCAAGTTGACCTTCGTCGATTGCGTCACCTTTATACGGGACTTCTATGCCATCAATATCAAATTGTAAGTGATGTTGCTCTGAAAGTTTTCTGCCCGACTCTTCTAAACAGTCAGCTACAGTATAATATATATTATATCTTTCAGATTCGGGGACATTTTTAATGTATTCATAGGGATTAGCAAATATGGCATCAACACTCGGGGCTCGTAAACCCTTTTCAAACCATACTGGGTACGACTTGCCGTCTCGACCAGGACGTAGTGCTAATATTTGAATCATCAAGTTCCCCAAGTTCTTTTTGTGCGGAAGCCACTAATTTTCTTGCATTGGGGTTTTAAGTCAATTAATTTCTGGGTTCATAACGCATTAGCGTTTCAAACCCCGATCCCTAAATTCTTTGTTTGTGCGGAGATTCTAGATTCGGGGTTTGTTTTTTCTAACAACAAATACCCGATAACTATCTGAATTAACATGTTATGTACTGGATAATAAGTTAATCCTAAAACGCCGATTGTTATCCACACAAGTTTGTATTTATTTTTTAGGTTCCTGGTTCCGTACCAGAAAATGCATAAAGAACTAACAAAACCAACAATACCAGTTTCAAATAATATTTGTAACCAGTCGTTGTGCATCAGGAAAAACTTAGCCTCTCGTCCAGAATCTAGCATTGTAAGTCCCATCCAGTGAAAGGACCCAAGTCCAGTCCCAATCCAAATATTGGCGTTGTGCCACCAATAGCTCATGTAATTGATCCACATGGTAATGCGTCCACTTGTGGAGATTGGGAATATGAAATAAATAAGCGGTGTTAACCACAATATGTACTTCCAGTTCTTTCCTAGAATGTACAGAAACTGAATAAAGAAAATCACGTATGCACTTCTAGAGTTAAAGTAAAATGCCGACGCTATCGTTAAGGTGATGGCAATTACCTCTGGTGTAGAGCCACGCTTTGTAATGATCAGCGGCAGCAACAAAGCACACACGGCAATGTCAAATGTAATGCCATTTGTTCGCATCCACATATTGGAGTAGATCGCGTATAGCAGAATGCCTATAATTATATACTTTAGTAAAAACATGTAATGTTGTACGTGACGTGCCACTGCGATTACGCCAATGAAAGCGATAAAAATTTGGAGTGATTGAATTTGGATTACGTTTGAAAGATCGGGGTACTGGGTAAATACGTAGTGTTGGTTTAAGCCAATGAAAACACAATGAGCTATGAAATAGACTATAAATATCATCCGTGATCGTCCTCTTGAGTTACACAAACATAATAACCAATCATAAATCCAAACATTACACCGAAAATAAATTCAATCATTCCTCACTCGCCTTCTCGTCTTCGACTATGGCTTTTTGAGCTAAATCCACAGTGTCGCCTTCAATAATTTTTTTACATTGAGAGATCTTAATGACCGCATTCAAAAGCTTCTTATGCCGGGATTCGAGTGCTTCGTATTTGGAATAAAGGCATAACTTCGTAGTACCGATTGGCATTTCCGTAGCTAAAACAGTCAAACCTAAAATTGTTTCATAATCAGGCTTGGTGACTTCCCAAAACTCTCTCGCCTTCATTTCTCACCCGCGATTTTGTTGAGTAGTTTACGAGCAGTTTTTCCACCGCATTTAGAAGTTACGACTCCGTCCTCGTCTTCACCAATAATAATGTATGAACAATCGTCAGTAGAAATTGAATCTTGATTTTCT
>Ga0154020_10008513_pt1 | contig 11893 bp, 10 predicted proteins | sample Klosneuvirus_201_FD_109709 | JGI IMG/M metagenome (GOLD analysis project Ga0154020, IMG submission 109709) | Active sludge microbial communities from wastewater, Klosterneuburg, Austria - Klosneuvirus_20160825_MG | ecosystem: Engineered > WWTP > Aerobic digester > Activated sludge | place... | reverse complement strand
TACCCCACCGGTTGGAGCGCCTGTGGCTCGCCTGAACATCGCCAACTCCCGCCGCCAGCAGATCATCGACGCCACCATCCGCGTGATGGCCGCGCGCGGCTGGAAAGACACCTCCATCGACGAGATCACCCGCGAGGCCGGGGTCTCGCGAGGCCTCCTCGCCTACCACTTCAAGGACAAATCGCAGCTCCTCGCAGGGGTCCTTGCCCGCTGCCAGGAGCTGTTTGCCGCTGCCGTCGCCGAGACCATCGCCTCCAGCGACGACCCGACCGAGCAGCTGCGCAACGCCAGCCGTAACGCCATCCTCATGGCGCGCGATGCCCCGGCCTCCTACGAAGTCTTCCTCCACTTCTCAGCCGGCGCCCGCAGCGACCCGGAGCTCGGCGCCCAGGTGCGCGACCTCTACCGCGGGTTCCGCCGTGCCATTGCCGCCGGCATCCGCAAAGGGCAGGCCTCTGGCCACTTCCGCCCCCTCAACCCCGAGGCCGTTGCCACCGGCCACATGGGCACGATCATCGGCATCGCCCTCCAGTGGCTGCTCGACCCCCGCGCCTTCGACCTGGATGCTGCCGCGAACGACACCGCCGATGCCCTCATCGCCCTCGTCTCACGCGAACCCGTGCTGACCGCCTGACCTGCACCCGCACGTAACGCGCGCGGGTCAGTACAATGCGCGCCATGCAGATCCCCGACCCTCTCCCGTCATTCGATCAGTTGCCCGCCGTCGATGGCGCTCCACCGCATTCCGCCTGGTGGCTCTTTGGCCGCGATGACGAGGTCGGTCTGTTCAACCTGCAGACGCCCGAGCGCATCGCCGCCGCCGCGAAGCTTGTGGCCCGCGGTGCCATGTTCGCGCTCAACTGGAAACTCGAACTTCCTGACCCGCCGCTTTTCGGGCGGGGAGCACTGACCCATCGCATCATCGCCGGGGCCATCCACCACGATGACGTCCTCGATAACTTCTACCCGCAGGCCAGCAGCCAGTGGGACACTCTCATCCACGTCGGCAACTCCACCCACGGCTTCTACAACGGCATCGATCGCACCGAAGTGACCGGCCTGCCCGGCACCCGCGGCGGAGTGGAGCACTGGGCCCGCCGCGGCATCGCCGGCCGTGCCGTCCTCCTCGATATGGCCCGCTTCCTCGAATCGCGCGGAGACCCCATCGACCTTGCCACCGACCGGCGCTTCTCGATCGAAGAGCTCGAAGCGTGCCGCCAGGCCCAGGGGGTCGAGATCGAACCAGGCGACGTGCTCCTCATTCACACGGGCTGGACTGCGTGGTACGAAGCACTCGACCCCGCCCGCCGCGCCGCCCTCGCCGACATGGCCTCCTTCCGGGCGCCCGGAATCGCTGCCGGCGAAGCCATGGCCCGCTACCTCTGGGACCTCCACATCGTTGCGGCCGCCAGCGATGTGCCCTCCCTCGAGGCGTGGCCCCCGCGCCGGGATACGGGTGGCTTCCTCCACGAATGGCTCCTCGGCCTCTTCGGCCTGGCCATCGGCGAAATGTGGGACCTGGATGCGCTCGCCGCCGACTGCGCCGCGGACGGCCGCTACACCTGCTTCCTCGTCTCGGCGCCGCTCAACAAGCTGGGCGGCGTCGGATCTCCGCCCAATGCCATCGCCTTCAAGTAGCCTGCCCGGGCACCGCCGCGACGTCCACGAATTCCGGGTGTGCCCGTGAGCAGCCCGCGCCGGAGCGCGCAGGCGGTCCTGTTCGACCTCGGCGACACGCTCTTTCCCTTGCACCCGCTCGAGACCGCCTCCGCATTCGCGCGCTTCGGCGAGTTGCTGGCCGAGCGCGCCGGCATGAACTCCGTCGAGGCGCAGTCCATCGCCCGCGCCCTCGGCGACGCGCTGGCTGCCCACTTCGAAACGCTCTACCAGGCGGGTTCCACGGATGAGCCCTCGGTGGCCGCCACCGCTGAGCCACTGCTCACCCGTTTTGGCTCTGAAGCCCCGGGCTGGCCGGGACACTCGACCATCTGCTCGGTGAGTGCGACATCGCCCGCTGGGACCCACCGGCGGGCCGCGACGCCCAGGTCCGCGCTTTCGCCGATGCCGGCCTGCGCGTCGCCTTCGTTTCCAACACCCGAACGCCGGCCGCGCTGATGCGCCGCCGCCTCCAGGAGTTCGGGTTGCTCGAACACGCGCACGCCGCCCTGTTCTCCGTTGAGCTGGGCGAACGCAAGCCCGGGGAGCGGATCTATCGCGCCGCCCTCGAAGCGATCGGCGTCGATGCTGTTGACGCCGTCTTCGTCGGAGACCGCATGCGGGAGGACGTACGTGGACCTCAGGATGTGGGTATGCGGGCAATCCTTACCCACGAGTTCCGCCGCGAAGAACCCGCCGGCCGACCGCCCGACGGCATCATCGGATCGCTCGTTGAGGTCTGGAAGTTCCTCTGAACCGCTCCGGCGGCCGTCGGGCCGTCAGCATTGCCAGTGGCGGATCAGCCCGTTGTGGCCGTGGCAGGCGAGCTCATAGGTCACGCCCTGGGTCGCCACCATCCCGATCAGCAGCACGATGACGAAGAGTAGTGCATAGGCCAATCCGAGGCCGTTCAACCACTTTCCCACGACGAAGCCAACCACCGCCGCAATCAGCACGAGGCTGAGGTGCACGTAGGCATACACTGCGTCGCGTCGGTCGATATCGGCCCCGTCGGCCACATCGGAAATGTCCACCAGCGCCCGCATCGCCGCGACATAAGCGACGAGGAAAAGCAGGCACACCGCAACGGCCACGGTGGCTTGGAAGGCTGCATGCTTGCCCGATGGTCCGCGATCGCGCTCCACGCCCGGATTTAGCCACGCCGGGCCCCGCCCTGCAAGAGAGAGGCCCCGGCGTAAAGAAACCGGGGCCTCTTCGTCCGCGGTATCCCGGGGAGACTACCCGAGCTTTGCGCCGAGAAGCTCGATGATGTCGTCGACCGTCGCCACGCGCCAGCCTGCCCAGGTCTCGCCCTTCTGCCATTCCATGTACCGGGCGCGCGATTCCGCCCGGGCCGCGGCGACCTCCTCCTCCGAAGGCTCATGGCCGAGCTTCCGGGCGATGCCCCCGGGCGAAACGTCGCCCAGCACGTCGCGGCTCTGGTGGATCTGCTCGTTGGCCAGCTTCGGCCGCTCGATGAAGTGCGCGATTTCCCGGTGATCCCTGTCGTAGAACACGAAGACCGGGATCGACTCGAACTCCCCGTTCTTCAGGTATTCCGCGATCATGTCCCTGTTCTGGTCGCGCTCGAAGTAGCGCAGCTCGATCCCCATCGCCTCGGCAATGCGCTGAGCCACGCCCGCTCCGCGGTACACGTCCGGGCACCAGTCTTCACCGATGACCACCACGTGGTGGGGTCCGCCGGACCGCGCTGCAAGGTCCTTGAGGGCCCGCTCCTGCTCCGCCGAGATGGTCAGGCCGTTGTAGTTGTCCTCGAACAGGTTCCGGTTGCGGATCCCGCTTTCCAGGTACTCCTGGAAGGTCTTTCCTTTGCCAAAACGCTCGATGGTGATTACCGATTCTGCTGCCTGGGTCACGCACGCCTCCGTTCGCTTGTTGCGATTCGTACAATCCAGCGTACATGCGCCCCCCGGGCCTCACAACTTCGGCGGGGACTCTCTCTTGGCCTCGTCCCAGAGGGCATCCAGCCCGGCCAGGTCCAGCGCCTTCAGGTCCAGCCCTCGCTCCTCCGCCATGCGCTCGACCGCGCCGAAGCGGCTCCGGAACTTCTGGTTCGCACCCCGCAGCGCCTGCTCCGCATCGATCCCCAGGTGGTCGGCGATGTTCACCGCGACGAAGAGGATGTCCCCGAACTCGTCCTCGCGGTCGATGGCCGTCTCGGCCTGCGCGAACTCGGTGATCTCTTCCCGCAGCTTCTCCAGCGGCCCATCCACATCCGGCCAGTCGAAACCAACGCGCCGCGCCCGTCCCTGGATCGCCTGCGATGCGGCCAGTGCGGGAAGCGTCCCGGGCACGCCGTCCAGGATCGACTGACGCGGCTTCTCCTGCTTCTTCAGCGCTTCCCAGTTCTGGTACACCTCATCCGCCGTGGATGCCGTGCCCTCCCCGAAGACGTGCGGGTGCCGCCGGATCAGCTTGCGCGCGATGTGTTCCACCACGTCGCCGGTCGAGAACTCCTCCAGCCGCTCGGCCACTGCCGTGTGCATCAGCACCTGCAGCAGCACATCCCCGAGTTCCTCCGTGAGCGCGTCCGGGTCATCCCGGTCGATCGCCTCCAGGGCTTCGTAGCTTTCCTCCAGCAGGTGTGGACGCAGCGTCACGTGGGTTTGCTCCCGGTCCCACGGGCAGCCATCGGGGGCATGCAGCCGCTCGATCACGTGCTGCAACCCGTCGAAGCGGCGGACGTCGTCCAGCGGCGCGATCGCCGGCACGAACACCGAATCGAGGTAGCCGTAGGCCCGGTGGTCCAGCGCGTTCAGTTGCACGGCCGTGATGGTCTCCTCCGGCGTGCCAAGCGCCGAGAGCACCGTCACTTCGTGGTCCGCCGGGTAAATGTCGAGCAGTCTCAGTTTCAGCGAGGTGACCCGGTCCCGGTCGTAGACCTGGCTGATCAAGGCTGGCCGCCAGGTGTCGATCCTCAGGTCCAATGCGTCGCACAGCTGGATGGTCCCGAGGTCGCGCTCCAGGGCGACGGCCGCCACGTCCGCGTAACTCACGGCCGGATAGACGCGGGCCGGCACACCTTCCGCCCTGGCGAGTGCCAGCAGGCGCACAACCGACTCCTCCGCGATGAGCGGGTGCCCCGGCACGGCGAACACCACGGGCGAGACGTGCGCCGCATCGAGCACGCGCCGCGCCATGGCGTTGTACACCGCCTCGAAGTTCGTCCCCCGGACGTACAGGTCGTCGCAGTCCGTGGCCCCCGCAAGCACCGCCAGGGCGCTGACGACCGGGTGGTGGCGCGTGCGAAGGATGACCGGGTGGCCCGCCGTCAGCAGTTCGCGCGTTTCGCTTGTGACGTGTGCCGCTGAACCCGGCCCCAGCCCGGCGATGTGGATGCGCGCCGTCATCCGCTTTCCCCTCCACCGGCCCTGCGGGCTATCGCCATGCGCCGGAGCATAGCAGCGCCCACCCCCGGGCGCAGTCGCCGCATCACTCTCGCGGGACGATGCCACGCGCCCGCAGCGCCGCGATGTACGCCTCAACGTAATGCGTCGCCGATGCCCGCCACGAGTAGTCCCGGCTCATGGCGTTCGTCTGGAGCTTGAGCCACGTTTCCGGGTCGCGGAACGCCCGCGTCGCGCGCTCGAACGCGCTCACCAGCCCGAAGGAACTGAATTCATCGAAGAGGAAGCCCGTGCCCCCATCGGGGTGTTCGTCGGCATCCAGGATGGTGTCGCCGAGCCCGCCGGTCCGCCGGCCAATAGGGATCGTCCCGTAGCGCATCGCGATGATCTGTCCCAGTCCGCAGGGCTCGTAGCGCGAAGGCATGAGGAACATGTCCGCTCCGGCGTAGATGCGCTGGGCCATTCCCTCGTCATAACGAGCGGCCAGCCGGACGTTACCCGGGTGCTCGCCTTCCAGCCGCGTCAGCTCGTCCTTCAGCCAGCGGTCGCCCTCCCCCAGCACGACCAGCTGGGCGCCGGCGGCCAGGAATTCCGGCATCGCCTGGAGCACCAGGTCGATCCCCTTCTGCTCGACCAGCCGGGTCACCATCCCCAGGATAGGCCCGTCGCCTTCGGGCAGTCGCAGTTCGCGCCGCAACACATCGCGGTTGCGCTTCCGCTCCTCAAGCGTGGAGAGGTCGAACGGGTGTCGCAAATGGCGGTCCGTCCGCGGGTTGAAGACGTCGTAGTTCACCCCGTTCAGGATCCCCACGAGCGCCTCGCCCCGCAGCTGCAGGAGCGCTTCAAGTCCTTCACCGTAGTCCTGCGTCAGGATTTCCCGCGCGTAACTTGGGCTCACGGTCGTCACGATGTCGCTGTAGTAGATGGCCTGCGAAAGGAAGTCGTTGAATTCGTCCGGCCCCCGGTAGCGCAGGTTGTGGATGGTGAAGACCGAGGCGACCCCGCGTAGCGCCGGGTTCCCCCAGGCGAGGTTCCGCAGCGCGTACGCCAGCGGCGCGGTGTGCCAGTCGTTCAGGTGCAGGATGTCGGGCACCCAGTCCCCCTGCGTCAGCAGCTCCACGATCGCCCGGCAGAAGAACTGGTACCGCAGCAGGTCGTCGGGTTCGCCGTACACCTCGCGCTCGCCAAAGTAATGCGAGTCGCTCACGAGGTGGACCGGCACCCCGCCGTACCCCTCCACCACCGCAACGTCGATTTCCCACCCGGGCCGGGGCGCCTCGATCGCGTAACGCGTATGCGCTGTCGATGCAGCGTGGGCCGCCAGCGAGGCCCGATGGCAGGGCGCGACGATCCGCACCTCGTGCCCCATTTCCATCAGCCGCCTTGGTAGTGATGCCGCGACATCGGCAAGCCCGCCGACCTTCGAAAACGGGTCAACCTCCGCGGCCGCGAAGAGGACCTTCATCCGCCCGCCCCCCGGATCAGCTCCCGTTCGATCTCCACGCGCGCCTCGTTCGCCGCCGCGAGCCGCCACGCCGAACTCCTCCGCACCGGTTCCGATGCCGAGCCCTCCTGGATCGCCTTCGAGGCGTACACCACCACCTCGTTCAGCAGCAGGAAGCCGCGGTGGATCATGGAGACATCCCACATGGGTCGCTTGCTGGCCCACCAGAACTGGCAGCTATGGAGCGCCGGCTGGAGCTTCTCATGCGCGATGGTGGCAAACTTCCGTGCCGGAGGGGTCGTCGCGTATCGCCGTCCAACCGCAACAAGGTCCAGGCAGTGGTCGACGTACTCCCACTGCAGGTCGTGCAGGCGGTTGCCCGGCGCCTTCCAGAGTGGGAAGGGGTTGTGCGCGGCGATGTCGTCTTCGCTCGTGCTCCAGCTTGAACGGCGCGGCTCGATCGTTGGCCCCTCCGGGAAGAGCGTCAGCAGTTCGCTCGGCAAGACCATGCTCACCTTCCCCGGTCCGTGTCCCCGTTGCCGAGCGAGGATGCCGAACGTTGCCCCGAGGAACTCCTTCTCCCAGTCGCGGATGTGGTGGCCGTAGGTCTCCGCGTCCATGGCGGTCACCACATAGGCTTCTTCAGCGCCGCCCACCTTCCCGAGGTCGTCCAGGAACCGTTCCGGGTCGGTCTCGCGGAACGAGATCCGGTTGCTCCGTACGTCGTCGCGGAACAACACCGCCACCCGGCTTGAATTCGCCGGCATCCGGTACACCCGGTTGGTCGGCCACTCCGCCGGGCACGCGACCCCGCTCAGGATGACCCAGTCATGTCCGCCAGAATGGATACCCGTCGTGATCTCCGGGCTGAAGCACATTTCCGGCGGGAAGAATCCGCGGGGCTTCCAGGCGGGACCGAAGGCGAGCCCGTTGGTCCGGGCATTCTCGGCCATCGACCGCGCCCGCTCCGATTCGGGGATCAGCGGCAGGATGGGGTGGTATTTGCCGCTCCCCACGAACTCGACCTGTCCCTTTTCGGCCAGTTCCTTCAACCCGAGGACCACGTCCGCCAGGCCGTGCTCGAGCAGCAATTCGGTCAGCACGCCCTGCATGTTCACCGCCAGCCGCCCGTTCGGATGCTGCCGGATCACCTCGATCAGCGGCCGGTACGATTCCTCGGCCACCTTGTGCAGGATCTCGTGGGTTTGCGTGGGCGGCTGGTAGAAGTGCAGGAGCTGGGCCCAGTACGTCATACCCGGCCTCCACATCCCGCCGTGTTCCCGATTCTCCCCTGCCCGTGGTGGCCGTTCACGCCCATAGCACCAGCCCCGTCCCGAGCGGGTGGTGGAGCGCCTCGTGATGTGGCAGCACCCGGATCGCGTAGCCGACCCGTCCGCCGCCACCCGGTGAGAACGTCCCCTGGAAGATGCACACGCCGTCCTGTCGCTGTTCGACCAGCGCGAGCCGCTCCATGGCGGCAATCGAAAGCTCGCCCGCTGCGTTCGTCGGCCCCGAGACGACATCCACGCGGAGGTCGCCTGGCTGCAGGGGGCCCGGATGGACCTGTGCCGTCACGGTGACGCCCCCGGCCCCCTGCCGCGTGCCGCCGTCGTCGTCCACGTCGCAGATCTTGACCTCGCTCCAGCCGGCACTCACGCGGTCTTGCCACGCCGCCTGGTCCCGCGCCATGGCCAGCCCTGAATCGCGCAGTCGCCCCCAGCTTGCGGCAGCGCGCGTGTAAGCCGTCTCCGCGTATTCCGCGACCATCCGGCTCGTGTTGAAGACCGGCGCATACGCGGCGATCGATGACTTCATCCGCTCAACCCACCGCCGGGGGATGCCGTCGCCGTCGCGCTCGTAGAACATCGGCGCAACGTCGTGCTCTATCAGGTCATACAGAGACGCCGTATCGAACGCGTCCTGCGCTTCGGGGTCGTCGTCGAGCCGGTCGCGGCCGATTGTCCAGCCAAGGCCCGGGCGGTACGCCTCCCACCACCACCCGTCGAGCACGCTCATGTGTAGCCCGCCGTTGGCCACGGACTTCATGCCGCTTGTGCCGCTGGCTTCAAGTGGCCGAAGCGGGGTGTTCAGCCAGACATCCGCCCCCTGCACCAGAGAGCGGGCTATATCCACGTCATACCCTTCGAGGAGGATAATCCGGTCCCGGAACTCCGGCCGCCGGCTGATCTGGAGCACCTCGCGGATGAGCGCCTTGGCCGGCTCGTCCTTCGGGTGGGCCTTGCCAGCGAACACGAACTGCACAGGCCGCTCCGGGTTGTTGACGATGGCCGCCAGGCGCTCAGGGTCGCGGAAGAGCAGCGTCGCCCGCTTGTAGCCAGCAAAACGCCGCGCGAATCCGATGGTCAGCGCGTCGGGATCGAGCGGAAGCCCCTTCCTCCCGCCGGTCACGGCCAGCCCGCGGCGAGCCATGTCCTCGGCGTGCAGTCCCCGCGCCCGCACCACCAGCCGCTCCCGCTGCATCTCGTGCACCCGCCAGAGTTCCTCATCGGGGATTTCGCTGGTCCGGGCCCAGTTCGCCTCTACCGGGTTGTCCCGCCAGTCGGGTCCGACGTACCGGTCGTACAGGTTCCCCACTTCGTGCGCGACCCACGTTGGCAGGTGCACGCCGTTGGTCACTGATTCGATCGGGATCTGCGCCAGCGGCAGGTTCAGCCACACCGACTCCCACAATCGCCGGGAAACCCGCTCATGCAGTTTCGAAACGCCGTTCTTGTACCCGCTCAACCGCAGCCCGAGGAGCGCCATCGAAAACGGCTCGGTGTCGTCGGCGGGGTTCGTGCGGCCCAGCCCCAGGAACGCCCGGTCATCCAGCCCCATCGCGGCTGCATATCCACCGAGGTAGTGCCGCAGCAGGTCCGGCGAGAATAGGTCAATCCCGGCGGCCACCGCGGTGTGCGTCGTAAAGGCCGTCGCCGAAGTCACCGGGATCCGCGCCTCGGCGAAGCTTGCGCCCGCTTCCTCCATCAGCATCCGGATGCGTTCGAACCCGAGTAGTGCGGAATGCCCCTCGTTCATGTGGCACACGGCCGGGTAGAGGTCGAGCGCGTGGAGTGCCCGAACTCCGCCGATACCCAGGACCATCTCCTGCTGGATTCGTGTCTCCGTGTCGCCCCCGTAAAGCCGTGCCGTGATCTGGCGGTCGGCCGTGCTGTTGGACTCGATGTTCGTATCCAGCAGGTAGAGCGGGGTCTTGCCCACATCGAGCCGCCAGACCTGCGCCCACACCTCGCGTCCGTCGAACGGCACGCCCACCCGGATGGGCTCTCCGCGCGCGTCCAGCGCGGGGCGTAGCGGCTGGCAGGCCACGTCGATGTCGAAGTATTCCTCGTGTTGCCAGCCATCTGGCCCCAGGTGCTGCCGGAAGTAGCCCTGGTGGTAGAACAACCCCACTCCCACGAGTGGCAGACCAAGGTCGCTTGCGGATTTCAGGTGGTCGCCGGCCAGCGCGCCGAGTCCGCCCGAATACGTCGGCAGGCTCTCCGTCAGCGCGAACTCGAGCGAAAAGTAGGCGATGACTTCCCGTGCTGACGTCCCCGGGACAGTCACCAGCGCCGGCCGGGCCATGTAGCTTTCAAACTCGGCAAGCACGCGGTCCAGGTGAGCGAGGAAACCAGCGTCTTCGGCCAGCCGTTCCCACGTCTCCGCCGGCACAATCTGCATCTGCCGCACCGGGTTGTGCCCCGTGGTCTCCCACGCCTCGCGGTCGATCCGCTCGAACAGGGCGACCGCATCGGTGTGCCATGACCACGCGAGGTTCCCCGCGAGCCTGCGCAACGGTTCGAGCGGGGCGGGGAGCACTGGCTCGACCAGGATGGAACGTGACGCGTGAAGCCGCATCGGCCCATTGTACCGCGCCGCGTGGATCCGCCCGCCATCGGGGCGTTGTCCCGTTTCTTGCCCGGTGCGATCATTTCATCCGAGGCAGCATCGCCTCCGGCAGGTTGTTCGCCCCACATGCAGCTCCGCGCAGTCCTCTTCGATGTCGGCGATACGCTCTGGCATGCGCCCGCCCCCCCGGAGCCGCCCGTGTTCCGGCGGATGGCCGCCGAACGCGCAGCCTCCTTCCTTGCCGGCTGCGGCATTGCCTGTCCCGACCCGGCGGCTCTTGCCCGGGCCGTCTGGGACGCGATGGAGGATGCCATGCGCATTGCCCGCGCCTCGGACCGCAGGGAACCCGACTATCGCGCGCTCGCCCGCGATACCGCGGCGGCCGCGGGCGTCGCGATGAACGTTGAGCAGGCCGGCGAGTTGCTCGACGCCATCTACGTTTCCGGCCCCGAAGGCGGCAAACTTGCCTACCCCGATGCCCGTTCGACACTGCTCGAACTCCGTTCCCGGGGCTTTCGCCTGGGGATCGTCACCAACCGGGCCTTCGGCGGCGAGCGCTTTCGCCAGGATTTGCGCGAACTCGGCCTCGATATCGGCTGGGATTCGGTCTCGGTCTCCGTTGAAGTCGGGTTCCTGAAGCCCCATGCAGCCCTCTTCGAACACGCGCTCGCCGCTCTGGGGATCGCGCCATCGGACGCCCTCATGGTCGGCAATTCGCTGCTGGAGGATGTCGCGGGAGCCCATGCCCTCGGAGTCGCCGCCGCCTGGAAACGTTCGCGCCCCGATGCCGAGGGCGTAACCCCGGACTTCAGCTTTGACGAAGTCTCCGAATTGTTACGATGGCCACCACTCATGGAGGCTGCCGACTGATGGCTGAACAGCGCACCTGGGGCGGACGCTTCGAAGGCGAGATGGACGCCCTCACCCAGGCGTATACCGCCGGCGCCGACCGCGACCTCTGGGAGCACGACATCGCCGGCTCCATCGCCCATGCCCGGATGCTCGGCCAACAGGGCATCATCCCCGCGGCTGACGCTGATGCAATCATCGCCGGCCTGGGCCTCGTCCTGGAGGATTTCCGCGCTGGCCGCGTGCAGTGGAAGCCCGAGCTCGAAGACATCCACACCCACGTCGAGTCGCTCCTCCGCGAGAAGGTCGGTGACCCCGCGGGCCGCCTCCACACCGCCCGCTCGCGCAACGACCAGGTCGCCCTCCTCAACCGCATGCTTGTCCGCGAACTTTGCGGCCGCGCCACCGAAGCCTCGGGGTCGCTCATCGCGGTCCTGTGCGACCTGGCCGAACGCCACGCCGCCGACCCCATGCCAGGCTACACGCACGTCCAGCGCGCCCAGCCGGTCACCCTCGGCCACCACCTCCTCGCCTATGGCGAAATGCTCCTCCGCGACCGCGAGCGCTTCCAGGACTGCCGCCGCCGCACCAACGTCATGCCGCTTGGGTCGGGCGCACTGGCGGGGTCGCCCTATCCGTTGGATCGCGAGATGGTCGCCGCCGAGCTTGGCTTCGCCGCGGTCAGCCGCAACAGCATGGACGCCACCGCCGACCGCGACTTCGTCGC
>Ga0154020_10008512_pt1 | contig 11895 bp, 9 predicted proteins | sample Klosneuvirus_201_FD_109709 | JGI IMG/M metagenome (GOLD analysis project Ga0154020, IMG submission 109709) | Active sludge microbial communities from wastewater, Klosterneuburg, Austria - Klosneuvirus_20160825_MG | ecosystem: Engineered > WWTP > Aerobic digester > Activated sludge | place... | reverse complement strand
CTGCACCCAAGAGCGTCTCCAGCTCGGTGATCATGCCACGGAGGCGCTTGCGCAGATTGGTTTCGGCAGCATCACGGGCGGCTTTCGCCTGCCCGCTCTCCGTCACTTTTTGGTCCAGCGCCGCGCGTGCATTGCTGATCGTGGTATGCAGCGTGGTGGCCAGCGCCGCTGTCACCTCCATGTCCGCGCTTTCATGGGCCGGATTGGCGGTGAAGTGGAGCTTCAGGCTGTTGATCAGGCTGAAACGCTCCGCCTGGGTGCTCGGCATTCCTGTGGAGTTGTTCGGCCAGCCCGCCGCGCCCCATTCGGTGGTGTAGGCTTCGCCGAAGAACTTCGACAGGCGCTTTTTCGCGTTCGTGATGAAGACCTTCGCCGCATTGTCCGCCGTGTTGTGGGCGGCGTTCGCGTTTTTTCTCAGCACCTGGCAGGCACCGTAGGTGGATTCGGCAGCGCGTGCCGCATCCAGGGCCGGGCGCACCACGGCTTCCGTGTTTTGTTTGAGCCCGATAGCCACTTCGTGGGTATGGGCACCGTCGCACATATCATCGCCGAGTGCGAAAAGGCGGTCACGTTTATCTGGTAGGGCATTGGAAGCCATATTTTTGGTTCTAGTTGGTCGCGGAGGGTCCTGCGCCCCGAAGCGTGAGCCGTCGCCGAAGAATGCTTGTCCGAATCGAGCCACGTATTTCGTGTGTGAAGGGTTGCCGCTGGTTGGTGGGTTCTTCCCTCCGCCGGACAACCAGTCCGATGTGATAAAGGACGAACTGGGCAAAAAAGTATGCCAAGTGATTGTGCCGTCAACTGCCGCCTACCGCTCCCATTCCGCCCTGGGCTTGGCGCACGCCTCCCAAGGCCAAACCGCCCCAAAGGCAGCGTTAAACGGGACGCGTTTAACCCTGCCGACGCCTCGGCTATCACAGATGAGAGCCGTTTAGCCCTGCCGAGGGCTCGGCTGCCCCAAACGGGACGCGTGTGACCCTGCCGGAGCCTCGGCTGCTCCAAACGGGAGCCGTCCAGCCCAGCCGACGCCTCGGCTGACTCAAACGGGACGCGCCTAGCCCAGCCGAGCCGTCGGCTATCACAGATGAGAGCCGTTTAGCGTCGCCGACGCGTCGGCAGGACCAAACGGGAGGCGTTTGGCGGTTCCAAATGCCACTGACGAACTGCCAGCCGACTTACGATGTTAAAATTTGTGACAGCGCCGCAGACGTGCTTCACGTTGACGAATGCCCACGCTCAACTGGATCGGCAAGGAAGCCGTCATCAATCATCATCTCGAAGTGCCGTTTCACTTGTTGAAGGACGTGCCGGAGCTGGCCTGTGGTGATCCAGGCAGCGGGAACCTCATCGTGGAGGGGGACAACCTCGTGGCGCTCAAGGCGCTGCTGCCTCACTACGCTGGCAAGGTGAAGTGCATCTACATCGACCCGCCTTACAACACGGGCAACGAGGGTTGGGCCTACAATGATAACGTCAACAGCCCGGCCATCAAAAAGTGGCTGGGAGAAACGGTGGGCAAGGAGGGCATGACGCTGGATAGGCATGACCGTTGGTTATGCATGCTCTACCCTCGGCTAGAGCTGCTGAAAGAGTTTCTCCGAAAGGACGGCGCAATCTTTGTGTCGATCGACGACAACGAGGTCGGGAACCTCCAAGCGCTTATGCGCGAGATATTTGGTAGCGCCAATGAAGTAGCTACCATCGTGTGGGAGAAGGGTAAGAAAGGTGATTCCAAGCTAGTCGCGGTGACGCATGAGTATATCGTAGCGTTTGCGCGGGATAAGGCACTCCTGAAGCAGCTCGGCATCAAATGGCGCCGTCGCAAACCTGGAATTGACGATGTTCTAGAGTATTACCAAGAGCTACGAAAGCAGCATCAGGAGGACCCGAAGGGCCAGCGCAAACCGAAGATGGAACAGTATGAGGCGCACCATCAAGCTATCAGGAAGGAGATGATGAAATGGTTTCGCGGCCTCAAGAAAGGCGACCCGCGAAAGGCCCACAAGCACTACAATTGGTCCGACAACCGAGGACTATATTTTCCCGATAACTTCCACGGTCCCGATGATGGACGAGAGAGCCGTCCACGTTACCGAATTGAGCACCCTGTAACGGGCGAAGCGTGTGCAGTCCCCTCTACCGGATGGCGCTGGGAAGAAGACACTACAACCAAGGCATTGGCTGAGGATCCGCCGAGAATCCATTTCGGCAAAAACCACACAACAATCCCGAATCGAAAAAGCTATCTCTTCGAGATCGATGAAGAACCGATGTTGAGCGTGTTTTACACGGACGGGCGGGCCGCGACTCTGGAGGTTGAGTCAATTCTTGGCGCGGGGGCATTTGAGTTCCCAAAGGACTCGGAAGTCATCGCGGACCTCATCGGAATGGTGACCAAACCTGGTGATATTGTCTTGGACAGCTTCGGCGGTTCGGGGACTACCGCCCATGCTGTGCTGAAGCGGAATAAACATCTGAAGGGTGATTTGCGCTTCGTTCTCATAGAACTCGATGAAACAGTAGCCACACAAAAGACTCGAGTCCGGGTGCAACGGGCAGCGGAAGGTTACACGCCTCTAGCAGGAAAGAGCAGGGTGGGTGTCGAAGGCATAGGAGGCGGCTTCCGCTATGTGCGGCTGGGGGATGCAATGTTTGACGAACACGGGCGCATCAACGAACCGAAGGTGCGCTTTGCCGACCTCGCGCGGCATGTCTATTTCTCGGAGACGGGAGAGCCGCTCCCGAAAGAGCGCATCTCTGCCAAGACACCGATGCTCGGCGTGCATCACGGACGCGCCGTGTATCTGCTCTACAACGGCATCCTGAAGGACAAGAGCGTGGACGGCGGCAATGTCCTCACCACGGCGACGCTGGAACACCTGCCCGCGCACGATGGGCCAAAAGTAGTCTATGCCGCTGGTTGCCGCTTCAGCAAAGCTCGCCTCGAACGCGAAGGCATCACTTTCAAACAAACCCCTTACGCCATCCGCACCCGCTAAATGGAAACCAAACAATACCAGAAGACGTCCCTGCATTGGCTGCGGCGCTATTATCAAAAATGCCGCGTGATGCTGGAGGTGGGAGATACCAATCCGGTCGGCACCGCATTTACCTCGGTGACTTCCGAGATTCATGAAGGGCAAGGCTTGGGCTACAGCCCGGTGAAGCAGGTGCCGGGCATTCCGTATGTGTGCCTCCGCATTCCGACCGGCGGCGGCAAGACGTTGGTGGCCTGTGAAGCGGTGAGCATTGGTGTGAAGGATCTTTTGCAGAAAGACCGTGCGCTCATCCTCTGGCTGGTGCCGAGTGACACGATCCGCTCGCAAACGCTGTCGCGCCTCCAAGACAGTGCCGACCCCTACCGGCAGAGCCTCGACACGAATCTGGGCAACGTGGCCGTGCTAGACATTGACGACGCAACGCGGATGAAGCGTGCGCTGCTGGACAGCCATACCGTTATCGTGGTGGCAACAATGCAGGCTTTCCGCCGAAAGGACATGAGCACGCTGAATGTCTATAAGAACAATGGCGAGTTGATGAGCCACTTCGAGAACCTGCCTGCGGAATTGCTGGATGCGGTGGAGCGTGAGCCCGAAGGGCATTTCAATCAGTCGCTGGTGAACGTGTTCCGCATTCGCCGGCCCTTTGTGATCATCGACGAGGCCCACAATGCACGGCAGCCGCTTTCCTTTGAAACCCTGCGCCGCCTGAACCCGAGTGCGGTGCTGGAACTGACGGCGACGCCGAACCTCAAACCGCAGAACGTCACCGAGGACGGCGAGACCTATGTGAACCCGCCGAGCAACGTGCTGTATTCCGTCTCGGCCTACGCGCTAAAAGCGGAGGAGATGATCAAGCTGCCGATCTATCTGCGCTACCGTGAGCCGTGGGACGCGCTGCTGGGAGATGCGATTGGTCTGCTCAAACACTTGGACGGCGAAGCCCGGCAGGAAGAGGCACAGACTCAAGAACACATCCGCCCCATCATGCTGCTGCAAGCGCAGCCCGAGTATAAGGACAAGGCTAGCATCACTGTGGAAGTGGTGGAGGCGAAGCTGAAGGAGTTCGGCATCCCTGCGGAAGAGATTTGTGTGCATACCGGCGACCGGCGCGGCCTGGACGGCATCAACGTGCAGACGAAAGAGTGCAAGGTGCGCTTCATCATCACAGTGCAGGCACTCAAGGAAGGCTGGGATTGTCCGTGGGCCTACGTGCTGTTTTCCGTGGCGGAGATGAGCAGCGGCAAGGCCGTGGAGCAGATTCTCGGGCGTGTATTGCGAATGCCGAAGGCGAAGCGCAAGCAGCGCGAGGACCTGAACAATGCCTATGCGTTCGTGGCGTCATCGAAGTTCGACGACGCGGCGAAGGCGTTGAAGGACGGGCTGATTGCGTCGGGCTTTGAGGGCCAGGATGCGGAGGAATTGGTGATTGAGCGCTCATTGCTTCCCGGCGAGACACCGGAACCGCCGAAGGTGCCAGAAACGCCTGTGACAACGAAGTTAAGCGATGCGCCGAAGGCGGCGCTTCCTGTCGATCTGATCGACGCGGTGACATGGAATCCGAAGACAGGCGAGCTGACGGTCGAGAAGCCGCTGACGAAGGAACAGGAAGAAGCCGTGGTGAATTGGGCCGGAACGGAAAAAGCTAAGGAACAAGTGCGTGCCGCCGTGAACAAACGAGCAGGGCGTGCCCCCGGTGTGGTAAGAGCGAAGTCCAGCCCAGCGGACAATGGCGTGACGTTCGCCGTGCCCGTGCTGTCGCTAAAGCAGGGAAATCTTTTCCACCAGTTCGAGGAGGACGACCTCATCGAGCGCAACAACTGGACTCTAGCAAAGTCCGAAGCGGACCTGCCGGGATTCATCATCCCCACGGAACAGCGGGGAATCGTGATCGACATCGAGAAGAACGCCACGACGGACCGTGAGAAGATACAGAGTCGATTCCTCGCCGACACTGATCGGCAACAGCGGCTCTTGGAAACAAGCACGGCTTGGCCAGTGGCGAAGCTGATCGTGACCATTGCACGAGCCTTCCCTCACGAAGGGCTGACGGATGCAGAGATGGACATCTGGCTTCAACGTGTCGTTTCGGCGTTGGAGACGCGCGGCATCACGCTGGAACAAATGACGGCGCACCGGCACAGGCTTTTCAAAGCGGTGTCGGCCCGTGTGAACGAATTGGAGAAGCTGAACCGCAAGAAGGTCTATGAGACGCTGCTCTTTGGAGACGGTTCCGGCACGGTGCATGTGACGCTGGCGAGCGTGTTCACCTTCCACCCGAACAAGTATCCGGTAGGCGACCGTTACCATGGCCTCGAACTGCCCCGCCACTACTACAAGGAGATCGGTGCGATGAACGACGAGGAAGTGAAATGCGCCCAGGTCATCGCCCATGACGAGCGGATCGAAACATGGGTGCGCAATCTGGAGCGAGAGCCGAAGCTTTCGTTCTGGATTCAGACGAGCACGGATAAGTTCTATCCCGACTTCGTGGCGAAGCTGCCAAATGGAAAAGTCCTCGCTGTGGAATACAAGGGTGGGCACCTCGCTGGAAACCCCGACACCATTGAAAAGGAACGCCTCGGCAAGCTGTGGGAAGCACGCAGCGGCGGACAGTGCTTCTTTGAGATGGTGAAAGGGCCGGGGGAACTCGGGAAGATTCAGGACGCAATCAAGAAGGCGGTGGCGTAGCTCGGCCAGCCAGCCGAAGCCACCTTTGATCCTGCCGATGGATTCCCGGCTGATGCCACGCTGACGAGCCAGGGTGGACGTTGCTCAAACCCATCGCTTCTCGGAGTGCCTGCCAGCGCCTTGCCCAACGCCAATGAGGCGATGAGCAACGATGCGAGCAAGACAGACAGTTTAGCCAGAGCGGACATGCACCCGACCTATCCACGAAAGCGGCGGATGGTCGAGCGAATGAAGCCACCTTTGATCCTGAGAACATTCAGCAGCTATTCCCTGGCAAGTGAAGAATGAAATCAGGGTGTGTCGATCACATCGTAGGTGGCCACACCATCGCGGCGGACGCGGTGGAAGCTGCGAGTGGCGCTGGCAGCGGGCACGGTGGTTTGCGATTGAAAGGCGGTGCCGGTTGACGGCCCGTGCAAGCGCCTCGGCGTAGTCGTGGGCGTCGTGGGTGTTAGGCGCGGAGGACATCGTAGAGCTAGTGTCATTTGAGTTTGGCGAGGTATTTGGCCTGATTGGCCTCGAACTTCTTGATGCAGGGTTTGCAGCAGAATTTGATCTCTTGGCCGTTGTAAACCTTGGTGATGGGGCCGCCCATGCTGTCGAGGTCATTGCCGCTGACGAGGCATTTGGCGAGGGGGTAGGGCTTGGCTTTCTCGGCGGCGAAGGCGGTTTCCGGGGCGGTGTAGGCAGCGAGGGTGAGGCCGAGGAGGGCGGTGGTGAGGAAGGTGCGGAGTGTCGTTTTCATTTCAGTGGATGTGTTGAGGTTTGTGTTGGTTTTTCTGAGTGCGTGATGGCTCTCAAAAGCGGATGAGCACGCCAGCGCCGAGACCATAGTCGCTATGGTAGCTGGCGGTGAGGGAGGCATGGCGGGTGAGGGTGTAGTCGGCTCCAGCGCTCCATTCCCAGCGGGTGCCGGTGTCGTAGAAGACATCTCCCCAGACGCCGAGACGCGGGGTGAGCTGGAAGCGCTTGGCGAGGGTGAAGCGGGCATCGCCTTCGGTATCGAGGCTGACATTGAGCCAGGCCATGAGCGGGAGGCGGTAATTGATGCCGATGAGGCCGCGATCTTTGGCATCGCCATCGTTGGTGAGGCGGTAGCCGGCGAAGGCTTGGAAATTAGGGTTGAAGTAGCGCTGGTAGAGGAGGTCGATCTCGTATTGCGGCTCGTCCACGCGCTCCCAGCCGACTTCCCAGGCGAGCTGGAGGTCGTTCTTCGGATTCATCCAGGTGAGCAGGCCCTCGCTCATGTTGGACTGGATGCTGGCAGCGCCCCAGATGTAGCTCATGTCGTGCTGGTGCTCGCCGAGGCCGGAGGCGTGGCCGATGCTGTGGTCAGGGGGCGAGGTGGCTTCGATGGTGTCTGCCAGCTCTGCTGCCGGTGCTTCATCCTCATACCGGAAGACGCGGGCCATGCCGCTCATCATGTGGTAGAGGATGTGGCAGTGAAACATCCAGTCGTGCGCTTCATTGGCCTCAAACTCGACGGTGCGCGTGCTCATCGGAGGCACATCGACCGTGTGCTTGAGCGGTGAGCGAGCACCATTCCCCATGAGCAGGCGGAAGAAGTGGCCGTGCAGATGAATGGGGTGGTGCATCATGCTGTCATTCACCAGCTCTAGCTCGATGATCTCGCCCTTTTTGATGAGCACATAGGGCTGCTGGGCCATGGTTTTGCCGTCGAAGCTCCAGATGTAGCGGTTCATATCCCCGGTGAGGTGGAGGGTGATTTTTCGGCGTGGGAGGTTCTTGGGTAATGAGGTGTCTTTGACGGCTTTCAGCAGGCGGTAGGGCGAGCCGGGGCGTGGGAGATTCAGCGAGGCACGCGGGTCGGCTTCTTGCTCTTCGAGAGCGAGATTGAGCATCTCATCCATTTGATAAAGATTGGGTCTGGGCGGTATGGGCGCGGCGTGAATCTCGCCATTGCCAAAAAGAGCGCTGCTGTGGCCGCTGCCATCCTGTGTGGTGAAGCGCAGCTCGTGCTGGCCGCTTTTCGGGATGGTCAAAAGCAGGTCGTAAGTCTCGGCGATGCCCATGAGGAACATCGGCACGCTCACTGGCTGCACGGGCGGGCCGTCCGCTGCGATGATGGTAAGCGGCCCGGCGGAGGAACTGAGATGGTAGTAACTGGCGGCGGAGGCATTGATGATGCGCAGGCGCACCTTTTCACCGGGGCGGCCTTCGATGCGGGTCTGGCGCTGTCCATTGATGAGGAAGGCGTGGTAGCCCACGTCGGACACGTCCATCGGCATCATGCGGTCCCACTCGCGGCGGAAGTAGTCCTTCAAGTTGCCACGCTGCCATGCGCCGAGGATGGACTGCGAGTTCCGCCGCATGAGGCCAAAATAATCGCTGCCACGCATGAGCATGCGCATGACCTCCATGGGATCGGTGTCCGTCCAGTCGGAAAGGATGAGCACCTGCTCGCGGTCGGCCTTGACCAGCTCGCCGCCGCGTGGCTCGACGACGATGCCGCCATACACGCCGCTCTGCTCCTGCAAATGGGTGTGAGAATGAAACCAGTAGGTGCCGCTGTGCCGCAGCGTGAACTGGAAAGTGTGGGTGGTGCCCGGCTTGATCGGCGGTGTGGTGACATGCGGCACACCGTCTTCTTTGTTCGGCAGCAGCAGGCCGTGCCAGTGCGTGGAGGTTTCCTCGTTCTTGAGATCGTTGTGAACGCGGATGCGGGCAAAGTCGCCCTCACGGAAGCGCAGCACAGGTCCGGGAATGCTACCATTGATGGCCAGCACGCGGACGGGCCTCCCAGCGGGGCTTTGGATGTGCTCAGCGATGTGCAGGTCGTATTCGACGACACGCTGACCGGGAGCGGGCTTGGCATTTTTGCCACAGGAATCGCAGGCCAAAGCGGTAGTGGCGCTGAGAGCCAAGAAAGTGATGAAGAGACGCAACGCGGTCATGCCACGACAAACACCGGTCCACGCAGAACCCCGCAGATTTTTCGCCAAGTGGAAAAAATGCGGGATAATGCCGCCTCCGGTGTTTAAACCCTCCACAACGCCTCCTTATGAACGACGAAGAACTCCACCGCCTGCTGCGCCAGCACCCCGCCCGTCTGCCGCTACCGTCCGCCTTTGAGCGGGAAGTATGGTCACGGATCGAGGCGGATGAAGTGCGCAGCGTGCCCTCCATATTGGCGGAATTGCTCAGACGCTTGCTGACATCTCTGAGCCGCCCCGCCGTGGCCTTTGCCACCATCCTACTTTTCGGCGCAGTCGGTGCCGTGTCGGGCGTGACCCTGACTAAGAGCACAGAGAGCAGACACGGAGAGCTGGCTTACCTGAAAACCATCAACCCGCTGGTGCGTCCGCATTCGGAGGTGGAGCCATGAAGCGGGGCATACTGATCCTGGTGGCCGCCGTGGCTGTCGGGCTGTGCATGTTTCTTTGTTCGCGGCTCATGCTCTCCAGCAGCGGCCCATTCTCGACCAAAGCCATGCCGAAGGAGAATGGCAGCCTGCTTCCCGAACTGCACTGGCTGCAAAACTGGCTGCGACTGGATGCCGAGCAAATGCACAAGGTGAAAGCACTCCACCTAGCCTACCTGCCCAAATGCGAAGACCTGTGCCACCGCGTCTATCTTTCCAATGAGGACATCCTCACGCTTACCGGACGCAGCAGCGCAGTGGATGCCAAACTGCGCAGTGCCATGGATGAACGCGCCAAGCTAGCGGTGGAATGCCAACAAGCCTTGCTGGAGCACGTCTATCAAACCGCCTCCAGCCTGCGGCCCGAACAATCGAAGAAGTATCTCGACCTTATGGTGCCCTACACGCTGGGTATTCCGACCAATGACGCCGCCAGCAACCGGTCCGAACCATGAGCGACGCCGCACTGCCTGAAAGCCTGCCGGATGCCGACATCGAAGCGATGAAACGCCTCGCCGATGGCGATGACCTCGCGCTCAACGGCATCATGCACCGCTGGAAAGACAAGGTCGCCGCCTTCCTTTACCGCATGACCGGCAGCGCCGAGGCTGCTGCCGATCTGGCGCAGGAAACTTTTGTGCGTCTGTATCAAAGCCGCGCCCGCTATCAGCACACGGCTGCCTTTCCGACGTATCTCTTTCACATCGCTGCTAATCTCGGACGCAATCATGCCCGCTGGCGCACACGGCATCCCACGGTCTCCATCGAAGACTGCACTGCTGCCTTTCAGCAATTGCCAGGGCATGATGCCAGCCCTGATGAGGCCGCCCAACAGCAGGACACCACGCTCCGCATCGAAAAGGCCATCGCCAGTCTGCCTGTCGATCTCCGGGAAGCACTGCATCTCTTCACCTATCAAGAAATGAGTCAGCACGAGATCGCTCAGGCTCTCGGCTGCACGATCAAAGCCGTCGAAACCCGCATCTATCGGGCGCGGCAAATGCTCAAAGAGCTGCTGGCGGACCTACGGCAGCAGTAAGCGGGACTTGTGGGGGACTTGTGCTATTCTTGTCGTGCATCAGGGATTCCACGCGGCGCGGTGTTGATCGTTCATGAAGGGCAACCGCCCTCGAAACCAAAACCAAAGCAACACGAAAACACATCCGATGAAAACACTGCTCCTCACCTCCATGCTCGGCCTCGCCGCGCTGCTCAGCTCCTGCCAGTCGTCCTCTTCCGCACCTACTGCGGCTGTTAGCTGCGACAAATGCCGCACCATTCACTTCCAGGCTCCCTCAAGTGGATACGGTCCTGGGAACAAGGGGATCGTCACACTGCGTGACGCATCCCGCATGGACTGCCCAGACTGCGAAAATCAGGCCATCGCCATGCTGAAGACCGGCAGCCTGACCAAGCATGTGTGCAGCTCCTGCGGCGGCACCCTGAATCACTGCAAGCAGCATTGATTCCGGCTGATTCACTACTGGTGACACACTGAGGGCGTCTGGGCAGCCAGACGCCCTTTTGATTGATACGGCCTCAAAATCAGAGCTTGGAGGCACTTCAGTATCTCCTGCTTTTTTGCGTCGAGCTGGCATCAAGGTTAGTGGGTGGCCCTCTCAAAGTTAACACTGCGGCACAGCCAATCTGACGGACGTATAGCAGGGGTGCTTTGGTTTTGAGGAGGCGTTGCAGGCCGGGCTTCAAAGGGGCAGCGGAGGGCCTTGAGCCGTGCAGCGACGGTTTGGGCGAGGCGGGCACTTTGACGAGCGCTCATGGCATGCGACTTCGCCCACGCACTTGACTCTTTTCGATCAAAAACGTGGAGGCGGTGAATAGAGATGTAGTTGGCTCGTCCGAGGAGGCTCCATTAGATCATCTATGAAATTCACGTCACGCATCTCCACCAAAGTCACAATCGCGAGCATCACGCTTGCGATTGTCCTTATCCTCTCAGCCGCACTTCCCGCTCAGGCAGCTCATGTGGCGGAAAAGGCGGCCTCAACCGCCCGAGCTGCGGTCATGCATCTCTGTGAACGGTTCTGTGGGAACCATCATCATCACCACGGGCATCGGTGGTGCGGTCATGGTGAGGACTACTGGTGCCCTGGGCACTGAGATCGCGTCAGTGCTTGCCATCGTCTTTCTCCATCGCCTTCATGAAACGCGCACCGTCTTCGGGGGACATTAGGCGGCTGATTTCCTCGTGATGGCGGTGCTTTTCTTCTTTGCTGCGAGTGGGCTTGATGCTGAAGGGGCTGCCGTTGCCGTGGAAGGCGATTTCGATCTGCTGGATGCGGGCGGCCTGCTCGTCGTTGATGTGATAGGTGGTCTTCCATTTCGTCACAGTTTTTGAAATGGAGGCGGTCTGCTGGTGAATGGCGGAAAAGTGCAGGACAAGGGCCGGAATTGCCAGAAGCAGGATCGGCACGCCGATGAGCATGGCCTTGTCGCGAGGGGCCAACGCCGTCGGAGTGGCCGCTGCTTTCTTTTTGCGTGAGAGCTTGCTCATGGGGCCTGCTATTTGAGGTTCTTTGCTCCGCCTAACAACCGCAGCGCATTCATGATGACGAGCAGTGTGGCTCCGGTGTCGGCGAGGATGGCGAGCCAGAGGCTGGTGTGGCCGGTGAAGGCGAGGATGAGGAAGACGGCTTTCACGATGAGGGCGAAGGCGACGTTGAACTGGATGATGCGCAGGGTGCGGCGGCCTAATGCAATGGCTTCGGCCACACGGGTGAGGTCGTCTTTCATGAGGGCCATGTCGGCGGTTTCGATGGCGGTGTCGCTGCCGATGGCTCCCATGGCGATGCCGACACTGGCGAG
>Ga0154020_10008511_pt1 | contig 11895 bp, 4 predicted proteins | sample Klosneuvirus_201_FD_109709 | JGI IMG/M metagenome (GOLD analysis project Ga0154020, IMG submission 109709) | Active sludge microbial communities from wastewater, Klosterneuburg, Austria - Klosneuvirus_20160825_MG | ecosystem: Engineered > WWTP > Aerobic digester > Activated sludge | place... | reverse complement strand
GGTGGAGACGGTCTGGGCGTCGGCGCGTTCGAGCTTGACGGAGCGGATGGGGAGGCCGCTGACTTCGGCGGTGTCGACCTTGGCGACGATTTCCTTGATCTCGGCCAACTGCTCGGCGGGCGCGCGAACGACGAGGACGTTTGAACCTTCTTGAGCAGAGACTTGGACGCGTTCTTTCAGGCCTGGGTTGCGGCCGACGATGACATCGTTGACGACCTTGGCGACACTGGAGGCGGTGGCGTTCTGAAGAGAGATGATCTCGAGCTTGAGGTCCTTATCGCTGACTTCGGAGTCCATCGTCTGGAGAAGCTTCACGATGTCAGCGTGCTGGGGTTCGGAGGCGGTGACGAGGATGGAGTTGGTGCGTTGGTCGGGAAGGACCCGGGCCTTTGGGAGCTCTTCGGCGGCGGGGCCCTGACGCTGGGCGTCGAGCATCGTCTGCATGGTTTGGGAGAGGTCCTGGGCGCGAGCGTTTTTGAGGTCGTAGCGGCGGATGGAGAGTCGGTCGCCGATGGGGGTTTGGTCGATGAGCGAGACGAAGCGATCGATGAGGGGCATCATGTTGGCCGGGGCGGCGACGATGATGGAGGCGCCGGCGGGGTCGGCGGTCATGCGGACGAGGGCGGGGTCGATGGTGGCTTTGGTTTCTTTGCCGTCGGGGCCCTTGATGGTGATGTCCATGGTGCCGCGGATTCGGCGGGCTTGGGGGCCACGGGGTTGGGGGCTGAGGAGGTCGGTGACGGCTTTGATGGCGTTGGTTGCGGTGACGGAGGCGAGGGGGAAGACCTTGACGGTGAGAGAGGCGCCGGGCTCAAGTTGAGTGACGGCGCGGATGAGGTCGGCGACGGAGGTAAAGTCGGTGTCGTTGGCCCAGACGATGATGGCAGCGCCCGCGGGATCGGGGGAGACGCTGACGGGGCCGGTGAAACCGCCGGGGTTTGTGCCGCTGGAGCGGCCGAGTTGGGTGACGGTTTGGCGGATGACGTCGGAGATAGCTTGGGCGTCGATGGCGGGCGGGAGGCCGACGATGCGGACCTTGGAGGGTTCCGCGGGCATTTGCTTTTCGAGCTCGGCGGCGAGGGCGGCGAGGCGGTGGGTGGGGCGCGGGGAGCGGACGATGATGAGGGAGTTGGGGGCGGGGTCGACGGCGATGGGGATGCGGGGGGATTCGAGTTGGGGTGGAGTCTTGGAGGGTGGGGTTGGGGGCTTGGGGTCGGGCTTGTCGGGCTTGTCGGGCTGCGCGGGTGTTTGCGCCATGGCGGCGGTTACCCAAGTTTGGGCGATCACGTCGTGCCATCGAAGTCCGCTTCGGACTTCGATGTTGTGGGTGACGAACGCCGCGGCATCGAAGTCGGAGGAACCGACTTCGATGGCACGGGTTCGGTGTTCAACTGCGCTGTGGGACTTGGGCTTTTCTTCTTCTTTGCGGAGGAGCTGATCGGCGGGGATGACTTCGACCTTGACGCCGCCTTGTTGTTCGAGGATGCGGCGGAGGGTTTGGGCCATGAGCTCGGCATCGGCGCGGGAGCGGTCTACGGGAATCATCCGCATCTGGCGGGAGCCGGAGAGCGTTGCGGAGTCGAGCTTCGAGGCGAGCTGCTCGATACTGGCCATCTGAGACTCGCTGGCGCGGATGATGAGGGAGTTGCTGGACTTGTCTACGCGGACGACGGCGGGTTCGGTGCCGGACTTTTCGTCGGCGAGGATGGCGGTGATGTTATTCGAGAGTTCGGTGGCGTCGGCGTTCTGGAGGGTGATGATGCGGACCGGGCGATCGGCGCGGCCGCCGACGGTGGCGGGATCGACGTCGAGCTCGGCGATGATTTGTTCGGCGGTGTCGAGGGCCGCGACGGGGGCGGTGATGATGACGGCGTTGATCGCCTTCTCGGCGGCGACGCGGACATCGGCCTCGGTTTTGTAGTCGGAACGGGCGAGGTATTCGGCCTTCTGCCAGTTGGGCAGCATGCTGACGACCGAGTCCTTCTTCAGGAGAGTCTCGAGAACGGGGGCGATGGCTTCGGCTCGGGCGAACTTGAGCTTAATGGTGCGGGCGCCGACGCCGTTTTTGTGCGTGGAAGCGTCGAGCTGCTCGATGAGCTTCTCGGCCTTCTGGATCTGGCGCGTCGTACCGACGATGACGACGCTGTTGCTGGCGGGCTCGGGGGTGACACTGGGGGCCGGATCGCCGGTGGTGTCCGCGGCCAGTGCCTTGTTGATGGCGGCGGAGGCGGTTGTTGCATCGCCACGTTCGAGGCGGAAGACGCGGAGTTCGGTGGCGCTGGAGACACCCTGCTGGTCGAGAGTCTGGATCAGGGCATCGGCGACAACGAGGACGGATTCGGGGGCGGAGATGACCAGCGTGTTGGAACCGTTGTCGGCACCGACATCGACGAGCGAGGCGACATCCGTGCTCTTGCCCGCGGCCTGCATTTGCTCGCGGACACGGCTGAGAATGATCTTCTGAACCAGGGGCTGAAGACGTTCGGCACGCGCGGACTTCAGGGCGTAGATCTTTACACCTGTGGTTGGGCGGTCCGGGGCTCCGTCAACCTTTTTGAGAACTTCTTCGACACCTTTGAAGACGTCGGAGGGGCCGCTGACGATGAGCGTGCGGCTGGTGGGTTCGACATCGACGGTGACGGTGGTCATCGCGCCAGGTTGGCCGCCGGCGTAGAGGGCGCCGTTGGCGGCGGCGGCTTTGATGGCGCTGGCCGCGGCGTTGAGGTCGGCACGCTCGACGTGATAGGTGCGGAGCTCGACGTTGGCAGAGAGCTTGGTGGCGTCGAGACTCTTGACGATTTGCTCGAAGCCGGCGAGGCGCTTGCCGGGGGCATCGACGATGAGCGAGTTGGTAGCGCGGTCGGCGCGGACGACGACTTCGCGGGGACGCTGGAGGTCCGGACGGGGCTCGCGGGTGCGCGGGTCGCGCGGGATCGGGGGCTCGGGGTACATCGCGTCGATGGTTTTGGCCAAGTCTTCGGCGCGGGCGATCTTGAGGGGGAAGATGCGGATTTCGCGGCCGTCGGCGTCGAAGGCCTGCTGCATGTTCAGGTCGTTGACCAGGGCTTCAATTTCGGGGAGGGCGTCGGGATGGGCGGAAACCAAGAGCGTGTTGGTCGCGGCATCGGCCGTGATTTCGACGGGCTTCTTGGCCTTGATCTCGGTGGGCCGGCGATCGAATGAGGCCTGGAGAACGGAGGCAATGTTGGCCGCGTCGGTGGCTTTGAGTTTCAGGATGCGAAGGGGCGGACGCTCGGCACCCAACTGGTTGTCCATGTTCTTGACGAGGACTTCGACGATCGCGAACTGACCGGGTTGACAGGCGATGAGCAGAGAGTTGTTGGCCTCGATGGCTTCGATGACGGGATCGGCGCCGCCCTTGACGCGGAAGGTGGTGCTTGCCTTGACCAGGTCGTCGATGAACGCCTTGACAGTCGCGGCCTTGGCGAACCGGAGCTCGATCAGACGAACGTCGCGAGGCTGGCCGGCCTGGCGGTTGAGTTCATCCATGACCTTCATGAAGCGGACCATGGCCTCACCGTCGGCGACGATCATGAGGGAGTTGCTGGACTCGTCGATCGTGACTTCGACGGGGTTGGCGCCGGGGATCTGGGCGACCTGGGCGTTGTAGATCTTGACGGCGCGGTCGCGAAGGTCGGAAGCGCGGGCGTTGACGACGGGGACGATGCGGAGGCCCTTCTCAACGGGAACCGCGGAGAGGTCCTTCAACATCTGCTCGACGCGTTCGAACGTGACGGCATCGCCGGCGACAATGAGCGTGGAGCTCTTGGGTTCGGTTTCGACGAGGACCTGGACGGTCGGCTTGCCGGGTTGGGCGGGGCCCACGAGGATGCCGCGGGTGGCCATGCCGTTGAGCGTGTGGGCGATGGCTTCGAGGTTGCTGCCGGTGACGCGGTACGTGCGGAGTTCGGCCTTGGGGGGAAGCTCGACGCGGTCGAGTTTTTCGGCGAGCGCACGGATCGACTCCATGCGGTCTTTGGGCGCATCGATGATCAGGATGTTGCTGGCGGCATCGGCGGAGACCGTGACTTCCTTGGGTTTCTGAGCCCAGGGCATGGGGCGGTTGTTGCGGTCGACCGGCATGGGGGGGAGCGGGTAGAGCTTTTCCATGGCCGCGGCGACATCTACGGCTTTGGCGACCTTGAGAGGGAAGGGCTCGGTGATGCGGGACTCGCCGTCGAGCTTTTCTTTGTTGAGTTCGGTGACGAAGGTCTTAATTTCTTCGAAGAGGTCGGGGTGGGCGGAGACGATCAGGGTGTTGGTGGCGGCATCGGCGCGGACTTCCACCGGCTTGGCGGCTCGTTCGGGCTGGGGACGCTTGCCGTATTGCTCGGTGAGCATCTGGGCAACGGCGATGGACTCGGCGGCGCGGAGTTGCAGGAGCTTGAGCGGAGGGAGAGAGACGTCGGACTTGTCGAGTCGAAGGACGTAGTCGGAGATAAGTTTGTGCTGGGCATCCTCGGCCGTGACGAGCAGGGAGTTGGTGGCCGTGTTGACCTTGATGGTCGGGTCGGGAAGTTTGCGGTTGGCGTCGATGGAGTCGGCGGAGGCGAGGAACTCCGTCAACGGCTTGATGAGGTCCGCGGCCTTGGCGCGCTGAACCTCGACGATGCGAGTCGTGCGGGCCGGCGGGACGAGCTGCTGGACCTGATTGAGGACATCCGTGAAGAGCTTGATCCCCCCACTGCCGCCGGAAATGAGGAGGTTGCCGGTGGCCTTATCGATTTCGACGGCGACAGGGCCGGCCTGAGCGGCGGGGAGGCCTGAGGTTTCGGCTTTGTAGATCGCCTGGGCGCGTTCGACGAGCGCGGTGGCGTCGGAGCCGGCAGGGGCTTTCACGACTCGGAACTGGCCGGGCTCATCCTGGTCGAGTTGTTTCAGGACGCGCTCGATGACGGGGAGCTGCGCGGGCAGGGCGCGGACGATGAGCGTTCCCAGATCGTCGATGCTCTCGAACTTGGGATCGACGTAGATGCCGCCATCTTCGGGGGTGAGTAGCGGCTTGACGATGCGTTCGAGCTTGCCGGCAAGCACCGTCGGCTTGCTCTTGGTCAGTTGGTAGCTGCGAGACTCGAGATCCACGACCGTGCCGACTTCGGCGGTTTTCAGGATTTCCGTGAAGCCTTCGACGCCCAGTTTGCCGCCGATGAGCGTGACCGTGCGCGAGGGGCCGTCGAGCGTCGCGGTGACAGGGTCGGACTTGTCGCGACCGGTCGCGGTGAAGAGAGCCTGCGCCTTCTCCAGGACGACCCTGGCATCGCCCGTCGAGATGCGGATCTGGCGGACTTCCTTGATGACCTGCGGCGGAACATCAAGGCTCGCGACCAGCTTCTCCATCGCCGTCACGTCGGCATCGGGGCCGGTGATGACCAGGCCCTTGCTGTCGGGCGTCGGTCCGAACTTCACGACCGCCTGCTGGCGCTGCGTGAGGAGGCGGGTGGCGAGTTGATCAAGGGATTGGGGTGTGATGTAGGTCAAACGCACGATGGCCGCGCGACGCTCCGTCATGGGCTGGGAACCGCCCCGCAGCGAACCAGGATCGATCTCGCCGATGAGCGCAATCGCCTGAGCCATAAAGACTTCGGACGCGACGATCGTCAGCTTTCCCTGGCCTTCGAGCGGGATCACGGTCGGCTTGCGAGCGGGCTCGACGGTTGCGAACAGTTTGTTGAGTTCTTCAGCGACCTTGGCGGGCGGGACCGTCTCCAAGACAAAGGTCTTGAGCGTGTTGTTGTTGGCCGCGCCCTCGGGGACATCCAGGAGCGCGATGAGTTCGTCAACGATGGTGATTCGCGCGGCGGGGCCGACAGCGATGATTGAGTTGGTCCGTGGATCGGGCTGAAGGTTCAGGCCCGCGATGTCCACTTCTTCGATCGTCCGCTGCTTGTTGTCCTTGTCGATGACGACCGTGGTCTTGCGCTGACCGACGAGTCCCTTGAGCGCGGTGAAGACCGTGTCAGCCTTGGCGTGCTTGAGGGGGAAGAGTTTGAAGGATGAGTCGATGGGCTTGACCGAGTCGATCGCCTGGATGATCTGCTGAATGCGCCGGCACTGAGATGCCGTCTCGACGATGATCAGCATGTTCTGAGCGGGGACGGCCTGAACCGAACCGTACTCGCCGATCAATGGCTTGATCTGATCAACGATCGTCTCAGCCTTCACGTTATTCAACGGGATCGTGAGGTTGAGGATCTGCTCGGGACGGGCGTCGGACGGTACGGTTCCGTGTGCAACCTCCGCGGCCTTGCGCGCGGAATCCTTCATGGTGCGCAGGTAGAGGTAGTTCTTCTCGCGGACAACCTGGACACCCCGCGCGGAGAGGTTGAGATTGAGGATCGTCAACGCTTCTTCGAAGGAGTAAGACTCCCCGCTGATGAAGGTCATCGCGCCATCGGGCACGGCGACTTCGCGGATGGGCGGCAGACCGCTCTCGCGGGAGAAGAAGTCGAGGACCTGATCGAACGGCGCATCCTTGAAGTTGAACTTGATGCGCGGGGGTTCGGCGGGCTGGGCGGGCGCGGCCGGACCCGGAGGGATCACAGGCGCTTGGGCCGCAGGAGGCGCAGTCACCGGTTGCGGCGGTGCTGGTGCCGTCGGGGTAGCTGCCGGCGTCTGAGTGGGTGGCGTGGCCGCGGGCTTATCGGGTTGCGCGCCGGGCGCCGGCGCGGCCGGGGCCGGTGAGGCGGGCGCAGGGGCCGCGGCCTCTTGTGCCATGAGGGGCACGGGCATTCCCGCTGCCGCCACGAGCGAAGCCACCACCAACCGCGAGTTCCGTCTCTTAACCATGTCTGGCGCTCCCTACGCAATCCCCGCGTAGTCCGGCTCAGCCGATACCGCCGCGAGGGATGTTCCACATCCTGTTGTCGAACAAGAACAGTCTAACGATCCGTGGGCCGACGCTGCTCCAGCGTCTGCCCGTTGAACACTTCGTACTTCTGGCCGGCGATCTCGAATACGGCTTTTTCACCCTGTCCAGACAGGAACTTGGCCTCGGCGACGGCCGATCCGGCGGGAAGGGTCACGGTTTGCTTGTTTTTGGTGTTCACCAGCATGGCCAGGACGCCGGAACGGCCTTCGGTGATGCCGGTGAGCTTCCAGTCGTCGATGGCCGGCCGGGGCGGGGCCACAGGCGGGGGGTCCACGCGCGGGGGATCCACCTTGACGATGACCGGTGCGGGCTCTTTGAACACGTTCTTCTGGGAGATGCCCGCCCAAAGGGACTTGCCGCCATCCGGAACCGGGGTCACCTCGGCATCGGGCATGTTGGCGGGGGTCTGATCTGGGGTGAGCAGCGTCGCCAGGGCCAGGTGCAGCGTGTACTTCTGGCGGTCGCGGTCTTCGGGTTTGATGGAAAAGCTCTCGATGCGGTGGACCCAGGGCTGGGCCTTTACGACCGCCATGACGCGGAGGACGCTTTCGAGTGAGCCAACACCCGTGAGGTCACCCTTGATGACCGCAAAGTCCTGCTGTTTCTTGAGTTCATCCTTGAACTTGGCGTTGCGGAAGAGCTTGGCGGCGCCGCCCGGGTTGGTCACCCACTCGGGCTTACTGGTGTTGATCTGGACACTGCCGACAAAGAGGCCGCCATCGGCGGCGATGTCGCTCAGGAGCGAGCGGAAGCGGGCGTCGGCCTTGTCTACGGAAGCGGAAAGGGTTTTGGTGCCGAACCCCTTGAGCTGTTCTTTGACGCGGGTGCGATCCTTGATCGCGTCGGCGATGTCAGCGTTGCTGGCGTTCATGGTCGCCAGATCGGTCGATACGCGGCCCAGGGGGCGGGCGTACATGAGGTAGTACGCGGCGTAGGAGCCGGCGACGATGGAAACGGCGGCACCCGCGGGTTTGATCCAGGGGGGGATCTTCATGAGCCGCCTCCCGCACCGGTCTTGGGTGGTTCTTTGGACTTGGCGGCCTTGGGATCGGCGGGCTTGGCCTCGGGCTTGGCCGTGGTCGCGGGTTTGGTCTCGGGCACTGGCTTGGCCTTCGGGACCGCGGCCTCCGGGGTTGGGGCCTCGGTGGTCAGTTCCATCGAGAATCGGTCGGCCAGGTCAGCGCCCTTGGTCTCCACCTGATACACGGATGAGGAGACGAGCCGGTCGCGGAGTTCGTTGGAGACATCGCGCTGCTTGGCGCGCCCTTGAATCGAGAACTTGGCGACCTGGCGCACGTGCCAGCCGTTGAGGTCGTATCGGCCATCCTCCGGAATGACATCCACGGCGATGCCCGCCCCGCCGCCCAGTGTGTCGAGTTGTGCCTCGCGCGGATCGGGCATGCGGTCGCTCAGCCAACTCGCGTGAGCGAGCCAGTCAAAGCCTGCGCCGGTCCACTTCTGGATGTGGATCAACCGAGCATGGTCTTTGAGATACGCCGAGTATTGCGTTCTGAGGTTGGTGTTCTTCTCGCGGGCTGCGGTGAGTTGGCGTTCAAGTTGGTTGACCTTGTAGCCGGAGTACACGTATCCGCCGCCGCCAACAACTATGATCCCGAGCAGGGCGACAAGAACACGCTGACGGCGGATCGCCGCCATGTCCGGGGCTTTGCGGGGGTTTGCGAAGTCGAGAGTGAGCTTCGTGAGGACTTCTTCGCCAAGCAAGCCGATCAACGGCGCGGCCACGAGGCGGTCGGCCTCGGACATCAGCTCAGGCATCTCGATCACTTCGGGGAGCTTGGCGAGTTCCCAAGGCATGTCGAGGGCCTTGCCGCAGGCTTCGCCGACATCGCGAGCGAGCGGGCCATCGCCGGGGACCATGACGGCATCGACGGAAGTGGCTTCATCACCGACGCGGTAGCTCATCCACGTGCGTTTGGCCTCGACGGCGATGCGCTGGCCCAGGGCGATTTCGCTTTCGGCGGTGGCGGCGCCGCCTGAGGTGGCGGAGAGGCCGACATCGGCGGCACGGGCGAAGACGAGTTGGCCGTTCTTGACGACAACGAACTCGATCGAGCTCCATCCGACTGCGACACCCAAGACGGGGCCGTTGTGACGGGCCGAGGCACTCGCGAGAACGGCGGCCGCGCCCGACGCTCTGAGGCCCATGCGCTCGACGGAACAGCCCGCGGCCGCGGCCATGTCCTGATACCACCTGAGTTTGTCGGCGGGGAGCGCGCCGGCTAGGACCGAGACGGTGGGTCCCGCTTCCGGTTCATCGATGGGCGAGTAGTCGATCGCCGTGCCTTCGATAGCCATCGTGAGCTGGCGGGCGAGTTGGAGGCGGACCATTCCGGCGAGTTCGGACTCGGCTGCGCCTTCGACGCGCGGGAGCTTGAGTTTTTTGAGGACCACCTCCCCGCGGGGCAGAGCGATGAGGAGCTTGCTGCCGTTGAGCCCGGCTTTATCCAGCTCAACGCGCAGCCATTCGCCGGCCTTCTTGGCATCCTTGAGGTCAATGCCGGCGGGGGCCGCGATCGATGCCCAAGTTTTGACCTTGACGCGCCCGCCCGAGACGGTGCCGCCGACGGCCACGAGGCGGTCCTGGTCCAGACTGATGGCTGTCACCAGCCGTGCTCCACTCATGGCTGGCTCCCTGTGGGTGGTTCTGATGATCCGCCGGTTCGGCTGGTCCAACGGCCGATGCGGCGGTCGACACCTTCGGGCGGTGCGGCGGAAGCGATGGGCTCCGGCGCGGTCGGCGCGGTTGCGACCGTCGGTTCATCGCCGTCAAAGTCCAGAACACCGGAGAGCTTGAGGTTGGCATCCATGTCGAGCTTCGCCGAAGTGGTCGGGGGTTTGGGCTCTGAAGGACCAGTTTCCGCGGCCGCAAGATCGTGTCTTTCGGCTTGCTGATCCAGGTCGGTGTTCATCGCGCGGGCGGTGTCCATCAGCGTGACATCGCGAAGGTAAGCGATGCGGGGGCGCTCGGAGGCGATATCGATCACGGCTTCCAGGATGAGGCGATCTTCGAGCGGTGGTTCGCGAGCGGAGTTGGATTCGGATTCCACCGTGCCGACTTCGACGCGGACGCGCCACTGCATGGAGCGCGTGGTCATGAAGTCAACCGCATCGAGGAACTTGTCTTCTTTCAAGATGCCCTGCGTGAGAGGCCAAGTAACTGTGCGGCGTGCGGCGGCATCAAGGCCTGGCCGAGCCTTGACGAGTTGCTCGGCCGTTTCGGGAGTGAAGCCGGGGATGGCGGCGATAACCGTCGCCGGAGCGCGGTTGATGTCTACGCGCCCGCCAATGAAGGGGTCGGGAGTGCAGGTGAATGCGTCCAGCAGCGCGGGCCAGGCCGCGTTCGGAAGTTTTTGCTGTTGAAGCACGGTGCACAGGTCTTTGAGAGTTTTGAAGCTGGCACCCTTGTCAAAGAGCGTCTTGGCACTGGTCGCAGCGCCTTGACCGAAGCGATCCTTGATACCGGATTCGAGTTCATCGCTCCAGGGGGTGTTCAGGTTGAGTCGCAGCTTGCCGCGGCGTTCAGCACCACCGGGATCGATGCCGGCCTGCACGTTGGGATCAAAGGCGAGCACGGAAAGAAAGGACTCGAGTGCTCCGCCGGCAGTCGTTGACTCGGCGGAGGCGCTCATGCCTCCATCCGAAATGCCCCAAAGGAGTTCTGGCTTCATCCCGGGCACGCGAACCAGTTCCTGGACGCTCGAGAAGCCCTGCTGGCGGGAGGAAACGATCGCCGCGGCAAGTTCCTTGGTCACTCCCGGGACCTTCTCGAGCATGTCGGCGGTGGCGGAGTTGAGGTCGAGCTTGGTGGATTCGCTGAGAATCCACTGTTCTTGACTTGCGTCATCCTTTGCCAAAGCGACCAGGCGGACGATGCCGCGGCGGCCGGATTCCTCGAAGAGCTGCCATTGATTTGTGATCTGGGGATTATCTCCGTCGAGGACTTTGTCTCGCTGGTCGGAGAGCTCGGCCATCACCGCCTGAACGCCCGACCACGCCATGGCGCGGGAACGGGTGCGCTTGAGAGACATCCGGGCGCCTTCGCCCGCGGCCTGGCCGAGGTACATCGCGGTCGTTGCAGCCAAAGCCGAAAGCGAGATGACCAGGAGAACGGCGAGCAGGATGGTGCCGCGGCGGGAGGAGTTCATCGCAGCTCCTTCCAGGCCGTGGTCGGGCCGTCGGGTACGACGATGATGCGGACGCGGTCGGCGGGCGTGGCGGGTCCCCTTTCGGCCGGAGGGTTCGCGGCGGGGGCTTGGGCGCGTGTCGGCTCGCGTTCTGGTGAACTGGAGGTGGTCTTGGAGTCGGTCGTTTTGGCGGCGTCGGACGTTGCGGACGAGGATGGCGGCGGCGTACCAAACCAGAGAGAGACCTCGATCGCCACGGGCAGGGTCTTCAGTTCCTTGCTGTCAAAAGATTCTGCCCAGTCCTGCCCATCGAAGTAGCGCAGTTTCAGAGCACCGACGTGGTCGGAGACGATGTCGTCAGCGCTGGGCACACCGCCGGCTCTGGACTGGTGGACATCCCAGCGGCGGGCCTTGATCGCGCCGCTTTCAAATCTGAACTCGACGCCTTGCAGGTCGCTTGCTGACCAGGTGCGGTCTTCTTCCTTCATCGGCAGACTCACGCCGCGAGAAAGCACCTTGAGACTTGTGGAAGATCCCTGGATTCCCGCGCTGCCCGACGAGTCCGCGGCCACGGCGCCCGTGAGCGCGGTCTCAAGACGTTCGATGACCGCGTCGGCGGATTGATCATCCATGGCACGCTGGGAGACCGCCGCCTTCTGCGCGGAGACCTGCCAGAGGAACGTGAACAGGCTGCCGCTGAGGATCCCGATCAGGCCGATCGCCAGAAGCACTTCCAGAAGAGTGAATGCGGAGCGTCTCATTTCAGGGGCGCTCCTTTCCCCGGCGGCGCGGGCTTGACGGGCGGAGGCGATTGCTTTTGGCGGGACAATCCCTGCTGGGCCTTCTCCGCCAAAGGGTCCT